>Ga0207416_1000083_pt1 | contig 168529 bp, 172 predicted proteins | sample PaiPotPPM11metaG_FD_184107 | JGI IMG/M metagenome (GOLD analysis project Ga0207416, IMG submission 184107) | Iron sulfur acid spring bacterial and archeal communities from Banff, Canada, to study Microbial Dark Matter (Phase II) - Paint Pots PPM... ...
ATGCCGCTGGCCGGAGCGTTCTCTCCCAAATCAGCGAAAGCTCAGGCCGTGCGCAAATCCGCTCCGGTAAGATCTTATGTGGCGCGATGATCAAACTCTCGGTAAGGAATCAAATTGGCGCGAAACGCGCCGGTGCTAAAAAGCCGCCCTGGTTATGGGACGGCGACGAAGCCTCCGTGCACCCAGTATCCGTGCAGGGTGTAGTGCTGGCCCGGACTTAACGGCATGCTGCGACGCAGCAGATTCCACTGGCTTACATTTACGCGGTGCTCAGAGTTCCCGCAAAGAACGCTGCTGCCAGCCTGAAAACACAGGCTGGCAGACCTCCGGTTCGCAAGCGAGCGCCCTATTAGGGACACTACAAGAGCACTCGCCGAGGGTGCGCAAGCGCGTGGCGCAGAGCATCTGCGAAATCATGTTGCCTCCATGAACCCTTAACCCGCAGACGGGTCAGCTCCCAACGGGTTTGCGCGTAAAGGACGTACCGTGGATCCGTTGTTACGGCGAGCGGTACTTCGGCACGTCGTACAAGGCGAAGCGTTTCGCCGTTCAGCCTTCCGCTGGGATAAGCATAGGAAAGAACCGGCGCATGCAATCGTCGGCGCAAGAGCGCAACGCTGCCGAAGATTTGCCGCTGCTGTTCGGCGTCGCTCATGATCGAAAGGTCGTCGTGCGAAACGCCGTGCGCGCCGATGTCGAGGCCGCTTCGCACCATCCGGCGCAACATCTCCCATGTAAGGTGACCGGGTGTACCGACCGTCCCGGTGACGATGAAGAAGGTAGCGCCGTCTCTCATGCGGTGCAGCAGCGGCACCGCATACTCGCCTTGATCGGCATATCCGTCGTCGAAGGTCATGACCACGGTTTTGCGCAGGGATAGGCGTTGCTGCAACGAGCGCGCCAGCTCTCCCATGCTGATAACGCGAAAGCCGTTGTTTTGCAGATACTGCAGCTGCCACGCGAACGTCCGTGGCGAAACGGTGAGTTCGCGCGAGCCGTCGCTGGGCAGCTGCAGGTCGATGTGATGATACATGAGGATCGGCGGCTCCTCAAAAGTTTTGGGGGGCGATGGAGACGACGCGCCGGCAAGCAGTATCGCGGCGAAGCAGAGAGCAAGTCGCATTTCTGCATCAGTGCTTCGGCAAACGCAAGGGCTGCTCCACGCACGGAGGTCCCCGGCGTGAGGCGCCCTAACTCCAAGACGTTTTGAACAAACGAAGGGTCGTCGTGACCGGCTTGGGCGGCGTGACTCCCTTAGGCAACACGGTGGACGAGTTTTGGCGGCGGCTTATTTCGGGAGAGAGCGGCGTCGGCCCAATCACCTGCTTCGATGCGAGCGACTTCACGACGCGTTTCGCCGCCGAGGTGCGCGATTTCGATGGCGAAGCGCTCATCGGCAAACGCGAGGCCAAGCGAATGGACAGGTTCTCGCAGTATGCCTTCGTCGCTGCTCGCGAAGCGATCGGAGATGCCGATCTTCCGGCGGATCAAGAGTTCAAGAATCGCGTGGGTTCGGTGCTCGGCACGGGCATCGGCGGGATCTTGACGTTCTGGCACAATTCGGAAATCGCGAACAGGAACGGCACGTGGTCAAAGGTCACGCCATTCTTCATTCCGATGCTCATGGCAAATGCGGCGCCCGCTCATATCTCCATGCAATACGGCTTTCGCGGACCGTTCTTCTCGGCGGCGAGCGCGTGCGCCAGCGCGAATGACGCGATCGTTACCGCCTATAACTTTATCGTCAACGATGACGCCGATGCGATGGTCTCGGGCGGTACTGAGGCAACGATCTCTCCGCTCGCTCTCGGAGGCTTCTGTTCGATGAAAGCGCTCTCTTCGCGCAACGATGATCCGGAGCGCGCGAGCCGGCCCTTCGACAAGGATCGTGATGGTTTTGTCCTCGCTGAAGGGGCCGGGATTCTCATTCTCGAGGAGTACGAGCACGCCCGTAAGCGCGACGCGCGGATCTACTGCGAGGTCTTGGGCTACGGGCAATCCGCAGACGCATACAACTTGGTCGCTCCGGATCCGGAAAGTTTGGGGGTCGAACTTGCGATGCGGCGGGCGCTGACGCATTCACGCGTGCCGCCCGCGGAAGTGGACTACATCAATGCGCATGGCACCTCGACGCCGCTGGGCGACGTCGCGGAATCGCAAGCGATCGCGCGGCTCTTCGGACCTGACCCGCGGCTTGCCGTCAGTTCGACGAAATCGATGCACGGGCACGCGTTGGGCGCCGCCGGGGGAATCGAAGGCCTGGCTACGGCGCTGGCCGTCTATCACGATCTCATGCCGCCCACGATCAACTATGAGACGCCGGATCCGGAGTGCACGCTCGACTACGTTCCAAACGTGGCGCGCAAGGCGCGCGTAGACAGGGCGCTCTCCAACTGCTTCGGGTTTGGAGGACATAACAGCGTCATCGTTTTCGGCAAGCCGCATTAGGAACGTGGGCTAAGGTGGCGGGCGAGAAACGCCGAAGTCGCCTGCGCGCGCTGCTAAGGAAAGCGCACATGCGCCCGAGCGATCTTTTCTCTTTCGAGCAAGCCTTCATCCATCAAAGCGCTGCCGGCGAGCGCCGCAGCGCGTCAAATGAGCGCCTCGAGTTTTTGGGAGACGCCATCGTCGGATTTGTCGCCGCCGATTGGCTTTACGAACACCACCCTGAAGCGTCAGAAGGATGGTTGACGCGGCGCAAAGCCGCCATCGTGCGCGACGCCGCACTTGCGCAAACGGCGCTGCGCATGGGATTCGACGAGCTGATGGAACTCGGCGCCGGCGCAGCACGATCGGGCGGGGCGCAAAACCGGACGATTTTGGCCGATGCCTTTGAGGCGTTCGTAGCTGCGTTGTACCTTGCATATGGCGAAAGCAAAGCACGCCGGTTCCTGATCGAACAGCACATCGCCGGCGTCGACCTCTCCGAAGAAAGCGTCACCGATCCCAAGAGCCGGCTGCAGACTTTGACGCAGGAACGCTTCCGCCAAATGCCGCGGTATCGCGATCGCGCGGTGGGAACGGCGCAAGATCCGAGCTTCATTTCAGAGGTCGTTCTCAAAGACACCGTCGTAGCTGCTGGGAGCGGGAGTTCGAAGAAGCTCGCGCAACTTCAGGCCGCGAGCAAAGCGCTCGAAGCCCTTGCGCGCTCGTCGCAGCGGCGCGCACGATGAAGCTCAAAGCAATCAAGGCTTTTGGCTTTAAGACCTTTGCCGAGCCGACGTCTCTGGAGTTTGGCGAAGGAATCACCGCAATCGTCGGGCCGAATGGTTCCGGAAAATCGAATCTGGTCGATGCCTTTCGCTGGGCGCTCGGCGAGCAATCCAGCAAGAGCATACGATCCGGACGCATGGAAGACGTGATCTTCGCCGGCAATGAGAAGCGCAAACCGCTTGGGCTCGCTGAAGTGTCCGTCATCTTCGATAATGGCGATCGCCGCTTACCCATCGACTTTGCGGAAGTGGAAATCGCGCGCCGCGCATATCGCGCCGGTGAAATAGAATATTACATCAACCGCAATCAATGCAGGCTTCGGGACGTTATGGATCTCCTGATGGGCTCGGGGCTGGGCCCCGGCGGATCGTCGATCGTTTCTCAGGGGCAGATCGACGCGGTTCTGACCAGCAAACCGGTCGACAGGCGCGCGCTCTTCGAGGAGGCTGCCGGCATCGCGAAGTTTCTGGCGCGCAAGCATGAGTCGATGCGGCGTTTGGACCAAACTGAGCAGAACGCCATTCGGATCAACGATCTACTGGCCGAGCTCGAGCGGCGGATCCCCGAGCTCGACACGCAAGTGCGGCGCGCGAAACGGTACCGCAAGCTCAGCACGCGAGTTCGCGACTTAGAGATCCTTTCATATATTCGCGCCAGTCAATCGCGCCGCACCGAGCGTGAAGCGCTCAAGAGCCAACTCGAACGCAACGAAGAAGCGAGGGCCGTTGCCGGAAGCCGCGCGGCATCGTTGGGGGCGCATCTTGCCGCGGCGCGCACGTCGGTCTATCGCTGCGAGCTCGAGCTCGAGGAGGGGCGGACGCAAAGTCAGGCGCGCCGCACCGAACTCGCCGCGGCCGAGGCAGAATACGCCGCCGCTGCGGCGCGCAAAGAAGCGCTCGAGGCGCAAAGTACGCAGACTTCGCAAGACGCCGATCGATCGGAACAAGAGCGATCCGCACTGACGGAGTCGATCGAGGACTTGGGAGGCCGAATCGCCGGACTCGAGAGGGAGCTCGACGTTTCTCGTGCGGAAGAGCAGCGCGCCTACGACGAGCTCGTTGCCGCCAGGTGCGATCTCGATGAAATCTTCGCGCAGCTTCGCGACGTGCAAGCTCGCGCGGGTGCCGCCGGTGAGCAGCGGGCGAAGCTGCGCGCGCAAGCCGAGAGCGCGCATGGCGAAGCGGAACGGTTGGACGACGAGAGCTCGCAGGCGCTGGCGCTGTGCGAGCGCCTTGAGATCGACGCCGGCGCGGCGACGCGCAAGTTCGAGGAGCACGAGCGGCAGCTTGCCTCACTGGAAACGCAAACGATTGAAGCGCGCGCGCGCCTCGAAGAGGCGCACCGCGCGGTTCTGCAAGCGCACGAAGATCTGGCACGGGCGACGGCTGAGCATCGCGAGTATTCCAGCGAGGTCGCCGCTGCGCAGTCACGGCTGCACACGATCGAAGAGATGGAAAACGCCATGGAAGGTCACGTGCCGGGAACGCGGGCGGCGGTCGAAGCGTGGCAGCGAGGCGAGCTGAGCGGCATCGAAGGCATCATCAGCAATTTGATCGCTGTCGATGAACCCTATGCGCGTGCGCTTGACGTCGCTTTCGGCGCGCGGCTATCGAATATCGTCACGCGAACGTCTGAAGATGCCGAACGAGCGATCCGGTATCTCACCGTCAAGGAGTTAGGCCGGGCCACCTTCTTGCCGCTTGACACGCTGGGAGAGAGAAGCGGGAAGGATCTGTCGCGAGAACTGCGCGGCCTTCGCGGCGTGATCGGCTATGCCCACACGCTCGTGAAGACGCAAGAGAAGTATGCGGGAGCGCTGCGTTTTCTGGTCGGCGCAGTGCTGGTGGTCGATACACTGGAAAGAGGGATCGATCTCGTGCGCAACCGCGGCCTGCGCGACACGATCGTGACGCTCTCCGGCGAACAGATCGCAGGCGGCGGGGCCATTACGGGCGGCCGCTACAAACGCGAGCGTTCGATCCTATCGCGCAGAGTGCACGCCCAGCAGCTGCGCGAGCAGCTCGCTCCGATGCGCAACCGCCTTTCGGAGCTCGACGCACGACTGCAGGCTTCGGCCGATATCGCGCAACAGGCGAATGCAGCGCGCGAAAGCGCCGCGCAAGCATTGAGCCGGACGGAACTGAGCTTGGCAGGCGTCCGCGGTGAGATCGCGGGCCTGCGCGCGGATGCGGAGCGCATGCGGGGTGAGATGCATGCGGCTCGGGCGCGGGCGAGCGAGCTGCACCAATTCGCAGTTGCGGCGCGCGAACGAGAGCGCGATCTGCTCGTACAGTCGCCGGAGGAGTGGGATGCCGAAGAAGCACGCCGGGACTGTGAATCGGACCTGCAAGCGGTTCGCGAGCGAATAACGAATGCAGAGGATGTGCACCGCAGAGCTGCCGCGCGCGCGGCAGATCTGCGCGAACGGCGTGCGGCATTGATTGCGGAACGTGAGGGCGCGCAATCCCGCCTGGGCATCATCGACGAAGACAGTGAGCGTGCGCGAGACGCGCGCCTACAGCGAACGTCGGAAATAGCCGCCCTCGATCGTCAAACGCAGTCAGCGGCCGAGGCAGTGCGCCGGTTGCGCGGCGCCGCCGAAGATGCGGAGAGTGCCTTCGCTGACTCGCGGCGCGAGCGCGAGCGCCTTGCTGGAGAGGTCACGCGGCTCGAGTCGGACGTTCGCACGGCGGAACTTGCGGAGCGAGAGGCGCAGGCCGGCGGCGAAAGTCATCGCTTGCGCCTCGCCGAGATCGAGGCCGAGCTAGGCATGCTGGTTTCGCAATTCGCGCAGAACCCGGCCAGCGACGCGGAATGCCGAGACGTCGAGGAACGCTATCGCGGCGAACCGGACATCTTAACGGAAGAACTGCCTCGCCTGCGTGAGGATTTATCGCGGCTCGCCAACGTCAATTTGAACGCGGAGAGCGATCGCGAAGCCTTGGCGGAACGAGACCGGTTTCTTCGCGAACAGCTGGAAGATCTCGCGCGAGCGCGAGCTGCGCTCTTAGAGTCCATTCGCGAGATCGAAGAGCAGACGCAAGAACAGTTTAACCGCACGTTTGAGGCGGTCGCAGCAGCGTTTGCTGCAGCGTACGGGCAGCTCTTTCCCGGCGGCGAAGCAAGAATGTGGCAGACGAATCCGGACAACCTCTCGGAGACCGGCATTGAAATCGCAGCCCAGCCGCCCGGAAAGAAGTCGATGCCGTTAGCGGCGCTCTCGGGAGGAGAGCGCGCTATGACCGCCGCCGCACTCATTTTCGCGCTGATTAAAGTGCGTCCCGCACCATTTTATCTTCTCGATGAAGTCGATGCGGCACTCGATGACGCAAACGTCGAGCGTTTTTCCGCAATGGTGCGGGAGCTCTCCACCGATTCGCAGATCGTCTTGGTAACGCACAACAAGCAGACGATGGAGCTGGCCGACCGCATGTATGGCCTCACTATGGCGGAGGCCGGCGTGTCCACCGTCGTCTCCGCGGCACTAACGGAGCGGGAAACGAGAGAAGCCGCAATTGCCTGAAGCGGCACTGCTATCGCTCTCAGATAAAACCGGGGCCGCCGAGCTCGCCGCTGCGCTATCGCAGCGAGGCACCACGCTCTACGCGACTGGTGGAACGCGCGGCTACTTGCACGATCGTGGAATCGCGGTTCACGATGTAGAGGAGCTGACCGGCTTTCCGCCGCTCTTCGACGGGCGCGTCAAAACGCTGCATCCCAAAGTCTTCGGCGCGATTCTGCACGATCGCGATCGTGCCGAACACGCAGCGCAAGCCGAGAAATACGCGATAGCGGATCTTCGCGTCGTTGCCGTCAACCTCTATCCGTTCGAAGAAACGGTGGCGAAGCCCGGAACGACGCTTCCCGAAGCGATCGAGCAGATCGACATCGGCGGCGTCGCATTGCTGCGCGCCGCGGCGAAAAATTTTCGGGACGTCACCGTGCTCAGTCATCCGTCGCAGTATGCAGCTTTTCTGAAAGCTCTTGGAAATGGGAATCTGGACGTCTCGCTTCGGCGAAGGCTGGCCGTCGCGGCGTTTGAACGCACAACTGAATACGACGCTGCGATCGCGCACTATCTCGCGACGGAAGGCGAAGTGCTTCCCGCGGATCTGCCCGGCGCGCTTACGTTGACGTTGCCGCTGGCCCAGCCGCTGCGGTACGGCGAGAATCCGCAGATGCGCGCCGCGTTCTACGTGAGCGCGCGCGATCGTCTGCCCGCGCAGTTGCATGGGAAGGCGCTCTCTTACAACAACCTGCTCGATCTCGACGCCACGCTACGCCTGCTCTCGCGAGCTCGCGTGCCGGCCGGCGTTCCGCAGCGGAAAAATGGCACAGTGCGTGCCGCGGTGGTCAAACATACCGTGCCGTGCGGCGTCGCGGAGCGGTCCAGCGCCCAATCCGCGCTCGCCCACGCGCTCGCGGCGGACGCAGTTTCTGCATTCGGGGGAATCGTAGCAGTCGACGCGCCGATCGACGTCGAGGCCGCGGAAAAGCTGACGCCGTTCTTTCTGGAGATCGTCGCTGCTCCCAAGATTGACGCTGAAGGGCTGGAGATGCTCCGGCGGCGCAAGAACTTGCGCGTGATGCAATATGCGCAGCCGCTGCCGGATCAACTGCAGGTCGAGCTGCAGCTTCGCAGCGCACTCGGCGGCGTGCTAGCCGAACAAGAGGATCGCGCCTATCTTCCGGAGAGCTGGCGCGTCGTTACTAGAAGATCTCCAGACGCTTCGGAGTGGCGCAACGTGATCTTTGCGTGGGATGTCGTTCGCCACGTCAAGAGCAACGGGGTCGTCATCGCCAAGGATGGCGTGACTGTCGGCATCTGCGCGGGTCAAACGAATCGCGTGAGCGCCGTGCAGATCGCCGGATCGCGTGCGGGTGCGCGCGCCGGCGGAGCTGCGTGCGCCAGCGACGGGTTCTTTCCGTTTCCCGACGGCATCGAAGCTGCCGCGGCTGCCGGATGCACCGCGATCATCGCGCCGGAAGGCTCGATCCGCGACGCCGAAGTGATCGCAGCTGCCGACAAAGCCGGCATCGCGCTTGTCTTTTCTTCTCGCCGGTTTTTCTTGCACTAGCTCTAACGGTAGACAAACGGATCGGCCGGCTCGGGCACCGGTTGCATACGCTGAACGTGCAGTTCGAGGCCGTCCGCCGTTTGCGCAAGCGATCCGTCGGCTCGCGCCCACCCGCGGATTGCGGTGCCCGAGGTGAGCCGCACAACGATGGGCGCGGCATCCGCGCGGCAGCACGTTATCGCATACCGCACGAGTGCGGTCGCGTTGCCCGTTCGCGTAATTGCGCCGGTGAAGGTGACGCGCTCGCCGGGGAAAGCGTCCGTAAGCGTCGTCTCAGTTGCGTGATACTGCGGAGGCGGTGAAGAAAACATCGTTCCGGCGAACATCGCCAGCGCCGGTAGCCGCAGCGAGACGTTGCGCGCGGCGCGGTGACGTGCGGCGGCCATAGCGAAGACGATCGCGCAGAGCAAAAGCGGCAGCGCAAAATGCGGATGCAAGATTCCCGCGCATCCGTGCGCGCCGACGATCGCGCAGGCGCAAGCGGCGAGCGCATACGAGAGCGCATCGTGTCCGGAACACGGCGATTTCGTGCTTCTCCATGCGCGTAAGTCCACGATTCCCGACGTGAAAAGAAAGCCTGCGGCGATCAGCGGCGTTTCGTGACGCAGTCCAACGGCAATCGCAATTCCGCCCAGCGCGCAGGGCGACCATATGAAACCGGCAATTGCGCCGATCGTAAAGCTGAACGCGGGAGCGAGCGTCCGCGTCCAAGTCTGCAGCGGCAGCAGAAGCGAGATTGCGGCGCCGAATGCCGCGGACGGCAGCAGCGCGGCGAGGTGCGCTAACGGATTCTGATTAGCGGGCGTGCAGCTGCCGCTGCGATAGGTTTGCGCCGAGGCGACGATCGCCGCGCCGCAGAACCGAGCGCAGGCGACCCATGGACCGAACATGAGACAAGTTGCGATGAACGCCGGAACGGAGCGGGCGGAAGGGCCGCTCGTACACCCGCATCCCAAATATGGGAGGAGGCGATGCCAATTCTTTCCGAGCATCGAGAACGCGGCGCCGGCAAGGAGAAACGGTGCTGCTTCCAACAGTGCCGCCGCTGTGTTTGCGAGCAGCGCGCCGGCGAAGGTGGGGTTGGCCGAGGCAAGGAGCGCCAGCACCGCTGCGAAGATCGCGGTTCGCACGCCCTCCTTTCACGCGCGCGCGGCCTTTTCGAAATTTTAGTCTCCGTCGGTCACCGCGGCATGTAGGGACTCTCATCCGGCAGCGACGCGAGCGCCGGGAGCCCAAAAACCGTCTCGGCAAACTTCAGCACAGAGTCCTGATCGCTGAAGTCACCGATGATTGCTCCGGCCTTAGCATAAGGAGAGATGACGAGCGCCGGCACGCGCGTGCCGTCCCCGCAGGGTGATCCGTCGGGGCAGATCTCAAAGCCGTGCGGAGGGGCGTGATCCCAGAAGCCGCCCGTATCGTCCCAGGTGATCACGATCGCCGAATCGCGCCAATAGGAGCTGCGCGCAATCGCCGATACCGCAGAAGCCACGAACGCTTCAGAAATCTGTGAGTCGGTATATCCCTGGTGATCGTCGTCGCCCAGATAATGCGTCTGCACGAATGGAGCGGCGTTGGCGGGACGCAGCCCCAATGTGTTGTGCGAGCCGCCTTTGATATAGAACACGCCCCGATCGGGCAGCCTGCCGGACGCGACGTCGGCATAGAAGGCCGCGCTGCAGCAGCAGGAGCAAGTTGGCATAGGTTTGCGGGACTTGGTGCTGCACCGAAGGCTCAGCCGGATTGTACGGCCCGAATGCCGGATCGAGATCGACGAAGAGCGGCACACCGGGAACCGCAGAAAGCCACGTGCGATCCGCAGGGTGGCGGACGAATTGCGTCAATCCGTTTTGCGCTGCGATGATCTCGATGTTGCTCGGCGTCGACGGGCCGCGCAGCGCCTCAAAGAAGTTATCAAAGAGGGTGAAGCGCTTGGCGTATGCCCACAGGAACGGAATGGTGGCGCAGTCCAGATGGTACATCGCTTCGATCCCGACCGAAGAGCGCTGCGCGGGAGTGGCGCGCTTTTCGGATTCGAGCACCGCGCTCTCTTGCAGCGGCACGAACCGATCCATGGCGCCGCCGTCGAATGCGAATGTCTGCACGTTCCGGGCGTTCGATTCGTAGTACACGTCGGGCGCCGTCGAACGAAACCGCGTGATCGTGCGGCCTGAGAGGGGATCGAACTGAGCGAAGCCGTGCGTGCGCGCCTGCGCAGACCACACGCCGTTCGCTCCCGGAAACGTTCCAAACTCGTTGTCGAACGAGCGGTTCTCCTGTATAGATGATGAAAACGTGGCGGATGCGCTGTACCAGCAGCTGATCGATCGCTGCGCCTGAGAGCGGCTGCGCGGAAGCGGCTTGCGGATTTGCGGCAAGCAGCGTTCCGGCCAAAGCCATACACCCGATTTTCACCGTGCTCTCTTGTGGGATTCAAAAGGGCACCCTGCTCGGCATTCCGCTTGCAGGAAACTGCGACATTTTCGCGTCGCCCTTCGCTGACCTCAGGGTGACAGGGCTACGTCAGCACAGGCCACCTCAGCGCGCCCTGTAAATAAGCGTCTGATGCCTCAAAGAATCATTGCACCGCGCGGCACGCAGGACGTGATCCCTCCGCAATCCGCCGACTGGTGGAGGCTGGAAGAGCGCGTTCACGATCTTTGCCGCCGCTTCGGATACGCTGAGATTCGGACGCCGATCTTTGAGGCGACGGAGCTCTTCGTTCGCGGCGTCGGTTCGGGAACCGACATCGTCGACAGAGAGATGTACACCTTCGCCGACAAAGGCGGGCGAAGCATGACGCTGCGGCCGGAATGGACTGCACCCGTCGTGCGCGCCGCTTTGCAGCAGGGGCTCTTCGATCGCGGGCCCCAACGGCTTTTTTACGTTGGACCGATCTTCCGTTACGAGCGGCCGCAAGCCGGACGTCTCCGGCAGTCGCACCAATTCGGCGTTGAGTGCACGGGCTTTGAAGGACCAGAAGCTGACACGGAAGTGATCGCCCTGGCATCCGAACTGCTGCGATCGTACGCGATCGGCGATTCCGAATTGCACTTGAATTCCGTCGGTGATGAACGGTGCCGCCCGAAGTATCGTGAGGCTTTGATCGCCCATTTCGAGCCGCATGCCGGCAGCTTGAGCGAGGACGCGCGCCGGCGATTGAAGCGGAACCCGTTGCGCCTCCTTGATAGCAAAGCTCCGGAGGATCGCCGGTTTATCGAAAGCGCGCCGGTCCTCAGCCAGATGCTTTGCGATCCTTGCCGCGAGCACTTCGACGCGGTGAAGCGCTACCTGGACGCAATCGGCATTCGGTACGTGGTCGATCCGCTGATCGTGCGCGGGCTCGACTATTATACGCGCACGGTTTTCGAATTCGTCGCGGGGCGGCTGGGTGCGCAAAACGCCGTCTGCGCCGGAGGACGCTACGACGGCTTGGTGGCATCGCTCGGCGGAAAGCAGATACCCGCCGTAGGGTTTGCGCTTGGCATAGAGCGCCTTCTCCTCGCAGCGCGTGAAGGCGCCGCTTCAGAAGCGCCGCGCTACGGGGTGCAAGCCGTCGCGCTCGGTCAGCCTGCGCGGGAGTGTCTGGTACGGGTCGTTGCCGAGCTGCGCCGCACCCTTCGCGCGCCCGTCTTCATGGACTACGGAGATCGCAAACTCTTGGCGCAGCTCGCGATCGCGGATCGCAACGGCGCGCGGTATGCTCTTATCGCCGGCAGCGCGGAACTCCAAACGGGCGAGATCGTTTTGCGCGATCTGGAGGCTCGCACCGATCGGCGCTTCCCCTTAGCGGACACTGCACGGGCCCTCGTTGAAGTGGGCTGCTGATGGACGAGTTCCAAACGCTGAGGGACTTGCTCGAAATCATGCGGGCGAACGATCTCGACGTTCTCAAAGTCAAAATAGGCGACAAGATCCTTGAACTCGTCCGCAGGGAAGACGGCGAAGGATCGACGCCTGCTCAGGCAGCGGCTGCCTCGCAGACGGCGGAAGCTGCTCCCGAAACGCCCGCGCCAAACGTCAAGAAGGTGACGGCGCCGCTCGCCGGGGTTTTCTACCGGTCCTCCGCACCCGACGCCGAGCCGTTCGTCACGGAGGGGGATCGCGTGGACGTCGGACAGGCGTTGTGCATTCTGGAAGCCATGAAGCTGTTCAACGAGATTACCAGCGACTACGCGGGGACCGTCACGCGAATCATTCCGGAAAACGGCGAGTTGGTCTCGCTTGGTCAGGAGCTCATTTGGATCGAACAGTAGATTACAAGGGAAAGCGCGCGTTCGACGAGCTGATGAACGACCGGAGGCGACTGTATGATGCACTCCACTATCGCGAACAAGTGGAAGCGATCGCGGAAGCGCTGGTCACCGCGTTGCAGCATTCCAAGAAAGTGCTTTGGATGGGGAACGGCGGAAGCGCGGCACAAGCGCAGCACATGGCGGCGGAGTTGAGCGGCAGATTCTTGCGCGAGCGCCGCGGCCTCTATAGTGAAGCGCTCACCGCGAACACTTCGACGCTAACAGCCGTCGCGAACGACTATGGCTTCGAGCGCGTGTTCGCCAGACAAGTGGAAGCCTTCGTTCAGCCGGGCGACGTGGTGATCGGCATGACGACCAGCGGAACTTCGAAGAATGTGGTGCTCGCGCTCGAGGAAGCGCGGCGGCGAGGCGCCGTAACCGTCGCGTTCACGGGCAATGGAGGCGGTCCGGCCGCAGCTGCGGCTGACCTTGTGCTCGAGGGGCCGGACGGATACGCCGCAATCGTGCAAGAGGTACATCAAACGATGGCCCACATCGTCTGCGATCTCGTCGAACAGCGCTTGATCTTCGAGGAGGAATGACGCAAACGCTCGCGCCGCCCGATGCAAGGCAGCTCTTTGCGCGCATGCGGGAGCGACGTGTCCTCGTGGTCGGCGACGTCATGGTCGATGAATGGATTTGGGGGACCGTGACGCGTATTTCGCCCGAAGCTCCCGTTCCGGTCGTTGCCGTGGCGGACCATTCGTTCACGCTCGGCGGCGCAGGCAACGTGGCGCAAAACTTACGCGCGCTCGGCGCCGCCGTCTGGTTTGCAGGAGCGATCGGCACGGACTCTTTCGCGCACTACATCAGCGAGATGCTGAAAGGTGAAGGGATAGGGGACGAAGGTCTCGTCAAGGTTTCCGATCGTCCGACGACGCGCAAGACCCGAATCGTTGCGCATAATCAGCAGGTCGTGCGAGCCGATTGGGAAGCGACCAGCATGCTTCCCTTCGCGCCGGCGGAGGAGCTCGCGCAGATCGTCCGGCGGTACGCGGCGCGTGCGGACGCGGTCGTCATCAGCGACTACGCAAAAGGGTTGATTACGCGCGATATCGTCGAAGCGGCGCTCGCTTGTCCCATCGTCCTCGCCGATCCGAAGCCGCAGAACCTGGATCTCTTCGCCGGGGTGACGTGCGTCGCACCGAACGCGACCGAGGTCGCCGAAGCGACAGGAATTGCCGCGCACGACGAGCGTTCCATCGAGCGCGCCGGCGAGATGCTGCTGAAGCGGCTGCAGTGCCGGTTTGTCGTGATCACCCGCGGGGAGCACGGCATGTCGCTGGTTGGACGCGACGGTGAACGGCTGCATGTCGGATCGGCGGCACGCACCGTGTTCGACGTCAGCGGTGCCGGCGACACCGTTGTCGCCGTTCTCTCGCTCGCGCTTGCGGCGGGTGCCTCGATCGATCGTGCGATGCGGCTCGCCAACTTCGCCGCCGGCGCGGTCGTCGAGAAGCTCGGAACGGCAACCGCGAGCGAAGGCGAGATATTGGCGTTCCTCGACCATGCTTCTTCGGAGAGGCCGGGATGACTGAAGCGTTTTTCGGCGCCTTCTTTGACACCGAGCAAGCCGTGGCGTGGCGCGAGCAGTTGCGCGCCGCATCGAAGCGCGTCGTCTTTACCAACGGATGTTTCGACGTGCTGCACGTCGGCCACGTCGAGTATCTGGCGTGGGCGCGGGTGCAGGGCGACGCCTTGATCGTTGGCCTCAACACCGATGATTCCGTGCGCCGGCTCAAAGGTGAGCGTCGTCCGATCACGGGCCTGCAGGACCGTGCGCGCATTCTTTTGGGACTTCGCAGCGTCGACGCGGTGGTGCCGTTTACGGATCGTACGCCCGAAACATTGATCGACCGGCTGAAGCCGGACGTGCACGTCAAGAGCGTGCAGTACCGGGAGAAAGATCTGCCCGAACGAACGGTCGTGCGATCCGGCGGCGGCACGATCGCATTTGCTCCGCACATCGCTCGCGCGAGCAGCACCGAGACGATCGCTACGATAGTTGCTCGCTATTGCGGGGACTTCGAGCGAACGTAATGCGGCTCGTCGTTACCTGCAACGGACCGGGGGAGGCCGCCGGCTGGCTCCGGCCGCTGCTGCGCGCGCTCTACGACCAGTCACCGGACGCCGACGTGCACGTCTTTTTCGTTCCCGACGACTATGCGACCGGAGAAGAGCCCGCGTTCGTTCGATCGCTCTTTCCGCAGGCTCACGTCTACGATCGCAAGGCGTACGTCAGAGTCGCTCTTGGCGCGCGCTATGACGGCGTGCCCTCAGGCACCGAAGCGGTCTTGTATCTCGGGGGCGACCTGATGCACGCCGCCCGGCTGCAGCGCCGGTTCGGAGGAGCGACTATGACGTATAAATTCTCTTCCCGCCGCTACGCTCGCCGCACGGAGCGCGCATTCGCCGTCGACGAAGCCAATGCGGAACGTTTCCGCAATGACGGCATTCCCCCAGATCGCGTTGCCGTCGTGGGTAATCTCGCCGTCGACGGCGCAGTTGCGGAAGCGGAGTCGGCGCTCGGAGAGTCTACGGGCGAAGGCGGTTTGCTGATCATGCCCGGGTCGCGGCGCCATGAGGTCGAGCAGCTGATTCCCTTTTTCTTTACGGCCGCTCTTTGGATCAAGCGCGAGCTGCCTTCGATGCCGATTGCATTTGCGATCTCGCCCTTTACGCAGCTTGAAGCGGTTCGCGACGCGGTCGAAAGAGGCGGCGACCGGCGCATGTTTGCACAACGCGGACGGATGGTGCGGGAGGGGGCCGACGCATATCTCGTTTCATCGCATGGCGACGCGCGCTTTCCAATCGTTCGCAACGCGATGGCGGCAGCGCGGCGCGCCAAGCTTGCCCTTACCATACCGGGAACGAAGACGATCGAATTGGCGGCGCTCGGGACGCCTGCGGTGGCATGCACGCCGCTCAATGCTGCCGAGCTGATCGCCGTCAACGGACCGCTGACATATTTGGACCGCCTTCCGTTTGCCGGCGTGGCGCTCAAGCGGTCAGTAGCAACGGCTATCTCGCGACGCTACCGTTTTCACACTCAGCCCAACATGGATGCCGGACGCGAGCTGATCGCGGAGCTGCACGGCACCTTGACGCCAGGGCGCGTAGCGCGCGTGGTTCTGGAACGGCTGGCGGACCGAGAATGGCTTGCAGAAACCTCGCAGATGCTTGCGGCGCTCTATGCGCGCCACCGCGGCGCGGCCGCGCGAATGGCCGGCGATCTGCTAGGCGCCTTGAGGGTTTACGCGTAGCATTGTGCGGATCTCTGTCATCATCGCGACGAGAGATCGCGCGCCCTATCTCGACCGCGCGCTTGAATCGCTGGGAAAGCAGATCGGCCCTCCGCGGTTCGAGGCGATCGTCGTCGACAACGGGTCGAAGGACGCAACCGCCCAGATCGTGGAGCGAGCGCGCAGTCATCATCAGTTTGAAATATCGTATGTCTATGAGGAGCGGCCCAATCGCGGCGCTGCTCGCAATCGCGGCATCGCCGTCGCGCAGGGCGAACTGCTGCTCTTCTGCGACGATGACGTCTTGGCGCCGCCCGGATTCTTGAGCGCCCACGATGCCGCGCACGACCTTCCCGGCTACGTCGTCAACGGCCCGATTGTGAATGTGCCTTCCTATCACGAGCGGCCCAAACCGGCGCTGCGCCACTTTTCGCGTGCCTTTTTCTGTACGTGCAACGTATCGGTCGCGCGACGCTCGATCGAAGCGGCAGGCGGATTTGACGAACAGTTTCATCTCTACGGATGGGAGGATACCGAGCTTGGCGTGCGCCTGCGTGAACGCGGGCTTCGAGCAAAGTTCGTTTGGGAGGCATATCTTTGGCATATCAAGCCTGCCGGCGATGCGACGCTCGAATCGGACATTCGCAAGGCAACCGAAAAGGCGCGCATGGCTGCGCGATTCGTGCGGAAAAATCCGAGCAGACGCGTGCGTGTCGCGACCGGGGCCTACAACGTCAACCTCCTGCGCGCTCCCGCGCTGCAGCGTCTTCTGCCATGGTATGCGGGACTGGCGACTGAGCGTCGTTTCCCGCCCGCATTGCATGCCGCCGCTCGCGCGCAACTGCTCGACGCAGCCTATACCGTCGAGCTCGCCCGAGCACTTGGACGGATCTAAGGGCGTCGGAAATGCCCGAAGAACGAGCGCTGCTCTACTGCGCAGGCGGAGGAATCGGCGATTCGCTTCTAGCGACGCTCGTTGGTCGAGCGCTGCAAAAGCGTTTCAAGCACATTGACGTTCTGACGCTGCCGGCGCATCGAGAAGCTCTGGAGCACGTGGAAGGCATCGATCGCGTTGCGGTTGATGCAGGAGAGGACGAACCGGCGCTTGCGCGGCGCTTGGCGCATAAGAAATATGCCGCATGCATCGTCAGCTGGGCGACGCCGCGAACGGCGCGGATTCCGCATGCAGCGAGGATACCGATCCGCGTCGGTCAAGACCGCCGCCTCTATTCGTGGCGTTTCACGCACCGCGTCACCGTGCGAAGTGAGATCGGCGATATCACAACGCACTGGTCGCAGATTTTGCTCGACTATGCGCGCGCGCTCGGCTGCGACACCGATGAAACGGTTCCCTCATTCATTCCGAGCGCCGCCGATCGCGAGGAGGCCGATGGCCTGCTGGCGCGGCTTGGGCTTGCACCGGCATCCTATTCGATGCTGCATCCCGCCAATGCGGTCGCGTCGCAGCGAGGTATTTGGCCGCTCGAAGGCTGGATCGCGCTGACCGCGTTCATTCGCAGGCGCTTCGGAACCCCCGTGCTGGTGACGGGATCCGAGGAGGATCGCGCGATCGCCGAAGCGATCGCATCTTCCGCCGGCGCACTTTCGATCGCAGGTCACACGACCATCGGCGCCTTTGCCGCGGTAGCGCAAAATGCTCGCTTCTTCACCGGGATTACGACGGGATCGATGCATATCGCCGCCGCGGTGGGTGCGCGCACGGTCGGCATCTTTCCATTCCAATCGGATACACCCGAGCGTTGGGCGCCGCTCGGGCCTCATACCGCTATCGTTCGGGCGACATATCCCTGCAGGAACGGTGAACGCAAGGAGACCTGTCCTGACTATGCGTGCGTGGCGCATTTGGACGTCGAACGGGTCATTGCTGCGATGGAATCGCTCGAGGCATAGCATGCGAGCGACGATCCAGCTCTGCACCTATAATCGCGCAGCTTTGCTTCGGCGCGTCCTCGACGCATGCTTCGAACAGCTCGTTCCGTTCGGATCCTATGAAGTCGTCGTCGTCGACGACGGCTCTAGCGACGGCACCTCTGAAGTCATCGAAGTCGCACGAGAACGAGCCACATGCCCATTCAGCGTGGTCTCTCAGCGCAACTCGGGACTGGCGCGCGGGCGCAACGCGGGCATAGAACGCGCGTGCGGCGAGCGGATTATCTTCATCGACGACGACGTGCTGCCGCTGCCCACGTTTGTCGCGGAGCACTTACGTTCACACGTCGCGCATCCTGAAGCCATTGTTCGCGGCGCGGCGATCGCAACAGAATCTTTTGACGATCTTCCGCCGCCGGTTTGGGGCCTGAAGGATTACAGCGGCAATTATTTTTGGACGACCAACGTTTCCGTCCCGCTCCAAACGATTCGTACGATCGGCGGATTCAATGAATCGTTCCTCGAGTACGGTTGGGAGGATATCGACGTGGGGCTGCGTCTGCGTCAGGCCGGCGTGCAGTCGATCTTCAATCGGCAAGCGCTGGCGTACCACTACAAGCCGAAGCTGCGCAGCTCCGACGTCGAGAAGCTCTTGGCGCGATCGAGAGCGCAGGCGCGCACCGCGGTGCAACTCGCTTGCCTCCACCCTCATTGGCGCACCTATCTTGCGACGGGAGACAACCCGGTGCAGCGCCTGATCCATCGCTGGATGCGCGGCGTGAATGCCGCGCGCCGCTACCGCTCGCGCATCGGCGATCTGAACGGCGACCGCGAACTTTCGAGCCGGGAGAGCCGCATCGCGCGAAGGCTGGCTGCGGAAGCCTATTTCGAAGAGCTGGAACGATCGCGCGATCGACCGATGCCGTGAAGCGCATTCTGCTTGCACGGACCGATCGCATCGGCGATCTGGTGCTTTCGACGGCGGCGATCGCGACGGTCCGCGCCTCATTTCCGCAAGCGAAGATCACGATGGTCTGCAGTCCGTATAATCGGATCGTCATGGAAAGGAATACGGACGTCGACGAACTCGTGCAGACCGAAACCGGCATGCGCCCCGAAGCCTTTGGTGCGCGTTACGCGGGCATTGCCGACATTGCGATCTCGCTGGCGCCGCGTTCGGAAGACCTTCGTCTGGTCGGGGCAACCCGCGCGCCGCTGCGAGTGGGCTATACATATGCGCGGCGCTATCTCATGCGGATTGCGGCGCGATTCTACGTCAACCGTCTCATGATCTCGGAGGCCGATCCCGCACTGAGCGACCGCGATCCGCATAGGCACGTGCGGCATGAAGTCAATCAGCTGCTCGATCTCGTCGCGCTCGCCGGAGCGACCGATCGCGTGACGCAGCTCCGCTTGGACGTCATAGACGAGGACCGCCAGGCGATCGCCTATCTTCCGAACGAACCCATCGTCTTACACCTCGGGCTGCGATGGTTCGGATCGGGCAGCACGCTCGAATCCACTATCGCGCTGATTCGGGAGCTGCGATCCTTTGGAAACCCGCTGGTCGTAACGTACGCTCCGGAGTGCGAACGCTACGTCCAACCGCTCGCGGACACACGAGCTGCCGATATGGTCCTGGGAGGGCTGCCGTTTTTTCGTTGGGCGGCCGTCTTCGAACGCGCTCGCGTTATAGTAACCGTCGATACCGGCGCTACCCACGTTGCCAGCGCGATGCGCCGGCCGACGGTCGTCGTCTTCGAGCACCCCTATTTCCGGTTGAATTCGCAGGAGTGGGCGCCGTATGGCGTTCCCAGCGTTTTGCTTCGTAAGCCGGCGCACGAGTCGATGCAATCGCTAGCCACTCTGCGTGCGGAGATCGTTGGGGCGGTCGGCCGTTTGATCGATGCTTGACCTCTCCGTCGTCGTTCCGACCTACAATCGGCTCGAAACTCTACGCGAGGTCGTGCCGTCGCTGCTGGCTCAGGATCTGCCGCACGATCGGTATGAAATTCTTGTCTGCGACTCGAACTCCAACGACGGCACGGCCGCCTATCTGAGCGAAATTTCACGCGAACATCGATCGGTGCGTCACATCCGCGGTCCATATTCCGGACGTGCCATGGCGCGAAACGCCGGTATCGAGGCCGCGCGCGGCGAGATCGTTCTGTTCAATGACGCCGACATCATCGCGTCACCGGATCTTTTGGCGGTGCATCTGAAAAGACATCGCTTGGCCGATCGAGTCGCAATCGTCGGCTGGGAGGTTCAGGTGCGATCGCTTGAAGAGTATCGCCGCAAGCGTGATGATCCAACCGCGCGCAGATCGCTGCACCCGCCCGGGCGCAAGCGTCTGGGATGGCTCTATTTCTTGACCGGGAACGCGTCGGTCAGACGGGACGACCTGCAGCGCGTCGGTGGCTTCGACGAAAATTTTACAGGATACGGGCACGAGGATCTGGAGCTGGGCTACAGGCTCGAAAAGGCCGGGATCAAAATTTACTACGAGGCGGGCGCAGTTAATTACCACTGGCAGGATATCGGCCACGAAGATCAGGCCGAAAAGATGAAGCTCGCCGGGCGTTCAACCGTGCGCTTTTATCGCAAGCATCCCGATCTTGAAGTCATGCTCAAACTCGGCATGACGCCGCTCTCCCTGGGAGTTCATTCGCTCTTGACGAAAATGCCGCCGGTGCTCGGATACTTCGATCGCTGCGCTTCAACGAGCGCTTTTGCGCGCGCCCTCGTACAGCAGTACTACTACGTTTCGGGCATTAAAGCGGCGCTCGACCAAGACGGACGATGAGCGGCGGACCGCTACGGCGTTCTTGCGGAGACCTGCGCGCCGAGGACGCGGGAACATCGGCCGAGCTCAAGGGGTGGGTGAACCGCCGTCGCGATCACGGCGGATTGATCTTCGTCGACCTGCGGGACCGCGACGGCGTGACGCAGATCGTCTTCAATCCGGAGCACGCTTCCTTCGGGCAAGCCGAGCATCTTCGCAGCGAGGACGTGCTGCGCGTGAAAGGATCGGTTCGCCTCCGGCCTGCCGGAACGCAGAATCCGCGGCTTGCCACCGGCCAGATTGAAGTGGCCGCCGAAGAGCTCGAGGTCCTCAACCGCTCTTTGGTGCCGCCCTTTGCGGTCAACTCCGATGAGGAAGTCGAAGAAAGCTTGCGTCTGCAGTACCGGTATCTCGAGCTGCGCCGGGCGCGCATGCAACAGAACATGACGCTGCGGCATCGCATCGTGAAAGCGATGCGCGATTTTTTCGATGCGCGCGGTTTCCTGGAGATCGAAACGCCGATCCTGATGAAATCGACGCCTGAAGGGGCGCGAGACTATCTCGTCCCGAGCCGCGTGCACCCCGGAAGCTTTTACGCCCTGCCGCAATCGCCTCAGCTGCTCAAGCAAATCTTGATGATCGCCGGATTCGGGCGCTACATGCAGATCGCGCGGTGCATGCGCGATGAAGACCTACGCGCGGATCGCCAGCCTGAGTTCACTCAATTGGACCTGGAGATGTCGTTCTGCACGCAAGAGGACGTGCTGGAGCACCTAGAATCGTGCATGCGGTTCGTGTGGGATTCAGTACTCGGCGTCGATCTTGGGCCGTTTCCGCGGCTCGGGCACGCCGATGCGATGGCGCGCTATGGGAGCGACAAACCCGATCTCCGCTTCAGCCTGGAGCTTGCGGATCTCAGCGATATCTTTGAAGGAACAGAGTTCGGTGTTTTCGCTTCGGCGCTTGCGGCCGGCGGAGCAATTCTGGGCGTGCGCTATCCTGCGGGGGCCTCGCTCTCGAGACGCGAGTTCGATGTGCTGACCGAATCGGCAAAAACCTTCGGCGCTCACGGAATGGTGTGGGTTGCTTGGGGCGAGAGCGGTGCGAAAAGTTCTGCTGCGAAGTTCCTGAGCGAGACGGCCATCGAGCGCATTCGAAAGCGAATGGAAGTGACTTCGGGGGATGCAGCCTTGATCGTTGCCGGATCCGGCGAAGAAACGGCGCTCGTCGCCGGCAAGCTGCGTAACGAAGTGGGTGATCGCTGCGGTCTGCGTGACCCGCAAACGTACGCGTTTGCATGGATCACCGATTTTCCGTATCTCGAGATCGATCCGCAGTCGGGAAAACCCATACCGGCGCATCACCCTTTTACTTCACCGCTCGAGAGCGACTGGGAGCTGATCGAAACCGATCCGATGAAGATGCGTGCGCAGCACTACGATCTCGTGCTGAACGGATTCGAGCTTGGCAGCGGCTCGATCCGCATTCATAAGTCGGAGCTGCAGCGCCGTATCTTCACGATGCTCGGGATGACCGGTGAGCAGATCGAGGAGCGTTTCGGCTTCTTCGTAAGAGCCTTGGACTACGGCGCTCCGCCGCACGGCGGCATCGCGGTGGGCATCGACCGCCTCGTCATGATCGCGGCGGGCGAGGACAATCTTCGCGAGGTCATCGCGTTTCCGAAAACGCAGGCGGCTCGCGATCTGCTGATGGACGCGCCGGGTCCGGTACCCGGGGAAGTTCTGCGCGAGCTGGCGCTGCGGAGCACGGCTGAAGTCTCAGCGCAGTAGCTGCGCGGCGCGGGCGAAGATCGCATCGAACATCTCGCGCGTCAGTTTTCCGGTGTTCGTGTTTTGACGGCTTGGATGAAAGGACGCGAGCACGCCGATGCGGCGACCGTTTCGTTCCGCCTCAAAGTGCGCTCCGTGGCAAAACTGCGGCCGCTTCGGCGTTAGCCGATATCCGCGCTCGATGAGCGCAGCGATCGCAGCGCGCGTTCCGATCGATCCGAGTCCTACGATCGCTTGAAGATTGGGAAGCGCTTCTATCTCGGCAGACAAGTACGGAGCGCAGCGCGCGAGCTGCGCGAAAGATGGTTTGTTCTGCGGCGGCGCGCATCGAAGCGCAGCTGTGATGACGCAGTCCCGCAGCTGCATGCCGTCTTCCAACGAGACCGAGCCGGCCTGACTGGCGAAGCCGGCGCGGTACAGCGCCGGATAAAGAAAACCTCCCGATGCATCGCCGGTAAATGGCCGGCCGGTACGATTGCTGCCGTGCGCACCGGGCGCAAGCCCCACGAGCAGCAGGCGAGCTTTTGGATCGCCGAAGGCGGGAACCGGTCTTGCCCAATACGTCGACTCGAGATAAGCGCGTTTCTTTTCGGCGGCGACGCGTCTGCAGTACCGCCGAAGCTCGGGACACCTCGTGCATTCGATCACTTGCGCCTGGATCGCAGCGAACGATCGTTTCACTAGCCCAGACCCGGGAATCCCAGCCGCGCCAGCGCCGCGTACGTGACGATCCCCGCCGCGGTCGAAAGGTTCAAACTGCGCACGCTGTGAGGACGTTGCGGAATGCGCAAAGCGCGGTCGAAGTTTCGATCGATCAGCTCGCGCGGAAGCCCTCGCGTTTCCTTGCCGAAGACCAGCAAGTCGCCTCGGGCAAATTCGGCTTCGACGTACGGTCGTTTGGCACGGGCGGAAACGTACCATCGCGGCAACTCGGCAGTGTCCTCCAAAAAGCGTTCCAGTGAAGGATGAACGACGATCGACACGTGCTTCCAGTAATCGAGTCCCGCCCGCTTCAGTTCGCGATCGTCGATGCGGAAGCCCAACGGCTCGACTAAGTGCAGCGCGCATCCCGTCGCCGCGCACAGGCGCGCGACGTTGCCCGTGTTGGGCGGGATCTGCGGTTCGACCAACGCGATATGAAAAGGAGTATCGCGCACAAGCTCGCCGGTTTGCATCAGGCGTTGCTGGGGCTGGGTGGTCATGCGTTGACGAGCGTGACGAAATCGATTCCGACCGGTGCAACCACATACGCGACGCAGCCGCTGCGCTGCCAAATCCGCTCGAGCGTCGTGCGCGGATAGATCGCGCGAATATGCGCAGCTGCCGGATCGTTCATCGCGCAGTCGCCGCTCTCGGTAAAGCCGCAGAGCACGGCGAGATGTCCATCGGAGTGCTCGACGGGAGCGCCGGGAAGCTCTCCCGCGTTCCACCCATAGGAAAGGGCCAGCGGAATGCCCGCTTCGATCAGGGGCTGCGCGTGATCGAGGTTGCGCAAGTACGCCACTGCGGCGCGCAATCCCAAGCTTCCGCTGAAAGCGACGTTGAGGGCCCAATTTCCGGTTCCGTCATACGCGCTGTCAAAGACGGCGCGGGCGGTCTCAGCCACGTCCTTATCCAGGCCGTGATATGCATTGAGCATCGACAGACTCGCCGGACTGCACCAGCCGCGCTGCTCTTCAACCACGTACTGCGAGCGCGCCGGAACGTCGAGAATGCGCGCATGGCCCGCGTACGGCAGCGACGGTTGGGCGGTTTCCGGTGTCGCGAAGGAAAGCGCGTGGAAGGAAACGCCGCGCGCCCGTACTTCGATGCCGTCAAACGGGTCTGCGGACTCGATCACGTCGACGGCGACATTGACGCCGTCGTGCCTCGCACTGAAAGAGCGGCGCATGTGCGGCGACCAGTCTGCGTACTTGAGCCACGGCGTCGCCGGCATTCCATCGTCGAGCAAACGAAAAGCGATTTCGCCCTGCTCGGCAAACGTGTTCCAGCTGAGCACGCCGCGGTGCGCGGCATCGAACGTCAGCGTCGCCAGCTCTTCGGCGCCCGTCCGCATCACCAGCATCTGAATCGGCTCGCTATATCTGCCATTGCCACGCATTCCAGGTGTCCTGCACGAAGGATGCAGGCTTAAAATTCTTCAAATCGCTGTTGGCCGCGGCAAATGAGTTCTCCCAGTAGAAAAAAACGGTCGGCGCGAGCTCGTGGATGCGGGTTTCCTCCTGCTGGTAGAGCGCTTTGCGCTTGGCACGATCGAACGTTTCCAGCGCCGCATCAGAAGTGCGATTGACGATGGGATCGTTGAGGTACACGACGTTCGTTCCCATTGGCGGAACGAATCGTCCGTTCCACAATCCGGAGTTGTCGGGATCGGGGGCGTTGATGTCGACCGTCCACCCCATATCATACTTTCCGCTATAGATCGGCCCATTGATTGCGAAGAGCAGGCTGACGGGATAGTTGCGGATCGCGATATCGAACCCGAGAGGGCGCAGAATGCTCTGAATCTGAACTTCGGCTTGAATGTTTTCCGGCTTGTTCGTTCCCGTCGAGAGATCCAGGTGCAGCGGTGTCGAGCCCTTACTAAGGACGCCGTCCGCTCCGCGCCTCCAACCCGCGGATGCGAGAAGACGCCGCGCATTTGCCGGATCATAAGGATATGGTGGTATCGACGGCGCCGCCCACGAGCCGGGAAAGATGTCGCTCGTGGCAAGCACGTTGTACCCGTGGTAAACGGTGTCGTTGAGACGCTTCCAATCGACGCCTTGCGCAATGGCGAGGCGCACGCGAAGATCGCGCAGTAGGGGATTGCGCATGTTGAAGTAGAGGTGGCGCCAGTTCGCGATCAGCTTTTTCGTGACCGTAATGCCTGAGATCGCTCGCAGCCGCGGGATGTCATTTTCGTTGACGCCGCTGATCACGTCGACCTCGTGCGTCTGCAACTGGGAAAAAAGCGTATTGCCGTTCGGAATCACTTTCCAAACGATTTTCTGCAGCTTTGGCTTGCCGCGGAAGTACCGCGGATTGGCGACGAAGATCAGCGAGGCGCCGTGATTCCACTGCTGCAGGATGTACGGGCCGCTCGAGATTGGCGCGCTGTTGAAATCGGCGCGGTTGATATCGGGCAACTTGGCGAGCAGGTGTGCCGGCAGCGGCGGGTAGGCTGCGCCGCCGAACGCCAGCAATCCCAAGACCGTCGCGTTCGGGCGCCTCAAGTGAATGACGATCGTGCGATCGTCGGGCGCTTTCGCCCAGGCGATGTCGTCCCAGCCGTAGCGCAACTTCGTGTTGTTGCGAGGATTGTTGACGGCGTTGTAGGTGAAGAGCCAGTCGCGGGAAGTCAGCGGCGCGCCGTCGGACCACCGCACGCCTTTGCGGAGATGCACGACGATCGTCTTGTTGTCGCGGCTTATTCCGCCGTTGCCGTACGAGGGCACGGCGGTCGCGAGATCGGGAAAGAGATTGCCTTGATCGTCGTAACGCAGCAGCGATGAAAAGATGAGACCGTCGACCTGATCGGTCGCATCAGTGTGCGCGAACAGCGGATTGAGATTGTCAGGCTCATCGGAGTTTCCGACCCGCAACGTTCCCGGAACCGTCCACGGGTTGTGTCCCATTACGCCCGGAGCTCCCACTTTGGAACATGACACGAGGAGTGCAGATGCCGCCGCGACGGTGAGGAATCGAGAGACGTCTACCGCCTTCATGCCGGAACGCACGAGCGAAGCGGCTCACGCTTGATCAGTTGCGGTTGTATCGCGTGCCACAGGTCCGTCGCTCCGAGGCGAACGACGTCGTCCGCCGGCAGACCGGTTTCCGACCGCGCTCGCTCTATTTCGTCGTGCGCCTGCGTCTCGCTGAGGCCGTTGGTGTTCAATGCGATGCCGACGACCTTCGCCGGCTTGACCGTCGCGCAAAGCGTTTCGTGGATCTCGATCAGCTCCATGTAGGAAAGCGTCGGCGTTTCAAATGCCTCGATATGCTTGCGCCTCGGAGCGGCCACCAGAATCAGCGCGTCGGGAGCACATCCGAAAAGCAAGGCGAGCGTAACCGGCGCATAGGCAGGATGGTTGATGCTGCCCTGGCCCTCTACGAGCACATAGCGCGGATGGCGTGCATCCGCTTGCAGGACGAGCCGCTCGCACGCGCCGGTTGTGAAATCGGAGATCACGCGATCCACCGCGATGCCCCAGCCGGCGATCATGATTCCGGTTTGTCCGGTCGGAACGAACTCGGCGGTCGTGCCGGCGGCAGCTGCGGCGTTCGCGAGCTCGATCATGACGGTCATCTTGCCGACGTTGCAGTCATTGCCGACGGCGAGCAGGACAGGCGCGCGCACAGCGTAGACGGCGCCTGAAAAAAGCGGTACCAGCGGCGGTTTGCGCACGTCCCATATCCGCGCCCCATGCGCGTGAGCAGCGCGAACGAACTCCGCATCCTCGGCCAGCATGTCGTGAAGCCCGCTGACGAGGTCCAGTCCCGCCTCGAGCGCCGTCAGCACGTCGCGTCGCCACTGCGCCGGTAACTTGCCGCCCTGCGGCGCCGTACCGATGAGAAGCGTGTTTGGATGATAACGCAGGCCTTCGCTCACCGACGCAACGATCGGCGCGTCGCTTCGCAGATGCGGTAAGACTTTCTGCACGCTGCTTCCGGCACAGGACCGATCGACAACGGCGACCGTTTCATCTTTGCCGTAGCGGATGACGCCGTGCGCCGTCTTTGCATCGTTCACGAAATGATCCGGCGCCAGAATCAGATAGCGTCGCTTACCCAACGGCGGAGCGTTCCCGCACGCCGAGACCCGGTCCGTCCGGCAGCACGATCGTTCCGCGATCGTACGTGATGCCCGTGAACGGATCGTTCCGTGTGAGAAAGGGTCCGTCCAGATCGGCCCAGTCCACCAGCGGCGAAAGGTGCGCGGCGGCGCTCGTCAAGACTTGGCTTTCGACCATGCAGCCGAGCATGATCTTCATCCCTAGCGCGCGTGCCGTATGGATCATCCGCAGAGCTGCCCGAATGCCGCCGCATTTGACGAGCTTCACATTGATGCCGTCGACGCAACCGTGCAGCCGCGGCAAATCTTCCGCGTTGCATGAGTCCTCGTCCGTAACGATCGCAATCGGCGATCGTTCGCGCACGTAACGCAGCTGTTCGGGGCTGCCCGCGGGAATAGGCTGCTCGCAAAATTCGATATCGAAGCGGGCGAGCTCGCGCAGCGTCGCGACCGCGCGTTGCGCCGTCCAGCCTTCGTTCGCATCGATGCGGATCGTGCCCCTATAGCGCGATCGAATTGCTTCGATCAACGCGATCTCGTCCTCCCCGCTCGCCGAGCCCAGCTTGATCTTCAGGATCGGGTGATCGAGCAGGTCTTCGACCTTTCGCAGCGTGGGGGCGAGCTCCCCGATTCCAATCGTAAACGACGTGCGCGGCGTGTGCGCCGGATTCAGCCCGAGAAGCCGGTAGAGCGGCAGGTCGCACAGCTTGGCGATCAGATCGTGGAGCGCGAGATCCAGTCCGCAGCGCGCGGCAGGCGGCATGCCTGCGAGCAAGTCGTCGAGCAGATAGGGATCGTTTCCTGAGAGTTCGTGGTCGCGAAAGTGCGCGATAACGGTTTCGACCGATTCATCGTACCGCTCCGTGGGCGAAGATTCGCCAATGCCCTCGACGCCGTCCCATTGCAGCCGGAAGATGACCGAGCGCGCGACCGTCTCCGTGCCGCGTGCGATCGTAAATGGATGAACCAGCGGAAGGTCGAGGGGATGGAGCGAGAGAGCAAGATCGGGCATGCGCGGGGTTCACTCGCTAGGGCGACGGTTGCCCGTTTTCATCGTCGCCGCCCAGCGCAGAGTCGGCGGTTCCCCGTTCGATGCGCGGTTCACCGTCGGCGGTGCGTTGCTCTTGCACTTGCTCTTCCTCTGCTTGGCGGAGATCTTCGGGCGCCCTGCGTCCGCCATAGTCGCTCGGATCGCCGGTGAGATTGGGTTCGTTTCGTTCGTTCATCGTTCGATTTCTATTCTCGAATCGCGTGGATCGTCTTTGCGGCTTCGTCAGAAGCTTATGCCCCTTGACCGGCGATGGTACATTGGAAAAAGTCGACTGCGCATGGCGCGCACCGCACGCAGGTGCTGGACCAACGAGATCACCACGGGAGCATCAGCTCCGGACACGACGGCGGACCGGTCCTTGACTGGAGCGCCGGCGCCCGGGCCGCACCCACCTGCGAGAAAGCAGGTTCAACGACCGGTGCGGAAGACGTTACGCGCGGTTGACCATTTCTCGCCCGCGCAGGGTTTGAACGGCGCGTTCGACCTGCGCGGCATCGGCGCGTCCTTCGTCGTCGTCAAGGGCAATGAATCCTCGATAGCGGGCCAGCAGCTCCGCGTACGAGTTGGCATCGCGCACTTGCTGCCACACCAGAACGACCTTCGGCAAGAGCGCCTGCGGTTCGCCGGCGGCATCGAAAAGTGAGAAGTCGGGACCGTAGCGCAGCCACGCCGAGTCCGCTTCTTTTGAAACTCTCTTCATCTCGTGCGTGCCGGAAGCGAAAGTGTCCGGTGCATTGCGCAGGGCGAGCGTGATGTTGGTGCGCTTTGCGAGCGAGGCTGCCGCCGCCAACCGTTCGAGCGTCGCGCTCCACGTTGCGGCAGTCTCTTTTTGCAAGGGCGCCGCGATCAGGGGCGATCCGAGCTCCAGCGCAATCTGCGCAGCCCGCTCCATCTGACCGGGGTTTCCGCTAAAGAAAGCGTCATCGCGGAGCGCCGCGATCGTCAGGCCCTTGTCGACGCACATCTTCTTGAGTTGGGCGAGGTAGTCGCTGTCGATGCGCGGAAAGTGCCGTGTGTCAAAAACAACGCCATCGGCTGTGAGCTGGTGCGCGCATAGGTCGATCCACTCGAGCTGGGTAAGATCGCCGCTGCGAAACAGAGCGTCGAAAGCGCTGCTGGAGCACGCCAGTTTCATAGGCGCCGACGTTTCGACCGCTTGATGGAAGGCCCTCCGCTCAGATGAACATCGCCCTTGGCGCGGACCACGCCGGGTACGAGTACAAAGATCGCATCGCGCAGACGCTGCGCGAGCAAGGCCACAGCATAACGGACTATGGGACGTGCGATGCCACACCAGTAGACTACCCGCAGTACGGATATGTCGTCGGTGAAGCCGTCGCTTCGGGTCAAGCGGATCGCGGCATCGTGGTCTGCGGCTCGAGCCTGGGCATATCGATGGCGGCGAACAAAGTTCCCGGCGTTCGCTGCGCTGCGGTGAGTGAACCTTATTCGGCCGAGCTTTCGCGTCTCCATAACGACGCCAACGTCCTCGCGCTTTCGCAGCGGTTGAGCGGATGGGAAATGATCGAACGTTGCGTACGAGTCTTTCTGGAAACTTCGTTTGCGGGGGGCAGGCACGAGCACCGTGTCGAGCAGCTCTTTGAATTCGGGGACGCGCAGCGAGCACGGACGTTGAAAGCGATCGAGGCCGAAAAGGTAACGGATGCGCAAACGCCCACCGAATTGCTCGCGCTAGGAGGACCGCCATGAGCCGCACCCCCTCGGGCAGCAGCCGCACCCCCTCGGGGAGCGGCCGAGTCGGCCTCGTCGTGATCTTTGTCATAGCGCTGATCATCGGCGCCTACGACGTCTATGCGGCGGTGCAAGGCCGCGGGCAGAAGACGGTTGCGTGGGTGCTTGCAGCCATCATGCTGTTGATCGCGATCGGTTCGCTGCGCAAGCTCCTTCGCCGCGACTATTCGAACACGTGGTGGTAGAAAGGCCGGAGATCGATCGATGGAACTCTTGACTGCGAGCCGCATCGAGGCCCAGGATCCCGAGCTCTTCGAAGCGATCGCCGGCGAAGACCGTCGCCAACGAGAGAACCTCGAGCTGATCGCATCGGAAAACTATGCGGGCAAGGCCGTGCGTGAAGCGATGGCGTGCACGATGACCAATAAATATGCCGAAGGGTATCCCGCGAAACGATATTACGGCGGTTGCGAGTACGTCGACGTTGCCGAGAACCTGGCGATCGATCGCGTGAAACGGCTTTTCAGCGCCGATCACGCAAACGTTCAGGCTCACGCCGGCGCGCAGGCGAACATGGCGGTCTTCATGGCCGTATTGCGGCCGGAGGAACCCGTCCTCGGCATGTCGCTCGCGCACGGCGGACACCTGACGCACGGAACCAAGGTCAGCTTCAGCGGAAAACTCTACAATGCATTCGCCTACGGCGTGAGAGCGGACACGGAGCTGATCGACTTCGATGAAGTTCGCCGGTTGGCGCGCGAGCACAGACCGAAGCTCATCGTTGCCGGCGCAAGCGCCTATCCACGCACGATGGAGTACGGGCCGTTCCGCGAAATCGCCGACGAAATCGGTGCGGTGCTGATGGTCGACATGGCGCACATCGCGGGACTCGTCGCGGCAGGCTTGCATCCCTCGCCGGTTCCGTTCGCACAATTCGTGACGTCAACGACCCACAAGACGCTGCGCGGACCGCGCGGCGGTTTCGTGCTCTCGAATGCGCAGTGGGCGCAGGCACTCGACAAGTCGATATTTCCGGGCATTCAGGGCGGGCCGTTCATGCATATGATCGCGGCCAAAGCGGTCGCGTTCGGCGAAGCGCTGCAGCTCGGCTTCAGGCAATACCAGCAGCAAGTCGTGCGCAACGCCAAGGTGATGGCCGAGGAATTCTTCCGGGGCGGCCTGCGTTTGGTCGCCGGCGGAACCGATACGCACCTGATGCTGCTGGACGTTTCCGTGAAAGACCTCACCGGCAAAGCCGTCGAGGAGTATCTCGACGCAATTGGGATCACGGTCAACAAAAACGCGATTCCCTACGATAAGCAAAAGCCGTTCATTGCCAGTGGCGTGCGCATCGGTACGCCGGCGATCACTACGCGCGGTTTCGGTGAAGACGAATGCCGCGAGGTTGCGCGCATCATCGTCGAGGGACTGAGCGACATCGGCACGCGGGCAAAGATCTCCAGGCTTCACGATCGCGTGCGCGAACTGACCGGACGCTTCGACGTGCCCTAATGCCGGTTTGGGAAGCGGTTACCGCGATATCGGCGCCGAGGGCAGTCGTCATTGCTGCAACCGTGCTCGTGGGATACCGCCAGTTGAACCATTTGCGATTGGCGACGCGGCTCGATGGAACGCTCAAGATTCTTGAGGAACTCGGCGCGGACAAAATGCGCGACGCATACCGTTTCGTATTGAGCGACCTGCCCTATCGAATGAACGATCAGCGCTTCCGCGCCGAAATCGCGACGGTCGGTATGGCAGACGAGAATGTTCATCAGGAACTGCGTGTTTTACGGCTGTTTGAAAACGTCGGCACTTACGTACGCTTCAAAATGATCGTATGGGACATTTTGTGCGACTACTCGGGTCCGTGGATTCGAAATACATGGAACACGCTCAACGCGCTGGGCATCATTGCGGAGCACCGTAAGAACCTCGGCGGTCGCGCGCGCCGGCATACGACAACGCTCCGGCGATGCTAGCAAGGAGTGGCGAGAGCCTTCATTCGGCCGTGATCACGCAGGAGCCCTAAAGAACTTCGTCCAGCCAGTCGAACGCTGCATCGAAGAATCGCGTCGGCACACGGCCTTCGCAATGGTCGCCGGCGCCACGCGCGACGCTCGCGGGAACCTATGGCCTTTCGGCGATCTCGCCGGTTTCAAGGCGCGCCGCCGCAGCGCCGTCGAATGCCGCTGTGATGCGCCCCGGGTGGGATGAGTATTTTATGGAGATCGCGCGCACGGTCGGGACGCGCGCGACCTGTCCGCGTGCGTCGGTCGGGTGCGTGCTCGTGCGGGAGCATCGCATCCTGACCACGGGGTACAATGGCTCACCGCGGGGCGTTGCGCACTGCACGGAAGTAGGATGCACGATCGTGGCCGATCACTGCATGCGGGCGACGCACGCGGAAGCAAATTCGATCGTGCAAGCGGCGCTGCATGGCGTGACACTGGCCGAAGCAACGGCGTACTGCACGCATCAGCCTTGCGTGAACTGCACGAAGCTCTTCATCAGCGCCGGCGTGCGCAGGATCGTGTACGAAATCGCGTATCCGGACGCCCTCGCTTCACAGCTGCTGGCGGAGGCCGGCGTCGGACTCGCCCATTTCGCCGCTCTTGAAGGCGCGAGGCCGTTTTGACGTCTTCAGCCTACCTTTATATTGGCGCGTTCGTGCTGGCGGCCGTCGCGGCCGCGCTCACGACGCCGCTCGTCATCCGATTGGCCCGGCACGTCGGAATGATCGATGCGGTCGGGGAGCGCCGGATGCACGACGTTCCAACGCCGCGGATCGGCGGCATCGCGGTCTTCTTCGGATTCGCCTTCGCGCTCTTCGCAGCGCTCGGCGTTGCGCTCAGCCATCTCCATGGCTTCTTTCCGGTCGAGCCGCACGGTCCGGGAACGCTCGAACAGCTGCGCGCCCAGATCGATGCCTCTCGCGATCAGCTCGACGCCGCGCACAATCTGATCGGCCTGCTTTTCGGCAGCCTTCTGATCTTAGGCGTCGGGCTGTGGGACGACGTCATGGGAATGCAGCCGCGATGGAAACTGATCGCGCAGATCCTCGTGGCAGTCATCTCGATGCTTTACGGATTTCACATCGACTACATCCACAATCCCTTCAACCATCTTCCGCCTTCTGACCCGGCGGCTTGGATCTACTTTCCATGGTGGATCGCGTATCCGCTGACGCTGCTGTGGTACGTCGGCATGATGAACGCGATCAACTTCATCGATGGCTTGGATGGATTGCTCGCCGGCTTTAGCGCGATTTCGGCGCTCTTTTTGTTCGCGATTGCATTGACGCGCGGCGATCCGGTGATTGCACTCGTCGTTTTGGCGCTAGCCGGCGCGACGCTGGGCTTTTTGCCCTATAACTTCAACCCCGCCCGGATCATTTTGGGAGACACGGGATCGCTCTTCATCGGATACGTTTTCGCAACGGTTTCGATTATCGGCACGAGCAAGACCGCGATCGCGGTCGGCTTGATCGCGCCGCTGGTCGTCCTGGCGCTGCCGATCTTGGATACCGCCGCGGCGATCTATAGGCGCGCTCGATCCGGCAAGCGGATCACGGAAGCGGATCGCGCACATTTTCACCATCAGTTGATCTTTCGCTACGGCCTCAATGTGCGCCAGGCGGTGCTGCTGATCTACGCCATCTGCATCATTCTTGGCGCTGTCGCACTGTACTTGGCCGGAGGCTTCCACTCGCTGTTGCGAGCTGCTGCGCTTTGAGCGATCGGCTCCGCGTCATGCCGGTCTTCGGCACGCGTCCCGATACGATCAAGATGGCGCCTGTCGTCAAAGCGCTCCGATCGCGCAGCGAAATTGAATGTCTGGTATGCGTGACGGCGCAGCACCGCGAGATGCTCGACGATTTGCTCGATCTCTTCGCCATCGATCCAAACTATGACCTCAACGTGATGGCGCCGGATCAATCGCTCACGCACATCACGACGCGGGTTTTGGAAGGAATGGAGCCTGTGCTCACGGCTGCGCGACCCGATGTCGTGCTCGTGCACGGCGATACGACGACGAGCACTTCGGCGGCACTAGCGTCATTCTACGTCGGCGTACGCGTTGGTCACGTGGAAGCCGGTTTACGGACGCGTGATATGCGCGTCCCTTTTCCGGAGGAGATGAACCGGCGGCTCACAGGAACGATCGCGGACTTTCATTTTTCGCCCACGCCGCTCGCGCGCGAACACCTGCTGGCCGAGAACGTGCCTCCCGAAAATATCATCGTTACCGGAAACACCGTCATCGACGCTTTTTCGGAGACAGCGCGCCGGCCGGATCTGCCGTTACCGCCCGCATGGGATCGCTTGGATCCGCGGCGCCCGATCGTTCTCGTGACCGCGCATCGCCGCGAGAATCACGCCCACATGCGAGAGATGTGCGAGGCGATGCGCGATCTGCTCCATCTGCCTAACCGGCCGCAGATCTTTTGGCCCGTCCATCCCTCGCCGCGGGTGCGGCCCGTCGCCTATGCGGTGCTTGGTACTGAGGATGGCACCGTTTTGACCGAACCGATCGATTACGCGCAGATGGTAGCGGCCGTTCGCGATTGCACGCTCGTTTTGACGGACAGCGGAGGCCTTCAAGAGGAAGCGCCGTGTTTGGGCAAGCCGGTCTTGGTCATGCGCGAGGAAACCGAACGGCCGGAGGGGTTGGAAGCCGGCACGCTGGAGCTCGTCGGGCACGACCGGGGGCGGATCGCCGCAGCGGGCACGAGGCTCCTAACGGATCGTGCGTCCTACGATCGGATGTCTCGAGCTCACAATCCTTATGGCGACGGTCGCGCAGCCGAACGGATTACGGCTTGGCTCTTTGCGCGCTTGCGCGGGGCGGCCTATCCCGATCCTTTCGAGGCCGCGTGAGGGCCGTCGCGGGGCCACTCGTCGCGGGGAGCGCCTTTGCGGGCAGTGTCCTCTCGGGCTTCTTGGTCGGCCTTTGGCTCGCTCACAGCACAGATGCCGCGTGGTGGGCGATCGTAGGGCTTTTCGCCGGGGTCCTCGCAGGTGCTGCGCTTGCCGTACGGCTTCTCTTGAGTGCCGGAGGCTAGCCACGCGCTTATGCTAGCGATTAAGGCGCTCGTTGCTATCGGCGCGGGCCTTCTCTTCGGACAGGTCAATGTGGCGCTTCTTCTGTCAGGCGCCCGCAGGTTGGGAGTCACCGGAGATGCGAGAAGCTTCGCCGTAAGTAGTTTGCTTCGGGTGGGTGCCTGCGGTATAGTCGCGGTGGTTTTCGCCGCCGTCGGCCCGTGGTGGACGATGGCTTTGTACATAGGGGCCTTGTTCGTTCCGTTTGCATTGTGCGCCGTCCACGGGACGCAAGATATTAAGTAGGTAGAGGTCTATTGCACGAGCAGATTGGGGAACACCCGCTCTGGCATTTTCCGGTGCTGGGCACGGTGCACTCCGATACGATTCTAACAACCTGGCTGGTCATGCTCGTGGCCCTGCCGCTCTTTGCCTGGGTGGGACGTTCATATCGCTCGGCGTTCGTGAGCAGGCGGCAAACGGTGATCGAAGGATTGATCAACTACATCGCCGACCTCGTCGTCGGAACCATTGGCAAGAAGGGCGAACCGTTCGTCCCGTTCTTCATCGCGCTGTTTGTCTTCATTTTCTTATTAAATGAAGTCGGTTTCTTGCCGTTTAAGCCGCTGGGACTTCCATTCGGCGGTGCACCTACTGCAGACCTCAACACGACAGCGGCTTACGCCATCATGGTCTTCTTCGTGATACAGGTGAGCGGAATTCGCAAAGAAGGCCTGCGCTTCTATGGCCATCTCTTCAAGCCGTTTGTGGTGATGTTTCCGATTAACATACTCGAGGAGATTTTGCGGCCGACGACGCTCGCGCTTCGTCTCTTCTTCAACATCTTTATCGGCGAACTGCTCCTCTTCGTAATCTATGAGATCATTACAGCGCGAATCAAGATCGGCGCCTTTAACCTGTCGCTCGCCGCTTCGGTGATGCCGTTCGCCCTCCAGATTTTCAACTTCCTCATCGGTGCGCTCCAGGCGTTCGTCTTCGTCTTGCTCTCCATCGTTTATCTCTCACTTGCATTGGCGGAAGAACATTGATTAGAGAAAGGATGTCACGTTGAACCAAGTTATCATCGCCGCCGCAGCCGCGATCGGATTCACGATCGTCACCGCTGCTTTCGCCCTTGGGACGACCATCGGCGACGGTCTCGTCAGCGCTCGTGCGGTTGAAGCGATCGCCCGTCAACCCGAAGCACGGCCGAATATATTTCAGTTCCTCATCATCGGCGTGGGCTTTGTCGAGGCAAACGCCTTTATCGCGCTTGGCCTCGCACTTTACTTGTTTTTCGGCGTCGCGAACGTTCCGAAAATCGTCACCTCAGTGCTAGGTGGCGGCCACTAAGAGCAAGTTCCATGTTTCTCAAACTCGACGGCACGCTCTTGGTTCAAGTGTTTAACTTTGCGATTTTTTTCGCGCTGTTAACGACCGTCTTCTTACGCCCGGTGGGGGCCGCGATACGCAAGCGGCGTGAGTTCATCGACGGTTTGTCACACGACTACGATCGCTGTCAAGCCGAAGCCACTTCCTTGCGTACGCGGGCGCAGAGTATACGCGTGGCCGCCCGACGCGAGGGCGAAATCATGCTTTCGCAGGAGCGTGCGGCAATCTCGAATGAAACCGCGGAGATCGCGGAAAATTATGCGCACCAAGTTGCTCGGACCGTCGAAATCGCGCATGCGACTGTGGCGTCAGAAGTTAAGGACGCGCACCACGGCGAGGAACGCCTCGTGCAGGAGCTTGCCGGCATGATTGTGGAGCGCACGTTCACGGGAGCAGCAGCGTGAATTATGAGGCGATCGCAAAGTGGAGCCAAGTCGTTGGCTCTGCTCTGTTCGTCGCCGCCGTCGTTTGGGTGTGGATAAAGTACATCCAGCCGGCTGTGCTGCGCGCCCAATCGGCCGCGAATGCCCAGATCGCGGAGGCCGAACGCCGCCGCGATGCGGCAAAGGCGGCGCTTGGAACACTGCAAGCGGATATCGAGGTTGCGCGCTCCGACGCCGCCGGCATCAAAGAGCGCGTTGCCGCCGAAGCGCAAGCCGAACGGGATGCGGCTCTTCGTGAAGCTCGCGAGAGCGGAGAGCGAGCGGTTCGCAACGCGCAAAAAGAACTGGAGCGCAGCCGAGCCGCGGCGCGTGCAGCTTTGCGCGGTGAAATGATCGAGCGGGCGCTGCGTCTGGCGCGGGAACGCGCAGCCGCGCGGGTCGACGATGCATTCAACGCCGAGCTGGCGGAGTCGTTCGTCAAGTCACTGGAGCCGCGCGAAACCGTGAGGACGCGGTGATGGTCAATGAAACGCTCGCACGGCGCTATGCCGGCGCGGTTTTCACGCTCGCGCAACAGCAAGGCGATGCAGAGGCGGTCGGACGGGACCTTCGGACGCTTCGCGATGCGCTCTACGAAGATGAGACGACCCGCAGGTTCTTTCTTTCTCCGGTGGTCGATCGGCACGAAAAGGAGCGGCTGCTTGCAGCGTCATTCGCCGGAAAAACAAGCGATATCGCGCTCCACACGGTGCTGCTGCTCGTGCGCAAGCGGCGCGAAGCGCTGCTCCCCGAGATCGTCCGGCAGTACGATAGATTCGAGATGCGGGCGCGCGGCGATGAACCGCTGACCGTTACGTCGGCGAAGGAGCTTTCACGCGAGCAGTTTTCACGGCTCGTTTCGCGTCTGGAGCGCATCTACGGCACGCGCTTCGAGGCGCAGCTGCGCGTCGATCCGGAGCTGATCGGCGGATTGCGCATCATGATGGGCGATCGGCGGATCGACGGCTCGATCGAACGCCGCCTCGCGGAACTTTCCCGCACGCTTTTTGCTGCGAACTGATGACAATATGAAGGTGAAGAACAATGCGTAGAGCGACTTCGACGATGGAGGCGCCCACGGGACCCTTCGGCAACGCTCAGGATTCATGTTAGCTATGCATTCAGGCGCCATGAGATTATGGGGGCCCCATCGCGTGCTATGGGGAGCGTGGAGCCCAGGGCGGGACGCCTGTTAAAATGATCAATGCAGATGAAATCGCCGGCATCCTGAAGCAGCAGATTGCAAACTTCACGACCGGCATTCAAGAAGACCAAGTAGGCACGGTGATCGAGGTCGGTGCGAATCTCGCCCGCGTGTACGGACTCGAAGCGGTTCGCGCTTCTGAGCTGGTCGAGTTTCCCAACGGCCTGCAAGGCGTTGCGCTGAACCTTGAAGAGGACAATGTCGGCGTCGTCATCATGGGCGACGACGAGGAAATCAAAGAAGGCGATAAAGTGCGCCGTACCGGCCGCATCGCCTCGGTTCCCGTTGGAGAGACGATGCTTGGCCGCGTGGTTGATCCCCTCGGTCAGCCGATCGATGGAAAAGGGACGATCAACGCCGGGAAGTATCGCACGATCGAAAATGTTGCGCCGAGCGTCGTGCAGCGGCAGCCCGTCAAACAGTCCCTGCCTACGGGCATTCGGGCGATCGATGCATTGATTCCGATCGGCAAAGGCCAGCGTGAGCTGATCATCGGCGACCGCAACACCGGCAAGACCGCGATCGTGATCGATACGATCATCAACCAAAAAGGCAAGAACGTCTTTTGCATCTACGTCGCAATTGGGCAGAAGAACTCGACGGTGGCCGCGCTCGCGCAGATTCTAGAGCAGAAGGGCGCCATGGAGTACACGACGATCGTGTCCGTCAGTCCGTCCGATGCCGCGGCGTTACGCTGGGTCGCGCCTTTTGCGGGCTGCGCGATGGGCGAAGAGCTGATGTACGCCGGCAAAGACGTGCTGATCGTCTACGACGATCTCACAAAGCATGCGCAGTCGTATCGGGAGATGTCGCTGCTGCTCCGTCGTCCCCCTGGCCGCGAAGCCTATCCCGGTGACGTGTTCTTTCTGCACTCCCGCCTTCTCGAGCGGGCGGCGAAGCTCTCCGATGATATGGGCGCCGGATCGCTCACCGCGCTGCCGATCATCGAGACGCAAGCCGGCGACTTCTCAGCCTACATTCCAACCAACGTCATCTCGATCACCGACGGTCAGATCTATTTGACGCCCCAGCTGTTCTTCCAAGGCATCCGGCCCGCGATAGACATCGGGCTCTCCGTTTCGCGAGTCGGCGGTTCGGCGCAGACGAAGGCGATGAAGAGCGTTGCGGGTCAACTCAAGTTGGAACTTGCCCAGTATCGCGATTTGGCCGCTTTTGCGAAGCTCGCCAGCGACCTCGACAAAGCCACGCAAAATCAGCTGATGCGGGGCGAAAAGTTAACCGAGCTGCTCAAACAGCCGCAGTACCAACCCCAGCCCGTGGACGATCAGGTCGCGATTCTGTTCGGAGCGACGAAGGGCTACGTCAACGACGTCCCCACCGATCGCCTCGCCGAATGGGCAAAATCCTTCATCACGTTCCTGCACGAAAAGCATGCGGACGTTCCCGAAGCGATCGCGCAAAGCGGCCAAATATCGGACGACGTTCGGCAAAAACTCGAGGCGGCCTTAACGGAGTTCAACAAATCGTTTTGATTCCGTCGTTGGGGCCGGCGTAAAACATGCCGACCGTTCGCGTCCTGCGCGACCGCATTCATTCGCTGAAGAATACGCAGCAGATCACCAAGGCGATGAAACAGGTCGCGGCGGCGAAGATCCGGCGGGCGGAGGCCGCGCAAAAGCAGGCGCGTCCGTACGCGCAGACGCTTGGCGAAATGCTGCGTGACCTGACCGCAAACGCAGCCGTCGTCGATCATCCGTTCATGAAGCGCGGACGGGCCGGAGCGCCAGCCGGCATACTCCTGGTCACGGCGGATAAGGGATTGGCCGGCGCGTTCAACTCCAACGTCATTCGCGCCGCCGAGATCTATCGCCGCGATCACGCCGATGCGCTCTTCTATACGGTCGGCGTCAAAGCGCGCAACGCGGTGCGCCGGATGGGTTTGCGCGACCACCCGACGTGGCCGCTCGGTGCGCCCTCGAAGCTGGAGACTGCGCGGGAGGCGGCCCGCCGCCTCACCGACGACTTCGTCGCCGGACGGATCGGTGAAGTCACCTTGGTCTGGGCGCGGCTCATCTCCATGATCTCGCAAAAGCCGCAGACGCGGCGGCTAATCCCGATCGGAGCTCAAGAGCTGCGTGGCGAGGACGTCGCATCGAGCGGTCCTCGGGGAACCGTCGAGTTCGCACCTTCTCCGGAGTTCGTCCTTGCGCGCCTCCTGCCCAAGTATCTCGAATTCACAATCTTTTCGGCGCTGCTCGAAACAGACGCCGCATTCTATGCGGCGCAGCTGGTCGCGATGAACAACGCAACGGACAATGCCGGCAAGTTGATCGATGAACTCACCATTGAAATGAACAACGCGCGTCAGGCGGCGATCACCAAGGAACTGCTGGAGATCGTCGCGGGCGCGGAAGCCCTCACGGGATAGAACGAAAGCAAAGGATCTCTTACATGGCCGCTACCGGAAGAGTCGTACAAGTCATGGGAAACGTCGTAGACGTCGAATTCGCGCCCGAATCGCTGCCGAGCATCAACGATGCGTTGACCGTCCGCGTCAATGAGGATCGGGCCGCGCTTAACGGACAATCGCAAGGCGCAGGCAGCATCGAGCTGGGCGGGACGGCAATGCAGCCGCGCGAGGTCGTGCTCGAAGTGCAGGATGAGCTCGGCGATAATCAGGTGCGCTGTTTGGCGCTGGCTGCGACGGATGGCCTCATGCGCGGCGCAAACGTCACAGCGACCGGCGGACCGATCGAAGTTCCGGTCGGTGAAGGCACCCTGGGCCGCATCTTCAACGTCCTCGGCAAACCGATCGACTCCAGCGAGCCGGTCAAGGCTGCGGCGCAGTGGCCGATCCATCGCCCCGCCCCGGACTTTGAAGCGCAAGATCCGACGCCGAAACTCTTTGAAACCGGCATTAAAGTCGTCGATTTGATGGCTCCTTACACGCGCGGCGGCAAGGTGGGTCTTTTCGGCGGCGCCGGCGTCGGCAAGACGGTGCTGATCCAAGAGCTGATCCGCAACATTGCGTACGTCCACAAAGGATTTTCGGTCTTCACCGGCGTCGGAGAACGAACGCGCGAAGGCAACGACCTTTGGCTGGAGATGAAAGAGTCGGGCGTTCTGGCGCAGACCACTTTGGTTTTCGGTCAGATGGATGAGCCGCCCGGCGTTCGGTTTCGCGTCGCCCAGACCGGCGTGACGATGGCTGAGTACTTCCGTGACGAGCTCGGCGCCGACGTTCTGCTCTTTATCGACAACATCTTCCGCTATCTGCAGGCCGGATCGGAAGTCTCCGCGCTGATGGGGCGCATGCCTTCGGCGGTCGGCTATCAGCCGACGCTCTCCACCGACATGGGATCGCTTGAGGAAAGGATCACCTCGACGCAAAAAGGCTCGATTACGTCGGTTCAAGCCGTCTACGTGCCTGCCGACGACTACACCGATCCGGCGGTCGCCGTTACGTTCGCGCACCTCGACGCAACGACCGCACTCTCGCGGCCGATCTCCGAGTTGGGCATTTATCCCGCGGTCGATCCTCTCGCTTCCAGCTCGCGCATCCTCGATCCACAGATCATCGGCGAAGAGCATTACAAGGTTGCGCGTGGCGTGCAGGAAACGCTGCAGCGCTACAAGGACCTGCAAGACATCATCGCAATCCTCGGCGTCGAGGAGCTGTCGGAAGACGACAAAATCGCCGTAGGGCGCGCGCGCCGCATGCAGCGCATGTTCTCACAGCCGTTCTTCGTCGCCGAACAGTTCACGGGGACGCCCGGAAAGTATGTGAAGCTCGACGATACGATCGACGCGTTTCGGGAGATTCTCGAAGGGAAGGTCGACGATCTGCCGGAGCAAGCGTTTTTCTACGCCGGCGGAATCGATGACGTCAAAGCCGCGGCGGAAAAACTCGGCGCGGCGTGAGCACCGTTCCCTTCAAGCTGGTGACGCCGACAAGAACAGTCTTCGACGGCGAAGCGGAGCTGGTCATTGCAGTGACGACGGAGGGTGAAGAAGGAATCTTGCCGCGCCATGCCCCCTTCTTGAGCGCGCTCAAGCCGGGCGTGCTTCGAGCGAACGTCGTGCAGAGCGGTCAACCGCAGCGCTTGGAACTGGCGACGGGCGAAGGATTCATGCAGGCGCTGCCGGATCGCGTGACGGTCCTGGTCGACGAGGCGCTCACCTTTGATGAAGTCGACGTTGCGCTAACGCGGCAAGAACTCGCGCAGGCGCTTGACAGACAGAAAACGGCCGCCGAGCCCTACGCGGGCGAACGCGAACAGGGCGCCATCGATTTCGCCAACGCCAAACTGCGCCTCACCGGACACCATTGACCATTCGGCGAAACTCGAGTTCAACCGTGAACATGCTCGACCGGCTCGAAACGACGCTCCGAGTTCGTGGAGGCGCGCCGCTCGAGGGCAGCGTTGCAACGCACGGCGCGAAGAATGCGGCCCTGCCGATCATGGCCGCAGCTTTGCTCGCGAAGGGCAAGGTCACTCTGCATCGCGTGCCGCGGATCACGGACGTTTCGGTAATGTGGTCTCTCTTGGAGGCCCTTGGCGCGCGATTGCGCTTGGAGAACGGCGGAACACTGACGATCGATGCAAGCAATGTCGCGTCGCATCGCACGCCCTACACGCTGGTGCGCAAGTTGGCTGCTTCCTTCGATCTGGTTGGGCCGCTTCTCGGACGCTTTGGACGCGCCGAGGTTCCACTGCCGGGAGGCTGCGTCTTAGGCACGCGCGCGACCGACATGCACGAGCGTGCGTTCATCGCGCTCGGGTGCGATGTCAAGAGCGCGCACGGATACTTGATCGCCACCGCGAAGAAGCGGCGGCTGCAGGGAGGTGAGGTCGAGTTTCGCATGCCGAGCGTAGGCGCCACGAAGAATACGATGCTTGCAGCCGTTCTGGCCGAGGGGACGACGACGCTCCGCAATGCCGCGATGGAGCCGGAAGTCACGGATTTGGGGATCTTCTTGAACGCAATGGGAGCGCGGGTGCAGGGAACGGGTTCCGATACGATCGTGGTCGAGGGCGTCCAGGAACTGCATGGCGTCGAGTATACGATCATTCCGGATCGCATCGTGACGGGGACGCTGTTGCTTTGCGGCGCCGCGACGCGCGGCGATGTCACGGTGACGCAGTGTATTCCCGATCATCTGGGAGCCGTGTCCCTGAAGTTGCAAGAGTGCGGCGTCAGGGTTGACAGCGGTACGGATTGGATTCGCGCGCGCGCCGACGGCGTTACCGGAGGCACTGACATCCTCACTGCGCCCTATCCCGGTTTTCCGACGGACCTTCAGCCGCAGATGGTCTCCTTCTTATGCACGTGCCCGGGAAACAGCATCGTCGAGGAATCTATCTTCAACGCGCGCTTTTCGTACGTGAACGAGCTCGCTCGCATGGGTGCGGACGTCCGCGTTTCGATGGAGAGCAATGCGGCGATCGTCAAAGGTAACGTGCCGCTCTCCGGCGCACCGGTGGAAGCTCCGGACATCCGCGCAGGAGCTGCGCTCGTCATCGCCGGACTGGCAGCTCAGGGCGAAACCGAGATCATCGGGCTCGAATACATCGACCGCGGCTACGAACGGTTCGAAGAGCTCCTTTCGTCGCTCGGCGCGCAGGTGCAGCGATCGAGCGGAACGGCGCCGCTCGCTGAGCCGGTTGGACTTTTTGAAACCAGCGCTTACCCGACGGCCAAGGCCGTAGGGTGAATGATGGGACAATCACGCGCCCTCGGGAGGCATTCATGCTAGCTGCAACGATCAGGCGCATACAGATCAATGGGGCCCCATCGCACGCGAAGGGGGGCGTGGAGCCCATGGCGTGATGCAACATTCACGGCCCCACGGGGAGCGATCATGTTAGCTGAAGCATTGAGGGCCATACCGATCCTTGGGGGCCCCACCAGTGTGGGGGGCGCGGAGCTTAGAGCGAAGCGCCTTTTAAAAGGGAGACACTAAACCATTTTGGACATCGGCATCGATCTAGGAACGGCAAACGTGCTGGTGCACGTCAAGGGCAAAGGCATCGTTCTGCGCGAGCCTTCGGTCGTGGCACGCGACATGAACAACGGCAAAACGCTTGCCGTCGGTGAGGAAGCGCGCCAGATGCTCGGCAAGACGCCCGCACACATTCAAGCGATCCGGCCGTTGCGCGACGGCGTCATTGCAGACTTTGAAGTGACCGAGTCGATGTTGAGTTACTTCATCAAGAAGGTCATGCGCGACCGGTCGTGGGTTTCATCGCTCTTCAGAACCAAGCCGAACGTCGTCATTTGCGTTCCGGCGGAGATTACGAGCGTAGAGGAGCGCGCCGTGAAGGATGCTGCGAAGCTTGCGGGCGCAAAGCACGTCGAACTCATTGAAGAACCGATGGCGGCGGCAATCGGCGCGGGGCTTCCTATTGATGGTCCCTCGGGAAGCATGGTCGTCGATATCGGCGGCGGGACCACCGACGTCGCGGTCATTTCGCTGGGAGGCGTCGTGGTTTCGCAATCGCTGCGCATCGGGGGCAACAAGATGGACGAGGCGATCATCCGCTACATTCGCCGCGTCTACAATCTCATGATCGGCGAACGGACCGCGGAGGAGATCAAAATCAAGATCGGCTCGGCATATCGTTTGGAAGCGGAGCTCGCGATGGAGATCCGCGGCCGCGATTTGATTAACGGCCTCCCCAAGACGGTGAAAATTACGAGCGAGGAAGTGCGTGAAGCGCTTTCGGAGCCGGTCAGCGCGATCGTCGAAGCTGTCAAGGCGGTATTGGAAAAAACTCCACCTGAGCTTTCCGCCGACATCATCGATCGCGGCGTGATCTTGACAGGTGGAGGCGCGCTTCTGCGCGGATTCGATAAGCTGCTGGCGGAAGTTTGCGGGATTCCGGTGATCATCGCCGACGATCCGCTCTCTTGCGTGGCGATCGGCACGGGAAGCCGGGTTCGAATATAGGGACTTCTTCAGAGGCTCCTCCCGTTAAGCGTAGATGAAGATCCGTGCCGTCCTTGACGCGCGCAAGGAGCCGCATGCGCGCGTCGTCGAGGAAGTGGCGAAGGTGGTTTTCCGCGGCGGCACGGTCATTTTTCCCACAGACACCGTTTACGGCATCGGCTGCGATCCCTACGATCCTCTGGCGGTCGAACGCCTTTACGGAGCAAAAGATCGGCCCGAGCATAAGCCGCTCACACTTCACTTAGCAACGGTGACGGAGTTTTTGGAATACGTGACCGGGAACCGCGAGGCGTCCTGGGTTGGGAGGAGACTGTTCCCCGGCCCGGTGACGATCGTCGTCCGGCGCCCGGCTTTTATCGCCAAGACGGTGACTTCAGGATTGCACACGCTTGGATTTCGTGTTCCGGACGATACGTTGTGCAGCGCCATTCTCGAGCGCTGCGGCCCCTTGGCAGCTACGAGCGCCAATATCAGCGGGGCGCGCGCATACACCGGCGGCGGTTCGCCGAAGGATCTTCCGAAAGCGGATCTGCTGGTCGAAAACGGGCCGACTCGCTACGGCCGAGAATCGACCGTGCTCGACTTGAGCGGACCCGATCCCGTGCTTCTGCGCGAAGGAGTGGTCGCGGCGGCGCGGATAAGGGAACTTCTTGACCCTGTTTCACGTCATCCGGTAACGCAGCCAACATCATGAACCTCCGGATCGGCACAGCGCTTCTCTTCCTCCTTGCATCGATCGCTCCGCCGTCGGTGATCGCCGCTGTACGCGCTCCCGGCGGCGCTACCGGCTTCACCTTCTCCGATTGGCAAGTCAGCACGGCGCAATTCGATTACAACTGGCAGAGCGGGGCATTCAACGCACCGAGCCATATCACGCTTACGCGTCCGGGAAGCCAAATCGATGCGGAGCATGCGAGCGGCAACAGCAAGACCAAACAAGCGTTGCTTACCGGCTCCGTCGTGCTTCACGACTCGAGCGGCGTGCTGACGAACTTCGCCGGCCCATCGATGGGTTCGCATAAGTCTGCGACGCTGACCTGCGACACGCTGCAGATCGATGGTGTCGCAAAGCAATACACCGCGACGGGATCGGTGCACTTCACCCAAGGAGCGAGCACGGTCAGCGCCGATCGCGCGATCATGAACGGCTTCACGCACGATCTGCACCTCTACGGCCACGTGCACTTGACCCAATGAACGGTGTTCGCATCGCTGCGGCTTTTGCCGCCGCGCTCACGCTTGCGGGTTCTCTTGCGCTGGCATCCGCGCCGAAGGGTCTACGCCAACCGCCGGCTGCGAAGCCGTCTGCGAAAGTCGGCGAATGGAACATGACGACCGATCAGATGGAAGTCAATCTCCGTACCGGATCCTTTACCGCGCCGCACCACGTCAGCCTGACACGCGCCGACGGCTCGACGATAGACGCCGATCGAGCGACCGGAAACTATCGGCGAAAGATCGCATCGCTCTTCGGACACGTGGCGATGCACGACGTCAGTGGGAAATTCGGCTTGCAAAGTGCCAGCCAGCAGCAGAGCGGACCCGCGACGCTTACGGCGGACGAGGTCGATGTCAACGATGTTTCGCGCCTCTACGATGCTTCAGGAAACGTGCACTACGAGCAAGGCGACTCAACGGTCGACGCGCAGACCGCACACTTGAACGACGTGACGCATCGCCTGGATCTTTCAGGTAAAGTGCACGTCCTACAGGGCGATCGGACGCTCGATGCGGAGAACGCGACCTACAACACGCTGACGGGCGAAGGCGAAGCCGACGGCAACGTTGCCATGACGTTTCCCGGCCCCAAACCTTCGATTGCGACGCCGAAACCGATCATCATAAAGAATCCAAAAATTCCAATACCATAATGATCGTCATGGTGATGGATAGAACCATGACGGAGGAGCACCGTTTTCGCCGCGTTAACGCATCGCCGCGGAATCACTGGCACTTTTCACGTCCATGTGAAAAGAGCCGCTACGGCGCACTTTTGCGATGGTTCTATACATCACCATGACAATACGGCGTCACCCTGATGCATAGAAGGGTTGCGCAAAAGTGTCGCAGTTTCCGCATCGACGCGTTAATCCGTCCCCGACGGTGTCATGGTTCTATGCATCACCATGACGGCAGACGCTGCGCGGTTTAGGATGAGCGAGCCAGGGCTGTTTGAATCCACATCCTCAACAGCGCAGCCGCTAGCCGCGCGCATGCGTCCCAGAACGCTCGAAGAATTCGTCGGGCAGGAGCAGATCGTCGGAGAAGGACGCGCGCTGCACCGCGCGATCGAAACCGACGCCGTTCCCTCGATGATTCTGTGGGGCCCGCCCGGGACGGGAAAAACCACGCTCGGACGGATCGTCGCTTCAATGACCGGAGCGGCGTTCGACTCACTTTCGGCAGTGAGTGCCGGCGTAGCCGATCTCCGCAAGGTGATAGCGCAGGCGCAGCACAGGCGGACGATCGGCAAACGCACAGTGCTCTTCATCGACGAGATTCACCGCTTCAACAAGGCGCAGCAGGACGCAGTTCTCCCCTACGTCGAGGACGGCACCGTGACGCTGATCGGCGCGACAACGGAGAATCCGTCGTTTGAGGTCAATTCCGCGTTGCTTTCACGCTCACGCGTCTTCGTGCTGCACGCGCTTGCCGATGAAGAGATCGGGGCGCTCATCGATCGTGCCCTGAGCGATCACGATCGCGGGCTTGGCGACGAAGCGATCGTGCTGGAGGAAGGAGCGCGCTCAGCGCTCGTCGGCCTTGCCAACGGGGATGCGCGCGTCGCACTCAGCACGCTGGAGTTTGCCGCCAATGCCGCCGTTGCGGACGAACATGGCGTCAAACGGATCGATGCGCAGCTAATCGCCGACGCCATGCAACGGCGCTCTTTCGCGTACGACAAAGGCGGCGATCTCCACTACGACACGATCAGCGCGTTCATCAAGAGCATTCGCGGCAGCGATCCGGATGCAGCCGTCTATTGGCTCGCGCGCATGATCGAAGGCGGCGAAGATCCGCTGTTCATCGCGCGCAGATTGGTGATCCTCGCCTCCGAGGACGTTGGGCTGGCGGATTCGCGGGCGATTTCTGTTGCGGTCGCCGCGCAGCAGGCCGTGCATTTCGTCGGTATGCCTGAAGGTTTTTATCCGCTGGCGCACGCGACGCTTTATCTTGCAACGGCGCCGAAAAGCAACAGCGTCGGTCGCGCGTATGCAGCTGCACTGCAAGACGTTGAACGCACCCGCAATGAGCCGGTGCCGCTGCACTTGCGCAACGCTCCCACGGGTCTCATGCGCAGCCTCGGCTTCGGCGAGGAGTATGAATACGCGCACGCGAGCGAAGAGTACCGCCGCAAAACGGGAAGCCTTCCGCCTCCGCGCCGCTTACAGAGTTATCTTCCGGAAAACGTCGAGGGACGGCGCTATTACGAGCCGGGAAGCCAAGGCGATGAAGAGCCGCTGATCGATTGGGTGCAGCGCCGGCACACAGAGTAGCGAAGGACAAAAAATTGGCGGCCCGGTTTCCCGGACCGCCGTTCCCGTTGCTACTTCTCGGAGTGTGCAATGGAGCTTCGCACGAACGTATCGTAAGTGACCTCTCTGAGAATCGCCTGAGCATTGGACCGAATCTATCTCGACCACGCCGCTACGACGCCCGTGCGGCCCGAAGTCTTTGAAGCGATGCTGCCCTATTTCACGCGGTTCGGCTATAACGCCAGCTCGACACACGCAGAGGGTCGTGCCGCACGAGCTGCCTTGGACGACGCCCGGGCGCGGGTCGCTTCCCTGCTCGGAGCGAGGCCGAAGGAAATCGTCTTCACGAGCAGCGGTTCCGAGGGGGCAACGCTCGCGATCGCCGGCGGCGCCAAAGCCGGCTCGTCGCGCGGCAGACACTTGGTTTCGCTGCGAACCGAGCATCACGCCGTGCTGCACACGTTAGAGGCCCTTCGAGGTGAGGGCTTTGAGGTGAGCCTGCTCGAGGTCGACGGTAACGGAAGGATCGATCCCGAGCAATTCCGAGCCTCACTAACCGCGCGAACGATCTTGGCGTCGGTAGCGTATGCCAATAACGAGCTTGGAACGATCGCACCGATTCCTTCCCTAGCCGGAAGCGCTCGCGAGCGAGGAGTGCTCTTCCACACCGATGCCGTTCAGGCGCCGCTCTCTCTTCCTTTGAATTGCCGGACCCTCGGCGTCGATTTGCTCTCGCTTGCGGCGCACAAGTTCTATGGGCCAAAGGGCACGGGCGCCCTCTTTGTCCGTGAGGGAACGGCGCTGCAGCCCACTACCTACGGGGGATCTCAGGAAGATTCCAAGCGCGCGGGCACCGAGAATATCGCAGGCATCGTCGGACTGGCCACTGCCCTTGAGCTGGCGAGCGCCGAGCGGGAATCGACAGCGCGGCGCATGGCGGCACTGCGGGACGAGCTCGAGGCGGGCTTTCTTCGGATACGAAGCACATCCGTGAACGGCGCAGGCGCCCCGAGGCTGCCCAATATCAGCAGCGTCTCATTTGTGGGTGTGACCTCTGAAGCGTTGCTGATGCGCCTCGATTTGGAGGGGATCGCGGTTTCCGCAGGCAGCGCCTGCGCCTCAGGCGCGATCGAACCGAGCCACGTCATCGCGGCGTTGGGTTTGGACGAGGCACGGCGCACGAGCGTCGTTCGATTTTCGCTGGGGCGAACGACGACGCAAAGCGAGATCGCGAGAACCGTCTCGATCGTCGAACGCGTTGTGCCGGAGTTGCGGTCCGGCTTCGAAGCAGCCGCGACGGGGAATAGTTCGAGTTAGTCCGCTGACGGAGGTGATACGTGAGCACGGGATTTGATTGGGCTATTGTGCTCGATGCCGGAGTCGGCATCGGCGTGCTGCTGGCCGGCATCGGCGTCCTGGTGGCGATGTCGGCGCTCGCCAGAACCCTGCGGCGCGTAGATGAAACGCTGGACGGGGTCGACCGGCAGATCGCCGCGCTCGGCGCTCCGGTCACGCAGACTTTGAGCCATGTGGGCGGCATCGCCGATACGGCGGACAAAACGGTAGCACGTCTGGGCGGCGTAACGGTTTCACTGGAGCGCATCGCCGCATCGTTCGCGCAAACCGCAAAGTTGATACAGGATGCGCTGGCTCCCGCGATCGTCAATGTCGGCGCAACGTTGGGAGGAGTCGCCGCCGGCGTGCGCCGGCTCGTCCGTGGAAAGGAAGGATCGGAATGAACAACGAGGATCGGGATTCCAGAGAACGCGGAGGAGGCGGATTCTTTTCCGGGTTCGTTCTCGGCGCGATTGCGGGCGGCGTCGTCGCCTACATGATCACGCAAAACGAAGCACGTGAAGCGCTGCTGGGCAAGGCGCGCGAAGCCGGGAGCGCTGCAATGGATGCGACCGGCGACCTGCGCAGCAAAGTATCGGATGTCGCGAGTTCGTGGCAGTCAAACGCCGCAGATCTTTACGCGCGCGGAAAAACCGTCGTGGAGGGCGCGCGCTCGAACGTCGACGAGGCGGTCAGCGAAGGTCAGGCCACGTCGGCGCAGATTCGCGACGAGTTAAGCGCACAGTCAAACGAGATCAGGGAGTAAGTGTGGATATCAAAGTCAATGTTCGCGTGACGCGCGGCGACACGTACGTGGTCGATCTGAATGGAGAGATCGATGTCTATACCTCGCCCAAAGTGAAGGATGCTATCGGCGACCTGATCGACAAAGGGCATTACAACCTGGTCATCAATCTGGAGAAGGTGCGCTATATCGATTCAACCGGTCTAGGCGTTTTGATCGGAGGACTAAAACGGGTTCGCGAGCACGGAGGAACGGTCAATCTCGTGTGCACGAATCCACAGATCAAGAAAATCTTCGATATCACGGGGCTCGTGAAGATCTTCGGGATCTATGATGATGAAGATGCCGCGATGAAGGCACTCGTGTGAACCAGCCCGTGGAGAACCTTACCCACACGCTGGGGACGGTCGAGCTGCGCATTCCGTGCAAAGCCGAATGGGTCGCAGTCGCGCGTCTAGCGGCTGCGGCCGTCGCGAACCGGCTCAACTTCTCGATTGAAGACATCGAGGACGTCAAGTTGGCGGTCGCCGAGGCCTGCACGAATTGCATCCAGCATGCCGGCGGCCAACAGATTCAAATCGTTTGTGAAACCGAGCCGGACGCGCTGACCGTGCACGTTCGCGACTTCGGCCGGGGAACGCGCCCGGAGGCAATCGCCTCGCGCGACGATGAACCGCGCCTCGGCGTCTTCTTGATTCGCTCGCTGATGGACAGCGTGGAGTACGACGCGCATCCCGAAGGCGGGACGACTCTTGTAATGACGAAAAAAGTCTCCGGATAAGGTGCAGCAACACACCGACGAGGAGCGTTGGGATCGCCGCAAGACTCGTGAAACGTTCGCCCGTTTCGCGCGAGCAAAGAAACGGCCCGGCGATCCGGAGTACGAGCGCCTTCGCAGCGAGTTGGTCGTCGCGCATCTCAACCTCGTGCGTTATCTGGCAGTCAAATTCGCCAATCGCGGCGAGTCGCTCGACGATTTAATTCAAGTCGGCACTGTCGGGCTCCTCAAGGCAATCGACCGGTTCGATCTCGACCGGGGAGTGGAGTTCACAACCTACGCCACTCCGACGATCGTCGGCGAGATCAAACGGTATTTCCGTGACAAAGGGTGGGCGGTCAAAGTTCCCCGCAGGCTCCAGGAGCTGAATCTAGCCGTGAATCGCACGATAGAGAAACTCTCGGTGAAGCTCGGGCGCAGCCCGACCGTGGGAGAACTTGCGCAGACGCTCAATGCGAGCGAGGAAGATATTCTGGAAGCGCAAGAACTTGGTCAAGCCTATAATCTGCTCTCGCTCGACACCGAATTGTCGGGCGAAGGCGACAAGAAGTCTCAGACGCTGCAGGATTACATCGGAACGACCGACGCGGACTTGGCGCTCCTCGAAGACAAGGCAAACCTAGAGCGGGCCTTCGAAGTACTGACCGGGCGTGAGCGCGTTATCCTCTATCTGCGCTTCTATGAAAGCGTTTCTCAAACGGAGATTGCGAAGCGTTTGAATGTTTCGCAGATGCATGTCTCGCGGCTGCAGCAAAAGGCCCTTGAGAAGCTGCGCCACGTCCTGCAAGAGTGATGAAGAGTCAAGAGCTCAGAAACAGGTTTGTCGATTTTTTCACGTTGCGCGGCCATCGGAGCGTTCCGCCCGCGACGCTGATTCCCCACGCGTTTTCTTCGACGCTCTTCACGATCGCTGGCATGGAGCAATTTGTTCCGGCGTTTCTGGGCGATGAGCCGCCGCCGGCGGAAAACGTCGTCACCGTGCAGCGCTGCCTGCGCGTTGCCGGTGCAAAAAGCGATATCGAAAACGTTGGCCGCACGGGGCGGCACGGCACGTTCTTGGAGATGCTCGGCAACTTCAGCTTCGGAGGCTACTACAAAGCGGCAGCCATCGGCTATGCGTGGGAATTTTTGACGCAAACGCTTCACTTGGACGCTGCGCGTTTGGCCGTGACCGTGCATACCGGGGATGACGAAGCGGAGCGTATTTGGTGCGAACAGATTGGCGTGCCCGCCGAGCGCATCAGCCGGTTCGACGATGACAATTTCTGGACGATGGGTCCGACCGGGCCATGCGGTCCTTGTACCGAAATCTTCTTCGACACCGGTCCCGAATACAGCAGCGGTCCCGAAGGCGACGCTCCAAACAAAGGCGATCGCTGGATCGAGTTTTGGAACATCGTCTTTCAACAGTATAATCGCGGCGCCGACGGAAAGCTCGAAGAGCTTCCCAGAAAACAGATCGATACGGGAGCCGGATTGGAGCGCCTGCTTGCGATCGTCAACGGCAAAGCGTCCATGTACGAGACGGACCTCTTCACCGATCTCGTCGAGGCGCAACCGCCGATCGGCGAGACTTCTCTTTCCTCCAAAGAGCGCTCGGAGCGGCGCAACATCATCGCCGATCACGCTCGCGCTACGACCTTTCTCATCAACGACGGCGTGTTTCCCAGCAACACGGATCGCGGCTACGTATTGCGCTTTCTCATCCGGCGCGCGATCCGCAACGGGAAATTGCTTGGTTATCCCTACGGGTTCCTCACCGAGCTCGTGCCCGCCGTTGTCGCATCGCTTGAATCGGGATACCCGGAGCTGCGGCGCAACCAAGAGCGCATCGCGCAGACGATGCAGGTTGAGGAGGAATCGTTCGATCGAACTTTAGAGCGCGGCATCGAGCGATTTGCGGCTCTCTGCAGCGAGGCTGCGGCGAACCGGCGCAGGGCCATTTCGGGGTTGGACGCGTTCGCGCTTCATGACACCTACGGATTCCCGATCGAGCTGACTCGAGAGATGGCAGCTGAACGAGGGATGACTGTAGATACCACGGCGTTCGATCGCGCGATGGAGGAGCAACGGGAACGCGCGCGGCGCGACGCGGCGGCAAAGCGAACGGTCGTCGAGCTTGCCGATGTGCCCGCAATCGCGACGGAGTTCCTCGGATACGACGGGCTGGAGGGCCACGGTGCAATCGTCGCGATTCTCAAAGCCGGCAAGACCGTCGAGGAGTTGCATGCCAGCGAAGAGGCGCAGATCGTGCTCGACATGACCTCGTTTTACGCCGAAAAAGGCGGTCAGATCGGCGATCGGGGGACGCTGCTCGGAGCAGACGCCGGCACACTGTTCGACGTTTCGGACACGCAGTACGTCGGCGAAGCGGTTGCGCATCTCGGAAAGCTGCGCTCCGGCACATTGCGCGCCGGAGAAACGGTGCGCACGGAAGTTTCAGCGGAGTGGCGTCGCGAGATACGCCGTCATCACACCTCCGCGCATCTCCTGCAGCGGGCGCTGAAAGACGTTCTCGGAGAGGACGTTGCGCAGGCCGGCTCTTGGGTCGGCACGCAGAAGATGCGCTTCGATTTCCGCTGGCCTTCCGGCGCCCTCAGCGCGGAACAGAAACGAGCCATTTCGGAGCGGGTGAACGTCATGATCCGCGACGACGTGCCCCTCGAAACTCGGATCTTGCCGCTGGAAGAGGCGCGCGCGAGCGGCGCGATCATGATGTTTGGAGAAAAATACGCCGACCGGGTCCGCGTCGTGCGCGCGGGTCCTTCAGTCGAGCTCTGCGGAGGAACGCATGCGCACTCGACCGGAGAGCTCGGATTTTTTTTGATTTTGAACGAGTTCTCGATCGGAAGCGGCATCCGGCGCATTGAATCATGCGTTTCGCGTGCCGCCGAACTGCAAGTGGAGCGCCAGCAGGATTTGATCGGCGGGCTGGCTTCGTCACTTGCAGCGGCGCCGGACGAACTCGAAGATCGCGTCGGCAAGCTCCAACGCGACGTGAAAGACTTGCAGAACGAGATCGGCGAGCTCAAAGCTCGCCTTGCCGTTGCCGAGGCGCAGCAGTACGTCGAACGTGCCGAACGTGTCGGCGAGCGCGTCTTCGTCGGAGCCGTCGTGCCTGAAGCAAATGCCGAAGCGCTCCGCCACCTAAGCGGCGCAATTCGCCGGCGTTTGTCGAGCGGCGTTATAGCGCTGGCCGGCATCGACAACGGAGCGGTCAATCTGCTCATTACCGCATCTGACGACATGGTGCGGGCCGGAGTGCATGCCGGAAATCTGGTGAAAGTGGCGGCGCCGCTCATCGAAGGCCGCGGCGGCGGTCAGCCCGCGCAAGCGCAGGGTGGAGGAAAGAAACCGTCTGGCGCGCAGGACGCGCTTGCGGCGGTTCGTCAAGCACTCTTCAAGTGAACGCTCGCAGGTACGCGCCGGCGCTCACGGCGCTCGCGTTTGCGTGCGCCTGCGCGGCGGCTCTTCCGGCGCAGATGGATTCGCAGGTTGTCCTTAACCGCTACGCTTCCAAACTGCTTTCGCTGGAGGATCCGAAGAGCTTGATCTTCACTTACACGGTGACGCAAGCCGGTCCGCAAAACATCTATCAATCTCACCGAATCTACCGAAGCGGTGATATGGTGCGCGACGAAACATTGTCGGCCGGCGGGCAGGCATTGCATCCCAAGCTTACACGAATCGCACGCTATAGGGACCGGTATACGATTAAGAACGTAGCACCGCGCCTGACGGAGTACATGCTGCTCTTTTTGCATAGCCGTCGCGCGGGCAAGCGGATCGAATACGCCTATCGCGCGATCCCGCTGGGCGCCGTCGGCGCCTTTATCATCGAGGGCGTCACGATCGATCTTCACACATACCTTCCCTCAGAGATTCGTTTTCGCAGCGGGAATGGCGCGGTGAGGGGATCGGGCGTGCTGAGCTACGCGCAGTCCGGCAAGTATTGGGTTCCGGTCGCGGCTGCGATTCAAGCGCGCGTGGCAGGCAAACTCGCCACGGAACGGATTGGGTTCAGCGGCTACCGCTTTCCGCGAGCGCTGCCGCGCTCGACGTTTCAGGCGCCACGGCCCTTGCCCACCGCGAGTCTGCCGCCATTTTAGCCATGCGTCGCATCGCGCTCTGGGCCGCTTTTCTCGTGCCGCTCGGCATCTACGTTGCTTCGCTCGACGGTGCCGTTGCGTACTGGGACACCGGAGAAATGCAAGTCGTGCCTTGGATCTTCGGCATCGCGCATCCGACTGGTTTTCCGGCTTTCACGATCCTCGCCGGAATCTTTGCGCATCTTTTCGCGCTGGGTCCCGTGAGTTGGCGCATTACGCTGTTTTGCGCGCTGGCGATGAGCGGTGCGGCTTGGTTCGTGGCGCGTGCCGTCCTCGAAATGGAAGGCGACGCTTTCGTCGCCTGCGCGTCGGCGTGGCTCTTTGCGTTCGGATCCGTGACCTGGACGCGCGGCACCCGCGCCGAAGTGCACGCGCTCGCTGCGTTTTTCGCTCTTGGAGCGATCGCTTTTGCGGTGCGCTGGCGGCGGCGAGCCGAAGCGCGCGCCCTGATCGCTTGTGCTCTCTTCTTTGGTTTGGGCGTTGCAACGCACCCAATCGTGGCTTTGCTGCTGCCGGCGTTGCTCGTCGCCGCACTGGCCCAGTTTCGCGCGCTAGGTTCGCGAACTTTGCTCGGCGCGGCGTTAGCGGTGCTGCTCGGAGTCGCGATCTACGCCTATCTGCCGCTGCGCAGCGCGCAAGTTACGGCGAATCATTCCGATCCGACGCTGCGCTTAGGCGAGCCGCCGGGCAACGCTTTTTGGGATTTCGATCATCCCGCTTCGCTCGATGGACTGAAGCTCATGCTCAGCGGCAGCCAGTTCGGCGCAGAAGGCGCTTTCGCCGAGCTCATGCAGGCGCAAACCTACGCAATGCGCGCGCCGCCGTATCTGCACATGCTGATCGATGAGCTTACGCCCCTCGGTCTGTTGCTCGCGCTGGGCGGCCTTTTCGCATTGGTGCGCGCAGACCGTTGGCTTGCGGCAGCATTGATCTTGGCAGTCGGCGTTCCCGTGACGTTCGCTTTCGGATATACGATCGAAGCGGACATCGCGCGCTACTACCTGATCTCGTTTGGGGTTGCGGCGTTGCTGGCGGGCTATGGTGCAGCGATCATCGCGCGAGAGCTTGCGCCATTGCGAGGAGCCGCAACGCTCCTGGTATTTGCGTTGGCGGGCGCACTGATCGTCGAGAACCGCGACACGTTTTCGCAGGCGCGATCGCAAGGAGCTCGTCCGGTGATCGCGACGGTGCGAGAAAAGACGCCGAAGAATGCCATTTTGATCGCGCCATGGATCTTCGCGACGCCTCTCGCGTACGCCGCATACGTGGAACATTCGCTCGATCGGCGGACCGTCCAGGCAGCGTGGCTCGGCGACGTCGCGGCTCGCGTGCCGAACTGGCAGCGCAGCAGGCCGATCTACGTGGTCGGCATCGTTTCCGGATCGATCCCCGGCTACGCGCTCGTGCGAACCGCCGGTTCGCCGGATCTTTTTCGTGTCGCCAAACCGTGAAGCGAGCGCGCTTTGGGATCGTGGCGTTGTCGGCGTTTGCGGTCGCGCTGGCCGCGGCGCACTTGCGCTCAACGCCTTATAACAACTACGTCCTTCTGGCGGATGCCTTTCTTCACGCCCGAGTCTGGATCGTTTGGCCCGGGCCGTACATTGACGCGCTTGCCTACGCAGGACACCGTTATGTGATCGAGGGACCGCTGCCGGCGATTCTTCTCTTGCCCTACGTAGCAGCGGCCGGATTGGCGGCAAATCAAACGCTGGTCGCCGCGGCGCTGGCCGGTATTGCAGTTGCGGTCGCCTGGAGCATCGGCGAACGTTTGGGTCTCTCGATCGCGCGCAACGCGTGGCTCTGCGCGTTCTTGCTGCTGGGAACCGCTTTGCAGTGGTGCGCGATGCTTGGCGACGTGTGGTTCATCGCTCACGTAAGCGCCGTCTGTTTCACGCTGCTGGCCCTGGATGAATTGCTGGGAAACCGCCGCGGATGGCTGGTTGCCCTGTGGGCGGTTTGCGCCGCGGAGTCCCGCATGAGTCTCGTCCTCGCCTTACCGGTCTATGCAGTGCTTCTTTCGGCGATGGAGCAGCAGCCGGAATCGTTCACCTTCGATCGCAGGGGTTCTCCTAAGCGCCTATTAGGATTCGGATCGGTGCTCGCCGTCGCTGCAGTGCTGTGGGGAGCGTACAACTTCGCACGCTGGGGAACGCTCGGCGACATCGGATACACCACATGGTATCAGCACGATTCGGCCGGCATGACTTCGGGGTCTCCGTTCCGGCTGCTCTACCTACCCTACGAACTCAGCTCGTTCTTCGTGCAGTGGCCGGACTTCGCCGGCGCGTTTCCTTGGATTCGGCCTTCGATCGCCGGCGTCGCTTTGACTTGGACCAGCCCTGCGCTGTTGTTTGCGTTGTGGGCGCGGCGTCCACGCGCGTTCGTTGTCGCGCTCTGGTGCGCGGCAATCTTGACGGCGATTCCATCGTTCTTGTACTACGTCAACGGCTTCGCGCAATATGGCATGCGGCACGCGCTTGACTTCATCCCATTCTTGTTCGTGCTGATGGCGTTGGCAGCGCGCGAGCGACTGCCGCTTTGGGCCAAAGTGCTGATCGTCTATTCATGCGTTGCCGGCGTCTACGGCGTCTGGTACTGGGACGCGTTCATCCGCCCGGCGTACTGAGGAGCTGATCGTACGAGGCTCGGATGCCCGGCGCGCCCGTCGCCGGCGCGGCGCAGGCCGTTGCAGAGCAGACGTAAGCGCAGGGCGCCGGCCGGTTGTCGAACCCGCGTCTGAGAAGCTCTTCGGTATCCAAAGGCGCGATCGTTCGCACGCTGACGTACGGCTCCGGCAAGGCATACGCAGCTTCTCGAAGCTCGGCCGTTTCTTCTGACGTTCCCACGAGCGCGACGCGAACCGCAGGCCGAAGCAATCGCCGCAGTGCCTTTCCGAGCGGCGCCGCAAAGATCGCGCCGAGACGGTACGATTCCGTGAAAAGTGCGAGCGTCCGCTGCGCTGCGCTCATGTAGCGATCTTCGGCGCACAGATCACCCAGGCGCAGCAGACTCTCCGCGACGGATGCATTCTCTACGAGGGGGCGATCGCGCACGCGCAATGCTCCCAGTTGTTCTGCGCTCGGAGTCCGATCGTAAAAGCCGCCTTCGGGCGCGGCGAAGTCTCGTTCGATCGCTGCAGCGATCTCGGTAGCGCGCCGCAGGAAGCGATCTTGGCCCGCATGTTCGTGCGCGTCGAGTAGGGCTCGGAAATACGCGCTTTGATCCGTCAGCAAACCGCGGATGGCCGGCGAAGCGCCGGGTTCGATGAAATGGTGGAGAAGGCCGGCTGGGTCACGCATGCGTTCGTGCAGCGCGTCAAGGGTTGCGCATCCCTGAGCGACGATCGCATCGTCGTCGAGCGCGGAGCCGGCGACGGTGAGCGCCCCTGCCAGTGCCGCAGTCCAATTCGTATAGGATGTTCGATCCACGTAAGGCGCTTGCCGAGGGCGGCGCTCTTCCAGCGGAAGGGCATAGTATGCTTCATCGGCATCCTGACTTCCGGCAAAGAAATGGCTTTGCGGATCGTACAGCACGTCACGAATGTAGCGCAGGGTCGAAAGCAGCGTTTCCCTGAACTCGGGATTCCCTGACCGAAGCAGGCCCGAGAGCAAGCGAACGTGCCCCGCATGGTCCTCCGTCATCTTCTCGAAATGTGGCACGCTCCAGTCGCGCGTCGTCGAGTAGCGAAAGAAGCCGCCCTCGACGTGATCGTACATTCCTCCGGAACTCATGCTCAGCATCGTCCTGGCGACCATTTGGTACAGCTCCTGGTCTTCAGTGACGAAGAATTCTTGCAGCAAGAACTCAAGCGCATCGAGCATGGGGAATTTTTGGGAAGTTCCAAAGCCGCCGTATTGCGCGTCGTATGCATCGGCGAGGATACGCCGCAGCTCTGCGATCGCTTCTTCGTTCAGTGCGCCCGCCGCAGACTGCGGACGCGCACGTGAGCCGTCGCGCAGCTGTCGGGCGCGGTCCTCAATGCGCGTTCTTTCGGACCGGTAAAAAGCCGCTATCTCTTGGAGGGCCGAGCGCATCTGCTCGGGCGGCAAGTACGTGGCGCCGGCGAGCAAGTCGCCCTGGGGCGTGAGGAACGCCGTTGTGGGCCAGCCGCCTTGATTGTATCGGGCGTTCACGTCGGGGCGCCGATCGTTGTCCACGCGAACGGCGACGAAGTCCGAGCCGATCGCTTCGATGATCGAAGGGTCGGAGTAGGTCGTTTCGTCCATGACGTGACACCAATGGCACCACACGGCGGAGATCGAGAGCAGGATCGGCTTCGACTCGCGCTGCGCGGCATCAAAGGCTTGCGCATCCCAATCCTTCCAGGGAATCTCATGGGCGCGATTCGGACGGGGCGAGAAGTGGAAGCGGCTCACCTTATTCGTCTTCCCCTACGGCGCCGCGAATGAACGATGAGAGAAAAAGAATCGCAATCAGGGCGTAGACGGCGAGCAGGGGCACGGGCGGAACAGCGCTCCAAAAAAACGAGGCCAGGAACGAGAGCGCAAAGATCCCACTGACGAGCGCATACCGCCGGTATGTGGAAGCTGAGATGCCGTAGAGCTCGGTCTCGTAGAAATTGCCGCTGCGCGCGCGCAGACGCATGAGGGCCATCGCTCCCACCGTTAAGGCGACGGCTAACCCGGTGGCGCTCCACACGGCACGGATCTTCTCTACCGAAGGATAGGCGCTTGCCGGCCCTGGGTATAAACGGCTGCACTGGAGTGCGAAAGGAGCAACACCTCTATGGCTGACGGCCCGGTTGTAGTAAACGACGGTGGAAATGGCGGCGGAGCGGCAGCGCTCGGCATCGTCATCGTCGTCGTTGTCGCGATTTTAATCGCTATCTTTGTCTGGCACCCGTGGTCTTCGAGTTCGACCACAAATTCCACCAACTCAACGGGTAGCGGGACGACAACGCACTCGACTACCACGACCAGCGGAGGACATTAGCGCATGGCAGGTCTCTTGTGGACGATTATCGTCATCCTGTTCATCATTTGGCTGCTCGGCTTCTTGGTTTGGCATCTTGGCAGCATCATCCACATCATCATCATCGTAGCCGTCGTCCTGCTCATTATCAATCTGCTGACCGGACGAGGCGCGCGCATCTGACGAAAACCCGCTCTCCGGCATAGATGCCGGCTCGCAAAAAGAACGCAGGAGCGAGGCGGGTGCGCGAGCCCGGCTCGCTCCAAAAATATCAGGCCAAACGGGACTTCAGCGGCACGCCGGAACCGCGCGGCGCACGCAAGGCGGGCGCCCGCGCGCGTCTTCGCTTCGTCATTCAAAAGCATCGTGCTACGCGATTGCATTATGACTTTCGGTTAGAGGCCGACGGCGTGCTGAAGTCTTGGGCGATTCCCAAGGGTCCTTCACTCGATCCGGCGGACCGGCGGTTAGCGATGCACGTGGAAGACCATCCGTTCGATTATCGCACCTTCGAAGGGATCATTCCCAAAGGCAACTACGGAGCCGGCGAAGTGATCGTGTGGGACGAAGGGACCTATGCGCTTACCGAAGGCACCGATCCCGCTGCCGAGATCGGCAAGGGCAAGATCAAATTCGTGCTCCACGGCAAGAAGATGCACGGCGAATTCACGCTCGTTCGAATCAAGGGACGCGGCGGCGAAAGCGGCGACCCGTGGCTCTTGATCAAAGATCACGACCAGTACGTCGACCCGAAGTACGACATCGAAAAAGATAATAGGTCAGCCAAGACAGGGCGAACGGTGGAATCCTATGCGAAGGATTCGAAGGCCCCGCATTGGCAGTCGAACCGCGCCGCCGCTCCGACGAAGCGAAGCCGTTTAGCGAAAACCGCCAAGCGCGACCGTTTGCCGGCGATTACTTCGCCGATGATGGCGACGCTGGTCGATGAGCCCTTCGACGACGCGGCGTGGTTGTTCGAAATCAAGTGGGACGGGTATCGCGCGATCTGTACCGTGCGGGAGAATGGATCGCTGACCTTGGTTTCGCGCAACGGCTTGGATTTCTTGCGTCAGTTTCCGGAGATGCAGGCGCTGGCGACCGCGTGGAAGACGCTGCCTATTGTGGTCGACGGAGAGATCGTAAGCCTCGACGAGGATGGCCGTTCGTCGTTTCAGCGGCTGCAGGGCAGCTTCAACCGGCATCGCCCGAGCGCGCGGTCGGCCTCAGCCAAGGAGTATCCCCTGACGTTCGCCGTGTTCGATCTCTTGTATGCCGACGGCAAGGATCTGCGCAAGACGCCGCTGGAGGAACGCAAAGCGCTCTTGGAGCGGGCGATTGTGGATCGCGATCTCGTCTTATACTCCAAGCACGTCGCCAAGGAGGGCTGTGCGCTCTTCGAACAGGCGCAACGGCAAAATCTCGAAGGCATTATCGGAAAACGGCGTGATTCGCTCTACCAGGAACGCCGCAGCCGCGATTGGGTGAAGATCAAAGCGCAGCTGCAGCAGGAATGCGTGATCGGCGGCTTTACGGAACCGCGCGGAAGCCGCTCCGGTTTCGGAGCGCTCCTGCTAGGGCTTTATGAGGGATCGAAGCTGCACTACGTCGGCCACGTTGGAACGGGCTTCGACACGAAGACGCTGCAGACGATGACCGCCGACCTTCGGAAACTCGAACGAAAAACGTCTCCCTTTTCGGGACCCGTCGTATCGAACACGAAAGCGCATTGGGTCGCGCCGCAGCTGGTCGCTCAGGTTCGCTTCACTGAATGGACGAGAGATGGACTGCTGCGGCAGCCGGCGTACTTGGGATTGCGCCTCGATCGCGATCCGAAATCGTGCGTTCGCGAACGCGCGATCGACACCGACGAAGTAGCCTAGGGCGCACTACCGTGCCGGCAAAGCAGCGCGAGATCATCGGCGGGCGCGAGCTGACTTTTTCGAACCTCGACAAGGTCTTGTGGCCGAAGGACGGCTTCACCAAAGGCGATCTGATCGCGTATTATTTGAGCGTTTCGCGATGGCTGCTCGCGCATCTGCGAGACCGTCCCTTGACACTGGAGCGCTATCCGGACGGCATCGGCGCCGGATCGTTCTTCGAGAAGCAGGCGCCGCGCTTCAAACCGGAGTGGATCCCGACGGTCGCGCTATCAGCCGATCAGCAGTCCAGAAAGATCTCGTACATTCTGTGCAACGATGAAGCGACGCTGGCGTGGTGCGCAAACCTGGCGGCCATCGTCCTTCACGTCTGGTATTCACGCGTTCCCACCGAAGACCATCCGGATTACGCGCTCTTCGATCTCGATCCGTGGGAAGGCTGCACGATGAAGACGCTGGCTCGAGTCGCGCTTTTCTTTCGCGATGCGCTCGCCGCCATTGGATTGCATCCACTGGTCAAGACGTCGGGCGGCAGCGGCCTGCATGTCGTCGTGCCGCTGCAGCCGCGCAACGAATATGAAGCGGTAAAGCAATTTGCGGAGATCGTCGCGCGGCGCGTCGCTGCGGAGTTGCCCGCCCAGACCACGCTGGAGCGAACCATTGCGCGGCGGCCTCGGGGCAAAGTCTATCTGGATTGGGTTCAGGTCGGGCGCGGAAAGACCGTCGTGCCGCCCTATGCCGTGCGAGCTCGTGCAGGTGCCCCCGTGTCGATGCCGCTTGAGTGGTCCGAAGTCGAGGGTTTCGCGGCTAAGCGCGGGGGAGATCCGCCGAAGCTCATCGCGCAATGGAACATTCGCAATGCGGCCGGGCGGCTCAAGGAACGAGGTGACCTGTGGTCGGGGCGCGCGTGGCTTGCGCGGCCGCTGGAGCCGGCGGTGCGGCGTGCCCAGCGCCTTTGGCGCTGAGCCGGACTTTTAACCAAGCAAGCATCGGGTATAATGAAGCCTCCGGCTTATCCACAGGAGGAACCATGCCACACGCCATTTGGTCGGGCTCGATCAACTTCGGACTCGTCACGATACCGGTGAAGCTCTTTACGGCCGTACGCCCTAAGGATCTCTCGTTCAATATGCTGCACGCCAAGGACGAAGGCCGCATCCGATACGAGCGACTCTGCTCGATCGAAAACAAGCCGGTGCCGTGGGACGAGATCGTCAAAGGCTACGAGTATGAAAAGGGCGAGTACGTGGTCCTGACCGATGAAGATTTCAAGAAGGTGGATCCGGAGAAGACGCAGAGCGTCGACATTCTCGAATTCGTAGAACTCGAGAAGATTAATCCGATGTACTTCGACAAGCCGTACTACCTGGAACCGACCAAGCAGGGCCGCCACGCGTACGCTCTGCTTCGCGAGGCGCTTTCCCGAGCCAATAAAGTCGCGATCGCGCGCGTCGTCGTTCGGACCAAAGAGAATATCGCCGCAGTAAAGCCGTCCGGCGAGGCGCTCGTCCTCGAGATCATGCATTGGGCGGAGGAACTGGTCGATCAGACCGATCTCGATTTCTCGGACGAGGCGAAGCTGCCCGAGTCCGAGATGAAGATGGCGAAGATGCTGATCGACTCGATGAGCGTCGATGAGTTCGAACCTGAGAAGTTCACTAACACCTACCATGAGGAGCTGCTCGCGATGATCGAGGCGCGCGCCGCGGGTCGCGAGCTTCCGAAACCGAAGAAAGCTCCATCCCGCGGGAAAGTCGTCAACCTCATGGACGTCCTGCAGCAAAGCTTGGAGCAAAGCAAGAAGCAGCGCGCCGCGCGCGGCACGGAGAAGCGAGCTGCGCACAAGGCTGCGCCGCGCGGCAAAGGGCGAAAAAAGACGGCGGCTTAGTCCACGGCGCTTACGGGATCGGCAGCAGCGGCGCCGGAGCGCGCCGGCGTTTCACGTTTTGCGCTGAGCAATCCGAGGGTCAGCGCGACCGCGGCAAAGCAGAATGACGAAGCCGTTGAAAACGGCGAGCCGAACTTGCCGAGCAGTCCCGTAGAGATCGGCGGCGAGACGATTCCGGAAAGGGAATCGAGCGACGAAGTGACGCCGAGCACCGTGCCCTGGCGGCGGTCATCCGCCGTGTTGCTGATCAGCGCGGTGAGTCCTGTGTTCGCGAACGGCATGCCGATTGCAAAAATGGCGACGACGATTGCCAGCGCGTAAAGCGTGTGAACGAACGGCACGAGCGCGAACATGCAGACGAGCGCAATCAATCCGAGCGTTGACATCACGCGATCGCCCAAACGGTCGGAAACGCGGCTGATCACGACCGTGTTGACGAAGACCGACAAGACGGAGACGATTGAAAAGAAATAGTCGGTCTGCGCCAAGGTGAAGTGCATCTGCCGCGCGAGATAGAGCGCCATCACGCCAAACCAGCCGTAGAGCGCAAGCGAGAGCGCCAGTTTCTGCCAGAGCATCGGCGCGAGCGACCGGTCCTTGAAAGTGCGAAAGATTTCGAACGGTCCCACCACGTTCGTGCCTTCGGCCCGCCCCCGCGATTCGGGAAGGACGGCGATCGTCAGCAGCAGCGTGAGAAATTGCAAGCCGGCGGCGACGAAGAACGGCACGGCAAATCCATAGCGCGCGTACAGCACGCCGCCGCCGAGCGGCCCGAAGATCATGCCCGCGCCGAACGTTGCGCCGATGTAGCCGAAGGCGCGCGCGCGATCTTTGGGAGGAACGAGATCCGCGACATAGGCTTGCGTGACGCCGATGTTTCCGCCCGACGTTCCTTCGATGATGCGCGCCACGAAAACCCAGAAGATGTTGGGCGCGATGCCGAGCATGGCCCATCCGATCGTCGCGCCGATCTGACTGATGATCAGCACGGCTTTGCGGCCGACGCGATCGGAAACGTTGCCCCACAGCGGCCCCGAAACCAGTTGACAGAAGGAAAAGACGGCGAAGATGCCGCCCACCACGATCGCCGACGCGCCGAAATGCGTTACGAAATAGGGCAGCATCGGGATCAGCATGCTGAACCCCAGGATGTCGACAAAGGTGATCCCGAGGATCGGCCAGAGGTGCTTCATCAGCGCGCTTCGATAGGCAGCACCAGAGTCGTTCGCACCTCGCTCTTCCGGACGACGGTCAATTTGTAGCTGCGCCGCAGATCGATGAGCGTTAGTCTGCGATGAAGATCGTCGATGCCGCGCAGCGGTTCGTCTTCGAATGCGACGATGACGTCGCCTTCGCGCAGGCCTGCCGTTTCCGCCGGCGAGCCGGGTTCGACGGAACTCACGACGACGGCGCGGCTATGCGTAAGTCCGTGCAGGCGAATGAGACGCCGCGGAAGTTCGATGTCGCCGGCTGCGATGCCCAAATAACCGCGGCGCACGCGTCCGTCGCGCATCAGCACGCCGCCGATGAATTTCGCGGTGTTGATCGCGATTGCAAAGCAGATGCCTTGCCCTGGAAAGATCGCCGTATTGACGCCGATGACGCTTCCATCGGCACTGACGAGCGGGCCGCCCGAGTTTCCGGGATTGAGAGCGGCATCGGTTTGGATCACATTGTCGATCAACCGCCCTGACTGCGCGCGCAAAGAACGTCCGAGTGCGCTCACGACCCCCGCGGTCACCGTGTACTGCAAGCCGTACGGGTTGCCGACGGCGACGACGAGCTGGCCAGGCTTCAGCTGCGCGGAATCGCCAAGCCGCGCCGGCGTCAGCTCCGCGCCATGCACGCGGACGATTGCGATATCGGTGTGCTCGTCCTCTCCGACGAGTTGCGCATCGAGCTCGCGGCCGTCGAGCAGCGACGACGTAATGCGCGCCGCCTCGTGGACGACGTGGCTGTTCGTCAATATGAATCCGTCGGGCGTAAAGATGAAGCCCGAGCCGTTGCCGCCGTGGCGGCCGTTGCGTACCTCGATTGAAACGACGGACGGACTGACCGTTTCGGCGGCGTGCGTAACCGCTTGCGAGTACGCATCGAGAAGCGAGGGTTCGGGATCGGAGATGAGGGTCAGCGGCACAGCCATGGTGGCACAAGAAACCCGCGACGTTTCGTGCGAGTTTCACGGGAGGGCCGCAGCTCGGTCCCGCGAATGCGGCTCGGTCGCGCCCAGATGGCGGAATTGGTAGACGCGCTGGTTTCAGGTACCAGTGGCCGCAAGGCCGTGGGGGTTCGAGTCCCTTTCTGGGCAGAGATTTCATGCTTCAATAGCTAAAAGCTATAAAGTTTTTGGAATTCGTGCGCACTTGTTGAGTTTTTGGTAAACCGCGCCATCGGAGCAACGCTCAAGCCATGTGCGCAAAGAAGTTCGAGCCAGAAACGGCCGATACGCCTATGCTGAAGCTGGCTGGGCTGCGGCGGCATGGTCGCCGGTCTAGCCTTCGTCGCGCGTCAATTCGCCGGCGATGCGGGTGGTGATTCCCCCTTCGTGACGACGCCATAACAACCGCCGGATATCGGGATTTTCAAGATCCGCGGCGTTGAAGTTCGCGTCGTTCATACTAGTAAGGCTTCCGCGAATACCTGCTCTTCGTTGCGCCTGCTTCCTTCTTCCATGAGCGCGGCGAGCGAGTCTTCACCAAATGCCTTGCGCAGCACCGCTTTCATCTTATCGTACTCTTGCTGTTCGGTGTACTCGCGTAGGGCTTCAAGCGAACCCAGGCGCGCATCCACATACGCCAGCAGCTGCGCAGCGCGCGTACGATCCTCACACGCGCGTTGCGCATCCGGCTTTGGGCGCAAGGCTGCCACCGCCGCCAAATGCTGCAGCGCCCAGACGAGCGCGACTTCATAGTGCACGTCGCGCGCCATGATCAGTGCTTCGCGGGCTCGCGAACGGGCCTCGTCGTAGCGCTTCAGCGCCACCAGATATGCCGCCATGTTGCACATCAAAAAAGCGATGCGGTAGGTGAAGAGGGATGCGCGATCGGTCGCGAGCGCTTCGCCGGCCAACTCCAATGCACCAATCGCGTTGCCGCCGCGGAACTCAGCCTCGGCGAGGTTCGTCGCGACCGCCGCCGCCAACCGCTCCGCGCCACAGGCTTTGAAGATCGCCAGTGCCTCCACATAGAACCTGCGCGCTCCCTCGAGATCGCCTTGCGCGTTACGCGCGATCCCGAGGTTTTCCAGCGCAGCTCCCGTGTGCACGCGCGCACCATCACGCCGAAATGCCTCAAGTGCTTCGCGCAAAAGCGCCTCTCCCTCGGGAATCTGTCCCATAAAGACGAGCCCGCGCCCCGCGTGCCGTTGCGCCTGCGCCACTCCGTGGGGGTTGTTGAGCGCGCGAAAGTGCCGCAGCGCGCGTTCGGCGGCTGTGTAGCTGGCCTTGTGCAATCCGAGTACGCCATCGAGTTGCGCATCGCAGAGTTCGAGCTGTGCGATCACCGCCCGCGGCGTCGTTGCATCGACGCACTCTTGCGCCGCGCGGATCCAGCGGCGCCCCTCCGCCGCCAGCAAAAACGCCCACTCCCGACCGAGCGCGCCCGCCAAGCGTTGACCGAGCAGCATGTCGTTGCGCTCAGTGAGGGTCCACTCCAGCGCCGTCCGCCAGTTTTCCAGCTCCGACTCGACTTGCGCGAACCACACGTCGTCGGAGGTTACGTCGTAGGCATTTTCGAGCCGCTGCGCGAGCTCCAAATACGCGGCGGCGTGTGCGCGCGCCGCCGCCGCATACTCGCCATTTTCGCCGAGCTTTTCGCGGGCGTACTGTCGCGTCGACTCGAGCAGTCGGTAGCGCGTCAAGTTCTCACCGGGCTCGGCGTGCACGAGCGATTTGTCGACCAGCGACGTCAGCAGCTCGAGCACCGCGAGCTCGTCGAGCGTTTCGTCTCCGCAGACCGCACTCGCGGTCTCGAGCGTGAAGCCGCCGGCGAAGATCGAGAGCTTTCGAAAGAGGGTACGCTCTTGCTCGGAGAGCAGGTCGTAGCTCCAATCGATCAACGCGCGCATTGTGCGGTGGCGCGGCAGCGCGCTGCGGTCCCCGCCGGTGAGTACGCGAAAACGCTCGTCGAGTTTTTGCGCGAGCTCTTGCGGCGAGAGCACTTTGATCCGCGCGGCCGCGAGTTCGATCGCGAGCGGAATGCCGTCCAAGCGGCGAGAAATCTCCGTCACGTAGCGCGCGTTGGAATCGGTCAGCGTAAAGCGCGCATCGGAGGCCATCGCGCGTTCGGTGAAGAGCGCCACCGCGCCGTACGGCAGCGCCGCCTGCGCCGTCAACGCTTCACGCGGTGGCGGCACCGCGAGCGACGGCAGCCGAAAGCCGTGCTCGCCGGCCACGTTCAAGCTTTCGCGGCTCGTTGCGAGGATGCGCAGGTCTGGAGAGGTACGTAGAATCGCCGCTGCCACGTTGCGGGCTTGGTCGATCACGTGCTCGCAGTTGTCCAGAATCAGCAGCAAGCGCCGGTGTTTGAGATGCGCGAGCAGCGTATCGAGCAACGGTCGATTTGGCGACTCGCGCACGCTGGTCGCCTGCGCGATTGCGCTTGCAACCAGCGTCGGATCGGAGATCGGCGCCAGTTCGACCAACCAGACGCCGTCGGCGAAGCCGTCGAGCAGCTCCGCACCGGCTTGGATCGCGCACCGCGTCTTGCCCGCTCCACCGCTGCCAACCAGCGTCACCAAGCGGTGGTCGTGCAACAGCGTTTTGATTTCGGCCAAATCGTGCTCGCGGCCGACGAACGAAGTCAGCTGCAGCGGCAAATTGTTCGGCAGCGAATCGAGCGAACGCAGCGCTGGAAAATTTTCGCGAAGCTCCGGCGCGACGAGTTGGTGGACGTGCTCGAGGCGCGCGAGATCTTTGAGCCGGTGCGCGCCGAGATCGCGCAGGCCGCTCTCGGGCGGCATCTCGCCGTGCAGCAGCTCCGCAGTCGTGCCGGAGACCAATACCTGGCCGCCATGGCCGATCCCGAGCAGCCGCGCGACGCGGTTGACCGTTGGGCCGAAGTAGTCGCCGTCGCGCTCTTCCGCTGTTCCGGTGTGCAGCGCCATGCGCACAAACGCACCGTCAATTGCCGAAAAATCTTCGGAAAGCAGTGCGCGCTGTGCCTCGAGCGATGCTGCGATCGCGCCGGCTGCCGACGCAAAGACGGCACAGAAGGCGTCGCCAACAGTCTTGAAAATCTCCCCGCCGTGCGCGGTGATGGCGGCGCGCATCAGCGCATCGTGCCGGCGCAGTGCCGCCCCCATTGCCGCGCGGTCGCGCTCCCACCGCTGCGTGCTGCCCTCGATGTCGGTGAAGAGAAACGTGACGGTGCCGGTCACGCACCCCGCTCCGGGTTTACGTAGCCGAGAATCGAGAGTGTCTCCCCCGCAACTGTCGTTCAGTGATTGGGATCGGCATGGGCCCATCGTACCACGGCGCAATGCTGCGCGGAGGATGCAATGCCCAGGCGGGTGCCTTTGATTTTTTACATCGGCGATGCCGTCGGCGGCAAATCCGCGAACCGTAGCAACGATGATGCGGTGCGAACGGCGGCGAGCAAGCGTTCTGCTGCGAACCTCGCGCCCGGGAATCGCTGATCGTGCTCGTTCAACAATAACGATGCCGATGATTCCGGCGACGCGTCCAGTTTCGCTCCGGTGAACGCCTGCGGTAGCGGCAGGATTCATCGTTGCCAACACCGGCAACAACGTCGTGATCATGGCGCCGAACTTCCAGCCTATGGTCGTTAATGCGTTAGCCGCAGTCGCTCGCGGAGCGACGAATGGTCCCTTGACGACCGGACGATATGTGACGGTGTACGGCTATGACGTCAACAATACGTTCGTAGCAATATCGCTTATGTAGGTCACGAAGGACCACTGGAGTTGGAGCTCCCGCTCACGCGGGAGCTCTTTTTTGCGGGCGAGCCCGCAGTTCAAGCGATCACGCGCAACGTGCTCGACCGGTTTCTTAAATAGAGTTACCGCTGATACCCGTTTTCCATCCACTGCGCGAAGAGATCGAGCTGTTCTTGGCTCCAGTACGGTCCGCCGACAGGCATTTGGGGCTGCTGCGTTCCGTTCAAGAATTCATGGACCGCACGAGCGTTTTCAGGAACGGACATGTACTCGTAATCATCGAGCATCACGCCCATCCCGGACATGTGATCGATGTCCATCTGCCGGAAGAGCGGCAGAATGTCTTTGGCAAAGGACTTCGGCTGTTGTTCCATGGCGATCGTTCCTTTATAGCGTATAATCCGGTTGCTATGTCCACAGTAAAACGCGTGGAGAGGCAGATCCGCAATCTCGAAGCCTTCGAGGTAAAATTTCGCCATCCGGACGGCCGCGACGTACGAGGCGATCTGCAGGGAGTGCCGTCCTACCATTTCAATGAGCGAAAGGCCAAGCGTAGCATGACGGTCGCGGCTTGGAAAGCTCAGCGTTTCGGGCCGCATTACGGCCGCTACGAGGTTGACGTGCTGCTTGGCGACGGTTCGCCCGCCGACGGACGCATGCGCCTAGGCAACGTTCGGGATAGCTACTAGCCCGTCAGCCATTACCATGCGGTAAGGACATCGTTGCAGTCGTCAGCGGCGTAACGTTCCCGCCCACTTCTATTCCGTCCGACCCGTTGCGTCCATGGATCAACACGTGAAGGAAACTGCGGCGGCCCATTTTCGTTCCTTGCTCGCTGATGAAGCGCGTTCCATCGGCGTTGGAAACCAGCCCGTAGTCCATCATGAATGCGGCAAGCGGTCCGGTGGCGCTTCCCGTCGCCGGATCCTCGATGATGCCGTACTCGGGAGCGAACATGCGGGAGTAGGCGCCTTCGGACGTCGGCGTAAAGACGAAGAGCGATGGCGGTTCGTCCGGGCCGCTTGTCAGTTCACGCAGCGAATGCAGATCCGCCCACGCACGGTCAACCGCAGCTTTGTCGCGTACGGCAATGTAAATGTTGGGATTGCCGGCGGTGACTCTGCGGCAGGGCACGCCTTCCAGCAGGTTCCCCTCGTCCAGTCCGACCGCGCGCGCGCATGCGCCTGAATCGTAGATCTTCCCGCGTTCGATCGGCGGCGTGAGCAGCCAGATCAGTCCTTTCTCATCGACGCGCACCCGTACCGGTCCGATCGCCTCTTCCAGAACGAACGAACTGCGGTTTTTTGGAACGATTCCGGTTGCGCGCAAGACATAAGCGGTTCCGATCGTCGGATGCCCTGCAAACCGCAGCTCCGCGCCGGGCGTGAAGATCCGCACCTTTGCCACGCATTCATGATGGTTGGGCGGCAAGATGAACGTTGTTTCCGAAAGGTTGAGTTCTCGTGTAATCCTTCCCATGACGGCGGAATCGAGATTTCGGCCGTCGAGGAACACGGCTAGCGGATTGCCTTCGAGGGCAACGTCCGTGAAGACGTCAACAACGCGGTACTCCAGCTGCATACTGCGCAATTCGAGCGCCGGGATGAAAACGCCGCTTGCGGGAAAAACTTAAAAGAATGCGCGCATTACTCGTGCTCAACGAGCGGTCGCGTCTGGGGATCCGTGACGGCGACGCGGTTTGCCGCACGCTGGCCGATTTGGGCATCGAGTGCGAACGCGATCCCAAGTCCCCCGCAGATTTGGACGCGGTGATCGCAGCAGGCGGCGATGGGACGGTGATTTCAACTGCTGCGCTGGCGGTTGCCCGCAACCTTCCTTTGGGCATCGTCCCCCTTGGAACGTTCAACGACCTTGCGCGCACCTTAGCGATACCGCCTCAAATACCGGAGGCATGTCAAACGATTCTCGCGGCTCGAACGCGAACGATCGATCTCGGAGTTGTCAATGATACGTACTTCGTCAACGAAGCCAGTATCGGGCTGACCTCGCGCATCGCGCGCCGGCAAACGCCTGACCTCAAGCAGCGCCTCGGGTTCGCGGGCGTCCTTTCGACAACGATCCAAAGCATCGGAGAAGCAAAACCATTTTCAGTGCGCGTTGAATTCGACGGCCGTTCGGAGTCATTTCGCACGGTGCAGCTGACCATTGCGAATAACCGCCGCTTCGGGGGAATCGTCGAGCGCGCCGACGCGGCGGTCGACGACGGGTGGCTGGACCTGTACAGCATCGAAGTCCGAGGATGGTGGGAAGCCTTTCGCGTTGCCCGCAAGATCTTTCGAAAGGATCCGTCCTCCGGAGAAGGCCTGCGCACGCGACGTTCGACCCGCTTCACCGTGCACACGCGCCGGCCGCACCGCATCAGTGCCGACGGCGAGGCGGCCGGCGTGACGCCGGCAACATTTGCAATCGTTCCAGGAGCACTGCGCGTGCTGGTGCCGTAAGGAGCGCAAGTGAAGTATCGGCGGCTCGGACATTCCGGCCTGAAGCTATCGGTGATCGGCCTGGGATCGTGGCTCACGTACGGCGGCAACGTGGACGCGCAAAACGCGCGCGCTTGCGTTCGGCGCGCCTGGGAGCGCGGCATCACGTTCATCGATACGGCCAACGTCTATGCGCACGGCGCCGCCGAGACGGTGCTGGGTCCGATCCTAGGCGAGTTCAATCGGGAGGCGCTCGTACTGGCGACAAAAGTTTATTTCCCGAGAGGAGAGACGCCGAACGAACGCGGCCTTTCGCGCAAGCACATGCGCGACGAATTGGACGCTTCGCTGCAGCGGCTGCGCGTCGACTACATCGATCTCTACCAGTGTCATCGTTATGACATCGAAACGCCGCTCCAAGAAACGTGCGAAGCGATGAACGACTTCGCGCGATCGGGCAAGATCCTCTATTGGGGCGTTTCGGAGTGGAACGCCGATCAGATCGCTTCCGCAGTGAACCTTTGCCGCGCTGCGGGCTGGGCGTTACCGATCAGCAATCAGCCACAGTACAGCGCGCTGTGGCGGCGGATAGAACAGCGCGTCCTTCCGGTCTGTGAAGCGTACGGCGTCGGCAACGTCGTATGGTCGCCGCTCGCGATGGGGATTCTGAGTGGAAAGTATACCGATGCTTCAAAGCCCCCGGCCGGCACGCGCGCAGCGGGACCGAATGCGGAGATGATGGAGGACTACTTTACGCAGCCGATTCTGGATGCGGTGCAACAGGTGCGGCCGCTCGCGAAGCGCGCCGGATGTTCGATGGCGCAGCTTGCGCTTACGTGGTGTCTGCGGCAACCGGCAGTTTCCAGCGTCATCGTGGGAGCCACGAAGGTGCAGCACGTTGACGACAATGCTGCCGCGGGGGACTTAGAGATCGATCCGCAGATCTTCGTCGAAATGGATCGCATGCTGCAGCCTGTGGCGCCGCACGAACCCTACTTGGCGTAAGGCAAAAAAGGGGCAGCTCGCCCTCCCAATCGGAGCAACCTGTTCGCCGACCGGCACATAGGTTCGGTGACGCGAATGGCTTCCTGTCGAAATGCCCTCCAGGTCTTTCCTTTTTTCCCGGCGAACATTTCGCGCCCAACAAAAGGGCGCAAGCCTGGGTAAGAGGCTACCAGGCGAGTCGTCCTCGTTTAAAAACTAACAGACCTCCCTCTCCTTCGCACCGGGTAGGCGAACAAGGGATGCCGCTTCGTTGTAAAGGGTGACTTATGAATAAGATACTCGTCATGGCATTGGCGTTTAGCGTCATCGCTACTACCGCCTGTGCCAATCAAAGTAATCCGACCCTCCCGATTCCCTCGAACACCGGCACGGTTCAACAATCGCTCCCGGGCGCTGCGCAGCAAGCGCAATCGGCAGCTTCGGGGGCCTTTCCTTCAGAAAGCCAGCCTCCCGTCAACGCAAACACGCTACTCTTCCCCGGGCCCGTAGCCGGCGACGCTTTTGCAGCGGAAGTTAAAGCCGCCGGGGGTGCGATAACCGTCGGACCGATCGCTTTTGCAACTGTAGGTTGCGGCCAAAATCCAGGGAGCGTTGAAAATTCGGCTGCCTCGATCAACTCCCCGCCGTTAATCCTGAGCGGAACCGCGAAGAGTCAAATTACGACAACGCGGACCACAACGGACGCCGCGATCGCATCAATGGATGTCGTGCAAAGCGCGTCATTGCTGGGCGGCCTCATTACTGCCAGCGTGATCAAGGCTCAGACCAACACGATCGCGACAAGCGGTGGAACGACCAGCAATGAAACAGGTTCGCAATTCTTCAATCTGACCGTCGCCGGCGTCAAGCTGCCTGCCAACGTCGCTCCGAATACCAAGATCAATCTCCTTGGTCTCGGATACGTCGTACTGAACGAGTTCATTGTCAAGAACAACGGCGCCTGGGCCGGCCTCAACATGATAGACATCCACATCACGACGGCCAATCTGTTGCACATACCGGTCGGGACCAGGATCGTCGTGGCGCAAGCACACACTGCGTTCACGCCTTCGCCGTCGCCTTTCGGTGTCGGTGCCGCTGCGTACAGCCTGTACGCCACCGGCGTCCTGCTTGGGACCTCGACCGTCACGAGCGGACCATGGGCGCTAGCCGCCGTCGGATGCCTGCCGGGCTCCACGACGCAGTCGCTGATCTCAGCGACCACGCCGATCGGCACGCTCGGAACGATGACCAACCATGCGTTTACGACCAACACCGCAACTACGTCCACTGCCGAAGGAGATTCTAGTACGCAGAATATCAAGTTGCTGAGCGGACTCGTCGGCGCTACGGCAGTCACGAGTCAAACCAAGGTGGCGCGTACCGGACTGACCTTCACCAGTTCAGGAGCGAGCACGTTCGTCGGACTGACGATCGCCGGCAAGACGATCGCCGCCAGCGTCCCACCCAATACGAAAATAAACCTGCTCGGCATTGGGTACGTCGTGCTCAACTTCCAGGCAGCGGTGCCAACCGCGACCTCGCTGTCAAGAAAGACGATCGCAATAGAGGTCGTCGTGACGACCGCGAACCCGTTGAAGCTGCCCGTGGGACTGCGGGCGTACATCGGTGCCACTTCCGCAGAGATCAACGGCTACTAAATTACTCCAGCCCGATCAAAGCAAGAGCCCTCGGTTTCCCGAGGGCTTCTTTCTGCCTCCAAGCCATGGAGCGATGAGAAAAAAAAGCGCCCGCCGATGGTCGCGCATCGCCAACCCTTGCTGCTCGTGAGCAGAAACTTAGCCTTTGTCCAGAACCGGGCCCCATCCGGCGAACGAAGCCGTATGCGGCATGTTGGCGATGAACTTGCCATAGCTCGATCGTCGGCCGCCGTTGCTGATCGGTTCTGCGTGCGCGTTTTTCCTTTTAGGTACCGGCGTCGCCGCCGAAGCGAAAGATGTACTTGAGAATCGTACGATTGAGCGTGTATGGTGCGGCCGGCGTCCCGAAGTCAAGAAGAGCTCGTCGCCGTTGTGGAAGCGCCGGTGATAGGCGGCGGCAAGGTTAATGCCGGGAACCCGCAAAGCCGCCCGTTCCATTGATGAATCCGACGTCGTTGCTCGTTTGCGAGGCCACGATCGGCGTTCCTCGTTGTTCGGCATGGAAGGCAACGTAAAGATTTTGCGCATCGTAGAGCATCCACACTTTGGTAACGTGAGGCGCCGCGCGCGCGTCGTCAGATCGGCGAACCTCGATTCAGGCATTGCGCCCTGGGCCCAGCTTGCGTCCATTAGCGCCGGATCCGTTGAGGCTGGCTTGGCGGCAGCAGCAGCGGGAAATTCGCGGCTGGTCGCCACGGCAGCGGAAGCCGGCAAAGGCAAGAGCGTGGCCGCCGCTACGGCGCACGAGAGCAAAAGGGCAAGCCGAAACTTCGACACCAAGACCGTATTCTCGCAGTAAAGTGTAAGGGCAAGGCACTTCGCCCGGTCTTGAGAAAGGCATCAAAATGAGTACTCGCCTCTACTTGTTCGGGCCATTCCGTCTGGACGCGCAGCGGCTGCTCCTCTGCGTGGACGGCGTGCCGCTGGCTTTAGGCCCGAAGGTCGCTGAAACGCTGCTTGCCCTCGTCGAGCGCGCCGGTGAAGTGCTCTCAAAGAGTGAGCTGCTCGATCGCATCTGGCCTGAAGGCTTTGTCGAGGAAGCGAACCTCGCGCAAAACGTCTATGTCCTGCGAAAGGTGTTGCGAGCGCATTGGGCCGAGCAGGCGATCGTGACCCTTCCGCGCCGGGGTTATCGTTTCGTTGCGCCGGTCGCCGTCGAGGCAGCGCTGCCCAGCGCATTGCCCGCCGCCGTCCGAAAAAAGAACTGGCGGCAGTATGGCGCGGCGGCTGCGATGCTCCTGGCCGCTGCGATGGCGGCGAGCATGACGCGCGATCGCGCGCAGCCGTTCGGCGCTACTCGCGCTCGCGCTGCGACGCTTTCGCCGGCGGCCGCGCGGTTTTATGCGATCGGGCGCTATTATTGGGATCAACGGACTGCGTCCGGTTTGGACAAGAGCATCGCATACTTCCAAAAAGTCGTGGCGGTCGATCCGCAAAATGCGCGCGGTTATGCGTCCCTGGCGCAAGCCTATGCGCTCATGGGCGACTACATGTACGGTCCGCTTTCAATGCGCGCATGGTACGCGCGGGCGCGAAGCTATGCGGCTCACGCGCTGGCGCTGGATCCGCAAGCAGCCGAAGCCCATGCAGCCATGGGGATAGCGTTGGATCTTCCGGGCTCGCGCCAGCGTGCCGAGCGCGAATACCGCCGAGCGATCCTCCTGGATCCGGGATACGCGCCCGCGCATCAGTGGTACGGAACGTCGCTGCTGCGATCGGGACGCATCGCTCCTGCCTTTAAGGAACTGCAGCGCGCAGCGCAACTCGATCCGGTTTCCGTGGCGGCTACCGCGTGGCTCTCCGAAGCCGCCTATTTCAGCCGCCGGTACACCGAGGCGATCGCGCTCGCGCGGCAGACGATCGATCTTTCGCCGCAGCGCAGAGACGCCTACGTGTCAATGGGATTGGCTTTCGAGGCTTCCCACGATTATCGCCATGCCGTTGATGCCTTCACGCGCTTCGGTAGCGGCTGCCGCAAATGCGAAGGCGAGGCCGCGGCTCTTCTGGCGCATGCGTACGCAGTTTCACACGATTGGACGAATGCGGCGGCTCAGCTCACGCGCGCCGAGCGCGCATCGCATGAAAGCAGTGCCGATCCTGAAGACGTTGCAATCGCGATGGTTGCCATGGGCCGCCGCGCGGACGCGCTGCGCATGCTGCACGAATCGGAGCGAAAGCGGATCGATCCGATGCTGGCCTTGGATCCTCGGATGGATGCCGTGCGGACCGATCCGAGGTTTCGGGCATACATGCGAGCTCGCGCTTAGCGGCGCGTGCAGCCTGCAGCGGCGATCGGAGAGCTGCGGCCCGATCTGCAGGAGGCAATTGCGGCGCAGTACCGCGCGCTCATGTTGTGCGGGTCCGTGCCTCGCATGACGAAGGAGCTGTGCGCCACGATGGTATCGGGGCTCAACTTCTGCACGCCGAGCATGATCGCGCACCGGCGCAGCGCGCGGCATTGTGGGGTTTCGGCCGCGACATTGAACGATCTCTGGCACTTTACGCAGAGCGACCGATTTTCATCGGCCGAAAAAGCGGTTCTGGCTGCGGCAGTCGCCTTGACGCGCGAGCCACGCGCCTTACCCGATGCGGTCCGCGCGCAGCTGCGCGAACACTACGACGGGGGGCAGACGCTGGAGATCCTCTGCGTAATCGGCCTGGTCAACTATCTCGATCGCGTCTCCAACGCGCTCCGGTTAGACGTTCCGTTGTAGCTTGCCGCCTTAAGCGTTTACACGCGCGCGCGCTCGCCTTTGATCAGTCGTGTTTTGGAGAGCCGATCGTGCAGCAAGATTCGTGAGAGCCGGACCCCTGAACAGTTCCAGCATGAGGAGAAGATTCTGCCTCCTGTAAGCGCGGCCACTTTCCCCGGCAAAAAATTTCTCTTGGGCAGGCCTTGACCCGGCTCGATATTGTGATAGTATACTAGCGTACTAGTACAACAGCGTACTAGGACACTAGGAGAAAGAATCCATGACAATTCATCTTCAACGCAACCCGACCATCCAAGGCCAGGGCGAACAATGTCGTCCCCCCTTCCCGCTCGAGTCTGCGAGCGGCATTTTTCCTGGCTGGGGACCGAAGATCTAAAGGGTCAGCTCCAACACCATGCCTGCCGTACTCACTGTCGACCCGCGAAGCGGCGTTCCGATCTACCTGCAAATCATCGAGCAAATTAAACGCTCGGTGGCGTTGGGAGTGCTGGCCGGCGGCGAGCAGCTGCCCACCGTGAAGCAACTGGCACTGGACCTCACAGTGAACCCGAACACCGTTGCACGGGCCTACCGGGAACTCGAGCGCGACGAAGTGATCGAGACCTCTCCCGGTCGCGGGTCGTTCGTGCGCAACGGCCAGACGGGTTCGGCCCGCGCTGCCGCGAGCGACGTGAGCGCGGACGCGCTTGCGCGAGTTGTTCGTGAAGCCAAGTCGATTGGATTGCCGGCGGAGCGCGTACGCACATTGTTCGATGCCGCGATGGCGCGGTGGTTTCCGGAGGAAGCATGAGCACCATTTCCATGGCCCATCTCACGAAGACGTACGGATCGTTGCGCGCGGTTGACGATGTGTCGATCGACGTTCCTAGCGGTTCAGTCTTCGGTCTTCTCGGCCCCAACGGCGCGGGCAAGACCACGACGTTCAAGTGTTTGCTCGGACTGGCTAGGCCGACTTCCGGAAGGGTGAGCTTTGACGGCGCGCCGCTCATGGCCGAAACCTTCGAGCGCATCGCCTACGTCCCCGAACGCAGCGTTCTTTACGAGTGGATGACGGCGGGCGAACATCTCGAGATGCAGCGCCGTTCGTTTTCGCGCTTCAAACCTTTGCGCGCTAAAGAACTGATGGATTTATTTTCGCTCGATTCGCGCAAGCGCGTCAGGGCGATGTCCAAAGGCATGCGCACCGCGCTTGCCGTCGTCCTGGCTTTCTCGATCGAACCCGAGATCATGGTTTTGGACGAACCGACCAGCGGCCTCGACCCGATCAACCAACGCTCGGTTTTGAGGTTGATCATCCAAGCGGCTGCTCGAGGGACGACGACGGTCCTTTCATCGCATCAGATCGGCCAGGTGGAGCGTGCAGCCGACCATATCGCGGTCTTGCGCGACGGCAGGGTGACGCTCTCCGGCGCGGTGGACGATCTTAAAGCGGGGCACAAGATTGTCGAAGGGATCTTCGAGTCCGATCGCTTCTCGCTCAATGGTTTCGCTTCAGACGCTCGAGTCGTACGCGTAGAGAAGACCGGCCGCATCCTCCGGTTGACGGTGCGCAGCGATGGCGATGAGATCGCTCGCGCGCTCAGCGGTATGGGCGCGCTTTCCGTCCGGGTCGTCGATTTGAATCTTGAAGATATCTTTCTGAACGCGGTGGACGCCGGATCGCCGGTAGACGTCGTGGAGGGATCGTAACGTGGATCAATACGTAGAATTCTTGCGCGCCAAGCGCGCACTCTTTATCATCGCGATCGTCATCGGAGTGATCGTTGCCATCGCAGTCGCGATGAGGCTCTATTCGCTGAACGGTGGAACGCCGGGCAGCTGGATCGATCGCATTCAATACTCGCCGACGGCGCACGTCACCAAGGCGCAGCTGCCGGATGGTTCCGAGCGGGTCGTCGTAGATGATCCCGCAAAACGAACGCATGCCGTCATCGTCCGCAAGGGCCGCAGCTTTGTCATGGATTTGACCGAGCCGAGCGGCGCTCGAACGGAACACGGAACCGTGTCGATGGGCAACTTCAGCGTCAGCTCGAGGGTGAAAAACGGCGTTTCGCATACCGTTGTGAGTTATCAGCCGCTCTCGTTCCCGCTCGGCTGGCTCTTCCTCTTTTCACTCCCGATCGGTCTGCTCGCCGCGAGTCTCCTTGGTGGACCGCTGGCAAAAGAGAACGGCGGACATCTGGAACTGGCTTGGACGAAACCCGTATCGCGCGACCGCTATGCGCTCAGCGCCATAGGGATCGATTCGGCTGCGATAGCGATCTCGCAGCTCGCCGGAATCGTCGGCATGCTCCTTTGCATGGTGATGTTTACCGTTCCCAAAGTGGTTCTCACGCCGCCCTCAGGATTACAAATCCTGCTGGCCTTTCTCGGGCCGTTCGCGTGGTACGCGATGCTGACGGGAATCAGCGCCTCACTGCGGCGCGTCGGCCTCGTGGTCGGCCTCTCGTGGCTGTTCGCACCGAATATTTTGGGAGTGGCGCAAGCGACGGCGCACAGCGAGCTCGCGCCGATTCGTTTGATTCACGCGATCGCGCAAGGCGTGGCATACCTCGATCCGATTGCGTACCTTTCGGCGCACACGAATTTCATCGATGTGATGCCGGTCGGCACGTCCTCGTCCGGTAATGGGGTATTCACATCGCTGGGGCCGATCGTGGGGGTCTTGTTCGTCTTATCTCTGCTGTATATCGCCGCCGCTGTCGTCCAGTGGCGGCGCGTCGAGGCTTAGCGCGTCATGGAACTCTTCGGAACGAACTTTTCGATCGCGCTGGGCGCCTGGCGCCTTCGCTTCGTGCTGATGCTCGAAGAGTCTGAACCTAAAGCAGAAATGGCGCAGCGTGCGACGGTTCCAAGTATGACAGCTTCCCGCTGGTCAACGTGTAAAAGTAGAGATTCGGATCGATCGGGTCGCCGGCAGCATTGAACTGAAAAGGTCCGACGATCGTGTCGTACCCGATCGGAACCCGCAGCGCCGTCAGCATCGTCAGACGATTGAGCGCTCCCGCCCGGCGTGAAGCCGACATGATAATCTGCATCGCCGCATAGGCAAAGGCGGTCAGTGCCGTTATCGCGGTACGGGCCCGAAAATCTGCCAGCGTCGAAGAAAGCGGGGCGCGATCGAGCGGCGGAAAGGACGTCGAGATCGTAGCGCCGTTCAACGCCGATCCGTACTGATCGATGGTGGACTGATTGTAGAATCCTTCGCAGGCCGCGACGGCGCCGGAATATCCTTGCGCATGCAGCGCCGGAACGATGGGCCCCAGATCTTTCGTGGTACCGCAAAGATAGAGAAAATCCGGTTCTTTCGTCATGATGGTTTTCGCGGCGGCGGCGTAGTCCGGGTTCTGATGCGGAAAAGTATAGACTTGCGCCGCTGCGCCGAGCGCAGCAGCCTGATCGCTGAACCCGCGAGCGACATCCGGACCGTATGGGCCATCTTGGGTGATGGCGATGAGGACCTTTGGCCGGCGGCGTTTGACGATATAGCGCGCGCACAGACTGCCCTCCGTCGAGTCCTTTGTCGGCAGGCGCCACACGTTGCGATACCCTCGAGCGGTGATTGCATCCGCCGTCGAAGCCGCCACGAAAAGCGGCATACGCACGTTGGCGTACTGCGGGACAGTTTGCGCGAGCAACGCTCCCTCGACGCCGCCGATCATCGCAACGATTGAGGGGTCCGAAGCTCCGAACTGCACGTTGAGAATCGCCTGTCCCAGTGTTGCGCGATCGTCGAATGGCCGAATGGCGAATCCGGTTCCGCCGGCCGTTATCGGCGCGAGATTTTGATTGACTTCAAGCACCGCGGCGGTTGCGCCGTCCACCAGCTGTTTGCCGGCAGCGGCATAGTCTCCCGAAAGTGGCGCGTTGATGCCGATCGTGATCTGCTGCAGGAATTGCGCTCGCGCCGGCAATGCGGATGCGCCTGCTGCGGCGCAGGCGGCAGAAGTCAAGAAGAGCCGGCGGTTCACGATCCTGGTAACGCGAACGCGAGCGCAGTCGTCGCCAAAAAGGCAACGGAAAAGCCCATATTCGCCGTAAAGATCCGCTCGTTCAGCGCGGCGTAGTCTTTCAATCGTTCGACCAGCCGCAGCTCGTACGCGATGAGCGTCGCCGCAAGTGCGAGCCCCAAAGCGTATGGAGCGCTTGCGCCCGCGAATCTGCCGGCCGCGCCCAGAAGCACGATCATGCATGCGTGGAATGCAACAGCCGCAAAGCCGGCGGTTCGCTCGCCGAACCGCGCCGGCAAGGAGTGAAGGCCCTGCGCGCGGTCGATCGGCAGATCCATCAGCGCGTACATCATGTCAAAGCCGGCAACCCATAAAGCCACCGCACCGAAGAGCAGCCACGCCGAAATCGTCACGCGACCGCTCACCGCGATATATGCGCCGAGCGGCGCGAGGCCGTCGACCGCGCCGAGCACAAAATGCGTCAGCCATGTGAAGCGTTTGCAAAGCGGATAGACGACTAACGCCAAAACTGCAAGCGGAAGCAATTTGAGGCAGAGCGGATTCAGCTGGGACGCCGCCAGAACCAGCAGCGCGATTCCCGCTGCAGCCGACCAGAGCATCACCGCAGGCGGCAACGTGCCGCTCGCGAGGGCGCGTTTTGCGGTGCGCGGATTGCGCGCATCGATCGCGCGATCGAAGTAGCGGTTCGCTGCCATTGCCGCGGTGCGCGCGCCAAGAACGGCGACGGTGATCCAGCAAAGCATCCGCCAAGGCGGAATGCCCCCGGCGCCAAAGAGCGCTCCGACATAGGCAAAGGGCAGTGCGAAGAGGGTATGCTCGATCCGAATTTCTTTCAGAAAAAGCTTGGCGGCGCGCATCGATCGGGTTGCTTTCAGCGCTGGGGAGGACCCTGACCCGACCAGCTGTCGGCCCGCAGCGATCGCGCGATGCGGTCCAGCCCATACGCCGCCCATCTCTCGTCGACCAGCTTGCGCGTCCGCTCATCCATGACCATGTCGGGAGGCCACTCGCGGGGATATCCTTCGGATGCATCTTTACGCGTTGCATCGACGCCCATTTTCGTCCCAAGAGCCGGCGCTCCCGAAGCGTGATCGAGATCGTCGACCGGTCCCGGCATCATCACGACATCGCGTTGAGCATCCACGTTGTTGAGCACGAACCATGCCGTCGTTCGAACGTCCTGCACGTCGATATCCGCGTCGACGATCACGAGCAGGCGGGTCAGCATCATCATATGACCGAGACCCCAAAGCGCGTTCATGACTTTTTTGCCCTGGCCGGCATATGACTTGCGGATCGAGACCAGCGCCAGATTGTGAAAGCCGCCTTCGACCGGAAGATTGATATCGGCGATTTCCGGGACGATCGCTTGCAGCAGCGGCAAAAAGATGCGCTCCGTTGCCTTGCCGAGCCAAGCGTCCTCCATCGGCGGCTTTCCGACGACTGTTGCGGGATAGATCGGCTCGCGGCGATGCGTCATGCACTCGACATGAAAGGTCGGATAACGGTCTGCCGGACTGTAAACGCCGGTGTGATCGCCGAAAGGGCCTTCGGTGCGCAAGTCGGTGTTGTCGACGTACCCTTCGAGAATGAATTCGGCATCCGCGGGGACTTTGAGATCGATCGTCTTGCAGCGGACGAGCCGAACCGGCTTGCCTCGAAGCAATCCCGCAAAAATGAATTCATCGATTGCGGGCGGCAGCGGTGCGCCTGCCGCGTAGGTCAGCACCGGCTCCGTACCGATCGCCACGGCTACGGGAATGCGATCGCCCCATGCTGTTGCATGCGAGCGGCCATGTTTGTGACGCTGCCAATGCATCGCGGTCTCGCGCGCGTTGAAGAGCTGCATGCGATACATGCCGACGTTGAATCGAGCGGTCCGCGGCTCGGTGGTGATGACTAAGGGCAGCGTGATGAAAGGAGCTGCGTCGAGCGGCCAAGTCGTCAGAATCGGCAGCGTCGTCAAATCCGGCTCCGCGAGAACGATCTCTTGACAAGGCGCCGCATCAACCGTCTTGGGCATGACCCCTGTGATTTTCGTGAGCGAAAGCAGTTTACCGATACGGTCGACCGTTCGATCGGGCACCGAAAGGTCGAGCAGCCTGCGAATCGGATCTGCCACCGCATCGAGCGACGCGGCGCCGAGAGCGATCTCCATCCGCCGGCGGGTTCCGAATTGGTTCGTCAAGACGGGAAAGAGCGATCCGCGAACGTTGGTGAAGAGCAGCGCCGGACCACCGGCTTTTACGACACGGTTGCTGATCTCGCTGATTTCGAGATGCGGATCGACCGGCGTTTCGATCACAAGCAGTTCGCCGGCGCGCCGCAGCGCGGTGACGAATGCGCTTAGGGAATCAAAGGCCATCGCGCGCGCTGTTCTTCAAGAACTGGCCTGCGATCATCCGGTCCCGCCAACGCTCCGGCAAGAGCGTCGCGAAGCGGCGTTGCCACGCTGCGGGGCTCCCGACCGCATAGCGCGCGCGCGGCCGGCGCGCGCTCAGCGCACCGTGAACCGCACGCGCTACCTCTCCGGCTTCGATTGCGCTGCGCTCGGACTCCAGCGTTACTTCGACCAGACGTTCCATTGAGGCGCCGTAGGCGGCGTGCGCCTGGGGCGGCATCTGTTCGCTCAAGACTTGGCGCTGCGCTCGGCCTTTGCCCCAAATCGGGGTCTTCACGTTCCCCGGCTGAATTACGCTGACATTCACGCCAAACGGGCGCATCTCGATCCGTAAGGCGTCGGCGATTGCTTCGAGCGCAAATTTTGACGCGCTGTACGCGCCGACGAACGGTGCGGCAATCTGCCCGGAAACCGAACTCATGAACACGACGCGGCCGGGCACCTCACGCAGCTGCGGCAAGAAGGCTTGAGTCACCGCGAGCGCGCCGAACACGTTGACCTCGAATTGCTTGCGCAGCTCTTCAATGGGAAGAAATTCGAGCGGTCCAGGCACTGCGATGCCTGCGTTGTTGACGAGGCCGAGCAGCGGCGCGTTTGAAGCGCTGACGATTGCGGCCGCGGCCGTTATTTCATCGCGCTTCGTGACATCGAATAGGATCGGCCGCACGCGCGCATGGAGAGCGGCGAGACGATCGGCGTCCGCGCCGCTGCGTACGCTTGCAAAGACGATGAACCCTTCATGCGCCAAGAGTGCGGCCGTCGCATAGCCGATTCCGGTCGACGCGCCCGTGACGAGAACGGCCTGCGCGCTTGGAGGCAGGCCGCTATCGTTACTCGCCGCGCCGAGGCCGCCGCGGGCGGCGGCCGCCCGAACCGCTGTGAGGCCGGCGCATCGCATCGCCTTCAGCAGCTCCGTTGGGCGATGCGCCGGCGAGCACCGCCTTGCGCGAAAGGTTGATCCGCCCTTGCGGATCGATCTCCGTTACCTTGACGAGAACCTGGTCCCCGACCTTGACGACGTCTTCGACCCGTTCGACTCGCGCGGGGGCGAGTTGACTGATGTGAACCAGGCCTTCCTTCCCCGGTAAGATCTTCACGAAGGCGCCGATGTTGATGATCCGGGTCACTTCGCCCATGTACGTTTCACCGGCGACGACTTCCTTAGTGAGCGCTTCGACTTGCTCGCGAGCGCGGGCGGCGGATTCTCCGTCGAGGGAAGTGATGAATACCTTGCCGTCGTCTTCGATGTCGATCTTTTCGACGCCGGTCTCCTCGATGATCTTGTTGATGACTTTGCCGCCGGGTCCGATCACGTCTTTGATCTTGTCCGGACTGATCTGCACCACGATCATGCGCGGCGCATACTTGCTCAACTCTTCGCGAGGCTGCGCAATCGTCTCGGCCAGACGTTCGATGATGAAGGCCCGCGACTGCTTTGCCGCTTGCATCGCCTCACGCATGATCTGCACCGTGATGCCTTGGACCTTGATGTCCATCTGGATCGCCGTGATGCCCTTTCGCGTTCCGGCGACTTTGAAATCCATCTCGCCAAGCGAATCTTCCAAGCCTTGAATGTCGGTCAGCACGGTGTACTTGCCGTCCTTGACGATGAGGCCCATCGCCACGCCGCCCACGTGATGCCGAATCGGAACTCCCGCGTCCATGAGCGCGAGCGTGCTGCCGCAGACCGAAGCCATGGAAGAAGAGCCGTTTGACTCCAGCACTTCGCTGATGAGGCGCAGCGTGTACGGAAAGTCTTCCTTCTTGGGAAGTACGGGTTCCATTGCGCGTTGCGCAAGGTGGCCGTGTCCGATCTCACGCCGTCCCGGCCCGCGCATCGGACGCGTCTCTCCGACAGAGTAGGGCGGAAAGTTGTAGTAGTGCATGTAGCGCTTGGAATCGCCAAGTTCGAGAATGCCGTCGAGGCGCTGAGCGTCGCTGATCGAACCCAGCGTGGCCGCCGTGAAGACTTGTGTCTGGCCGCGCGTGAAGATCGCGGATCCGTGAACGCGCGGCACATAGTGGACTTTGCACCAGATCGGGCGGACTTCGTCCGGTTTGCGCCCATCTGGACGAATTTTCTCGTCCACGACCATGACGCGCAGCTCATCCTCTTGCATGGACTTGATGGTTTTGTCGAAATCTTTGACGTCCGGATCTTCGAGGAGCGCTCGCAGCGCGGGCTGACGATCGCCTAGGCGCGCAAGCGCGAGATCGCGCGTGATCCGCTCGAAGGCGGCTTCGCGCTCCAATTTGTCGACGATCCGCATCGCGGCCCGAATATCATCCGCGAACGCTTCGCGCAGCCAGGCATTGAGTTCAGGGTTAATCGCTTGCACGGGATACTCGCGCTTCGGCTTTCCGGCGCGCTTTGTGAGATCGGCGATCGCGGCGACGATTTCTTTGATCCGCGCGTGAGCGAACTCAACCGCGCCGAGAAACTCCTCCTCCGCGATCTCGTTGCCGCCCCCTTCCACCATCATCACTGCGTCGGCCGTTCCGGCTACGACGATGTCTATGCCGCCGGTTTCGTATTGGGGAAGCGTGGGATTGCAGATGTACTCGCCCCGTTCATCTCTGCCGACGCGCACTGCGGCAACGATCCGGTCGACGGGAACATCGGAGAGCGACAAAGCGGCGCCGGCCGCGCAGACGCCGAGAACGTCGGCGTCGAGCTCGGGATCGATCGAGAGGACGGTCGCGACGATCTGCACGTCGTTGCGGAAACCCTCAGGGAACAGTGGACGGATTGGCCGGTCTATCTGCCGGGAGCTGAGGACCGCATGCTCCGGCGGCCGGCCTTCGCGCTTGATGTATCCGCCGGGAATCTTTCCGGCGGCGTACATCTTTTCTTCGAACTCGCAGGTTAAAGGTAAGAAGTCGATGCCTTCACGAGGTTTCTCGGAGGCTGTGACGGCGCAGAGCACGACGTTTTGATCGCCATAGCGAACCAGTGCGGAGCCGTTAGCTTGCTTCGCGAGTTCGCCCGTTTCGATGGTCATCGTGCGCCCGCCGATCTCGATTGAGACGGACTCAGGCACGGGTTCTCCTAATTTTTCGATTGTTTGCTTATTGAACCGTGCCCGGTTCGGGAAGGCGGGCGCGACGACCTGGGAAGCTGTACACCCGACCTCGTAGCCGACCTGGATTTTCGGTCAATTGACCGATATAATAGTACACATGACGCCGGTGAAGCCAAGCGCCCAGGCAAGCCTTTCCAGGCGGATTTCGCTGTTCGGAAATCCAACCAAGACCGGGATTTTAACCGCCCTGGCGCTTCTAAATGAAAGCTATCCTCGCGAACTCGCCCGCCTATTGAATGTTTCGCTCTCTGCCGTGCAGGTCGGGGTGGATTCGTTGGAACGCCAAGGCGTCATCGCGACTCGGCGCGTAGGGACGGAACGTCGCGTCGCGCTCGATCGACGTTATCCCGGATCGCGCGAATTGAAGGATCTCCTGTTCAAGCTTCTCGATGCTCAACCATCGCTCGTCGAATCGATTCGCGCGACCCGAAGACGTCCTCGCAGACGCCGCAAACCCTTGTGATCTCCAGCGAAAGCTCGCTCGTCGACGTCGCGTTTACCGTCTGCACGGCGCTCGATCGCGCCGGCATCCTCGCGGTGCTTGTTGGAGGCAGTGCGGCGACTTACTATGCGCCGCAAAAATACCAATCCCGTGACATTGATTTCGTCATCAAGTCCGAGAAGCAGCAAAGCCGCGGCTCTACAGCACTGGCATCGCTCGGCTTCTCTAGAGATGGCGAAACTTACATTCACCCTGAAACCCGCTATACTCTCGATTTTCCTGCAGGTCCACTTCGCATCGGTAGCGATGCCGTTTCCGAGCATGAAGCCGTGCGGCGGGACGGGGAAGTGCTGTATGTTTTGTCAAGGACCGATTGCGTGCGGGATAGGTTGGCAGCATTTTATTTTTGGGATGATGGACAATCGCTGTTGACAGCACTCGACGTTGCACGCAGCGGCGAGATCGATGTTGCGTCAATCGAGCAATGGAGCGATCGGGAGCATCAGCAGGAAAAATATCAGCGTTTCGTAGCGATGCTGAGCCGAGATAAAGGCGCGTAGGGACCGAGCCACGCACAGAACGCTCGCTTTCCTTCTGGTCTTCGCGACAGGATCGCAATCTCATGCGGCGCGCGGTCCCTTCGTAGCACCGAATGCGATAGTGGTTGCCGAACAACGCTACGCTGCCGAAGTGGGCGTTCAAATTTTGCGCGAGGGCGGAAACGCCGTAGACGCCGCCGTGGCAGTCGCTTACGCCCTGGCGGTCGTCGATCCGTGCTGCGGAAACATCGGAGGCGGCGGCTTCATGCTCGTCCGGACGCGGGACGGTCGCGAGCGCTTCATCGATTTTCGCGAAAGAGCTCCTCTGCGCGCGACGCCCCGGATGTTCCTCGATCGCCGCGGCAACGCCGTTGCGGGTGCGTCCACCAAAGGATATCTTTCGGTTGGCGTCCCCGGAACGGTGATGGGCCTCGAGCGGGCGCGTGAGGCTTTTGGAACGATGTCGCGCGTGCGCTTGCTCTCGCCCGCGATCGAGCTCGCCGCGCATGGCTATCGTCTCGATTCCGGAGATGCGGCGATCTTTGCAGCTGCGGCCCGGGCCGCGAAGAGCCCTTACACATTCGCCGGACAACGCAACGTGCGCGCGATCTTCATGCGCAACGGACGATTGCCGGCCGCGGGCGATCTCTTGATGCAGCCGCAGCTGGCGGCAACGCTTCGAACGATCTCTCGGGACGGCGAGGCGGCTTTTTACCGCGGTCCGATCGCGCGCGCCGTCGTCCGCGCAAGCCGTGCGAACGGCGGCATCCTCACCCTGCAAGACTTCGCCGGCTACTCGATCGAAGAGCGCCGGCCGCTGCACTGCAGCTATCGCGGCTACGACATTGCCTCGGCTCCGCCGCCGAGTTCCGGCGGCGTAACGCTTTGCGAGATTCTCAACGTCACGTCCCGCTATCCGCTAGGGTCGTGGGGATGGAACTCGGCGCGCAGCGCGCACTACACGGCGGAAGCCGCGCGGCGCGCATTCAGCGATCGGAACGCGTATCTTGGCGATCCGGACTTCGTGCGCAACCCCGTCGCCCAGCTGCTCTCTGCCGGCCATGCAGCCAAGTTGCGATCGACGATTGCTGCGGATCGCGCAACGCCGACCGTCGATGTGCATCCCGCGCTGGAACCGCCCGCTCACGAACACGCGCAAACGACCCACTTCTCGATCGTCGATCGGGACGGCGACGCAGTGGCCCTTACCTATACGATCAACGATTGGTTTGGAGCGGACGTCATCGCGCGGAACACCGGCTTCTTTCTCAACGACGAGATGGACGATTTCACGACCAATCCGGGTCGTCCAAATATGTACGGCCTGGTGCAAGGGACTCCGAATGCCATTGAACCGCAAAAGCGGCCGCTCTCTTCGATGGCTCCGACGATCGTGACGCGTGCCGGCAAACTCTTCATGGTGACGGGAAGTCCCGGCGGCCCCCGCATCATCACGATCGTCCTTTCGACGCTTCAGAATGTCATCGATTACGGCATGAACGTGCAGGGCGCCGTGGACGCGCCGCGGTTCCATATGCAAGGGCTGCCCGACGAACTTCAGTACGAGCGTAATGCGTTCAGTGCGGATGCGGCGCGAACTCTACGGGCGATGGGATACGCCCTTCACGGATTGAGCGACTGGGGATCGGCAGAGGCGATTGTCGTCGATCCGCGAACGGGCGTGCGCTTCGGCGGAACTGATCGCCGCCGCAGTTCAGGATTGGCGGCCGGTTATTAGGCATTTTCCAAGCTATTGCGGCGCGCACGGGGAGTGTGCACGTTAGCTATACATCGAGGCGCCGTGAGGTTTGGCGGTTCCCGCGAAGCGGGGTGCGCGGAGCTGCGAGCGCAGCGCCTTTCAAACTGGAGGGCCGTGAATGTCCGAACGCTCTTCAGGATTTTTTCAGGAAATTCAAGATAGGATTGTGGCTATGAAAGCAGTTATTTGCGCGGCCGTTGCCGCAGTTTCGATTCTCGCTTCACCCGCTTACGGCGTCGCTTCGCCGCCCGCTCCGGCGGTTGTCGTACACATTTCAAACTTCGCGTTCAAACCTGCCGATGTGACGATCGCGCCGGGTCAAAGCGTCGAGTTCATCAACGACGATCAGGTTGCGCATACCGTTACCGCGGCGGACAAGTCGTTCGATTCCGGCGATCTGCCGGAAGGCAAATCGTGGGCGCACAGTTTTGCCGCGGTCGGCACGTTCAAGTACGCGTGCGCCTATCATCCCAGCATGGCGGGGACGATAACGGTCAAGGAATGAGCCGAAGGCCGGCCGTGTAGGATCGGACGCGGCGCCACATCTCGGTTGCGGCGAACCAGCGCAGATTCGGGGATGCCGGCCCGCTGAGCGATGCATCGATGTGGCGATCGCCGGCAAAGTCTAGAAGGTCTTGCCGGTAGATTGCGTCCGCGCGAAGCCCAGGCAAGTTTTCGTACGTCAGCCAGACCGACCCAACGGTCGCGGGCCGCATCGAACCTTCGAATTGCGGCACCGGTCCGTACCCGGTCACGGGTTCTTCGAAATGATACTCCCAGGCGCGAAGCGCCCAAAGCGGGGCGATCTGCCAAACAATTGACGCGCCGATGCCGTGAACGGCCGCATTGTCGGAGAAGGAAACGCGTTCGTCCAACGCCGTCACCGAGGCGCTGACTCGCCGAAGGTCTGTGTACTCGAGCGTCGCCAGCCACGTGGCGTTTCTGTCGAACGGCAAATCTCCGGCTGCGGTCGGCGGACGGAAAGCGTACGCTTCGGCCAGGGTCGGTAAGCGAAACGATCTGCTTCCTTGCAGCGAAACCTTCCACTGGGGTCCCAGATCGTAGCTCCCGGAGATCGAAGGCACGATCGCACGCGCGAAAAGCGGCGTCGAATAACCGTAAGTCCCTCCCGAATAAGAGAAACTGAACGCTCCCACGCCGCCTTGAAGATCGTAGCGATCGCCGTGAAGCTGAACTCCAGCGTCGGCGCTGCCTTGCACGACAGTTCCTGCAACGCGCGGCACTCCGGCGTAACTTGCGTCGTAGAAACCGCTCGAAGCGCGATAGCCGAAATCGAGAAATGTGTGAATCGGATCGTTGCTTGCGAACCCCAACCGTGCGTCAACGTCGCTCCACTCACCGGCGAGCGGCGCGCTTCCCACTGAGGCATCATAGCCTGCGCGATCGGCGACGAACGACGCGTGCATCTGTGAGGCACGCTCGCGATCGTAGTCAAAGCGTATGCCGGTGAAGCCGCTCGAAAGCGCCGGCCGCGTCCATGAGTTTTCGCGGGATCCAATCGCCGTAAGCGTCAAGCTGTCGGAGCCGAGCGATTTCCGCAAGCGCGCATCGAGACGCTCGCGCCAATCCTGCTGCTGGAGCGAAGCACCGGCCGCATAAGAGAACGGATCGCCGGTTTGCGCCGATCGAAATGCGCTGCTGCTTCCGCCAAGCAGCGATCCGTCGGAGCTGCTCGTCTGCGGCTGGGTCTCGATCAGCGCGATGCCGCCCGACGCCTGATCGCCATACAAGAATGCGTCCGATGGTCCGCGCATCTCGGCGCGCGAAGCGTCGTACGAGGGAAAGACGACGAAGGGCGAAGAGTCGGAGGCAATGTCGTAGTTCGCGATGCCGTCGTCAATCAAAAGCGATCCGGAGAGGGACGCGCCGCGGTCCGAGATGCGCGAGCCGGGCAAGATGTCCGCGCTCTGACTTAAGACGGTGAACCGGCGAAGCGCGAGATCCGATTCAGCATGCGCATACGGCAGAAAAGCGATGTCGCGCGCTGATGGCGACGCTTGCGAAAGCGCCGAGAAGCGGCGGACGATCGCGACGATCGGCTCGTCTCCCGAGTGTAGGATGACGGCGGGCGCGCAGTATGCACAGCGAATTCTTACGGTTTGCGCACCCGCAATGGGAAGCGCAAACGTGCCCTTTTCATCCGTGCGAACGTGCGCTTCGCCGGCATAAACGTCCGCGCCGGCGACCGGCTCTCCGTACTGATCGCGCACCGAGCCCGTCAGGAGGGGCGCCGGCGGCGTAGCGCCGAGCAGGCCGGTGAACAACAGGACGGCATAAAACCGGCGCTTCACGGATTCTTCAGAGATTCGACTATAATGGAAGCAGTGTCAAGGCATTTGTTTCGTTCGCTCCTGCTGGGCGGATTGCTCGCCGCGGCCGCCGCGCTCACGGCAGGCGGCCTTGCCGGCGCAGGAACGCTCGAAGCGATGCTGGATGGAGCGCTTCAGCCGTCGGCGGCGCCCGCAATTTTGGGTCCGATCGAAGAGAGCGGCCGCGCGGGATGGGACTGCAAACCCGAGCACGCCGCTGCTGCGAGCCGATGGCAAGACGCCGAGTTGCCGGCGCCGTAACGATGGACGTTCGTGCTCCGGCAATCGCGTTGGCGCTCTTCGCGACCGCCGGCGCGCAGGCTGCCACGCAAACGTATCCGCTGGCCACCCCGGTGCCGCGCACCACGAGCGCCCCTGCATTGCGCGCGCTCGCGCAGCGCCGTGAGATCGACGAACGTTTTTCGTTCGGCGTGCAGGCATTGCGCCGCACGGAGTGGGCGCGCGCGGCCGCGGAATTTGAGCGCGTCACCTCCTTGCATCCTTCCGAACCGCAAGGATCGACGGCGCGCTACGATCTGGGCATCGCGTATGCGAATCTTCGGCGTTTCAATGAAGCCGCAGCTCAGTTCCGAGCCGCAATATCGAGCGATCCCAATTTCTTGGCTGCGATGGCAAATCTCGTCGCGGTGGATGTCGCGCGCGGCGATCTTGCGGAGGCGCGATCGGTCGCGAACCGCTTCGTCGCTGCAGCGCCTGATTCGGCGCGCGCACTCTACACGCGAGGAATCGTCGCTTTGAAAAGCGGGGACAACGCGCTTGCAGAGAGTGATTTCAGCCGTTTGCTGAAGGCCGATTCGCGTTACGCCGTCGCGCACTACGATCTTGGAATCGCGCAGTCGCACCTGGGCCGCTATGCGTCGGCCGCGCGTGAATTCGCGCTTGCGCTCGATCTGGCGCCGGCCTATGCGCGGGCGCGCTTTGCGCTTGGTACGATCCTGCTGCGCGAAGGAAATCGCGCGGGCGCGCGATCGGCCTTCGATCGGGTCGTGAGCGATCCGAACGGCGATCCGGCGCTGCGCAACCTCGCGGTTGCATTGCGAGACGCGATCAGAATCTAACCGCACCACACAAACCTTTACACTTTTTTCATCTTCGGCTCTTAGTCTGTCCCTAAGACACTCTTTTTTGGAGGCCCTATGGACAGAAGATTTGGCAGTCTTGCATGCGCCGCGCTCTTCGCCGCCGCCCTGGCAGCTTGCAGCGGAGGCTCCGGCGGCGGCTCTACGTTCAATCCTCCCGGCGGCGGCGGAACCAGCGGCCCGGGCGGCGTCGGGCCAATGACGATCGGCGTCGCGCTCCCAGATGGAACGATCGGAGTCGTGAACGATCCGCACTTCGGTTTACTTGGCGGATTCACGCAATCAGTCTACTCGCAAGCACTTGCGTTTCCGCCCGGGACGAAAGTGACCGTCACGAACCTTTCGTCGGGAACACCGCATACGCTCAACGTGTTGAGCACCAGCAGTTTTCCGGTCAATCCGGTGCTGGATTCGTCACCTTCGGGCAGTTCGAGTCTGGACGCGAAATTCCGCAGCGGCGTCATCCAACCCGGAAAAAGTATCAGCGTGACACTCAATACGCCCGGCACGTACTTCATCGGCTGCGCATTCCACTACCCGGATGCCAATAGCATGCGCGATGTGCTGCAAGTCAGCTCGAGAGCGGTTCCCGGACCGCAAGCAACACCACAGCCTGGCGGTGGCCCCGGCGGCTGCAAAGGCAACTACTGCTGATGCGCCTCTTAGCGCTGGTGGGCGCGGCGATCGCCATGGTCGCCGCGCTGCCCTCTCCGGCCGGCGCACGGCAGATGCAGCCGCAGCTGATCGATCAAAAGGGTCATGTCTTCACGCTCCAGTCGTTGCGCGGAACCCCGTTGGCGGTGACCTTCGTATCGGCGCACTGCACGGACGCGTGCCCGTTGATCAACGCGCAGTTTTCACGCGCGGAAGCCGCATTCCGCGCGCAACATCGGCGCGTTCACTTGCTGACGGTGACGCTCGATCCGGAACATGATTCGCTGGCAACGATGGCGCATTTGGCACGCAGCTTTCACGCCGACCCGGCGCTGTGGCAATTAGCGAGCGGGAGGCTTGCAGACGTTCACGCGGTGATGAGCGCATTCGGCGTGATCGCTCAGCGCGGACGAAATGGATACGCCGACGTTCACACGACGTTCGTCTATCTGCTCGATGCGCAGGGACGATTGCGCCAAACGATGCTCGCCTCGACGAATCTGGATCGACGCCTTGTTGCGGAGGTGCAAAAGCAGTGGCACGTTTTGGCAACGTGAAAGCCGCAGCGCTCGTGGCGCTGGCTTTCGCAGCAGCGTGCACGCCGGGCGGCATTCCCGCAGCGACGGGAGGCGGGGGAGGCGGCGGCGGCCGCAACGCGGTCACAACGATCGACGTCAATCTCACGCAGCACGCGCCGGTGCAGACGCCTGCCGGAACGAGCGGGGGATATGCTCCGCCGATCGCGATGGTGGCGGTCGGGAGCACGATTCGGTTTCACAACAGCGACGGCTTCGCGCATACAGCCACGCTGATTCCTGGTGCCACGACATTTCCGCCCGGTTCACCATTCTCCGTTACCGCGCAGACCCAAAGCGGAACGAACCTTTCGAACTCGTGGAGCAGCGGTACCCTGCAGCCCGGCAGCACGTCTCAAACGCTGCTCGTCGACAAAGCCGGAACGTACCTGTTCGGCTGCTTCTTTCACTACGGATCTCCGATGCGGGCGACGATCGTTGCGCAGTAGCGCTTTGTCACGGGTTGCACTCGCCGCAGCGATCGGCGCGCTGTTTGTGGAGTTGCGCGCGCCCGCGCAAGCGATTCCGCTGTTTGCGCAGCGGTATCGCCTGGAGTGCGGATCGTGCCATTCCGTTTTGCCCGAGCTCAACGCCTTCGGCGTTTCCTTTCGCGAACACGGCTACCGACTGCCGCTTCCCAAACACGGCACGACGGGCGTCGCTCTTCGCTATCAAATGGAGTACGAGCAAAGGCCCGCGGCGGGCAGCCGCCGCTTCTCTCCCGGCGGCGTACTGCTTTCGAACGCCGATATTGGCGCTATTTCAGCGTTCGTGCATTACAACTTAGGCGCCGGGGGAGGCCCGTCGGCCCTCTTTCTGGGCTACCTGGCCACGTACAACGAGCATACGAAGTCACTCTATCGCCTTGGCCTGATCGAATTGCCGCTCGCCCAGTCGCCCGCGCAGCGTCTCGACGATCTCGCGCCATACGGCTATTACGGAACGCACGTCGGTTTGAACGATCTACCGCTTTCATCGCCGCGCTGGGGCGCGCAGCTCGAGCGAACGATGGGATCGCTACGCGCCGACTTCATCGCTGACCTTGGCGAGTATCAGGGCGCCGCTTATGGCGGAAAGCCGATAGCAACGGGGGAGAAAACTTCCGCGGAAACTCCCGAGCTTGGACTGTTTCTTCGTGTCCCAATCGCGCCGGGTTTTGAGGTGGGCGCTGAAACGATCGGCGGCTCGCGTTCGATCGCTCCTGCGGGACGTAATCGCCTCACCGATCGCTACCAGCGCTCCGGCGTTCTTTCACGGTTGCGCTTTCATAAACTTGACTTTCAGGCGGAGCAGTGGTGGGGGAGCGACGCAGATTCCGACGGCTTCGGCACGCGAACGGCAAGCAGCGGCGGCTACGCTCGGCTCAAGTACTATCCCACGCCGCACTTTTACTTGGGCGTTCGATACGATGCGACGGCGTCGCCGTTTGTGACGCGCGATTTCGTGTACTATGCGGCTTTCGCGGTGACGCCTCACGCTCGGCTCCTCTTCCAACAGGTCCATCCCATCGGCGGCGGCACCTTTTTCGGAGCTGCGCTGACAGTGGGATTTCCCTGGCCGACGAATCTTTAAAAGATGCGCATCCTCGTCATCGAGGACAACCCTGCAGTGGCCATGGCGCTTCAGACGATGCTGGAGCAACGCAAGTACGCCGTTGACCTCGCGTACGACGGAGACAGCGGACTCGATCATCTGCTGAGGCAAAGCTACGACGCCGCCATCGTGGACGTCGTGCTGCCCGGCCGAGACGGCTTTTCCGTCGCTGCAGCGGCAAGAGCCGAAGGGTTGCGCACGCCGATGGTCATGCTGACCGCGCGCGACGCGGTCGAAGATCGGGTGCAGGGCCTCGACAGCGGCGCCGACGACTATCTCGTCAAACCTTTCGAGGAAGACGAACTCTTTGCGCGCTTGCGTGCCGTTCTGCGTCGTCCCGAACCGCCGGTGCGGGAAATCATTCGATCGGGACCTCTGGAGATCGATGGCACCACGCGCGTCGCGCGGTGCAACGGCACGGCGCTCGAGCTTGGCTCGACCGAATTTCGGATGCTGGAGCTTCTCGTGCGCAACGCCGGCATCACGTTCTCGCGCGAAAGGCTGCTGGAACGCCTCTGGGCGTATGAATTCGAAGGTTCCAGCAACATCGTGGACGTCTATATCAGCCAGCTGCGGCGCAAGCTCAAGTTGGCTGGAGCCGCGAATCTGATCAACACGGTTTGGGGAGTCGGCTACAAATTCGAAGCGTGATCGCGCGCCTGGCCGCGCGGTACCTGCTTGTCTTCGCCTTGGTTCTCGTCGCGCTCAGTGCGGGCGCGTACGCATTTCTGGCACGCGAATACGCTGCGCTGCTTCAGCCGGCAATCGGCACGCCGGAGGGGGCACAGGCATACCGTGTCGCGATGACCCGGGTGCTCGTCACGATTGTCGCCTTCGACATTCCGCTTCTGCTGATCGTCGGTACCGCGTCCTGGTGGCTCGCGCAAACTTCGCTGGCCCCGCTTCTCGAGTCGCGGGAACGCGAGCGCGCATTTGCCGCCGACGCCGCTCACGAATTGCGCTCGCCGCTCGCGACGATCGCGGCGCTGGCGCAGGCGGCACGGCATGAAGCTGGGCCGAGCGTTGCCGCATCCCTCGATGCTATCGTTGACGAATCGCTCGACGCTTCGGCGCTCGTCGCCGATCTGCTGACATTGGCGCGAGCAGCCCATCCCGCTCTGCTGCACCGGGAACCGATCGATGTTGCTGCCGTCCTGTCGCGCGTGTCGAAAGACTTCGAAAGCGCAGCCGCCCAACGCTCGATTGCGCTTCATGTGAACGCAGAGCCCGCCATCGTCAACGGGGACGAACGCCGGCTGCGAGAGTTGACGCGCAATCTCGTCGAAAACGCCTTGCGTCACGCAAGGGCCAACGTCACGGTCGAATCGCATTCCAATGCGCGCAGCGTGGAGATCTCAATAGCGAACGACGGCGAAGCGGTTCCTGCGCAAGCGCGCGAACGGATCTTTGAACGCTTCTACCGGCTGGACGCTGCCGGCGAGGGAAACGGGCTCGGACTTCCGATCGTTCGGTGGATAGCGCGGGCGCATGGCGGTGAAGCGTTCGTGCGCGACGGCCCAGATAGAACCCCCGAATTCGTCGTGCGGCTGCCTTTGCTGCAATAACTACGTTGGTCAAAAAGCAGTAGGAAGGCCGCTGAGGCGGGTATCTACCGCCTGGTATGCCAGCCGAATTTTCGCCTGAGACGCTGACGAATCTCCAGGAGCATGCGAATTTGGTGCGTCAGAACATCATTCGCTCGCTCTTGGCTGCCGGCTCCGGCCACTCTGCCGGCCCGCTCGATATGGCGGACATCTTCACCGCGCTTTATCGAAACGTGCTGAGACACGATCCGGCGCGTCCTGAGTGGGAGGACCGAGATCGTCTCCTGCTTTCGTGCGGCCATATCGCCCCGGTGCGGTACAGTGCGATGGCCGATGTCGGATACTTGCCGATTGAAGAACTGCTTACGCTTCGCAAGTTCGGAACGCGCTTGCAGGGCCATCCGGAGCGCGTCCGGTTGCCTGCGCTCGAGACAACGTCCGGCCCGCTGGGTGAAGGCTTGGCGCAAGGCACCGGTATGGCGCTGGCGGCGAAGCTCGATGGCAAGCGTTGGCGCGTCTACGTCGTCACTTCAGATGCCGAGCATCAATGCGGCCTGCATTGGGAGGCAGTACTCGCTGCCGCAAAATTTCAGCTTGACAATTTGATCTGCATCGTCGATCGCAACTTCATTCAGATCGACGGGGGAACCGAAGAGGTGATGCCGCTCGAATCGTTGGCGCAGAAGTACCGCAGCTTCAATTGGGAAGTTTTCGAGTGCGACGGCAACGACATCGCGGCGTTTCTGACAACCGTGGATCGCGCCCAAGCTGTCAAAGGGCGGCCGAGCGTCATCATCGCGAACACGCTCCCCGGCAAGGGTGTCTCCTTCATGGAAGGCGACTACACGTGGCACGGAAAGCCGCCGAACCAGGAACAGGCCGCGCAGGCGCTGCGCGAGTTGGAGACCGAGCGCGAACGGATCGTTGCCGCCCGTGTCTAGCATCGAATTGGGAAGCGCCGCAGAGGCGCTCCATCTCGCGCATCTCGACGATCCCAAAACCGTCAAACAGGTTCCGACACGCAACGGCTTCGGCGAGGGATTGATCGAGGCGGGCAAGCGAGACGGCAATGTGCTCGGGATTTGCGCGGACCTCTCCGAGTCAACGCGCATGCTCGGCTTCAAAGAGGCGTGTCCCGAGCAGTACATCGAGCTGGGCGTTTCGGAACAGCTTTTGGTCGCGATGGGGGCGGGTCTTGCAAGCGCTGGAAAGATTCCATTTATCGCCAGCTACGCGATGTTCAATCCCGGGCGTTCCTGGGAGCAAGTGCGCACCACGATGGCGCTCAACGAAACCAACGTCAAGATCGCGGGAGCGCACGCCGGCGTCTCGGTCGGACCCGACGGAGCGACGCATCAGGCGATCGAGGACATCGCAATCATGCGCTGCATTCCCCATATGACCGTGATCGTGCCGTGCGACGCGGTGCAAACCAAGGCCGCTACCCTCGCCGTTGCGCAGATGCATGGACCGGTGTATCTGCGCTTCGGCCGTGAAAAGTCGCCGGTCGTGACGACGCCGCAGACGCCGTTCACGATCGGCACAGCGCAGGTCTTGCGCGAGGGTTCGGATGTCGCAATCATCGTGTGCGGCATTCTCGTGTACAACGCCTTGATTGCGGCGCAGCAATTGGCGAAGGACGGCATCGAGTGCATGGTCCTCAACAATCACACCGTCAAGCCGATGGATGAGGCGGCAGTGCTGGACGCTGCGCGGCGCTGTCAAACCGTCGTTACCGTTGAAGAGCATCAAGTGTACGGCGGCATGGGCTCGGCGGTCGCCGAGGTGTTGGCGCAAGGGTATCCGGTCCCGATAGAGTTCGTCGGCGTTCACGACCGGTTCGGACAATCCGGCGATCCGGCCGAGCTGATCGAGTACTACGGCATGGGTACGGGCGCGATAAAGAAAGCGGTCCGTCGCGGGCTGGCGCGCAAGAGCGTCCCTCGAGCTAAGTCGTCGTGATCGCTGTCCCGCTCGTGGGCGGCACTGCTCCGACGGACACCATTTCAAGATTCATCTGAATTCCGCCGGTCCAGCGCGCAACGAGGTTGTAAATCAGTGCGACGATCAGACCGCCGACGAAGCCGATCGCGCCGTAGAAGCACGCTGCGAGAATGATAAGGAATGGCCCCAAAGCGGCAAACGCGCCAAAGCCGGCCGCACTCATAGGCATCGATCGTGCAATCGGCGCGAACACCAGCCACCAAATGAGGCCGATCACAAGCCCGAGGATCGCCTCTAAAGCTGCGAGGACGACGGCGAACTGCAAGACGTCGAAAGATCGAATTCTCGTGCGCATACTAGCGGCGCAATCCGAGATCGGCGATCAACGTTCGATAGCGCTCGAGATCTTTGTTCTGCAGGTAGTTCAATAGGCGTCTGCGCTGGCCGACTTGCAGCAGCAGCCCTCGCCTGCTGTGATGGTCTTTGCGGTGAATCTTCAAATGTTCGGTCAGCTGATTGATCGACGCCGTCAAGATCGCAATCTGCACGTCGGCGGATCCGGTGTCGTGTTGAGAACGGCCGTATTTTGCGGCGATCTCCGCTTTCTGCTCTTTGGTCAGAGGCACGCGAGTGAACTCCTCATTCAAGGATGGGCTCGCTTCGGGTACAGGCCGTGGTTCCACGCTCTCCACGAGTCCATCCCGGCGACCGGGGCATCATACCAAACGTCTGCGCCTCGCGCAATAGAGCGCTATTCCGCGCGCACGGGCGTGGGACGGCCTTGCGGATCGACCGCCACCAGCACGAATTTGCCGACTGTCGAAAGATGTCGATCGCCGCTGCCCGGTTTCTCACCCCAGAGTTCGACCTCGACGGTGATCGACGTTCGGCCTATGCTTACGACTCGCGCAACCGTTTCGACCAATTCGCCTTGGCGGATCGGATGTTTGAAATCGATCCGATCGATCGAGGCGGTCACCACCGGTTTGCGGGCCGCGCGAATGCCTGCGATCGATGCGGTGACATCCATCATTGCTACGGCTTTTCCGCCGAAGAGTGTGCCATAGTGATTGACATCGGTCGGAAAGACGATTTCCGTGCGCCGCTCGACGATCGGCTCGCTCTGCTCCTGCATCGCGCCTGCTTCACTAGTTTTTCGCGATGTGCCTGGCGCGATGTCGTATAGTTAGAGCGTGAACCTGCGGATACGGGATCGGGTTGCGCTCGTGGCGGCGCGCAGAGCTGCGAATCGCGCCCTGCACGAGGTGCTGGAGACATTCGGCGGCGTCGATATCTTGATCGCGAACGGTGGAGGACCGCAACCCGCGCCCTACACGGCGCTCACGCTGGAAGAGTAGGATCAGGGATACCGTTCGACGCTGCGCTGCATGCTGCGCTTGGTTGACGGCGTTCTGGCGGGCATGCGGCAGCGCCGGTGGGGCCGGTTGTCGCACTGACTTCGACGTCGGTCAAACAACCTATCGCGGGACTTGCGCTCTCAAACGTCTTTCGTACATCACTGGTCGCCGCGATGAAAACGCTCTCCTTCGAAGTAGCCGGCGACGGCGTGACGGTCAACTGCATCGCGACGGGACGCGTGCTTACCGATCGTTTGCGTGAGCTATACGAAGACGACGCAGCGCTCGCGCGCGCCGCAAAAGAAATTCCGGTTCGCCGTATCGCCGATCCGCAGGAGTTCGCGCCGTTGGTTACATTCTTGTGCGGCGAGCCTGCGGGTTATGTCACTGGGCAGATGATCGCGATCGATGGCGGTTTGGTCGGCGGTCTTTTCGGATGAGCGATGCAGATGCGACGCTCGCGCCGCGGTCCAGGCGACAAGCACCGGTTCCTGACGGGGAGCCGCCTTGCTGAACGAGAACCGGAGCGGCATGCAATCAGTGGAAGGCAAGCGGATCGCCGCTCTCGTCGGCGATGGTTTCGAAGAAGCGGAGTTGAGCGAGCCGCGTCGCGCGCTTGAAGAGGCCGGCGTGATCTTGACGATCGTCGGGATCGATGAGAAGTCGCGCCAGCGCATTCGCGGCAAACGCGGCTTCGATGAGGGGATCAGCGTCAAAGCAGAGGAGTTGGTCGGCGATTGTACCGCTGAAGACTTCGATGCGCTACTCATCCCCGGCGGCACCTCGCCGGATCACATTCGAACCAATAAAGACGTGCAGCGGCTCGTTCGAGAATTCGACGCCGCCAAGAAGCCCATGTTTGCCATCTCTCACGGCCCGCAGGTGCTGATCTCAGCGCAAGTCGTCCGGGGCCGGCAGCTGACCGGCGCGCATGCGATCGCCGACGACATCCGCAATGCCGGTGGACTCTATCGCGATCAGCCGGTCGTTCAAGAGGGCAATTGGGTCACTTCACGGACGGCGGATGATCTGCAGCAGTTCGACCGCGCAGTCGTCGAAAAATTGGCGCTGGCGGTTCCCGTGCAGTCCGTTTGAAGAGCTAAAAGCCTTCGACGGGATCGTACCGCGCCAGCGCCTCACCATACTGTCGCAAAGCAACGACGCCGGCCAAGACATAGATTGCGACGATAGCGAGCAAAAGCGGCGAATCGTGAAAGCCGCCCGCAAGCAAGGCACACGTCCCGGTTGCCGCAGCAAGCGCAACATATGCGCCACGGAGTTTTCCTTCGCGCAGCGTAGCGGAAAGGGCGAGGACCGCTGCCGCGTTGGCAGCGCCTAACGCCAAAAGTGCGGGCAGGACTTCAACCTGAGATCGAACCGCGATCGTCGCCCAATACGCGGTGACGATAAGCGTCACGATCGCGCACGGAACGAGCGCTCTTGCGCGCGCGAGCTCGCGCCCAAAAAGCGGAGCGCTCTGCTCGCACAACTCGATCTCCCGCAGGCGCCCGGACCGTTGGCGAAGCGCGCCGGCGATGGCGGCTAGCGTTCCGTAGAGGACGCAGCCTGCGAATTCCGTCGCGAAACTGTCACGTCTTTGGAGGGCAGCGAGCAATATCGCAGCGGCGATGGCAAAGAGCGTAAAGCCGAGCTCCCGTCGCAGCCGTGTCCCCAGGATTGCAAGCGTTGCGGTTCCCCGGATCACGCCGGCGCTCCCACGGCGGCAAAACGAAGCGCCTCCTCCGGCGAGTCGTGGGTCGAAAAAATGGCGCAACTTTCCGCCGCAGCGACGATCTGTTCGGCATATGCCGGCTGTGGACGGTCCAGCACCAGCAGCGGGGGAGCAGAGAGCAGAGCGCCGATCAAGGGAATCGCGAAACTTTCGTGCAGGCCTGCGAGGCGCGAGCGAAGGTACCGAGCTCGAACGATGCTCTCCGCAGCAGGCAGCGACCACAGCGCAGCCCGGTATTGCGCGTACGCTTCCAGCGTCGAGAAATCGCGCGGCATCGCTTCATGCGGCACGTATCCGACGAGCTGCTTGGCTTGAACGGGTTGAATGCGCGGATCGAATGCGCCTATGAAAACCGCTCCCCACGACGGCTTGATGATGCCGCAGGCCATGAGCGAAAGCACCGCCGCTGCCGCTGCATCGTCGCAAGCGTGGGCTAGGCGCTGTCGTTCTTCGACCAGGAGGTTCACGCCGGCGATGAGAGGTTTCCGTGCGGTCCTAAAGCCGGCGTCGCGCATCTCCAAGAGAATCACACCTTCTATTAGGACGGCACAGGCCGCGCTTCATGCCGGGAAGGGTTGCGACGCGGCCGAAAAGCGCAGCGTGCCGACCAATGCCGAGATCGCGCAATGTTTGATGCGCATTCGCACGCTCATGGAGCTCTCGGGAGAATCCTTCTACAAATTCATTGCATACGAGCGTGCGGCAGCGGCTCTCGAGAATGCATCACCCGCGGCAGATCTGATCGCGTCCGGCGAGCTGCGAGGCGTTCCCGGGATCGGAAAATCACTGGCCGCGACGATCCAAGAGATCGTGTCCACCGGCGCCTGCGCGCAGCTCGAAGCTTTGCAGCAGCGCTATCCCCCCACGATTTTCGAGGTCCTGGGCGTTTCCGGCATCGGCATCAAGACGGCCGCAATGCTCTTCGAGCAGTTCGGGATCGCATCGCTGGCCGATCTCGAACGGGCGCTGGACTCGGGCACGCTGGACGCGGCTCCCCGCATGGGATCAAAAACGCTCGACAACATTCGGCGCGGGATATTGGCCTATCGCGGCAGACAGCAGCGCACGCCGCTCTCGCACGCGCTTGGGGTGGCGCGCGAGGTGAGCGCATATCTCGAAGAAGGCGCTGCGCTCCTGAGGCTGACGTGCGCGGGCAGCGTGCGCCGGGCCGAGGTCACCGTGGGCGATGTCGACCTCGTCTGCACGAGCGATGGCGCCGCCGAAGTGATCGATCGATTCGTGCGCTGGGAGCGCGCACGCGCAGTCTTGGCCGAAGGACCGACCAAGGCAAGTATTTGGCTCGAAAGCGGTCTTCAGATCGATCTGCGGGTTCTGCCGGATCATCTTTACGGCAACCTCTTGCAGCACTTTACGGGGAGCCGCGAGCACAACATCCAGATTCGTGAGTTTTCGCTGCGAAGCAATCGGCGTGTGAGCGAAAACGGCATCCTCGACCTGTCTACGGGCGACGTGTTCACGGCGCGCGAGGAAGCGGAAGTCTATGCGGCTCTCGGTCTGCAGTACATTCCGCCGGAATTGCGCTCGGGTTCGGGTGAGATCGAACAAGCGCGGGCCAACGCGCTTCCGCGATTGATCGATGCGGCCGATCTTCGTGGCGATTTCCACATGCACTCGACTTGGAGCGACGGTCGCGAATCGCTGGAGGCTATGATAGCGGCCGCAGCGGCACGGGGTTACGAGTATCACGCCATCTCCGATCACTCCCGGAGCCGCGGCCGCATTGGTTTGGCGCCCGAAGAGCTCCAGGCGCAGCGTGCGAAGGTGCGTTCGCTGGGCGACCGCTACGGCATCGTTACGCTGTGCAGCAGTGAGGTCGACATTCTCGCCGACGGCTCAATGGATTATCCCAACGAGGTGCTCGCGCAATTGGATATCGTGATCGGCAGCGTGCACTCCGCATTCCATCAGCCTCGCGAGCAGATGACGAAGCGTTTGATCCGCGCGTGCGAGAATCCGTACGTTACCATCATCGGTCACCCGACGGGCAGAAGATTGCGAACCTTCGACGGATACGAGTTCGATTACGATGCCGTCTTTGCCGCGGCTGCCAGAACCGGCACGGCGCTCGAGATCGATGGCCAGGCGCTGCGCTTGGATCTGCCGGGGACCTTGGCGCGGCGGGCCAAATCCTTCGGCGTGCTCTTCGCTTTGGACAGTGATGCGCACGACCTTTCGGATCTCGCCAACATCGAATTCGCGGTCGGTCAGGCGCGGCGCGCCGGACTCGAGCGCGACGATGCGCTCAACGCGCGACCGCTCGAAGGCGTACGAGCTTTCGTGAGGGCGAAGCGGGAACGCGCTGCATGATTGCAACCGCGCGGACCGCAGGACGAGACGGCGACGCGGTCATCTTCGTGCACGGCGTCGGCTCGACCGCCGCCATCTGGGACGAGCAACTCACGGCGCTTGCTCAACGGTACCGCTGCTTTGCGGTCGAGTTACGCGGCAATGGCGTCGCTTCACCGGAAATGCCGCCGCGAACGATCACGCGTCAAGGCTTCGGATGCGACGTTCTAACGATCGCCGACGCCGCCGGAGCGCAGCGCTTTCATCTCGTCGGATGCAGTTTAGGAGGCGTGGTTGCTTTCGAGCTCTGCCGGAGCGCGCCCGAGCGCCTTGCGTCCTTGACGCTGCTTGGAAGTTTCGCGGCGTATCCCAACGGCACGCAATATGCCGAGTCGATCGTTCATGCCGTGCTGGAAGCCGGAACGATGGAGCGCTTTGCGCGCGAACGCGCCGCGAACCTTGGCTTGCCGCCCGGCCCGCGAAGGGATGAAACGATCGCGCAGATGGCGTGCAAGTCCGTCACGTCATACGTTGCAGCAACGCGAGCGACTTGGACGGGGGATTACCGCGAGGAACTGGCCGGCATCGGCGCACCGTCGCTCGTGCTCTACGGCGAGCGCGACGCGATTGCGCCAAGGGAACTTTCAGAAGAGATCGCGAGCGGCATACCGCGAGCGAGTTTAGCTGCGATTCCGCAAGCGGGACACGTCGCGAACGCGGATCAGCCTGCAATCTTTAACGAAATGCTTGACGAGTTTCTTCAGGAGAATCGAATTCTTCCGGGCGCAGCGTAAACGTTCGCGCGCTCGTCGCGCAGAAAACCCAACAGCGTGACGCCGAAGGCTCGCGCGAGATCGACCGCGAGACTGCTCGGTGCCGAAACGGCGCAGACCAGCGGAATGCCGGCCACGATGCTCTTCTGCAGCAGCTCGTAACTGGCACGCCCGCTCACGAGCAGAGCGCAGGCGCGCAACGGCAAATGGCCGTTCAGGAGGGCCCATCCCACGAGTTTGTCCAGCGCGTTGTGCCGGCCGACGTCTTCTCTTAGCGCCACGAGCGAGCCGTCCGCCGCGAAGAGCGCCGCAGCGTGCAGTCCGCCGGTCGAAGTGAAGATCGTTTGCGCCTCTCGCATTCTTTGCGGAAACCGGCGCACGGCGTCGAAAGCAAACACGGTATCGTCGTCTACCGGTTCGGCGCGCATGCGCAGCGAGTCGATCGTTCCTTTGCCGCAAACCCCGCAGGCGCTGCTCACGATGAAGTGCCGCTCCAAGCGGTCGATCAGACCGCTCTGCCACTGCGCGATCTCGACGCGTACGACGTTGTTCTGCTCTACAGAGAGCCCGCGAATCGAATCCCGGCTGCAAACGATCCCCTCTGCGAAGAGAAAGCCGGCCGCGAGTTCAAAATCATTGCCGGGCGTTCGCATGGTCACCGCAACGCTGCGGCTGCGCGTCCCATCGGTAAGACGAATCTCCAAAGGCTCTTCGGTTGCGAGATCGTCGCCGAACTCGAGCCGGCGCGTGCCTTCTACGCTCAGCACCTGCGCCGGGGTCGTCTTTCCTGCCGATGTCACAACCGTCCGGCCGCTCTTCCCATGGCCTCAGGGATTCTGCACGCCCTCACATGGCCATTTGGCCGAAGGACCAGCGTGCATCGCAGGAAAGACGACGCGCATCTTCCTTGTCGTCAGAGGAGCATGCTCGAATGGAATTGCGGGAAGCGGTGGTCTATGCCGGCGGAGCCTTTCGCACGTACCAAGATGCGAAGGTTGGGCTGCTCACTCACGGACTGCAGTACGGCACGGGCTGTTTTGAGGGCATCCGCGGATATTACGTAGCCGAGGATCGCGAGCTGTACTTAGTCCAGCTGCGTGAACATTTCGATCGCTTGGCGATCTCTGCGAAGATCCTGCTCATGGAGTTGCCGCACACGACCGAAGAGCTCATCGAGCTGACCGCAGATCTGTGCGCGCGCAATCGTTTTGAATGCGACGTCTACGTTCGGCCGTTCATCTACAAAGCCGCGGAAGACATCGGTGTGCGCCTGCACAACGTTCCGGACGCTTTCGCGATGATCGCAATTCCGTTCGTTCAGTATCTGGACGTCGCCGGTGGATTGCGCGCCGGTACCAGCTCTTGGCGGCGCGCGGACGATTCGGCCGCTCCCCCCCGCGCGAAAATCACCGGCCTGTATGTCAACAGCGCGCTGGCCAAGAGCGAAGCGATTGCGAACGGCTACGATGAAGCGATCATGTTATCGCATGATGGCCACGTCGCCGAAGGATCGGCCGAAAACATCTTTTTGATAAAAGGCGGCGTCGTTTACACTCCTGACCCCTCGCAGAACGTGCTGGAGGGCTGCACGCGGCGCGCGGTCATGGACATTGCGCACACGCAATTTGGACTCGACGTCGTCGAGCGTTCCATCGACCGCAGCGAGATGTACGGGGCAGACGAGATCTTCTTGACCGGCACGGCCGTCGGGATCGCGCCCGTGCTCTCGGTGGACCGGCGGCGCGTCGGTGATGGCGCAATCGGGCCGGTGACCTCGCGTCTCTGCGACTACTACGAACGGATCGTCCACGGGCGAGAGGCGCGTTACGCAGATTGGCTTACGCCGGCGTACGCAGGGCGGGCAGTGGCCGCGAGGTAGCTACGGCGTAGAGGTTGGTTCAGGCGCGGGGGCGGGATTGGCCGGCGCCGTTTGCCACACCGGCGTGTCGCCGCCGCTGGTCGAATCCGCGTTGTCGCTGGGCGCGGAAGCGTCGGCATCGCCGCCAAGCCGCAGCTTCGCGAACGCTTCCAGACGGTTGTACGCGAGCCGTGAGATCTTCCGAATGAAACGCCGGCCCGCCGAGAGCGTCGGCAAATCCGTCGTCATCACCGCGATAACGTACGGCTCCGCGCCATAAACGATGCCGACGTCGTTGAGCGTGTCATCCAGGGATCCGGTCTTGTGCGCGATCGGTATCTCCGGCAGCGGTTGGGGCAGCAGCGTATTGATTTCTTGCCGTTCCAAGATCGCGATCATTTGGCGCGAAGACCACTGATCGACGAGGTTGTTTTTTGCCATCTGCGTCAGCAGCGCCACCATATCCGCAGGAGTCGTCCTCAAGGCGGTGCGTACGCTCCACTCCGCAGTGCGAATATAGTTCGCCAGCTGCGTGTGATGGAGTCCGAGATCTTCCATCGTGGCGTTGATCGCGCGTCTGCCGACGAGGCGAATCAGCATGTTGGCTGCCGTGTTGTCGCTGACGGCGATCATTTGCGTCAGCAGCTCCGAAACAGGAAAGGTTTCGCCGATCGGTGCGCCGGCAATACTCCCCGAACCCCAGTCGCGGTCAGCCGGCAGCAACTGCACCTCGCGGTTGAGATCGAATTTTCCGGCTTGCATCTGGCGAAAGACTTCTACCATGATCGGGATCTTGATCGTGGAAGCTGCCGGCATCACCGAGTTCGCGTGAACGGCTGACACATATCCCGTCGGCAGATCTTTGATCTCCACAGCAACTCTGCCGGGAGCATCGCCTGCTTCGCTGGAGATCGTGGCTTGCAGCTGCGCGAGAGGAGATTGCGGCAAAAGATCGGCGCGTGCGCCGAGCGGTGTAGCCGCAATCGCAGCAATGCCAAGGACGCTGACAATACGCCGCATGCTCTGTGGAGTGCTCGCTTTTTGCCGCTCTGCTAGCCCTTCCTGCACCAAAACGCAAACGGAACGCCTGCAAACGATCCCGAAGGCGTTCTCATGCAAGGGACGGATCTGCGCATCCGACCGCCGCGCCGCTGGTCCGAGGAGCTCGGCGGCATCCGTTGGCTGCCGCGATTGATCGATAAGGCGCGTGCCGCGATCCAAGGCCGCCTTGGCAACTACCTCTACGGCCAAAGCCCCATGGATCGCAGCCTTCTCCGCGCACTGGGGATCGATTACCGGCGCTTCACGGAGATCGTTCGATCCGCCGGGGGTGACGATCAGGCGGTGCTGCATGCGCTCGGCGAGACGTCGCCCCGCGCGCTCGAGAACGCGCGAGCGTGGAGCGGCAGGCTCGAGCGGAACCGGCTCTTTCTTTTTCTGATCGACCTTGACGACGGCTACGCAACCGGAGTGTTCCAGCCGCTTGCGCCGTTGATTCGCGCCTGCGCGAAACCCTTCGTGCGGTACGTGCGGTATCGCTGGCCCGCTCGCGGCGCGCTGATCGGTTTGGAGGTTCGCGCCCAGAGCGCCGGGGGACGCAGTGCGGCACCGCGCGGCCCGGCGGGCGAACCATATCGCTGGTTTACGCCGCGCACTCTCGATGCAGCTTGGAAGATTCTGCTTTCGGTCGTTTTGATTTTCCTGATTCTCAACTATCTGATCGCATTCTTGGAGCGCATCGGCCCGATCGTGTTGCTCATCGTCGGTGCAATTTTTTTCGCTTATCTGATCTATCCAGTCGTTCGGTCGTTGAACAAGCGGTTGCCGTTGCTGGCCGCAATCCTTCTCGTCTATTTGGTCATCGTCGCGATCGTCGTCGTCGGACTCTCTTACGTGATCCCGGCGATTGGAAACGAACTCTCGACGCTGGTTCGCAATTGGCCCGTGATACAAGCGAAGATTCAGGCGGCCATCACGGATCCGCACACCCCGGTTCTCGGTCGCGCGGCCCCGCCGATCCGCAAAGAGATCGCGCAGGTTCCCACGGAGATCGTCCGGTGGGTGCAGACCCACGGCGCAAGCGCGGCGACCAATGCCATTTCAATCATCCTCGGGACAGCGGCATTCGTGGGCGCATTGATAGTCATACCGATCCTTGCAGCCTACCTGCTTTATGACTCCGAGACAATCAAGCGGTTTTTCGTCGGGTTCATTCCCGAGCGGCGCCGTGGCGCGACGATCGAATTGCTCGCCGAACTCGAACAGGTCATCGGCGGCTTCATCCGCGGACAACTGCTCGTCGGACTCACGGTTGGGATCTTGATCGCCGTCGGATTGGCGATCGTCCACGTCCCGTACGCGATCTTGATCGGCGCGGCGACCGGCGCTCTGGATCTCATCCCGTACGTTGGACCGGTGGTGGCCTATGTCCCGACCGTCACGCTTGCGTTCGCGACAGGAGGCTTGCATCTTGCGATTTGGGCGACCGTGGTGTTTGTCGTTGCGAATCAGGCCGAAGGCCATTTGATCGCTCCTAATATCGTGAGCCGGACGATACAACTTAGGCCCAGCGCGATCATCATTGCAGTCTTGATTGGAGGCGAGCTGTACGGCGTGCTCGGCATGTTCGTCGCCGTGCCGATCGCGGGAATCATCCGCGTGCTCCTCCTGCACGTCATCCCAGGATCCGTGAGCCGCGAAGAAGCCAAACCGGTGCTCACGCGAGCTTCTCAAGAACAGGTTGAGGCCGAAGAAACCGTAGGCGAGATTCGGGCGTAACGCGAAGCCGAGCTTGTGACCGCAACCGCCTCTAGAAAAACTGGTGGACGGGTTGACCTCATCGGCGTGCCGATGGATTTGGGCGCAAGCCGCCGCGGCGTCGACATGGGACCTTCCGCCATGCGATACGCGAAGCTGCACGAACGGCTGGCGAGCCTGGGCGTCGAGCGCATCAACGATCTCGGCAATCTGGCAGTCCCCATCCGCGAAGCAGTCGACGAAGTCGATCGCCATGCAAAGTATTACGACGTCATCGAAAAGGTTTGCAAGCGCCTCGCGGAGATCGTCGAGCGCTCCGTTCGCGAAGGAGCGCTGCCTATCGTCCTCGGGGGCGATCACTCCGTCGCGATGGGAACGCTCGACGGACTAACGCGCGCGCGCGGCTCCGCGCCGGGCGTCGTATGGATCGACGCGCACAGCGACATCAACGATCCCGAGCATTCGCCTTCGGGAAACGTGCACGGCATGCCGCTTTGGTTTGCATTGCGCAGCGGCTTCGCAGACCCAAAACGGACGGTGCAGATCGGGTTGCGAGACGTCGATCCGCTCGAAAAAGAGAATCTTCGCCGTTCGGGCGTTCCTGCGTTCACGATGAGCGACGTGGATCGCCTGGGGATGACAAAGGTGATGCAGGATGCGATCGGCATCGCCGGCAGCGGCGGACCGATTCACGTTTCATTCGACATGGACGGCATCGATCCGAGCGAAGCGCCGGGCACCGGAACGCCGGTCAAGGGCGGCCTCAGTTATCGCGAAGCGCACCTTGCGATGGAGATGCTCGCCGAGTCCGGCAAGCTCGGTTCGATCGAGATGGTCGAGGTCAATCCGATTCTCGACACGCGCAATCAGACCGCCGTTTTAGCGGTGGGGTTGATTTGCTCTGCTTTGGGGAAGTCGATATTGTAGCGTGTCATGGTTCTATGCATCACCATGACAGGTAGAGGGATAACGCGTCCGCGCAAACGGCGGCATTCTTCGACCCTTCGATAACCCTTAGATAAGCTCAGGGTGGCAGCGCTTCAGCGCGATGCAGCAAGCGCGCTACAGTTTAATCGTAGCCACGCCTTCGCAGCTCACGCCGCCGCCGCACACCGCGGCATCCCAATTCGCTTTAGCAAGAATCGTGTGAATCGCACGCTCCGTTGCAGCGTCGATCGGCGGCTGAAAGACGACGTTCTTGACGTGGCCGTCGTCGCCGACGGTTACAATCAGCGTCACCCGCACGCCGAGCTTTTCAAGCTGCGCGCGTGCGGCGGCATCGAGCGCCGGGCTTTGTTGCGCGCCAAACGGCAAAACGCCGCCGCGATCGCTCGTTCCCGTGCCGCTGACGTCCCGCGGCGCAACCGACGACTGCGGTGCGGGGGCAGCCGTCGCTTGCGCGTGTTGCGGCCGCACGGAGTTCAGCGCTTCCTGCCGCGGCGGCTGCGCGTAGAGCGGCGCGGAGGATTCGGTAACGGGCTTAGGCGCTGCGGCCAGCGCGCCGCGCGGACCGGTCTGCGGTTTCGGCCGGATCGCGGGCCGCGTAGAATGGACGCTCAATTCGCTGCGAACGCGTCCGAAGGTTACGCGCGCGCGATGCGCAGTTTTCGGAATCGCAACCGGGAGCGTGCGCGTCACTTCGGGACGTTGCAAACGAATATGTATGATCTTTGCAAAGGAAAGCGTCTCGATTGGCTCGAGCGCTCCGGATTGCTGAACGATATAAGTGGGAATGAGAAGCGCCAAGAGCACATGGAGCGCCACCGACGCGCCGAAAGCGCGCCGCAACGGTTGATTCCGCTCCCACGTTGCTGCCGTCATGAGGTTACTGCAGTACCCTCGCTCGAAACGAAGATACGCCCGGCCGCGTGACGGTCCCTGGAGGTTTGGTTGCTTGCGCGAGACTGAGATCGTCCTCTACCAAGCGGAATGGTGCGGCTATTGCGCACGCGTCCGGGCGCAGCTCGGCGAACTGCTCTTAGCTAAGGTATGTCCGGCGCAAATCGCAGTCTGAATGGAGGCACGAATCGCAACTCAGCGAACAATGTGCCACCTCCGTCGAGTTGCGGGCAGCCTGTAAGGTTGGGACCATGAAGCATTTGCGCACGGTTATCGTCTTCTGCACGATCGCGGCTCTTGCGAGCTGTGCGGGGATTCATCCCGCAATTCCAACGCAACCCGGCACGTTGGGTTCCGGCCGCGATGCAGCCTCCGGCGAGGCGATGGTGAGCAGCACGGCTCAAACCGTGCCGAACCTGTTGTTCGTTTCCAACACCTGCGGCAACATGGCGCTCCAAACGTTTACCTCGGCCGACGGCGATGTGGCTCCAGCCCGCACGATCGCCGGACCGAAGACAGTCCTGGATAAGCCGTACATGCTCTTCGGCTCGAGCTCGGGTTCGATCTGGGCCGGCAGTTATTCGGACTCGGCGGTCGTCGCTTTTGCCACTGACGCCAACGGAAACGTTGCTCCGCCGATCGATATCAGCGGTTCGAATCTGAATTGGCACCCGGCCGGCGTGCTGCGCGATGCAAGCGGCGTAATCTATGTTGTGGACGATGCCGCCAACCGCATCGTGGTGCTCTCGGCGATCGCCAACGGCAACGCGCTTCCGCTGCGGACCATCAGCGGGCCGAGCACGGGTATCAGCGCACCGATTGGGCTAGCCTTGGACCCTTCGGCGAATCTGGTCGTGGCGAACTCGGCAACCAATTCGGTCGAAACCTTTGCACGCAGCGATTCGGGTAATGTTGCGCCGCTGCGCAAGCTCTATGGTGCAGCGACCACGCTGAACCGCCCACGCGGTCTTGCGTTCGACTCGAGCCGGAATCTGTACGTCGCGAATGCGGCAAGCAATTCTATTTTAGTCTTCGCCCCGAACGCGAGCGGAAATGCGGCGCCGATTCGGACGATTGCGGGCGCGAACACGGGACTGAACTTTCCCGCGCAACTGGCGGTGAGTCCGACCGGCAATATCTACGTTGCCAATAGCAAAGCGAACAGCGTAACGGTGTATTCGCCGGGCGCGAACGGGAACGTCGCTCCGATCCGCGCGCTGGCCGGGCCGTCGACCGGTTTGAGTTGTCCGTCCGGCATCGCGTTCATCCAAGGGCCGCGCGCCAAGACAATTTACGTGACCAATCCCGACTACTCCGGCCAAAACAGCAGCGAGTACGAGGGCTCGCTGATTACGTTCCCGGGAACGGCAGGCCCGAACACTGCTCCCACGAGCGACGTTACGGGTACAAGCACCAATCTCTACAATCCGTGGGGCGCAGCGTACGACTCCGCCGGAAACTTGTGGCAGTGCTCGCGTGGAGGCGGTGGTCCTAACGTGCCGGCTATCAGCAAGTTCTTGGCCAGCGCCAACGGCGACGTGCCACCTGCAACGAGTATCTTTCCAACCGGTTTTGGTGGGTGCGGCGGCATATTCGTCGATTCCGGCGGCACGATCTTCGCCACCGACTCCGTGAATAACGCCGTGGATGTTATCCCTTCAGGTTCCAGCGGGACGGTGACTCCCAGCGCGCGGATCACCACCCCGGCGCTCAACAATCCGACGGGAGTTTTCGTCGATTCGTCAGGCAATATCACGGTCGCGAACGCCGGCGGAAATTCGATCTTGGTGTTTGCCAAGGGAGCCATGGGCAATGCGTCGCCGATCGCAACGATCTCCGGTGCGAATACCAAACTCTCCTCTCCCGAACAGATCACCCGAGACCTCAGCGGCCGGTTCTACGTTGCCAACGCCGGCAGTGGGGTCGGCGGAGCAGAAGGTCAGGTCCTCATGTTTGCGAGCAATGCAGACGGAAACGTCGCTCCGATCGCTGCAATAACGCCGGTTTACGGGGGTTATAACGCTGATCTCTATGGCGTTGCCGTCGATCAAGCCGGCTACATTTACGCGACGGTCAACGCGCCGGCAATTGACGGGGCCAATGGTGCCATCCTGATTTTCGCGCCGGGACAGAACGGCTCTGTGGCACCCGTTCAGGCGATCGTCGGCACGCCGACGGATCTAGCCTTCCCCTGGAACATAGCCGTCCGCTGACGGCGTTGGCTATTCGACGCCGGCGGGGATGTGCATGGTGCGAGGTTCATGATGCACATGCAGTTCGGGCTCCGTCGCGGAGCGAACTTCGGCCACGCCCACACCGCGCGCAAGTTCGCGCAGCACCAGTCCTTCAGGCTCGATGTCGATGGTGGCCACGTCCGTGATCAGCTGATGCACACCTTTGCCAGTCAGCGGCAGCGTGCAGCGATCGACTATTTTTACGCCGCCGCCTTTGGCGATGTGCACCATCATCATGACGAGCCACTCGGCGCCGTATACCAAATCCATCGCGCCGAAAGCGCGCCGCAACGGTTGATTCCGCTCCCACGTTGCTGCCGTCATGAGGTTACTGCAGTACCCTCGCTCGAAACGAAGATACGCCCGGCCGCGTCACGGTCCCTGGAGGTTTGGTTGCTTGCGCGAGACTGAGATCGTCCTCTACCAAACGGAATGGTGCGGGTACTGCGCACGCGTCCGGGCGCAGCTGGGCGAACTGCTTTTGGACTACAAGATCGTGAACGTTCCGCAGGCCCATTCCGAGCGCGCGATCGTTCAGGAGATTTCAGGCCAAACCGGCGTTCCGGTGCTCGTGGACGGCGACGTCGTGCTGGATGATGACGACGAGATAATCGCTTACCTCGAGCGCACGTACGGAGAGCGCCGGAAAGCGAGTTAAATCGCCGACCGCAGCGCGTAGGCGACGAGCGCCCCGAACAGCGTCGCCAGCGCGTTGACGGCGTCGTTCTGGAGCCATGTTGCGCCGCGAACTTCTCGCGTCGGCGTGCCGCACCGGTGCGGATTCGTTTCGCAATGAACGTTGCAGCGATCGCAGTGGCGCAGCGACTGGAGCGTTGCGCCGAGAAACGAATCGAGGAACGCGCCGCAAAGACCCGCAGTTGCGACGATCCGGCATGGCCGCATGCCGAAGGCTCGAGCGGTCAATGCGACGATGACGGCGCCGGCGGCTTCGGCCAACGTTCCCAGCGCCGTAACGCCGCCTGACATTCCCGGCTCGACGATCCGAAGCGATACGATCGAACGCGGCGGCGCTTTGCTGAGCGTGCCGATTTCCGTACCCCACGTATCGGCAGAAGCTGCGGCCAGTGCGCCGGCAAATGCAAAACTCGTGCGCTCCGATCGGTCAGCGGCGGCGAGCAGGGCGCAAAGCGTGGCGACGGCGCCGTTCGCGGCAACCTGCGCGCCCGTTCGCGGTCCTTGCTTGCCGCCGTCCAGCGCACGCTTTCGTGGGCGATCGAGTTGCGAAACGAGCGTTGAAGGGATGAAGAACGAGAGCAAGATCGCAGCATGTCGAAAACCGCCGCTTGCAAAAATGGCCGATCCGGTCAACCAAGCTGCGAGCGCGCCGCTCCTCGAGAGCGCGCGCGATCGAAACGCGCCGAACGCTATCGCGCCGGCGAGGAGAACGCCGATTCCAGCGCGCAGAGAAGGTCTTCCGAAGTGTATCGATCGGCCACGACGTCGATGCGAACGCCCAAGGCTCTCGCCGCTTGCGCGGTGACCGGGCCGATGCAGGCCACGACTTTTGCGTTTGCGAGCGAAACGGCCGCCTGCGCTCCGCCGCTCAAATGGACGAAGCCCGCAACCGTGCTCGGGCTCGTGAACGTCACGGCATCGCACGACGCCGCTTTTTGCAGGAAGGCAGGATCGTCGACAAAGACGGTCTTGTAGGCAGCGAACTCGTGCAGGCGATACCGATCGCGTAAGCGATCCGGCAAGACCGCTCCCGCTTCTTGCGCGCGAAACAGCACGATCGAACTTCCCGCCTCAACCGAAGCAGCGAGTTCATCCCCGAGCGCCTCCCCGAAGTATCGCTGCGGAACGAGGTCGGCAACGATACCGTTTGCGCGCAGCGCTGCGGCCGTTATCGGACCGATTGCAGCCACGCGCGCGGTCGCGAGCGCGCGCGCATCTCGTCCTTGCCGCTGCAGCTCTACAAAGAAAACACTCACGCCGTTTGCGGATGTAAAGACGACCCAGTCGGAGGACAAGGCCGCATTGACGCCGCGTTCGATCTGTGACGGATCTTCGGGCCGCTCCAGTGCAATCGCCGGCGCCAAGACCGGTTCGGCCCCGGCTTCACGCAGCCGCTGCGCAAACTCGCCGCTTTGATCTGCCGGCCGCGTAACCAGAACGCGCTTGCCGAAAAGCGGCCCGCGGTCGAACCAACGAATATCGTCACGTAGAGCAACGACCTCGCCGAAAACAGCGACCGCTGGAGCGCCGATGCCGGCTTCGCGAGCTTGCGTCGCGATCGTAGCGAGCGTTCCGGTTACGGTGCGCTGCGTAGGAAGCGTTCCGTCGGCGATCACGGCCGCCGGGTGTGAGGGGGGCATGCCGCCTTCGACGAGTTTGGCAGCGATCTGTTCCAGGTTTTGCGCGGCCATGAGCAGCACGAGCGTTTGGTGGGGATCCGCTAGGCGATCCCAATGCACGGGGGAGTCATTTTTTTCCGGATCCTCGTGTCCCGTCGCAACGGTGAAGGCGGCGTTGTATGCACGGTGCGTCAGCGGAATGCCCGCGTATGCCGGCGCGGCGATGGCCGACGTGATGCCGGGCACGATCTCAAACGGGACGCCCGCGCGCGCAAGCGCCTGCGCTTCCTCGCCCCCGCGCCCGAACACGAACGGGTCGCCGCCCTTCAAGCGCACCACGCGTCTTCCGGCGCGCGCGTGTTCGATCATCAGCTCCTCGATCGATCGCTGCTCCATCGCGTGGTCGCCCCGTCGCTTTCCCACGAAGATGCGGTCGCAGCGGCTTGGAGCCAGCGCGACGATTGCGCTTGGCACCAAAGCATCGTACAGAAGCACGTCGGCCCGGCGCAGTGCCTCCAACGCGCGCACCGTCAGCAGACCGGAATCGCCCGGCCCTGCGCCGACGATCGAAACAGGTGCCGCAGAAGAAGCGATGTCAGCTATTGGGAGCGGATTCGTCGGCGGCTTGAAGCTCAAAAAGCTCCTCGACGAGGCGCGCATGCTCCAGCGCTTGCTCTCCGTCTGCGGCTGCGCGCTCCCGAATCTTGGTCACGGCCGTGTGCAGCAGCTTCGAGATGATCGTCAGCGATGCGCCGGTGATCAGCATCTTTTCGCGTTCCGAGAGCTCGGGGCAGCGAGCGAAGAGGCGCTCGAGTTCGCCGGCGCGGATCGCCTCCGCTTTCTGCGTGAGTGAAGCAACGACGGGGATTGCCGGACGCGCTTGATACCACTGGCGAAAGCGCTCGACGTACTCGCCGATGATTTCCTCGACTTGCGGGATCGCGTCGTGGCGCACCGCGAGCTTATGATCGACATGTGATTTGAGTGCGTCGATGTCGAACAAACTCACGCCCGGCAGATCGGCAACTCCCGGGTTGACGTCGCGCGGGACCGCGATGTCGACGATCAAGAGCGGCTTTTCGGCTCGTCCCGCCATCGCCTCGGCGACGTTTTCAGCGTGCAGAATGAAATGGGACGCACCCGTCGACGTGACGACGACGTCCGCTGCAGACACAGCAGCCGTTAAGTCGTCCATCGCGATCGCCGATCCCGAACCGATATCCCGCACGACTTCGTGCGCACTACGCATCGTACGGCTCGTCACGATGAGGTTGCGCGCGCCCTCCGCTCGGAGGCGCTTGGCGGCGGTGCGCCCCATCTTCCCAGCGCCGATGATCGTGACCGTGCAGCCGTCGAGCGATCCAAGGCGATCTTTCGCGAGATCGATCGCCGCCGTCGCAACGGAGGCCGATTCTTCGCCGATGCGCGTCTGCGTGCGCGCTGCCTTTCCGGCGCTCATCGCTTCACGGAAGAGACGATGCAAGATCGTTCCGAGCGAACCGGCTTGCTGCGCGGCGGCGTGCGCCTCTTTGACTTGGCCGAGAATCTCCGCTTCGCCGAGCAGCATGGAGTCCAGCCCGGTTGAGACACGAAAGAGATGTTCGACCGCTTGGCTTCCCAGCCGCGTGTAGAGGTATGAATCCAAATCGTATGCGACCGAGCCGTGACCGAAGTTCTGCAAAAACGCGCGCAGCTGTGCTACCCCCGCTTCATACTCTTCCAGCTCCGCATAGATCTCCAAACGCCCGCACGTCTGGAGCATGACGGCTTCGCGCACCGCTTGGTAGTCGTGCAGCGCCATCAGCGCCTCCCCCATGCGCGAAGCGGGGAACGCGTGGTGTTCGCGCACCTCGAGCGGCGCGCTTCGGTGCGAGAGACCGATGCAGACTAACGGCACGGCTTCTCCGGAACGATCATCGAGCAGGCACCGCTTCGAGCGATGAAAGCGCATCGTCGGCAGCTTCGATCGTCCGTTCGATCTCACGCGTCGTATGGACGGCGCTCAAAAACTGCGCTTCAAAGGCGGATGGCGGAAGGTAAACGCCGCGATCGAGCATGCGATGGAAATAGCGCGCATAGAGTGCGGTGTCTGATTGAAGCGCCGTTTCCAAGTTTCGTACCGGCGAAGTGGAGAAAAACGTCGAGAACATCGATCCTGCATACACCATCTGGTGCGGGATGTCGTGCTTGGCAAAGATTTCGTGCAGGCCGTCGCAGAGCAGTTTCGCCACAACTTCCAGCCGCTCGTAGAGCGTCGCATCGTCGCGGATGGCGCGCAGCGTCGCGATGCCGGCCGCCATTGCAAGAGGATTGCCCGACAGGGTTCCGGCGTGGTACACCGGTCCTTCAGGCGCAAGCAACGCCATGACGTTTGCCGCGCCCCCAAACGCTCCGATCGGAAGGCCTCCCCCGATGACTTTGCCGAGCACGCGCAGATCCGGCACCACGCCTTCACGCTCGGCGACACCGCCCCGCGCAACTCTGAAGCCCGTCATCACCTCATCGAAGATCAGCAGCGCGCCGGAATCGGTGCAGAGTCGCCGCAGCAGTCGCAAATAGTCGTTGGGAGGGATGATCAGCCCCATGTTTCCCGCATACGGTTCGACGATCAGCGCCGCGATCGACTCTCCGTGCTGAGCGAAAGCCGCTGCGGCCGCGCCGCCGTCGTTGTACGGCAAGACGATCACGTCTTGCGCGACGCCGGCCGTTACGCCGGGAGAGGTCGGCACTCCGTTCGTCAGCGCGCCGCTTCCGGCCGCGATGAGAAATGGATCGGCATGGCCGTGATAGCAGCCGGCAAACTTTACGATCGCGTTGCGGCCTTTGTGCGCGCGCGCCAGGCGCAGCGCGCTCATCGCCGCTTCCGTGCCGCTGGAAGTGAAGCGAATACGTTCAACGTCAGGCATCATGCCGCGGATCAGCTCGCCGAGCTCGGATTCGGATTCCGTGGGCGCGCCGAATGACGATCCTCGCGCGGCGGCCTGCGAGATCGCCCGTACGACAGGCGGGTAGGCGTGACCGAAGATCAACGGGCCCCATGAAAGCACGTAATCGACGTATTCGTGCCCGTCGAGATCGTAGAGGAACGGACCGTGACCGCGATCGATGAAGACCGGCGATCCGCCGACGGCACGGAATGCTCGAACCGGCGAGTTGACGCCGCCTGCGACGATGCCGCGCGAACGGGCAAAGGCCGAGATCGAACGCTCGAGTCTTAACGTGTCGGTACTGCGGTGCACTCGAGAAGGACCTCGCGATCGGCGGGAGTGTTCACATTGAACAGCGCTTGCGGGTTGCGCAGCGTGATGCTCTTGATTGCCATTCGCTGCAGTACGCCGCGCATGGAGGTTTGACCGGCGCGCAGTGCGGCCTTCCCGGCGTACATAAAGGCGCGGCGATCGTAGAGCGCGCAGAGCGGATGAACCCTTGCGGCTCCATCGACCGGGACGACGCCCTCGACAGCCGGCTCATACGCGCAAAGAAGCTCCGCGGCTTCGCAAACGCCGAAGAACGGCATATCACCCGCCAGCGCCACGAAGTGCGTTTCTTCGATCGCGCCGGCGGCGCTGAGCAGCCCTCCCAAAGGACCGGCGGCACCCGGACGATCCGGGATGATGTCGCACGAGAGCCGGGCGGGGAGCGACGGCGGCAAAGGCGCGCGAGCGGAGAGATAGATTTTGCCGATTGCGGCCGCATTGCGCGCAACGTGCTCTAAGAGTGAAACACCTCTAACGTCGAGCTGAAGTTTGCCGGGCAACCGAGTGGCTTCGCCGCCCGCCAACAGGATCACCGCGAGGTTATCGTCTTGCAGACGCATACGCTTTGGCAAAGTACGTGACGATAACCTCCGCTCCGGCACGGACGAAGCTCGTCAGCACCTCTTCGATTGCCGACCTTTCGTCGATCCAGCCGTTAGCGGCCGCCGCCTTGAGCATCGCATACTCGCCGCTGACGTTGTAGACCGCAATGGGAACGTTGAATCGATCGCGCGCGGCGCGCACGATGTCCAGATACGGTAACGCCGGCTTGACCATCACGATGTCGGCGCCTTCTTCGATGTCGAGCGCGATCTCGCGCAGCGCTTCACGCGCGTTGGCCGGATCCATTTGGTAGGTTCGGCGATCGCCGAAGGAGGGCGCCGAACCGGCCGCTTCCCGAAACGGGCCGTAGAATGCCGAAGCATACTTGGCGCTGTACGCGAGGATCGCGACATCCTCAAAACGTTCGTCGTCGAGCGCCGATCGGATCGCGCCGACTCGTCCGTCCATCATGTCCGAAGGCGCAACGACATCGACCCCCGCACGCGCGTAGCTGAGCGCAGTTCGAACCAGTAGGTCAACCGTGGCATCGTTATCGACCTCGCCGCGTGCGTTCAAGATTCCGCAGTGCCCGTGATCCGTGTACTCACAATTGCAGACGTCCGCGATCACGATCGTCTCCGGCAACGCGTCCTTGATCGCGCGAGCCGTTTGCTGCACGATGCCATCCGGATCGAAGTTGCTCGAACCCGCGGCGTCTTTGAACTGCGGAATGCCGAAGAGCAGCACCGCGCGCACGCCCAGCGCGTGCAGCTCGCGGGCCTCGCGCACCGCGCCCTGAACCGTATGGCGCTCGATACCCGGCAGCGTTCGAATCGGTCCCGCCGCGGACGGATCCGCGGCCACGAAAAGCGGCTGGATCAGCTGCGAGACGGTAACGCGATGCTCGCGCACGAGGTCGCGCATTCCGGCGCTGCGGCGCAGGCGTCGCGGGCGAATCGGACGGCGCAGGAGCGTTTCTATCACCGTGATGGTTTACTCCACCGCTGCCAAATGGGCCCGCACTGCGGAAACCAGTGCCTCGGCCGCCGCTTCCTCAGCCACGACGTCCGGGACAAACCCTGCGGCGCTCGCGGCCGCCGATGTCGCCGGTCCCATCGCCGCGATGGCGGGGCGGTGACCATAGCTTCGGGCGCGCCGGAGGTAGCGCTGCGCTGCCGCAACGGAGCCGCTCGAGGCAAAGACGATCATGTCGGGCACGCGCTCTCCCAGCGAGCACGATTCTTCATCGCCGCTGCGCATCTCGATCACTTCCGCCCCGTCGGCACGCAGCGCCGCGGCGATCCGGCTGGGGCGTTCTTGTGTCCGCGGCAAGACGACGATCTTGCCGGAAAGCGGGAGCTGCGCGCGGTTCGGCAGCAGCGCTCCGGCGCCGTTCTCCAGCAAGCGATGGGCGAGCGCTCGACCAAGCGCTTCAGCCTCCGCGATGCCGGCAACGCGCGCGCTGACTTCGCGATGCACTCTCCGCGAGCCGTCGACGGCCGCTACGGTGCCGCTCGCGCGCAGTTCACCGTTCATAAAGCCGGCAAAAATGCCGATAGGCGTTTGACATCCTCCCTGCAAAGCGCGCAGCGCCGCACGTTCGCAGAGCACCGCTCGTTCGGCTGCCTCATCGTTGACCGCAGCGCGCAGCTCGTTTGCAAGCGCTTCTTCAGAGGCCAGAGTTTCAATCGCGAGCGCGCCTTGGCCGGTTGCCGGAACGATCACGCTCACGTCAAAGGGATCGGCGTACCGGGCCGTCGCGCCGAGCCTGGTCATGCCCGCAGCGGCCAAAACGAGCGCATCGCATTCGCCGTCGCGCAGCTTGCGTAAGCGCGAGTCGACGTTGCCCCGAATGTCGACGTACTGCAGGTCGGAACGCAGCGACGCCAGCTGCGCGCGGCGGCGCAAGCTCGACGTGGCGACGCGTGCGTTCGCCGGAAGCGCCGCGAAATTCGCAAACCGTTCGCTGCAGAAGACGTCCCTTGGATCTTCGCGCGCGGAAACGGCCGCGATGCGCATGTCGCTCGGCAGCTCGCTGGGAAGATCTTTGCACGAATGGACGGCATACCGCGCGCGCTCCTCGCGCAGCGCAGTCTCCAGTTCTTTGACGAAGACGCCTTGCGCGCCGAGGGCATTGAATGAACGGTCGCGCAAGCGATCACCAGTCGTCGCCACGGTAAGAAAAGTGGTTGCGATGCCGCGTTCGGCCACGCGCGTCGCGATCGTTCGTGCCTGGATCATCGCCAATGTGCTGCCGCGCGTGGCGCAGACAACGGGGACTCGTGTGCCGGCGAGCACTTCCACCGGCAGCGACGCAAGGTCGCGCAGGACGGCTGGGCGCTGCACCTTTGGTATCGTACGCTTGACTTCCGCACGCATCCGCCGCAGTGAACGCACCGCAGCCCCATACTCCGCGCCAAAGCGCTCGCGCAGCTCTTCGGCGATACGCTTGGAAAAGGCCGGCGCGGCGCCCCCCGTCTCGATGGTGAAAGTGAGCTCGCCTACGCGCACGACCGCCGGCAGCGCGAAATCGCCCCGGTCTGCCGCCGTCGCGTCGCAGACAAGGACGCCTCGTTCGCGCGCTTCTCTTACGAGCGCGGCGTTGACCGTTTCATCGTTCGTCGCCGCGACCGCCAAGAAAACTCCGTCGAGATCGGACGGCTGAAAGCCGCGCAGCTCGAGTTCCCCCGCGCGCTCTTTCACAAATTCCTGGAGCTCCGGCATAATGCTCGGAGCGACGACGCGTACGCGTGCGCCGGCGTTCGCCAAGGCCGAAGCTTTGCGCAAAGCGACTTTGCCGCCGCCTGCGACCAATACCTGACGGTTTTCAACGTGCAACGTGATTGGCAGAGACATCCGCGCGCATGACTTCGCCCGAAGCATGGACAAAACTGCCGTTCATGCGCCCAAGCGCCGCCGCAGCGTTGGCCGGCGCCGCGATTGCGGCCTTGGCCACGCTTCCCGGTCTCGGAAACGGAACGCTTTGGGACAATAGCGAGACGGCATACGGTGAGGTGGCGCGCGAAATTCTCCTCACGCGCGATTGGGTCGTCTTGCACCTCAACGGCCTGCCGTGGTACGTCCAGCCCCCGCTCTATTTTTGGCTCGCCGCGATCTCTGCGAAGATTTTCGGCGTCGGCTCCTTTGCATTGCGTCTTCCCGCCGCCCTTGCGACGATCGCAACGGGTGCGAGCGTTGCGTACGCGGTTGCGCGCACTCTAGGGCCGCGAGCTGGAATCTATGCCGGAGTAATCCTTTCAACTTGCCTGATGCAAGCCGTGGTGGGAAGGCTCGCCATCATGGATGCACTGCTCGATCTCGCGGTAACGATCGCGGTGCTCAGCTGGTTTCGCGCGCTTCAGACCGGCCGCGATCGCTGGTTCGTTTGCGGAGCCGCGGCGACTGCATTCGGCGTCCTCGCGAAGGGGCCGGTAGCTCCGCTCATTTCATTGTTGGTGATCTCGGCGTACTGTTTTTGGGAGCGTCTAGCGGCGCCGGATCCCTCGGGACACCTGCGGCTGCCGTCGTGGCGTGGATCGATCGCCGGCATCCTCATCTTTGCGGCTATCGCGGTGCCATGGTTTGCCGCTCTCTATGTGCGCGCCGGCTTGGGAGCATTCGATTGGCTCATCGGTCACTACACGATCGGGCGATATACCAGCACGATCCAAAATCAGCCCGGTCCCTTCTGGTACTATCTGCCGGTCATCATTTTGGGTTTCTTTCCGTGGATAGCGTTCTTGCCGGCATCTGTGGCCTTTACGGTGGGTGGATTGCGCCGTGGATTTGCGCATGACGACGAAGCGCAGATCGTTCGTTTGGCGCTGTGCTGGATCGTGATCCCTCTGCTTTTCTTCAGCGCCGCCCAGACGAAGCTGCCGAACTACTTGGCGCTCGAGTTTCCCGCCCTGGCGATTATCGTGGCCCTCTATTTCGATTGGAGCCTTGCGCGGCCGCGCAGCCTCTCGGCGATTTTTTCAACGGCCGCGGCCCCCTTGGCAATGCTCTTCGTCGCCATCGCAGTCGTCATTTTCTTGCGGCAGAATCATTTGCCGGCCGGTGCGCCGGAGATCGCCAACGACTTGATCCCGATTGGCGGCGCCGTCCTGGTCGGTTCAGTTGCGACTTTCATTTTCTTGTTGAAACCGGAGCGCACGACGTTGGCGCCCTACGGGCTCGCCGCCGGGATGATTGTTGCGATCGCGCTGCTCGCAGCGCTGGTGCTCCCGCAGGCAGAGCGCTTCAAGCCTGTTCCGGACTTTGCCGCGACCATCAACGCACACCGCCATCCCGGTGATGCCGTTGCTATCCGCGGCGTCGCAGGCGGAAACGCGCTCATCTTCTACACGCGTCCCCACGTTTTCGTGATCGCGCGAAGAGAAGACGATCCGGAGCTTCCCGGCGTCAGCGCGCACAGCGTCCTGTGCGGATCCCCCCGCATCTGGTTGATTGGACCGAAGACGCTTCCGGAGTACGATCGAACGTACGGCCGAGTGCGGCGTTTGATCGCTCGCGGTGGCAAAGCCGACTTGTTTTTGTACGATGGCCCAGGGTGTACGTGAGGACGATCTACTTCTTCAGCTTCGCGACATCTGAAACACTGACTGCGCCGGCGTGGTTTGATCCGAGCGCGGAGCGGACGTACGTCACGACGTTCGCAACGTCTTTGTTTGACAGCTGCGATTTCCACGCGGGCATCTGCCCGTTGTAGCTTTGTCCGCTCACTTGAATCGGCCCGGTCTTGCCGTTGAGCACCGTCAGAATGACCTGCTTTGGATCGCCGGTGACAAAATCGTTTCCGGCAAGCGGAGGAAAGACGTGCGGCGTCCCGGCGCCGGCGCTCCCGTGGCAGCTCGAGCAGTATTGTGAAAACACCTTTTGTCCGGCTGCCGCCCCGGCACTCGAAGCGGCGGTGGTGCTGGGCGGCTGGGCGTTACTCGCTCCGCCGCCGGTCAAGTTCGTCTGTTCCTGTGCCGCGGTTGCCGCTTGTGGACTTTGAGCGGCCGCGGCCTGCTTGCCCATGATCCCGAGCTGGCTCCAGATCGTCAGGCCCCAGATGACCAGCGTGGAAATCATCAGCAGCCCGATGATCGGACGCCGATTTCCGACCAGGCGCGTCGTGCTGCGATCGATCCACGGCAACAGGAGCAAGATGATTGTCGCGATGCCCGGGATGATGATCGCGCCGACGATCTCGTAGTCGCCCGGAACCAAATTCAGCAAACCGAACAGATCGAGAAAGTACCATGCCGGATACGGAATGAAGATTTTGGTCGGATCGGCTTTCGCATCCAAGAACGGTGGCCAGAATGCAGAAAAGGCGAGAATCAATATAAAGACGATCAGGGACGCCATGACGTCCATGAACATCTGATCCGGCCAAAACCGCCCTTTGCGCAGGGGCCGCGGATCCTCAACGGGCGGTCCGGCGGGGCCGTTCCAGCGAAAGATCGCCAGGTGCGCGCCGACCAGCCCGACCAGCACAGCCGGCATCAGCCAAACGTGCAGGCCGAAGAAGCGGTTGATCGTGAGCGTCCCCATCGTCGTGCCGTCTTGCGCGAACTGCTGAATCCATTGCCCGATTACCGGCACGTTGAGCGTCAGATTGATCGCGACTTGCGAGGCAAAGTACGCGTTCATGTCCCAAGGCAGCAGGTAGCCGGTCAACCCCAAGACCAGCGTCGTCAGCAGCAGCAGGACGCCGACGATCCATTGGATTTCGCGCGGCGACTTGTACGCGCCCCAAATGACCGCTTGCAGCAGATGCAGGAACAGCAGCGCGATCATCGCCGAGGCGCCCCAATAGTGCACGCTCAGCAAGAAGTGCTGGAACGGATGATCGTACATCGCCTTCGTCGATTCCCATGCGGTCATGGCCGACGGCGCATAGTAGAACGTCAAGAAGATACCGGTGACGATCTGCACGATCATCGCAAAGAGGGTCGCACTTCCGAAAACGTACCAATAGCTGGCGCCGCCGGGGATGTCCTCGGTGAGGAAATCTTTGGTCATGCTGACGAAGCCGGTGCGGCGCTCGATCCAGTTCAGCATATCAGCTGCTGTACGACACGACGATGCGATCCGGAATCGTCGGCTTGTACCGAATCCACTCGATCTGTGCCTGCCCGGCCTGTTCGCGCAGGGGCAGCGGATCGAGGCCCCTCGCCGCCGGACCGGCGATGTGCGCGCCGTCGTAGTTGAACTGCGAGCCGTGGCACGGGCACTGGAACTTGTTCACGTCCGCATTGTATTGATAGAAGCACCCTAGATGCGGGCAGATCGGGCTGAAGATCACAAAACCCATCGCTACGATCCGGTAGGGCAGCGTGTCGCTTCCATTCGGCGCGAACAGATCCGCCCGCTCGCGCACGAATTTGGTCGGATCCTTCACTTTGATCCCCCAAACGGATTCCGGAAGACTCTGTTGCGGCAGGTATGCGTCCTTGGTCTGCAGGTTGAAGTCGATCTTGACGGCCTTATCGGTTGCCGATTGCAGTTCTTTCCATCCCGCTTCGTCGAGCGGCGTCCACGTCGCTCCGCCGCTGCCGACGTCAGGGACCAAGGAGCCGACGATTGGAATCGCAAGCGCGAGTCCGATGACTCCGCTGACGGCAATCGTGAAATTCGCCATGAATGTGCGGCGGGTGACGTCGAGGTGCGTGCCGGGTTCGTCGTACGCGCTGAGGATTCGCGGATGCCCGCCTTCAGGCGACGGGGCTTGGGCATGGCTAGCCAAGATCGTATCTCCGAAGCAGCGAGTTGAGGCTGGTCTTTCCCAACGATTCTACGCGCGCCCTTCGCCCCGGCTTCCGACGAAGCTCGCACGCGCTAAACCGGCACATTCCTAGACTTTGTAACTGTGCAGGCCGCTAATCCAGATATTGACGCCGAAGTAGCAAAACATGATCGTCAGAAAGCCAATGACGCTTACCCATGCGCTGCGCAAACCTCGCCAAGCATTTCTCGTGTGCAGGTGCATGTAGACCGCGTACACGATCCAAGAGACGAGCGCTGCGGTTTCCTTCGGATCCCACTGCCAGTAAGCGCCCCACGCATCATGCGCCCACATCGCCCCGGTGATCACGCCCAACGTCAGCAGCGGAAGCCCGACGGCGACGATGCGATAGATCAAGACGTCCAGCTGCGCGAGCGTCGGCATTGCATTGATCCATTGCGCGACAGGGTTGCCTGCCGCTGCAGCCGCCGCGATATTCGGTGTATCTAAGCGCACGGACGCTCTCTGGGCGCGCAGCGATCCGCCCTCGACCGCATACTCGGCGGCCGGTTCGAGCGCGTTCTCGTAATAGTACTTCATTAGATAGAGGGCCGAGACGATGAAGGCCACCATAAAGGCCGCGTATGACGACACGACGAGCGGGACGTGAATCTTTGCCCAGTAGGACTGAAGCGAAGGCACGGCAGGCATCGTCCCTTCATCCCACGTGACGCCGTACGCGAGGAACAGCGCGGCCATCGCAATGACGAAACCGCCGATGAACCACAAGCGGTAGCGGAACGCGAAGCCGATGTAGATGGCGACGGCGAGCGCGGAGAAGAGCGAGAGGGAACCGTAAAGATTGAGCAGCGGCCAGACATGGGTCAGCTCGTAGCGCGCGGCCAGCTGCGCGAACTGCGCGATGCAGCCCGCAATTGCCAGCGGCACGCCGAGATTGCGCAGCCATGCATCACGCGCGAAAAAGTAGACGATGAGCGCCAGCGCGGAAACGACATATGCGCTGAGCGCGAGGATCATGAGCGCCTTGTCGATCGGCATGTGCTCGTGCATCTACGTGACCTCTCTCAGCTCCGCCGTTAGATCCGCGAATTGCTTTTCGAACATGTCGTATCCCTTGACTGTCGTCGCCGCAATCCCAATCCTCGATCTCCCGGCCGCGCCTTCCACGCGAATGTACAAGCGCGCGGGCAACAAATAGAACGAGATTACCAAGCCGGCAAGGAGCACGAACGCACCGACGCCCACGAGGGGAACGCCCGGATCGTACCGGTACTGCAGGCCGCTGATCATGAGATACCGCTGCAGCGCCAGGCGCCATCCGTCGCCGACGTCGATGGTCGCCCGCAGTGGTACGAGTGCGGTACCGACGGCCTCGCCATGGTCTTGCACGGCCAACGCGACGGCCGGGTCGTTGACCCGCGGATCCGGCGACGGTTCCCTGGACCGCCGGTCGACCGTAGGAACGAATTGCTCGAGCAGAATCGTGCGCTGCGTTCCCGGAAGCGTGAAGCTGTCTCCGATCGCGTAGGTGCCGTCAGAAAGCGTCCGCCGTGCGCCGCGGTGCGAAAGGCGAAGGCGCACGGCGAATCCGTAATTCGCTTGATAGTACAGCGTGCCGTCAACGTCGATCGGATGGTTGACGCGGATCGTTCGCTCGTGCGGCACGCGGTCCTTACCGGTGACCGTAACGCCGGAAACGTAGTCTATCGGCTGGTAGACGATGCCGCTCTTCGTCATCGTGGGCTGGATTTTGTACGCGAACCGATCGAGCCGGATCGTCGTCGCGGTGTACGGGATCCGAACGGTCTGGCCGCTGACGATCGCAGCATCGCCCGAAAAGCCTCGCGCCCAGTAGATCGTCGTTCCGGCGGCGATGATCACGAAGCCGACATGCGCGACGAGTACGCCGCGGCGGGCCCAGTTGTGCTTGTCGGCAAAGGTCCATTCGACGCCGCCGAACTCGCGTTTGCGCACTTGCCAACCGCGCTTGCCAAAAAACGCTTCCACGAAGCTGCGCGCATCGGATTCGCTGCGGCGCGTTTCGATCGAAGCGTTCAGCGGAATCTTCTCGATCCGCATGGGCCGCAAAGGCGGAAGACGCGCCGGGATCACGCGCTTGAACGTGCAGACGGCGAGCGACAAGAGAATCAATCCGATGACGCCGACGTAGTACGGCGCGTGGTAGACGTTGTTGAAGTCCAGCCGCAGGATCAGCCGGGCTAAGGGGGCAGCGTAGTCGCTAAAATAGGCGCCCGCATCCTTTCCTTGCTCGACGAGCACGCCAAGGAGGGTCAACAGCGCCCACGCGATCAGCAGGCAGACGGCGAAGAGAACGTTGCCGAACGTGCGCGTGAAATCCGCATAAAAGGACCGCATCAACGCCATGATCGCTCCAAGGCGACGATGATCCAAAGACTGATCTCGTAGAGCGCGTACATCGGCAGCGCCATCATCGCCATCGTGACGGGATTGCCGTCCGGGGCGGCGAGCGCGCCAAAGACGAAAAAGCCGAAGAGAAAGTAGCGGCGTGATCGCTTCAGGAACGTCGAGTTGACGATGCCGATGCGTGCAAGCGAGATCATGATCATCGGCGTTTGAAAGATCAGCGCGAACGCCAGGAAAATGAACAGCACGAAGTTGAGCGTCGCCTGGATTCCGAAAGTCGGCGTTGCCACGTTGTTCGTTATGCCGAGAAGCGTGTGGACCACTCGGGGCAGCACGACGAAATGGGCGAACGTGAGCCCCGCGATCGCAAGGAGCAGCGATGGACCGACGTAGGCGTACACCACCCGCCGCGTGCGTGGAGCGAAGGCCGGCACGACGAACATCCAGAGCTGATAGAGAAGCACGGGCAACCCCGCGACGATTGCGGCATAGATCGAAAACTTGAGTTCCACCAGGATGACGTCGGCCGGCCCGAACGCGTGCAGGGGCACGTTCTTGAAATATGCGTTGGTCAAGAATGGAATGATGTATTGGGAGGGCCAGAAAAACACGAGCGCGAGCGCGCCGACCGTGCCGATCGCGATCAACAGACGTTTACGGAGCTCCCTCAGGTGCTCCGTAAAACTCATTTCTTTCTGATCCCAGGCTTCGGCCGCGTCTTCCGTTTCGCGCGCTCGTTCGACGATCATGTCTTTAGCCGCTGAGCGTTCCCTTATCCGGCGTCGGGGGTGGTACGTTTTCACCGCCCAGGCTCGTTTCGGTCACGTTTGCGATCGGATCGGTTTTGGCGGCTTGTTCGCGCAGCCGCGCTTGCTCGCGGGCTCGCGCTGCCGCTTCATCTGCTTCGGCTTGGCCGGCGACGAATTCGCGTTTTGCCTGGCCTGCGCTGCGCGCCAGTTTCGGCAGTTTCTCCGCTCCGAAGAGCAAAATGCCCAAACCGACGACAATCAAGATGATCTCAGGACTTGCCAGGGCGAGCAAGGGATGGATAACCATAACTGTGACTCCTTTGACTATTCTTCGAGCAGCGCCGCTGCCAGATGCTGCAGCTGCGCCTTGGCCCGGCTCTCTTGAACGGGCGCGAGCGAAAGCCGTGCGCGATCGGCGTACCGCGCGATCTCCGATCGCGTTCCTTCGATGCCGCCGAAGGTATCGATTCCGGTGACCAGCGCGCTCACCGTCGCGTCGCCGTCTCCTGCGTAGAAGCGTTCGACTGTCGCTCGAAACGGCGCATCGGCATGCTTGAGCGCTAAAAGAAGCGGAATCGTCACCTTGCGCTCCCGCAGATCGTTGCAGGCGGGCTTTCCAAGCATTTGTGCGTTCGCCGTGACGTCGAGCAAGTCGTCCTTCATTTGAAACGCGATGCCGTAATAGAGGCCAAAGTCCCGCAGCGCTTTGCGCCTGCATGCGGAGGCGGAGCCTAATATCGCGCCGCATTCCGCCGCGGCGGCAAAGAGCGAAGCGGTCTTTTTCATGACGATTTCGACGTATGCGCCGAGCTGCAAATCCAGATTGCCGAGCGAGCGCAGCTGCAGGACTTCGCCGTCGCAGATCTGGGCCAGCGTAGCGGAAAGAATATTCGGGATCGGATGTGCGTATCGTGCCGTGACGTTTTTGAAGATCCACGCGAAGAGGTAATCGCCCGCAAGAACGCTGATGCGGTTGCCGTAATCGACTGCCGTAGCATTGACGCCCCGGCGAATGACCGCGTTGTCGACGACGTCATCGTGGATCAGGGTGGCGACATGAATTAGTTCCAAGTATGCTGCAAGTTCGAGATGCGCTTGCGGCAAAGCGCCGTTCGCTTCGGCGCAGAGCAGCGCGATACGGGGGCGAATGCGTTTCCCGCCCGCGGCGAGCATGCGGCGTATCGCCTCGGTGATCAGCGGGTTGTCGGTCGTGAAAGAATTGCGAAAGAACTCTTCAACGAGCGCTGAAAGGCTCGGATCGCTCCGGGCGGTTTCGATCATTGCGCCGTGCCGTAGTGGATCGCAATTGCCCCGCCCACGAGCGGCACGAATGCAGCGTCGCTGAATCCGGCACCGGCAAACCGCTCGCGAAGCGTGTGTGCGTCGGGATGGTTCGTCAACGACTGCGGAAGATACTCATACGCTGCTTTCGATCCGCCGACGATCCCGCCGATCATCGGGACGACGCGGTAAAAATACAAGTCGAAACACGATTTCCATAGCCTGTTGGGTGCTTTGCTCACGTCGAGGTTGACGAATCTAGCTCCAGGGCGAAGGACGCGCCGAATCTCCCGAAGGGCCGCGTCCAAATCGACGACGTTGCGCAGCGAAAAACCCATCGTGGCGCCGTCGAAATATGCGTCCTCGAAGGGAAGCTCCATGACGTCCGCCTCGACGAAGCTGGCGCAGCCTCGCGCTTCGCGCGCGGCACGGCGCTTCGCCTGAGCCAGCATGGGGGCGCAAAAGTCGACCCCAACGACGGAAAGCGTGCGATCCGTGCGCAGCAGGTGGAAGACCAGATCTCCCGTGCCGCAACAGAGATCGAGGATGCGCGTCCCTGCATGCGCGTTGAGCAAGCCGATCGCGCGCTTGCGCCAGCGTTCATCCATCCCGGCGGTGAGCACGCGATTCGCGACATCGTAGCGAGGCGCGATGCGTGCGAACATGTCGCGGACGTGGGCGCCCTTTTCCGTCACCATCGATGGTTCAACGCTTTCGCGCCGCCACTAGACGTTCATTCCCGCCTCCGTGAACGCCCGGTGTGATTTCGCTTGTCGCAAAGAGCGAGGTGCTCGGCGCCCTGCGCCACGCGCGCTCCATCATCGCGACCGCCTACGTCCTACGCCCGGGATGGATGCTTTACGCGCTTGAGGCAGCGGCGCGGCGGGGCGCCGCCGTCAGAGTTCTCGTAGAGGGCAGCCCCAACCGCGAAGGCCATGGCGGGCTCGCTCGGGTGAACGCGCGGGCGGTCGCAGTGCTGAAAGCTGCCGGAGCGCAGGCATGCTTGACCCAAGAAGCTCCAGGGTCGTGCGCAGTGCACATGAAGGCGCTCGATTGCGACGGCATCGCCTACTTGGACGATAGAAACTTTCCGGAAGGCGCCGACTCGATCGTTCGGGACGACTCGCGCAGCGTCGACAGGGCCATTGTCGCTGCCGTCGACGGCCGGCCGGAACCGCGCACGAGAAACTTTTGGCTGCATAAAGGCGCCGCGACTGCGGCTGAAGTCCGCATGCTCGACGCCGCGCCGCCCGGGGTGCAAGCCGAAGTGGCGACGGAAACGTTTGGCTTCTCGCAGACCTATGCGGAGCTGCTGCGTCTGGCGCAGCGCGGAACGCAGTGCCGCCTGATGGTGAGCGTCGTTACCCCGCAGTGCCGGCGCGCGCTGCAAAAACTTGCGGCAGCGGGCGTCCAGATCCGCATTGCGCCGTTCAACGAAAAAATGGCTGTCGTCGATGGAAAAGCGGCGTGGATCGGCTCCGCGAATGCGACGCATCCTTACGGCGACTGCGTCGATTGGGGACTGTCTACTCGCAAGGGGTCGATCGTCCGTGCGCTTGCGTCGCGCTTTGCGCAGGAGTGGGATTGCGGCCGTGCGTTTTCTTCAGCCGGCCGGCAAGCCGAAAAGCCCGCGCGCGTTACGGTCGGTAATCGCCGCGAGTTCCTCACGCGAAATGCGCAACAGCTCGGCGAGCATTTGCGCGGTCGCGCCGAGAAAGGCGGGTTCGTTGCGTTCGCCCCGCCTCGGTACGGGCGCCAAGTAGGGAGAATCGGTTTCCAGGACGAGATGATCCGCGCCGGTCGAGGTGACCGCTTCGCGAACGGCGCCCGCGCTCTTGAACGTGATCACGCCCCCAATCCCCAAATAGAGCCCAAACTCGTTGACATAGGTGCGCGCCTGCATCAGATCGCCGGTAAAGCAGTGCACGACGCCGCGCATCCCACTATCCCACTCATCGCGTAGAATCGCGCAGAAGTCGTCAAAGGCGTCGCGGTGATGAAAGATCAGCGGCGTTGCTCTTCGGCGCGCGATGCGGATCTGTTCGCGCAGCACGCGCTGCTGTGACTGCGGAGGGCTGTGGGCATAGAAGTAGTCGAGTCCGGTTTCGCCTATGGCCACCGTTCTCCGATCGTCGAGCATCGGCGCCAACGCCGCAGCGATATTCTGGGGAGCATCTTTGGCTTCGTGCGGATGGATACCGGCTGAAGCGAAGAGGCCGTACTGCTCGGCTGCCTCGAGCGCATGCGCAGAGTCCTCGAGGTCGCATCCAACCGTTATCGCCGTCGTTACACCGGCCTCACGCATTCGTTCGATCATCCGATCGCGATCCGGATCGAAGGCGCGATCGTGGAGGTGCGCGTGCGTGTCGATCACGGGATGCGCGGAAAAAGCGCTTCACCCGGCGCCGTCTGGGTTCCGCCGGCGATCGTTCCCCATTGCAGTGACTCATCCCATGATGCATCGATCGGTGTTTGCATTCCGAGCTGGCGCCACATCGCGTCGGCGCGCTCCGGCATGAATGGTGCGAGTAGGATAGCCAGCCAGCGCAGTCCTTCGCAGAGCTCGTACAGGAGCCGATCGAGTTCCGGAGCCCTCGCTTCCCGGTGCAAGATCCACGGTTTGCGCTCATCGATCGCGCGGTTGAGGACGCCGACCAGTTCCCAAATCGCTTCAAGCGCGTCGCGAAACTGCAATGAGAAGATTGCTTTGTGGACGCGACCGGCAAGATCCGCAAAACGATCGCCCATCGTTTGCGAATCCGGCGGCTGCGGGACTAAGCCGTCGCGGTACTTTTCGAGCATCGTGAGCGTGCGGCGGAGAAGATTTCCGAGATCGTTCCCCAAGTCGTCGTTGTAACGCGCAGCGATCTTCTGTTCCGAGTATGAGAAATCGCTGCCGAAGGGCGCTTCACGCAGCAAGAAATACCGGATCGCGTCGGCTCCGAAGCGATCCGCCAGCGCGAAGGGATCGATGGCGTTGCCCAAGCTTTTTCCGATCTTTTGCCCTTCGACCGTGATCCAGCCGTGCGCAAAGATGAGATCGGGCGCTCGTTCGCCGATGCCCCACAGCAACGCTGGCCAGACAAGCGTGTGAAAGCGCGCGATCTCTTTGCCGATCAGCTGAACGGAAGCAGGCCAAAAGGTCCGGAATGCGATGGAATCGGGCCATTCGAGCGCCGAGATGTAGTTCAGCAACGCGTCGAACCAAACGTAGATCACGCCGCCGCCGCCCGGAACCGGGATGCCCCATTGGAGAGCGGCGCGAGTGATAGACAGATCCTCCAGGCCCTGATCGAGAAGCGCCGTCATCTCGTTGTAGACAGCACGCGGGCGCACCCATTCCGGATGCTGCGCAAAGTGTTCTCGCAGGCGCGGCGTGTAGCTGGAGAGGCGGAAGAACCAGTCTTCCTCGGCGACCCACTCGACGGGGCGGCCGCATGTCGGGCACTTGCCGTCGATCAGTTTGGATTCGAGCCAAAATGTCTCATCTTCGACGCAGTACCACCCTTCGTAGACGCCCTGGTAGAGATCGCCGCCGTCGCGCAGGGCGGTGAAGATTTCCTGGACGACACGTTCGTGACGCGGCTCCGTCGTGCGAATGAAATCGTCGTACGCGATCTCATAGCGCGCAAAGAGCGCCTTCCAACGCGGAACCAACTCGTCACACCAGTCCTGCGGCGCTTTTCCGGCTGCGGCGGCCGCGCGCGCGACCTTCTGTCCGTGTTCGTCCGTGCCCGTGAGAAAGCGCGTCAGTCCCTGCGTGCGGGCTGTCCGCGCCAGCACGTCGGCGACGATCGTCGTGTAGGCGTGTCCGATATGCGGGTCGCCGCTGATGTAATAGATCGGCGTCGTGACGTAAAATGGGCGGCTCATGCGTGTTTTTCGGTGCGTTGTTTTCTGGCGGCTGCACGTGCGTAGAGGTCGCCCCGCTGACCGTAGCCTTGGGCCGCCATCGCTTTCGCAATGGCTGCCACGGAACGCCGCTCGCTAAGCATCGCATCGATGCGCTCGTCGAGATCGTCGGGGGCCGCGCGCGCGCCGGCGTAATGTACCGAGGGCATGACGACAAAGGTGATCTCGCCGCGCGCGGGGTCCTGCAGCTCGCGGGCCACTTCACCCGCCGTTCCGAGCGCTTGCTGTTCGTAGCGCTTGGTAAATTCGCGTAACAGGAAGACGAGAGCCGCTGCATCGACGCTCCCCACGTCGGCTAGCGTTTCATGGATGCGTTGCGGAGACTCGTACCACACGCTCGGCATGCCGGAGGCAAAACTTCGTTGGAAGGCTGCGCGGCGCGCGCCGCGCGGGCGTGGTGGAAATCCTTCAAAGGTAAAGCGCTTGAGGGGAAAGCCCGAGAGCAGCGCCGCGCAGACCGCCGCATTCGGGCCGGGCAATGCTTGCACGTTCAGACCCGCTTCTCGCGCGGCTCGCACGAGCTCGCTGCCGGGATCGGAGATGCCGGGCATGCCCGCGTCGCTGAGCACCGCAACGAGTGAGGATCGCGCGCGCTCCAAGATCGCGCCTTGCACGCGTTTTGCATTGTGTCCGTGATAGCTCCAGATTTCTTTTCCTTTGATCGCCAGCGCGCTCAGCAACTTGCGCGCAACTCGCGAATCTTCCGCCACGACAAGGTCGCTTTCACGCAGCACGTCGATCGCGCGCAGCGTGATGTCGCGAAGATTTCCGAGGGGCGTCGGCACAAAGACCAGCGGCATTGGACCGTTAGACTCGCAGAACTTGCCAAATCTGCCAAAGGCGCGGCGTGCGGCCGTAGAGCAGCATCCCGACGCGGTAGATCTTTCCGCCTACGATGGCTATGGCCCAGATCGTGGCCAGATTGAGGAAGATGCACAGCGCGACTTGCCAGACCGGCACGTCGCTCACGATGACGCGCGCAAACATGACGAAGGGAGAAAGCAGCGGAATGAAGCTCGCGGCAATCACGATGACGGCGTCCGGTACTTCCAAAGCGGAAACCGCGATGAAGAAAGCAGCGACCACGGGAATAAAAAGCGGAGCGCCGAGGCTTCCGAGGTCTTCGGTGTGATTGACGAGCGAACCGATTGCCGCGAAGAGCGTCGCCATCTCGAAGTATCCTAGAAGGAAGAACATGGCGAATGAAGCGATCGCGCCGACAGAAATCGTTTGCCATGAAAGTTGCGCGACGTCGTTGAGTCTTTGCAGCTCTCCGCCGCTGGAACGTTCACCTCCGAATAAGAATCCAACGCCAACCCAAAGGACCATCTGCAGAAGCGCAAGGGTCGCGGACGCGATTACTTTACCGGCTAATAGCGAGCTCGGATTGACCGAGGCGACGAGCAGCTCCGCGATCCGGCTGGTTTTCTCTTCCGCAACCGATGTGAGAATAAGCTGACTGTTGAGGACGATGAGAACGTAGAGCAGCACAAGCAAAATATAGCCCATGATCCGCGCCTGATCGGCTTGAGCGGCGGTGCCGAACTTGGACGAAACCGGCTTCACGGTCATGCGGACGGTGAGCAGAGAAGCGACTTTGCGGGCGTCCAGATTCGTCGTGACGCTCACATTGAGCGGGAGCAGATCGTGTCGCATCGTCGGCAGCTCCAGCGTTGAGGGGTCCTTCGAATAGACCGTCACTTGGAGGCCGGCGGCATCCTTTGCAAGAGCTACGATCGCCGCAGCCTTGCGGTGCGCGCGGAGATCGGATGCCGTTGCCCCGCCTCGGAGATTTAGCCTTCCGGCAATCGTGAAATCCTTCGCCAAGAGCGGTTGCGCCTGGGCGATCAGCGACGGATCGCCGGAGAGGAGGATCGTCTTTGCTCCTCCGTCGTAGGAAGCCATGAATGCCGGCAGACGCATGAAAAGCGCCACCCCCAGCGCCCCGATCAGCAAGCCGATCCAAAACACGCGCGAGCGGATTCGGCGCCGGACCTCGGCTGCGTAGACCGTCGCAAAATCGTTCAGTCCGTGTTTCCCTTTCCGATCGCGTCGAGGTAGATCTCGTGCAGCGAAGGTTCGACCGATTCAAAACGGGTGATTGCATCGGCGTTCACGAGACGCTTCAGCAGCTCCGGAAGCGGCGTCTGTGCCGGGATCTCGTAGTACGCCGCGCCTTCCTCCGGGGGCAGGAAGCGTCCTTGGGGAACCGTGTGCATCACAAGCCGAACGGCTTCGCTCCCGGGCTCAATCTTGATAATGCGTGTCGGCCAAGCTGCGCGCAGCTCGGCCAGCGTGCCGGCCGCCCGATTCGATCCATTGCTGATGATGCAGAAGCTGCGGCAGAGGTGTTCGAGCTGCCACATCTGATGGCTCGAAAGCAGCATCGCCGTGCCTTTGGCTTGCAGCTCCTGCAAGATCGCCGAAAGCATTTCCGCATTGACCGGATCGAGGCCGGAAAACGGTTCGTCCAAGATCAAGAGGCCCGGCTCATGGACCGCCGCGCAAGCGACTTGCACCTTCTGTTGGTTGCCTTTCGACAACTCGGCGCAGGCGCGCTGTGCAGCTTCCCGCAGGTCGAGCCGTTCGATCCATCGATCCGTTCGGCGTTGCGCCTCGCGCCCGGCGATGCCATGCAGACGGGCGAAGAAGATGATTTGATCGCGTGCCTTCATCTTTCCGTACAGACCGCGCTCTTCGGGGAGATAGCCGAAGGTTCGCGCGGTGCGCCTCGAAACGGGCACGCCGTCCCATGTAATGCCGCCTCCGTCGGACTCGAGGATGCGCAAGATCATGCGCATCACCGTCGTCTTGCCCGCGCCGTTCGGTCCCAATAAGCCAAAGGCCGATCCTCGCCCTAATGAAAACGAAACGTCGCACACGGCCTGAACGGAGCCGAATGCCTTTCGCACGTGCGAAACGCTCAGCATGCGAGCGCGGTTGAGTTAGCTCTTTTGAAGTTCTGCCATCCAGGTTTCGACGGCATCCGCCGCGGAGGGAATGATCGCGGAAAGGTTCTCGTGCCCATCCGCAGTTACGACCACGTCGTCCTCGATGCGAACGCCTATGCCGCGAAAGCGATCGGGCACGCTTGCGTCATCGATCTGAAAATAGAGGCCCGGCTCGACGGTCAACGCCATTCCTTGCTGGAGCTTTCCATGGCGGTACTTCTCTGCGCGCGCCGTCGCACAGTCGTGAACGTCCAGTCCCAGCATGTGGCTGACGTTGTGCAAGGTGTAGCGCCGGTAGAATTGATTCTCTTCGTCCAGCGCTTCTTCAACAGAACAGCGCAGAATGCCGAGATCGCGCAAGCCTTCAGTCAGAACGAGCATCGCAGCCCGGTTGGGCTCCAGAAAGTCATTTCCCGGCCGCACCTTCCCAAAAGCTGCGCGCTGCGCTTCATGCACGATCTCGTAGCCCGCGCGCTGTTCGGTCGAGAACCGCCCCGAGATCGGCAGCGTCCGCGTAATGTCCGCAGTATACAGCGATTCTGCTTCAACGCCCGCATCGAGCAGCAGGAGGTCTTCTTTGCGAAGCGTGCCTCCGTTCTTCGTCCAGTGCAGCGTGCATGCGTGTTCGCCTGAAGCGGCGATCGTGAGGTAGCCGACGTCGTTTGCTTCGATGCGCGCCCGCCGCCAAAAGGCCGCTTCAATTTCGCGTTCCGAAGCAGCGCGCGGCAGCACGCGGATCACGTCTTCAAAGCCGCGCTTTGTGATTTCGACGCACCGGCGAAGCTCCTCAATCTCCGAGCGGTCCTTGAACAATCGCATCTCGGCGAGGTGCCGCTGCAGGTCGCTGTCGCGCTCGGTCCGGTCGAACTTGCCGTCAACGCGGCGATCGAGGCCGCGAACTGCCGCGACCTCTCTGCCCGCGGCGCTGAGGCTTTCCAGGTAATCGTCGAGTTCGGACTGCGGCCGCGTTTCATCTACGCCGAAGAAGATCTGGCTTTCGGGGACGCCGCGGTGCCTCCCCACCCAAAGTTCGCCGGCGACCCGGTCGTTGTAGGAGGCGGCTTCTCCGCGATTGTGAGCCGGCACGAACAGGAGCGAGCGATAGCCGGCTCCGCCGGATTCCAAGACGAGGACGGATCTCGGCTCCGCCGGCCCGCCGGCCAAATACGCAAAGTCGCTTGAGGGCCGATAGCGGAAGTGCGTGTCGTTCGCGCGCACGCGTTCCTCTCCGGCGGGCACGATCAAAGTTGCGCCGGGGAACGCGCGTGAAAGCGCCTGCCGTCGCTGCGCGAACCGGTCGCGGTTCGGTATGGCGGACAGCGGCAACGGCGTTTCGATCCAATCGCCAGTCATAAACGCGCGCAGGTTCGGCGGCGTCTCACTATCGTGTGCCGCTCGTGCCGCTCTTTCTTCCGTCCGTTCTCTGGTTTCCATGGCGTCGGTGGGTTCGCGCCGGAGGAGGAGCGCTCCGCTCAGCGTTTATTCCCGAGCGGCGCCTTCCAGATCTAGGCCGAAATCGAGGGCCGGCGCACTGTGCGTGATCCAACCCGACGAGATGAGGTCAACCCCCGTGCTCGCGATCTCCGCAACATTTTCGGGCGTAACGGATCCGGAGCTCTCCAGAAGCACTCGCCCGTTTGCCAGCGCCACCGCTTCACGGATACGGTGCGGCGGCATGTTGTCGAGCAGCACCGCGTCCGTTTGCAATGCCAGCGCTTCACGCAGCTGCTCGATCGTGTCGACTTCGATCTCGATCTTCGTCATGTGTCCGCAACGCGTTCGTACGGCCTGCACTGCGGATCGCATCGATCCCGCCAGCGCAAGATGGTTATCTTTGATCAGGATTCCATCGTCGAGTCCGAAGCGGTGATTTTGGCCGCCGCCGCAACGCACGGCGTAGCGCTCCAAGACGCGCAGGCCCGGCGTCGTCTTCCGTGTGTCTACGATACGCGCTTTGGTGCCAACGGCCAGATCTGCAAGCATTCGCGTCGCCGTCGCGATTCCGCTGAGCCGGCAAAGAAAGTTGAGCGCCGTGCGCTCCGCCGTGAGCAGCGCACGTGCTTCGCATCGCACCAGCGCCGCCGGCGCTCGGGCTTCAATGCGCTCGCCGTCAGAAACCGATGCGTCGAATGAAGCGCCGGCATCGAGCAGGGTGAACGCGAGACGCGCGAGATCGAGCCCCGCAACCACGCCGGGCTTGCGTGCGACGATGCGACCGGTCGCGACCACGCCTGCCGAGAGAATCGCGTCGGTCGTTACGTCGTTCCCGCGGCCGATGTCTTCGAGGAGCGCAGCTCGAACCAGCGGTTCGAGAATCGCGCGCGGAAGGGCTTCAGGCAACGCCTTGCAGCGTCGTGAAAGAGCGGTGGGCGAAAGCGTCGTCAGCGGCCGGAAAATCGACTCGATAATGACTGCCGCGGCTCTCTTTGCGTACGAGAGCGGCTTGCGCGATCAAACGTCCGACGGCAAGCAGATTGCGCAGTTCTCCGGTCTGCACTTCCGTCGCGCTTTCCAAAGCAGCGATGCGCCCGAGAGCCGCGCGAAGCCCGGGCTCGTCACGAACCAATCCAACGTCCGCGTACATGACGGAGCGCAGATCTGCAATAGCTTGCGAGCATGCGGCGTCGCGATCCGGGGGCATCTTGGGGGGCGCTTTCATGGTTTCGCCGCCGGCGAGCTTCGAGCTGTCCGCGATGTCTTTGGCCACGCGGGAGGCGTAGACGAGCGCTTCGAGCAGTGAGTTGCTGGCCAGGCGATTTGCTCCGTGCACACCTGTAGCGCTCGCTTCGCCGCATGCCCATAGACCCGGAAGCGTCGTGCGTCCCCACTGATCGACGGCGATCCCTCCCATGTGATAATGCGCCGCCGGCGTGACCGGAATGGCCATCGATCGCGGATCGATGCCCGCCTGCATGCAAGCCGCGAACACGGTCGGAAAGAGTTGCGCAAAACGTTCGCCGACGGCGGCGCGTGCGTCCAAGCCGACGGTTCGGCCGGCGCGCTGCTGAAAGAAAATCGCTCGAGCGACGACATCGCGAGGCGCCAGTTCGGCATCCGGATGCAGTCCTCGCATGAACCGTTCACCGAGATCGTTGCGAAGCGTCGCGCCTTCGCCGCGGATCGCTTCCGTGACCAGCGGCAGCGGGTCGCGTGAAACGGCGAGAGCCGTGGGATGGAACTGCACGAACTCCATGTCGCTGAGCACCGCGCCCGCCCGGGCCGCCATCGCGATGCCGTCGCCGGTCGCTTGGATCGGATTGGTCGTATAGCGGTAAAGGCGGCCGATGCCGCCCGTAGCGAGAACGGTCGCGCCGGCACGGTAGAGGCACGGACTTCGCGTTAAAGCATCGTGCGTCCACACTCCATCGACTCGTCCATCGACGACGTGCAGATCGTCCGCAATGCTCAATTCCACGATCTCTATCGAAGGGATGGATCGCACGGCTCGGATGAGTGTCTTCAGGATCTCATGTCCCGTTGCGTCTCCGCCGGCGCGAACTATTCGCCGGCGATTGTGAGCAGCTTCACGACCAAGTGCCAGTTCGCCGCTCGGGTTACGATCGAACGCTGCACCGAGCGCGAGCAATTCTTCGATGCGCGCCGGTGCGTCGCGCGCAAGGATGTCGACGATCGTTTCGTCCGAGATGCCCGCTCCGGCGCGTTCTGTATCGAGCTTGTGCAGCGCGGGAGAATCGTCGCTGCCCATCGCAGCCGCAATGCCGCCCTGAGCCCAGTCGGTTGCTGCGCCGCCGCCCAAAGGCGCTTTGCACAGCACGCGAACCCTCATCGGCGCTAGTTTGAGCGCCGCCATCAGACCGGCAATGCCCGCGCCCACGATGACGGCATCGCAGCGCCGCTCGGTCACGGCGCCCGGCTGATCTCCAGCATGCGCTCCACGGCGGCGCGAGCGCGCGTCGCAACCGCGGGATCGACGGTCACTTCGTATTCCATCGCCTGTAGGCAGTGGAGCACTTTGGGAAGCGTGTTGCGCTTCATGTGCGGACACAAATTGCAGGGGCGCAGAAAGTCGAGCTGCGGATAATTCGCGGCGACGTTACTCGCCATCGAGCACTCGGTGATCATGACGATGCGGGAGGTGGAAGCTTCTTGCGCGCGCCGACCGACGTAGTCGACCATGCCCTGCGTCGATCCGACGTAGTCGGCTTCCGCCAGCACGTCGGGAGGACACTCCGGGTGCGCCAAGACGACGAGCCCCGGTTCTCCTTCCCGATAGCGGCGGATCTGCTCGCCCGTGAAACGTTCGTGAACCTCGCAATGGCCCTTCCAGGCGATGATCTCAACGTCTGTCTGCGATGCAACGTACTTCGCCAAATACTCGTCCGGAAGAAAGATCACGCGCGGCGCGTCCAGCGAGTTGACAATCTTGACGGCGTTGCCGCTCGTGGCGCAGATGTCAGACTCCGCTTTGACCGCGGCCGACGTGTTCACGTAGGTGACGACCGGCACGCCGGGGTAACGCTCGCGCAGCAGCCTGACATCGGCGGCGGTGATCGATTCGGCCAGCGAACATCCCGCGCGCATATCGGGGATCAGCACCGTCTTCTCGGGATTGACGAGCTTTGCCGTTTCGGCCATGAAGTGAACGCCGCACAGAACGATCACGTCGGCGCGCGTCTTCGCAGCCTCCATCGCCAGACCAAGCGAGTCGCCCACGATGTCGGCAACGGTATGAAAAATCTCCGGAACCTGATAGTTGTGCGCCAGAATGACCGCGTTGCGCTCGCGTTTGAGCCGCATAATCTCCGCGATATAGGGTGCGTGGATGGGCCACTCCACGGGCGGAATAATCGTCGAAACGCGTTCTAAAATCGGTCTCGTTTCGCGTTCGATCTCCGGCGTGTAGGCCAGTTCGGCGACGGTCATTACCGCTAGGTATAACCCTTTTCGCTTCGTGAACGTTTCGGCTGCGCGTTCACGGCAAGCCCTGCAAGAACGTGCCGATCGCAGCGTCCAGCTTCGCCGGCTGAACGTACGTAATGCAGTGGCGTAATGGCGAAACGATCGCAGACCTTGGCGTTGGGAGCGCCCGCCGGCAGGCCTGCATCGTAGCGTTGTTTGGCGTCCGCATTCGGCACCGCTCTGGCACTCATGCTCGGTCAGAAGTCACGGCCGCGAAAAGCGGCGGAGCGGGAAGCGGGCGACCCTCGAATCCTGGCAGCGTCAGCGCATAGATCGTGTAATTCGGGCCGAAAAGCCGTACTTCGTTTCCCCGGATCCATGGTCCGCAGTTAAGGCCAGGAATAAGCATGAGCGCGGGTTTTCCGGCCGTCCCATAGACGTCGGTATGGATGCTGCCGCTATCGAAGCTCGACTGCGCAGGCGGCAGCGCCGGCGGTTGCGAGGCAGCGGTCAACGTGGGAAGGGCGGTAAAAAACAGCGCCGAGAAAAAGGCGAGGATCATTCGATTCATGGCAGCTGCTCCGTGAACAATCGGCGGAAGGTTCGAAGTCCACCGCTTTTGGCGTTCGCTCGCTCGACCGCCTTCCGGCAACCGCGTGTCACAAAAAGAAAGGGCCGCGTGAGCGGCCCTTCGAGGTTGCCGTAAAGCGTTCGCTACGCCGCCCCGGACCGTCCGCTGAAGAGCGCAATCAGCTCGCTTCGCGATCGGACATTATAGGCTTTGAAGATTTCAGCGATGTGATTGCGCACCGTGTTGGGACTTCTGCCCAGTTCGGCCGCGATCTCCGTATTTCGTTTGCCGGTCAGTACTAGGCGAAGCACCTGCCGCTGTGCGTTTGAAACGAGCTCTTCGGTCGCTTTACGAACCGGCGCGCTGGAGATCTCTCGAGCTATCCAGCTGCGGGGCCATGGGGCGATCCGGTGGCGCGCCTGCACCATCCATCGCGGATCGTTCGTGAGCTGCCCCAAAGCCAGCGCGCAGAGCGCGGCCCGCCAGCCATACTCGTACGCATCGAAGGTCTCGAAGGCGTCGCGCAGCATCGGCTGAGCGTCCTCCGGTTCACCCAATCGAGTCAGAGCCACGCCTGCGGAATAGAGAGCAAAGGCCCTAACGCGAGGGTCTTCTCCGTACGGAAGAAGAGGCGATGCGACATTTCCGATCGATCGGAACTGCGCGAGATAGCGTTGCGCCAAGGCAGCATCCACGTCCGCGAAAAGCTCCGCCATGACGATCAGCGCGGCGCGCTCCTCATCGGCCGTTTCATTCCAGGAAAGCTTTGCAGCGTGCTCGTGGGCCGCGTACAGCTGATCCGTGGCGAAGGCGCGTTCACCGGTGGAGCGCGCTAAATATGCGCGATCGATGAGACAAAGCACTCGCCAGTGATCTGAAGGCGCAAGGTCTGCCGCTAAGCGGAAACGCCGAAACGCGGAGAGTTCGTCCCCACTGAGCGCGTCGATCCAACCCAGCAAGCGCGTGGACTTGAAGTGATAACTGGAGATGCCATTGGTCCACGGCATGGACCCATAGAGCTGCCTGACGCGCTGCGTCAGCTCCCCGAGTGGGAGCTCGCGACAAAACATCGCCAGTGTAGTGAGCGCATTTGCCTGATAGTAGATATTGCGCGCGTGCGTCGTTTCGAGTTCCTGAAGGGCGATCCGGAGGTGATCGATCTGCCCTCGCACGTCGCCGCGACGGACGGCTATCCACGATAACAGCGCGTGAGCGTGGGCTCGTTCGTTTGGATCCCCCGCCGCGAGCAGCCTTTGCAACAACGATTCGCTTAGGCGATTATCATGCTGCATCCAAGCGATGAGAGCTTTACCGTAGAGCGCCTCCAGATAGAGCGGATCGTTGGCCGCAAGCTCTCGCGTGGCGCGATTGAGGCGAGAGACACCGACCTCGAAGTCGCGCGTCAATCCAAAAGCGGTGCCCAGGACGACGTCGCGCTCGACTTTGTCCCGACTGCTGAGTGGTTTCAGCGCCGAAAGCAGCTGGATTGCATCTGCATACCGTTTTTCACGAAGCGCAAGCCGCGCCGCCCAAAGGTCCCTCGAAGGAGAAGCGAGCGAGGATTCCAGCAAAGCGTGACATCGCTGGTAATCCGCGACGCGAAACGCTTCGCGAAATTCGCCGACGTTGAATTCTGCCGGGTGCTGGATCCGATTTTGGTCGGCAATATTCATTGTTTGCTGCGAATTAGGTCGGATCGTACGGGGTGCTTACGGGGTAGCTTACGGGAGTCTTGAGAATCGGCGGCTCGGTGATGGTGTCTGTGCGATGCACTCGCGGCTGTCGAATGACGGCGGCCCGTACGCTTCGTGAAGGCACTTGCCCCTGAACCGTCGGCACGCTCCGCATTGCGCCTTGCGTTGATAGCGCCGGCATGACGGGCAGCCCCTTGCCGCTGCAGGCTCCCAGCAAAAGAGCAGCCGATGCCAGAAAAAGAGCCGTGATCTTTGCGCGCATCTTTCAAACCTTTCCGTACCTGCCGCCCCGGGCAACCCCGCCGGTACGAACGTACTAATACGTACGTACCTTATTCGTTGACTAGGGATACCTTTCCATGGCGACAAGAAAAATCGGCGCTGCTAGACGCGGGGAGTGCCATCTAACGAGCGCCGATTTTTAGCCCACGAACCCGGTATGTAGACCTTTAAGCGGCCAAAGCAAGCGGCATCGCTCTCGCCGCTGGGAGCCCCTTCTAGTACAAAACGACCAGTCCTTCCCCCGGCTTTCGAAAGTCGGGTGGCACGCTTACTCAGTGAAATGAGCCCTCGATGAAGCACCTGCTACGGCGAAAAGACCTGGGCCGAGGTGCGGGATGCCGCCAACGCCGGACGGGTCGCGGTCGTGCCGATCGCGACCATCGAAGATCATGGCCCGCATCTCCCAATCGACACCGATCTGAAGCTCTGCACCGCGATCTGCGAGGCCCCCCGTGCAGCGGGCGGCCGATCGCGCGCTCGTCATCCCGCCGATAACGCAGGGGTTCTCGCCGCATCACATGGATTTTCCGGGTGCGATCACGATCGGCGTGGAGAGTTTCATTCGGCACGGAGTCGACGTTTGTTCGAGCCTCGCCTGCCACGGCTTTACGCGCATCTTGATCGTGAACGGACACGGCAGCATTCGCCCTTTGCGATATCATCGCGCGCTCGAGGATGGCGACGCAGCGCCGATGGGCTACGTAAAAAGAATGGAACGCCGCTGGGTCGGAACTGGTCAGTCCGGCAAGTTCGACGTCGCGTTAGAAAACTGGGCTAACGGCACCGATCCCGACGATTCAATTCTCCTTCGCTGCGACATGGCGCCGCCCGCCGGTCGGAACATCTACCACTTCTGCGATCGCCGGCTTGATGCGGCGGCGAGCCAGGCACTCAACCGTTACGACATCCCGGGGCGCAAAGCGTTGTACGGCACGATCCAAAGGATCGTCGCATCGCAGTTGCCCATCATCGTTCTGTGGTACCAGCGCCAGCTCGACGCCGTGATCACCGACCTTCGAAACTATAAGCCGGCTCACGCCGTCACCCCGTTTTGGAATACGTGGGAGTGGAGGATCTAAGGTGACGATGCGCTGCTGCATCGTGGGCGGTGGTCCGGCCGGCATCGTGCTGGGATACCTTTTGGCGCGGGCCGGCGTTGAGGTTTGCGTCCTTGAGAAGCATGCCGATTTCTTTCGCGACTTTCGCGGCGACACGATCCATCCATCGACGCTCCAGATCATGGATGAGCTCGGTTTGCTCGACCGGCTCCTGCAGATTCCGCACTCGCAGTTGCAGCTGCTCACCGGGCGTTTCGGAGCGACCCGCGTCGCGATCTCGGATTTCAGTCACGTCCCGGGCCGCTGCAAATTCATCGCGTTCATGCCGCAATGGGACTTTCTGAACTTTCTCTCCACGCAAGCCAAGCGCTACCCTTCATTCGAACTGCAGATGGAGACGGAGGGGACGGATCTGCAGACCGAAGGCAATCGCGTCACGGGCGTCATCGCGAAAACGCGGCAAGGCCTCCGAACGATCGCCGCGGATTTGGTGGTCGCATGCGACGGCCGCCACTCAGTTTTGCGCGAAAAGGCGGGACTGAAAATCCAAAAGCTCGCGGCGCCGATCGACGCTCTCTGGATGCGCATATCGCGCAAGCCGTCGGATCCCGGGAATACCTTCGGCACCGTCGTTCCGGGCGCGGTCTTCGTGACGATCGATCGCAACGAGTACTATCAGTGCGCGCTCGTCATTCGCAAAGGCGGCTTCGAGGAGATCAAATCACGCGGTCTTCAGGCGTTCCGCGATCAGGTCGCGGCGCTCGCGCCCTACCTCAAGGAGCGAACCAATGAGCTCCGGGAGTGGGACGACATTAAGCTGCTGACCGTCGCGGTCGATCGTTTGGAGCGCTGGCATCGGCCGGGTCTGCTCTGCATCGGAGACGCCGCCCATGCGATGTCACCCATCGGAGGAGTCGGCATCAATTTGGCGATTCAGGATGCGGTTGCGGCGGCCAACATCTTGAGCGGATCGCTTCGAACCGGTACGGCGTCCACGAAGGAACTGGCCGCCGTGCAGCGCCGGCGTGAATTTCCGACGAAGGTTACGCAAGCTGTGCAGATCTTCGTACAGAACCATTTCATGGAGCGCGTGCTTTCAGTCGATGATCCCATCGCTCCGCCGCTGCTCGTGAGAATACTCAATCGCGTGCCCCTCTTGCGCCGCATTCCCGCCGCAATCGTCGGCGTAGGAGTACGGCCGGAACACGTTCGCACCAAGGAGGCTCAGCTGTGAACAAGACCCAGCAGCTTGCGCGGCTCAACTACGTCAACAATGAAGATGACAAGTACGGGCAGCAGTCCGTCATCGACATTCCCGCAGAGGTCGTCGCTCACGCGCCGTGGTTCAATCAGACGCTGACCACGGTGAATGATGCGGTGGTGCGGCTCGGCATCTTCCAAGGCGAGTATCCCTTTCACCGGCATACGCAGCAGGACGAGTTTTTCTTGGTCCTCGACGGCGAGATCGTGATGGATATCGAGGGCGGCGAATCCGTGCCGCTCAAGCATCTTCAAGGCTACACTGTGCCGAAGGGCGTCGTTCACCGGCCGCGTTCGCCCCAGAAGTCAGTCGTGCTGATGGTAGAGGCAATCGGCATCGTGCCCACGGGCGATTAGGGTAAACGCGATGCGGAGGGCATTTCGATGACGACTGTCGCCGAGAGATCCATGGTACCCTGGGAACACGACTACGAACGGGCGCTCGAGCGGGCGAAGATCGAGAGGAAGTTCGTCTTCCTAGACGTTTTCAACCCGGGTTGAGGCGGATGCCAAGCGCTGGATACCGTGACGTATCCGCAACCGCCGGTCATACAGGCGATCCTCGGCAACGCCGTTCCGATTCAGTTTGACAATTCCAAGCCCGAAAACAACCGGTACCTGCAAAGCATCCATCACATTTGGACGCCCGATATCCGCATCCTGAACCATGACGGTTTCGAACTCTACCGCTGGGACGGCTTTTTGCCGCCGCCGGAATTCATCGCGCGAGCGCTGTGCGGCTACGCCATGGCTTTTTTGCGCCTCAAACGTTTCGATCAAGCCGAGCGGCTCTACGCCGACGTGCTGACGCGCTTTTCGACGACGTATGCTGCGCCCGAAGCGCAGTACTACCTCGGCGTCACCCGCTATCGAAAGGATCCCAACAGCGATCAGCTGCTCGAGCAGTGGGCGAACCTGCGCTCGCGGTATCCCGCCAGCGAGTATCGGGTGAAACAGTCCTTCAACGAACTGCCATAACGTGAAATGCTACTTCCTGCGCCACGGCGCCGCAGCCGAGCCCGATACCTGGCAAGGCAGCGATTTCGATCGGCCGCTAACGCCGGAAGGCCGCAAACGCATAACGGCCGAGGCCGAGGCGCTGGGTGAACTGAAGCTGGAGCTGGACGCGATCGTGACGAGTCCGCTTCTGCGCGCGAAGCAGACGGCCGAACTGGTAGCCGATGCGCTGAAGATTCGCAAACGGCTGCGCGAAGATGAACGCGCCGGAGTGGATTTCAATTCAGGCAGCCTTGGCGAGATATTCCGCGATCAGCCGGACGCTGAGGCGGTCATGGTCGTCGGGCATGAGCCGAGCATGAGCCGGACGATCGGCGCGGTCACCGGCGGCGCGCGCATCGACTTCAAGAAGGGCGGTCTCGCCTGCGTGGAGTTTGCCGATCGCTCCTCGCTGCAAGGCGAACTGCTCTGGCTGTTGCCGCCCAAGATTCTGCTGCGAACTTAGCGAGCGAGATGCGCGCCCTGACCGGCGGCACGATCTATGTCAGCCCAACGGAAGAGCCGATCGAAGACGGCGTCTTGCTTATCGAGGGGAGCAGCATCGCCGCAGCCGGCCGCAGAGATTCCGTGCCGATTCCTGAAGCGTCCGAAGCGCTGGACTGTTCGCGTCTCACGATTACAGCGGGTTTCTGGAACAGTCACGTGCATTTTTTCGAACGCAAATGGGCCAACGCCGGCGAGATGCCGGCTGATGAACTCAGCCGGCAGCTCCAAGAGTTCACGCGTTACGGCTTTACGAGCGTCTTCGATCTGTCGTCGCAGTGGGAGAATACGCGGCGCATTCGCGAGCGGATCGAATCGGGTGAAGTACGAGGACCGAGTATTCGATCGACCGGAGTGGGATTGATTCCACCGGGCGGCATGCCGCCCGAGTCGGTAACGAGGGTATTGGGCATGGCCCCGGTACGGCTGCCGGAAGTCAGCGATTCGGCGCACGCCGTGGCCGTTTCGCGAAAGATCTTGCGAGACGGAGTGGATGGGCTCAAGCTATTTGTCTCTGGGGCGCCGTCCATGCCGCCGGCGTCGCTTTCTGAAAGCGTCATGCGAGCTGCTGTTCATGAAGCGCATGCTGCCGGTAAGCCGGTATTCGCTCATCCGAACAGCGGCGCGGATGTGGCGAGTGCGGTCGCGGCAGGCGTTGACGTCATCGCGCACACGACGCCGCTATCAGGTGCGTGGAATGAAGCGCTGCTGGGGACAATGCTAGAACGCAGTGTCGCGATCACGCCTACGCTTTCCCTATGGCAAGACGCGATGCGGCACGATCGCATATCGGTGCAAGAGCAATTCGTCGGTACTGCGGTGCAGCAGCTCCAGGCATGGCACGACCTTGGCGCCGAGGTCCTCTTTGGGACCGATTACGGCGCAGTCGGGGCTGACCCGAGCGCGGAATATGCGCTGATGTCGGATGCCGGTATGAACTTCCGTGAGATTCTTGCCGCGCTCACGACCGCACCGGCCGCGCGATTCGGTAAATCGGATAAGCTCGGCCGCATCACTGCCGGCTTTCAAGCCGACATTGCGGTTCTCAGCGGCAATCCTGCCGCCGGCCTTCACCACTTGGCAGAGGTGATGTACACGTTGCGGCGCGGTGAGGTCGTCTACAGAAATACCGGCGCCCCTTAGTTCGGCAGCATCGTTGAGAGGTACTCATTCGATCCGTCCGTCACGATTGTAACGGCGCCGTTTTCGTCCGTGCGGTAGATGCGCGCGCCGTAGCGCTGCAGCGTTTCTAAAGTTGACGGCGCCGGATGTCCGAACATATTGTGGCGTCCCACGGAGATGATGGCGTAATGAGGCCGCACCGCAGCGATGAACTCGGGAGTGGAGCTGTAGGCGGAGCCGTGATGGCCGACTTTCAGCACGTCCGCATGTAAATCAACTCCTTCTCGCAGAAAGCGTTGCTCCGCTTCGGCGCCCGCATCGCCGGTAAAGAGCATGCGGAAGCGTTTGTACTGCAAGATGAATGCGATAGAATTGTTGTTGATGTCGTTTCGCGACCCGGCGATCAGCGGCAGTGAAGGGCCTAAAAACTTCAGGCGAAGGCCGTCATCCGTCTGCCAAACCATTCCGGCCCGCGGATACACAATCGGCACGCGTTCGCCGTGCGCCGTCTGCAGAGCGTCGTTGTATGCGTATCCTCCATAGCGCTGGCCACTGTCGGCGAAGGCCGTGTCGTGAAAAGAGCGCAGCACCGGCGCCACGCCGCCTGCATGGTCGCCATGCGGATGGGAAAGCACGATCGCGTCGATCGATCGCGTTCCGGCACGGCGCAGAAAAGGCACGACGGTGCGCTCTCCGATCTGCTCCGCGGTGGATTCGCTGCCCGCTCCGCGTTCGAGTCGCCCGCCGGCGTCAACGAGAATCGTGTGTCCGAGCGGCGTGCGTACGAAGATGCTGTCCGCTTGACCGACATCGAGAACGGTCACGCGCAGTCGTTCGTCGGGCACGAGCGGCGGCGTCGCAACGAGCGCGATTCCTACTACTAGAAAAGCAAGTGCAGCGGTACGAGCCCCTCGCTTCCAACACCATACCGCCGGCAGCAACGCCGCATCGTATGCGCAAATGCACCAAACCGGAGCAGGGCTCATCGGAAGCGACGATGCGGGAAGCCCGGCGATGCGCTCAACGCAGCCGACGATCCAGGTCAGCAGCCATGCATTGAGGTTGGCGGCGGCCTGCGAGAGCGCCGGTATTGGCGCAAGCGCGAGCTGCGCGCCGCCCAGCACCATCGTTGCTGCAACGAATGGCACGACGAGGACATTCGCCAACACTGCGTACGGCGCAAGGATCATAAATACGGATGCCGTGACCGGCCACGTGCCGAGCTGGGTGGCCAAGCTCAATGAAAGCGCTTCACGCGCGCGTGCCGGTAGAGCGATGTGGGCTCGCAGCAACTCTTCGATCGGGTCGGCGGTGAGCAGGATAGCGCCTACACATGAAAACGAGAGAGCGAATGAAGCGCTGCCGAGCGCTTGCGGATCGCAGATCGCGATCGTCAGGAGCGCTGCGCCGAATCCGTTCCATGTCAATGGTTTAGCGCCCGCAGCGTATGCCGCTAAGCCGAACGAGATCATCGTCGCCGCACGCATCGCGGGAACGTGCATGCCGCTGAAAAGCGCGTAGCCCCAAAGAAGGACCGCGGTCGCGATGCAGCTTGTGAAGCGCGGTGCGCGGCACGCTTTCAGAGCGCCAAGCACGATGAGCGCCATCGCGCCCATATGCAACCCGGCGGTAACCAAGATATGGACCGTTCCGGTCTCTTGGAATTCCGCACGCAGATTCGGCGCAAGAGCCGCGCGCTCTCCCCACATCTCGCCGGCAAGAATAGAGGCCGCCGGCTCCGGAAGCTCCGAACGCAATTGAGCGAAAGCCCACGATTGCGCTTTCGCAATCGCAATCTTCACTGTCATCGGCGCAGGCGGGAGGCGCTGCAGGACTTGTGCCGCGCTCAGCCGGGCGACAAGACCGCGTTCGCGTTCGATCTCGCGCTGGTCCGGTTCCCCGGGGTTGCGCGGCTCATCGAACGGCTCCAGCCTTCCGCGTAAGAGTAAGCGATCGCCCGGGTGAACGCGAGCGCTGCCGCTTACGGCTATCGCGCCGAGATCCGTTTGGCAAGAGTAGGAAAAACGTTGGTCTTCTTCGGCTGCGTCATCGATTGCAACGCACGAAAGGCGCGTGGTGTGCGCGCGCATGAGGTGGGCGGCGGACCGCTGATGGATCGCGCCGCTTGCTGCGCCCAACACGAGGGCCGCGACCGTGGCCGCACGAACGGCTTTTGAAAGATCGCGCTGCGCCAAGAACACGCATGCGGCAGCAACGCCGCATACGAGGAGCGCCCGTTCCTGGTTTGCAAGCGGTAAGGCCGTCGCCGCGCCGAGCGCGGCGGCAATGCCTGCAGGAAGCAGCGGATAGCGCCGCATCGTTTACTCGTTTGCGACGAAAGGCCACACTCTCTAGAGCGTAAGGGAAAGGACGGACCTTGAGAATTTTGGTCACCGGCGGCGCGGGATTCATCGGATCCCATATCGCCGAGGCCTATCTGGCCGCTGGGCACGAAGTGCTCGTTTTGGATTCGCTGTGGGAACACGGAGGTGGGCGCCGCAGCAATGTAGCGCAGCGCGCTCTCTTCATGCACATGGACGTGCGCGACGAAGGGATCACGCGCGTCTTTCAAGATTTCAAGCCGGAAATCGTGAACCATCACGCGGCGCAGCACAGCGTCGCAATCGGTTCGCGCGATCCCGTCTATGACGCTCAGATCAATGTTCTGGGTTTGCTGAACGTCCTGGAGAACGCAGTCAAGAGCGGCGTGCGCAAAGTCTTGTTCGCTTCCAGCGGAGCGAGTTTCGGAACGCCGGAGAGCTTGCCGATCGATGAGTCAACGCCGCAGCGCCCCGAATCGCCCTACGGTATCACGAAGATGGTTGCCGAACATTATCTCCGCTTCTATGGGCGCGAGCACAGTCTCGACTTTACCGCGTTACGCTATGGGAACGTCTATGGGCCACGACAGGATCCGAACGGCGAAGCCGGTGTGATCAGCATCTTTATCGGAAAATTCCTGGCCGGGGAAAGCGTGCGCATCAATTGGGACGGTGAGCAGACACGAGACTACGTCTATGTACGCGATGTTGTCGACGCCAACGTGCGGGCGTTGGACCGCGGAAGCGGCCGATGCTACTTCATCGCGACGAACCGCCGTACCAGCGTCAATGAAATCTATCGAACGCTTTGCGAGATCATCGGCTTCGAAGCGCCGATTACCCGAGCGCCGCGCATTGCGGGTGACGCTCGCGATAATCAGTTTGATTTTTCGCCGGCGCGCGAAGAGCTCGGATGGGAACCAAAAACGCCGCTCGTCCAAGGCATCCGCGAAACGTACGATTACTTCAAGAAGCTCGCCCCGGTCTCATGACGGCTCTGCCGCCGTGGATCGTTCACGCGGTGATGCGGGCGGCGGATCGGCTCACGAAGTTGCGGCGCAGTCTGCTGCCGCCGCGCCTGGCGGCGATCGAGCTCGCCACTATGTCGTGGATGTCGTATGCGCTCGCAGCGTTTTGCGAGCTTGGTATACCGGACCGCCTCGCGCACGGTCCCCGGACGCCGTCGCAACTCGCGGCTGAAGGGTGCGGAGATGAAAGGATGCTCTTCCGTCTGCTGCGTGCGCTGGCAGGCTATGACGTCGTGCGTTACGTGGGCGGAGGCCGCTTTGCGTTGGGACGGGCCGGAAAGGGAGTCGCGGGCGGCAATTCCGTGCGGCCCATGGTCCTCTACGCCAACACGCTTTGGCACGCACGCGCATACGCGAACCTTGCGGAAGCCGTTCGCAGGGGACGCTCAGGATTCGAAGTTGCGCACGGCACGTCGATGTTCCAGTTTCTCGCAGAGCACTCTGCGGACGCTCAGCTCTTCGACGAAGCGATGCAGTCGCTCACGCCGTTCTATGCCCAAGCCTTAGCGGCAGCTTACGACTTTTCAATCTTCGCTCACGTCGTCGATATCGGCGGTGGAACCGGCGCGCTGCTCGCCGCGCTGCTTGGCCGCTTCCCCGAGCTGCGCGGCACGGTTTTTGAACTCTCGGGGGCCGCGCAGCGGGCTCGCGAGTATGCCGCGCAGCGGCATGTGGAAGATCGCCTCGAAGTGGTGTGCGGAGACATCTTCAGTGAACCGCCGCCCGCAGCGGACTGCTACATCCTCAGTCATGTTCTGCACGACTGGAACGATGCCGACTGCATTCGCATCTTGCACAACGTGCGCCGAGCGATGCGTCGAGATGCGCGTCTGTTCGTTTACGAGATCGTCGCTGCGCCGCCCAACAACCGCTGGTCGCAGGATCGCATTACGGACATCGAGATGATGACCATGCTCGGAGGCCTCGAGCGAACGCGCGAAGAGTTCGCCGATCTCTTCGCAAAGTGCGGCCTGCGTCTGGCGCGCGTCCTTTCCACTGCCGCGCCGGAATCCGTGATTGAGGTCAAGCGGTAACCAGATTGAGCAACTTGTCCGCAACGAAGATCTGCTTGCGAATCTCCTTGCCGTTCAACTGTGCCTGCACGCTCGTCTGTTCCAGTGCGAGTGCCAGCGCCGTTTCCTGATCCGTGCCTGGCGGAACGCTCAGGCGCGCGCGAACTTTACCGTTTACCTGCACGACCAGCGTAATCTCGCCGGCGGCAAGCGCCGCTGTATTCTCACGTGGATACTGTTCGATGTGCACCGATTTGCTATGGCCCATGCGTTCCCACAGCTCGTCGGCGATATGTGGAGCGAAGGGCGCCACAATCAGCGGCAGCATGCGGGCTGCGTAAGCCGCCGCCTTTGAATTCGGAACGTTTTGCTCGAGAGCGGTGAGCGCGTTGACGAGCTCGTCGAAACGAGCGATCGTCGCATTGTAGTGGAAACGGCGCGATTCCGTTTCGTCGATAGCGGATTTGATTGCCGCGTGCACGGCGCGCACGAGCGCACGTTCCCGTTCGGTTTCCATGGCCGGCAATTCGTTGATGTCTGCGGAAGCTGCCGGCTTGGCGTAGGGCTCGCACGCGCGCCAAACGCGCCCGAGAAAGCGAACCCGTCCAGTGATGCCTTCATCGGTCCACTCACTGGTGTCTTCGGGGGGCGTGACATATAAAAGGAAGAGACGCATTGCATCTACGCCATAGCGCTGCACCGTTTCATCGATCCCGACGACGTTTCCGCGCGACTTGCTCATCTTCTCACTGTTGTAGAGCACCATGCCGTGATGAAAAAGGCGCGCGAAGGGCTCATCCGTCTCGCCGGTCCACCCTTCGTCAGCGAAGAATTTATAGAAGAAGCGGGAGTAGAGCAGGTGCAGCACGGCATGCTCGGACCCGCCGATGTACTGATCGACCGGCATCCATCGCTCTGCGTTTGCAGGCTCCCACGGTTTTTGCGCGTTTTTGGGATCGAGGTAGCGCAGATAATACCAGGACGATTCGAAGAATGTGTCCATCGTGTCGCTTTCCCGTTTGGCGGGGCCGCCGCACTGCGGACAACTGGTTTCGATGAATGAAGCATCCGCCGCCAAAGGCGATCCCTCCCCCGTAATAGGCACGTTGGCCGGAAGCAGCACGGGAAGATGTTCTTCAGGAACGGGCACTTCGCCGCACCGCTCACAGTAAATGATCGGGATCGGCGTGCCCCAATAGCGCTGGCGCGATATCAGCCAATCGCGAAAACGATATTGGATCTGCGGCGCTCCCAAGCCCAGCGCCGCCAAGCGATCGGCGATCGCTTTGCGCGCACGTGCGCTCGACATCCCGGTAAAGTCGCCGCTGGCGATCAGGCGGCCGTCTTCGAGAAACGCTGCACCCAGCGGCGCCCCGGCGCCGTTACCCGGCGCAACGATCACTTGTGCTACAGGCAATCCGTGATTGCGCGCAAACTCGAAGTCGCGCTGATCGTGCGCCGGAACGCCCATCACGGCGCCGCCTCCGTACTCTGCGAGCACGTAGTTGGTGACCCAAATTGGAACGCGTTCGTGCGAGAGCGGATTGATCGCGTAAGCTCCGGTGAAGACGCCCTGCTTCTCCAAGAGGCTCGTCCGTTCCAGTTCCGACTTCGGCTTGATCCTTTTGGCAAAGTCTTCTACGGCATTGCGCTGGCGTTTGGTCACGATCCGCTCGACGAGCGGATGGTCGGGCGCCAGCGCGACATACGTGACGCCGAAGATCGTGTCGATTCGTGTCGTAAAGACGTCGATTCGCTCTTTAGAGTTTTCAACGCCGAACGAGAAGGCAACGCCGTCGCTTCGACCGATCCAATTCCGCTGCATCGTTCGGGTGCGCTGCGGCCATCCGGAGAGCTTCTCGAGATCCGCTAAGAGCCGCTCAGCGAAGGCGGTGATCTTCAGAAACCACTGCGAAAGGTTTCGCCGCTCCACGATCGAGTCGCACCGCCAGCACCGCCCATCGATCACTTGCTCATTCGCCAGCACGGTACGATCGTGCGGGCACCAATTGACCGGCGCTTCACGTTTGTACGCCAGCCCCTTGCGGTAGAGCCGGATGAACAGCCATTGATTCCAGCGATAAAATTCCGGATCGCACGTCGCGATCTCGCGCTTCCAATCGTAGCCGGTGCCCATCAGCCGAATCTGCCGCTGCATGTTCGTAATGTTGGTGCGGGTCCATGCGTTGGGATCCGCGCCGTGCGCGATGGCGGCGTTCTCGGCGGGCAGGCCGAAAGCGTCCCATCCCATTGTATGAAACACGTTGTTTCCGAGCATGCGCATCATTCGGGCTACGGCATCGCCTAATACGTAGTTCTTGGCATGGCCCACGTGGAGATCGCCGGAGGGGTACGGCAGCATTTCGAGGACGTAGTATTTGGGGCGCGCGCTATCGTCCGCGGGTTCATAGAGCCGATCGCGCTCCCAGCGTTCCTGCCATTTGCGCTCCAACGCGCGAAAGTCGTACGAATCGGCCATTTGAAAGGAAAGTAATAGGGCCGAGCTCGCTCTCAACCCTTTCCTCGCTTTGCAGCGGCGTGAAGGGCGGGGCATGAGCCGTTGGGTTTCCGTCGCCGTCATTGCGGTTGTCGCCGCTATCGCTGTGCTCCATCCGCCGCCCAAAGCTGCGATGAACGCATCTGTACCGGTTGCCATGGCGACGCAGCACGCTTTTCGCGCCGTACGTCTGCGCGCCGCCGATCCGCCGCTCGTCGTCTATGTCGCCGGGGCGATTGCGCATCCGGGCCTTTACAAGCTGCGCGCCGGGTCGCGCGTCAACGATGCAGTCCAACGCGCCGGCGGACTGCTTGCGGATGCGGATCCGGCTGCGGTCAACCTTGCCGAACGGCTCGAAGACGGCCAAGAGATTCGAGTGCTCCACGCGGGCGAGACGGCGCCGGCTCCGAAGCGATCGGGCCGGCACGCGCACCGCCGAGCGAAAAAACGGAGCGCCGAGATCGTTGTCCCACAAGGAGCAATCGACGTGAACGCGGCCGACGCAGCTGCGCTTGCAGCGCTTCCCGGTATCGGTGAAACCTTGGCGGAGCGCATTGTCGAGTTTCGCTCGCTCAACGGCCGCTTCGCATCGCTCGACGAGCTGCTCGACGTCGCCGGAATAACGCAGCGCAGGCTCGATGCGATCGCGCCGATGCTCGTCGTGCGATAGCAAAGGGAGCATCAGCCGGCGCACGAAGCGCCTGCCGTGGACCTGGCGGCGCCCAAACCGGAAACGTTGCCATCGCTGATCCGCTCGGCGCTGGCGCAGAAACGCGACGCCGTCTTGCTGGAGCGCATCAACGGCGCATGGTCCGCAACCTCCAGCGATCGGTTACTTGAACGGATCGAGAGCTGCGCGTGCGCGATTCGCGACTCCGGGCTGACGACCGGCGATCGCGTCGCGCTGATCGCCCGAAACTCAATGGACTGGGTGGTTGCCGACTTTGCCGCGCTCTTCGCCGGATGCGTTGTCGTTCCAATTTTTCCGGCGCAAGCGCCGGATCAGCTGGCATACATTCTCCAAGATTCCGGGGCGCGGCTGGTCTTTTGCGATCAGCCATCCGCTGTCCGCGTCGGTTCGCTTACGATCGATCCCTCGCGGGTGGTCGTTTTTGGAATGAGCGGCGACGACGGACTGGAGGCGTTCGAGCAGCTAGGCAGAGCCGCGCGCTCCGCGCATAGCGACTGGCCTGCTGCGTTCCATCACGATGTTGCGCCAGACGATCTCGCCGTGCTGATCTATACTTCGGGCACGACCGGCGAACCAAAAGGCGTCATGCTTTCGCACGACAATCTCGGCTTTACCGCGCGCGCGGGTTTTGGATACGTTTTTGATTTTCTGCGTCCCGGAGACGCGGTGCTGTCGGTGCTTCCGTTCTCACATATCTACGAGCACTGCGCGAGCTACGGCTATCTGCTCACCGGCGTGCGGCACTACATCGCTCACGATCCGGCAGAGCTCATACAGGATCTGCGCGAGGTGCGCCCCGTCGTCGTCACGGCGGTTCCGCGGCTCTTCGAGCGCTTATTGACCGGCATCCTCGGACGCGCCAAAAGCCGGGGCGGTATCCAAGCGAAGCTCGTTCCATGGAGCCTCCAAACGGGCCGAAAGTATATGGCCGCGCGCGTGCGTGGGGCGCCGCTATCTGCGTCGCTAGCGGTGCAGTCCGCTGCTGCGCGCGCGCTTGTTCTGCGGAAGATCCGCCCGTCGTTGGGATTGCAAAGCCTGAAGTTTTTCACGAGCGGATCGGCGCCGCTGCATTTCGATACGGCCATGACGCTGCTGGCCTGCGGCATTCCGATTGTCGAAGGGTACGGACCGACGGAGTGCTCGCCGGTCGTCAGCGTCAACCGCATCGAGGAGAACCGGTACGGTACGGTCGGTAAGGCGATTCCCGGCGTGAAGATCAAACTCGCGAATGACGGCGAGATTCTCGTGCGCGGGCGGAATGTCATGAAAGGCTACTATAGGAAGGAAGAGGCGACGGCGCAAGCGCTCGGCGACGGATGGTACAGGACCGGTGACATCGGCATGATCGACCCCGAAGGGTTCTTGCGCATCACCGACCGCAAGCGCGAACTCTTTAAGACTTCGGGAGGCAAATTCATCGCGCCCTCGCGCGTCGAGTCGGCGATAAGGCGTTCGCTTTATGTCAATCAGGTCATGGTGACGGGCAACGGTCGCCCTTTTCCGATTGCGCTGGTTTCGCCGAACTGGGACGTGCTGCATTCGGAGTTAGGGATCGACGCAAGCGTCTCAAACGAATCGCTGGCGCAACGAGCCGACGTAAGAGCATTCCTCACAAAAGAGATCGAACGGCAAACGGCCGAACTTGCGCGATACGAACGAGTGCGTGGCGTCGTCGTGCTTGATCGCGAGCTCACCGTCGAAGACGGAGCCCTCTCACCGACGCTCAAAGTGAAGCGGCGCGTCGTCGAAGATCGCTATGCCGGCTCGATTGAAGCCGCCTACGGCGCTTTCGGCGGCTCCTACGGCTAGATGCCGTATCTCAACATCGTGCACTTACGAGCGCTCACTTGCGCCGTATGCGGCGCCGAACTGGCTTCTGCAGGTGCGCGATCGTTCATCGTGAGCGGGAACGGAGAGCCGTTCTCCTTCCCCGCCGACGATATACCAGAAAACTTGCTCGTGCAGCTCACCTGCGCGAACGGTCACGTCACCGAGCTGAGCGTTCCCGGCGAGGTGTCGGCTGAAGAGGCGCGGATGACGCCGGATGATGCACCGATCGCGACCGATGCCGTCAATGTGGCCGAAAGGAGAAACTCCCTGCGCGAAGAGCAATAAGTGGAGTTCATCGCCCACCGTCAACCGGGGAGTCAGTCTTTGAGCCGACTAGGGATCATTTTCTTGGCCTTGTGCCTCTGCGCTTCGTACGCGAAAACGATCGCAGCGCCGACACCCTCGCCGTCGAGCCCACCGGCTGCTGCAGCGCAGAGCGCGGAAGCGCCCGACGCCGTTTCCCAGCATACCGTGAACGTCGGCGGCCGCACGATGATGTACACGGCGCGCGCCGGAACCATCGTTTTGCGCAACGACAAGGAACAGCCGACCGCAAGCGTCTTTTACACCGCGTACACGACCGCCGGTCCGGAACGTCCAGTCACGTTTGTGTATAACGGCGGCCCCGGGAGTTCGACGATGTGGCTGCGCATGGGTTCGTTCGGCCCCGTGCGCGTGCAAGCTGCGAACGGCGCGCCGACGGGGCCGCCGCCGTACCGCATTCTTTCCAATCCCAACACGCTGCTGGACAAGAGCGATCTCGTCTTCATCGATATGCCCGATAGCGGCTTCGGGCGCATTCTGCCCGCCGGCAATGCCAAGATGTTCTTCGGCGTGGATCAGGACGTTGCGGCATTCGGCCAATTCATCTCGCGGTATCTGACGAAATTCGGCCGTTGGAATTCGCCGAAGTTCCTCTTTGGCGAGAGCTACGGGACGACGCGATCCGCTGCGCTGGCGGCGTACCTTTTTCAGCACGGCATCGCGCTCAACGGCGTCGTCCTTCTTTCATCGATCCTGAATTTCGGTTTAGATTTCGGCAATGGCGATCCGATTGGCGGCGGCGATTGGCCCTACGTTCTCTATCTGCCGACGGAGGCGGCGGCGGCATGGTATCACGGAAAAGTGCGTGACCGTTCCACCGACCTGCCGGCATTTCTCAACGGCGTCGAAGCCTTCTCTCTGGGCGAATACCTGGATGCGCTCTATAAGGGCGACACGTTGCGCGCGTCGGAGCGCTCTGACGTCGTCCAAAAACTGAGCGGATATCTCGGGTTATCCGCGCAGTATATCCGGAACAACAATCTGCGCGTCGCCTACCCGCGATTAGAACAAGAGCTCTTGCGATCGCAGGGGATCATCGTCGGACGGCTCGACGCGCGGTATCAAACGTATGCGCTCGACAGAGTCGGCAATGAGGGACCGCCGTGGGATCCGACGGATTCGTCGATCGACGCGCCCTACACGACTGCGGTCAATCAATACCTTCGAACCGATCTCTCCTACGTTACGCCCCTGGAGTATCGTCCGAACATCTACGGCATCATCTACGCCAACGGCAACACGTGGGATTTCTCACACAAGCAGCGTTATCCGACCAATGTGGCCCCGGATTTGGCTGAAGCGATGACGCAGAACCCAGGCATGAAAGTCTTCTCTGCAAACGGCTACTACGATTTTGCGACGCCCTTCTTTGCGACCGTGTACACCCTGCGGCATCTGAACATCGCTCTGCCGCTGCAGAGCAACATCAGCTACGGATTCTACCGGTCGGGACACATGGTGTACCTCAGCGAATCGGCGCTCGTGCAGTTCAAGAGCGATCTCGCGAAGTGGTACGACGTTGCGCTGGGACGCCAGGAGTAGCGGCATGAAAAGCTTTCACCGTCTGGGTGCGTCCCTGCTCGCTTTGATTGCCACCCTCGCGCTCGCGCCAAGAGCGCCTCGCGTCTTCGTCGCTCCCGGCCCTCGGGATGCCGTCACTCATTCCACCGTGGCGGTCGGCGGTCACACGATTCGCTATACCGCGCGCGCGGGCACAATCACTCTTCGCAACGACAAAGAGCAAGCCACCGCGCGAATGTTTTACGTGGCTTACACGCGCGATCCCGTGGAGCCGTCTCGGCGGCCGATCACGTTTCTTTACAACGGCGGGCCCGGAAGCTCGACGATCTGGCTGCACATGGGCTCATTTGCGCCCGTGCGTGTCGTGACGCGCAACGGTGCGCCCACCGGCCCTGCGCCGTTTCGGCTGGTAGCTAACCCGTACTCCCTCATCGACAAGACCGACCTCGTTTTCGTCGACGCGCCGAATACGGGGTTCAGCCGGGTCATCGCATACGGACATCCTAAAGACTTCATGGGCGTGGATCAGGACGGTCGGGCGTTCACGCAATTCATCCAGCGCTACATCACGCAGTTCAACCGCTGGAATTCGCCGAAGTTTCTCTTTGGAGAGAGCTACGGTACGACGCGGGACTGCGTGCTCGTCAACATGCTGCAGAACGCGGGCGTCGAGTTCAACGGCGTCGTTCTTCAATCGTCCATCCTCAACTTCGGACTCGGTGGCTTGGGTGGCGGACAGCCGATAGGCGGCGACGATTGGTCGTACGTGCTCTATCTGCCGACCGAGGCCGCAACGGCCTGGTACCATCATATGGCTCGTCCGAGGACGAGTCTGCCGGGCTTTCTGCGCAAAGTCGAGCGGTTCGCCGGCACGGAGTATTTGCACGATCTTGCACAGGGCGACCAGCTCGACTCCGCCGAGCGAGACGTCATCGTTCATCGCCTGCACGACTATCTGGGCCTCTCCGAAGCCTACATTCGCGAATCAAACCTTCGCATACCGTACATGCGCTTCACGAAAGAACTGCTGCGCAATGAAAACACGATCCTCGGCAGGTACGATTCAAGGTTCGAAACGTATGATCTCGACGCGGCCGCTGACGTCCCCAGCTGGGATCCCTCGGACGTCGGCATCTCCGGGGCGTTCGTCGGAACGTTCAATCGATACATTCGTTCAACGCTTCACTATCAAACGGGGCTGCAGTACCGGCCAACGGCGTACGGCGGCCTTCTAGGCGCAAAGTGGGACATGAAACACAATGGCGACGATCCGCCGGCGAACGTGGCGCCGGATCTTGCAAAGGCGATGTCCAAGAATCCGCACTTGCACGTCTTTTCCGCAAACGGCGACTACGACTTTGCCACGCCATACTTCGCGACCGTTTACACGCTAAATCACTTGAACATCGCGCCCGCATTGACGAAGAACATCACCTACGGCTTTTATCAATCCGGGCACATGATCTATCTTCGCCCATCCGCGCTCGCGGTGTACAAGGCGGATCTTGCGCGCTGGTACGACGTGGTGACGGGTCGCTAACCGCAGCGGATGCGCCGGACGTCATCGTGATGGATAGAACCATGACGACGCGCAACATAGCGTGGGAGCAAAAAAGCGTCATGGTGAGGTTATCGAACCATGCAGCAGAGGTGCCGGCTCTAGAGCGCCTGAGCACGCAGCGTCATGGTGAGGTTATCGAACCATGCAGCAGAGGTGCTGGCTCTAGAGCGCCTGAGCACGCAGCGTCATGGTGATGGATAGAACCATGACAGGCTGCAGGCCTTTCGAATTGGGCGTTGCTTGTGAATGCAGAGGCGTATGCTCTGCGTTTACATTGTGCTCTGTTCCGACGACAGCTTTTACATTGGTGTCACGAACGACGTCGAACGCCGGGTGTGGGAGCACAACGAGGGAATCGATACCGGTTGTTACACGTTTAAGCGTCGCCCTGTTCGGCTAATGTACGCCTCCGAATTTCCTGATGCCATGTCGGCGATCGATTGGGAAAAGCGTATAAAACGGTGGTCGCGCGAGAAGAAACAAGCGCTCATCGATGGCGATTGGAAACGGATAAAAGCGCTTACTCACCGCGTTATGCCTATGCGTCAGCGTTAGTTTCCATGATGGTTCTATCCATCACCATGACGTCGGATTTGTCACGCATCAACCGCTAGTAACCGTCACGGTTCTATCCATCACCATGACTGGGTTCTATCCATCACCATGACGTCCGCTACGTCGCGTCTCTGCCAGGGATCGACGTCACGGTTCTATCCATCACCATGACGTCGGATTTGTCAGGCATCAACCGCTAGTAACCGTCATGGTTCTATCCATCACCATGACGTCGGATTTGTCACGCATCAACCGCTAGTAACCGTCATGGTTCGCTCCATCACCACAGGTCCATCACCATGACGCAGAATCACCAGGAACGTGCCTGCTCCACAATGCGCATCGCTGAAGCCGCGCGCGCGCGAAGGATCGCAAAAGCGCTATACTGATCAGGCGTCGGGCGCGCATCAGCCATTTCCACGGCATTTTCGAGATTGGCCAAAGCATCCGAAATGAAGCGAAGGCTGCTGAAGTCTTGCGCCGGCTTTCCCACGGAATCGTCGGGCGTCGTCGGCGGCGCGCTGCCGATGACGCTATCGAGCTGCGCGCGCTGCGCCGCGCTCAGAAAGCCGCCGTGCCGTTTGAGCAGCGATTGTGCCGCGGTGCGGGATGCACGAACTTGAGCGATTTCACTTTCGATGTTTTGCGCCAAGGCAAACTGCCGCCGAAGATCCTCATCGCTGGACGGATAACGCGGATCGCGGACAAGCGTTAAAGGCTGCGAGTACGTCGCTCCGTTGACGATCATGCGAACCGCATACTGTCCGGGCGGTGCGAGCGGTCCAACGCCGCGATGGCCTTCCGTCGACGAACCGTAGTGGAGATCCCAGACGAAGCGATGCGCTCCGGCCTCAGCCGAAGGCGGGCGCTGCGGGTGCACCCAGAACGCCGGAATGTCGAGCGTCTTCGCGTCGACGGCTTGCGGCTTGTCGTTTGAAGCCCATTCGCGCGCGATCCCACCGCTCGCATCGATGATCTGCAGCACCAGCGGCGTGCGCGCACGCTCGATGGAGTAGTCGAGAATCGCTCCATCAGGCGGATTGGCAGCCGTTGCCTCATCGGTCGGCAGCGGCGTGCCTTCATCGCTTCCCGGTCGCGTGCGATACGCGACTGCGGGCCGGAAGAGATGGGCGCTTTCACCCGCAACTCCGGCCGAAATCTCGCGCAGCGGCTCCGCATCGTCGAGGATGTAAAAGGAGCGCCCATGCGTCGCGAGCACGATGTCGTCCCTGCCGAAAACGATATCGCGGATCGAGGCAGGCGGAAGGTTGCGCTTGAGCGATTGCCAGTGCGCCCCGTCGTCAAACGAAACGTAGAGAGTGGAATCTGTTCCGGCGTAGAGCAAGCCCGGACGCTTCGGATCTTCGCGCACGACGTTGACGAACTGCGTCGAAGGAATGCCGTCGGTGATCGCGGTCCAGTGCATGCCGCCGTCATGCGTGCGGTAGATGTACGGACGGTTGTCATCCAAGCGATGGCGATCCACAGCCGCGTAGGCGGTTTGCGGATCGAAGCGAGAAGCGTCGATGACGCCCACTTTGCTCCACGCCGTCACTTGCGGCGGCGTGACGTTTTGCCAATGTGCTCCTTCATCGCGCGTGATCCAGACGTATCCATCGTCCGTTCCGGCCCATAGCTCATGGGCTCGCGCCGGCGAGGGCGCGATCCAGTAGACGACGCCCCGCCGCGCAAGGCCGGTGCTGTCGGCGATCGTTGCGGGATCCAGGTTTGACGGAACAACATTGGAACCGCGTGTGAGGTCCGGGCTGATGATGCGCCATGTCTTGCCGCCGTCTGCGCTGCGAAACACAACGTTGTTGCTCACGTAAACGACGCGGCGATTTTGCGGTGATACGGCGACGGGTAGCGTCCAGGTGCTGCGCCAGACTCGATCCGGAAACTTGTGCGTGGGATCGATGTCTTGCTCCCACCCTGTGTCAATGTTTTCGTACGTCGGCGGATTCCCATAGAGATGCGCGGGATGCAGGGGGTCGGCCGCAATCGTGCCGCTTTCACCGCCAACGTCGATCGGCAGCCAATCCGCTTGGCCGATCCCGCGATGCCGAGTGCGGCTCGGCACCGCCATCGCGCCCGAGTCTTGCTGCGCACCGTACACCCAGTATGGAAAGCGATTATCCGTAGCAGCGTGATAGAACTGCGCCGTGGGCTGGTTGTACCAAGAGCTCCAAGTCTTCGCGCCGTCAACGCTCACGACCACGCCCTGATCGCCGCCGAGAATCATCCGATTTGAATCATTTGGATCGATCCAGAGCGTGTGGTAGTCGTCGCCGCCCGGCGCACCCTTGATCGCATCGAATGAACGGCCGCCATCGGTCGAACGATACGTTGAAGTATTCATCACGTAGACTTCATTGGCGTTGCGCGGATCCGCGGTGATGCCTCCGAAGTACCATCCGCGCTTCCAAATGCGCTGCTCGCCGTCGGTGTGGCTCCAAGTCGCGCCGCCATCACCGGAACGGTAGATCCCGCCGGTCTTCGGATCGTTCGTGTCGACGATCACATAGATGCGGTTGTGCTCGGCAGGCGAGACGCTGATGCCGATATGCCCGACGCTCGAAGGAAATCCGTTGCCCGCTACATGCGTCCACGTCTTTCCGCCGTCGACGGTCTTGTAGAGGCCGCTGCCCGGACCGTTGCTCGGCGGATAAACGTTCCATGGCGGACGCCGAGTTTGCCAAAGCGAGGCAAAGAGAACGTTGGGCTCGGCGGGGTCCATCGCCAGATCGATCGCGCCGGTATTCACGTCTCGAAAGAGAACGTTCGTCCAGCTCGCTCCTCCATCGGTCGACTTGAAGACGCCGCGCTGCGCATTGGGTCCGTACTGATGACCCAACGCTGCGACATAGAGCGTTTGCGCATCTTTGGGATCGACAACGATCTTTCCGATTTGACGCGAATCGTCCAATCCGATGTGCGACCAGGTCTTGCCGCCATCCACGGACTTGTACATGCCGTTGCCCTGTTGAATGTCAGAACGCATATCTGCCTCGCCCGTCCCTACATAGATCACGTTTGGGTTGCTGGGCGCAACGGCAAGAGCGCCGATAGAGGCGACGGACTGATTATCGAAGATCGGCGACCACGTTCGTCCGCCGTTGCCGGTTTCCCAAACGCCTCCGCCTACGGCGCCGAAGTAAAAGCGGTACGGCTGTCCCGGCACGCCGCTCACCGCCAGCGCGCGCCCTCCACGAAACGGACCGATCAGACGCCATTGCAATGCTGAAAGAAGCGCAGACTCCGAAGACTGCGCCGCCGCCGGCGACGCGAATCCCACGCACGCAATGAACGAAAAGATGAGGACGAACCAAAGCAAACGACGCATGCTTGTTGCTTCGGCGAGGTTGCGAGGCTCGTCCTCGTTACGCAACGAACGGCAGGCATATGCAGAACGTCACATCGCTGCCCCTTGCGGCCGGCGCAGTGCTTTTCATCGGTGCGATCGTTGCGCTCGCCATGCTCGGCGCGGTGCTCGTGCACCGGCTCGTTCGCCACGACGTGCTGGTCGTGCACAACGAGATTGCCGGATTTATTCTGGCGGTGATCGGCGTCGTGTATGCGGTGCTGCTCGCGTTTCTTGCGATTGGCGTGTGGGAGCGGTTCGAGGGAGCCGAGCAGCGCACGTATGAGGAAGCGAATCAGCTCAGCGTCTTGTACCGGCGCGCAGACGAGTTCTCAGATTTTCACGTCATTCGAGCGGAGCTGAAACATTACGCACGAGCGGTCATCACCGATGAATGGCCGAAAATGGCCCACGGAGAGTCAAGCGCCGACGCCGGCACGACCTTGGAGCGCATCGCTTATCAAGTGCGCCATCTGCAGATTCGTTCGATGGGCGAGCAGAACGGGCAAAGTGCGATGCTGCAAGCGCTCAGTGTGATTGAAACCGATCGTGACGACCGGCTTTCCATGGGCGCTACCGGGATCAACACCTTCTTGTGGACGGTTCTCGCTTTGGGCGGCGTCGTGACTATCGGCTTTACGTACCTGTTCGCCTTCGAAAACATCCCGCTGCAGGTGACGATGATCGGTGCGCTCGCCTTTGCGTTGGCGCTGGTCCTCTATCTGATTGCGGCGCTCGATTTTCCGTTCCGTGGCGAGGTGAGCGTCACGCCGGAAGCTTTCCGCAATGCGCTCGCGAACTTCGGCGCTATAGGTTCATGAGCGGCGGGCAGCGTTTACCAGCCGCCGCCTGCGTCGCCGCCTCCGCCCATGTCGCCGCCGCCGCCGCCCCAGTCACCGCCGCCGAAACCACCGCCGCCCCAGTCGCTGCCGCCCCCGCCGCT
>Ga0207416_1000084_pt1 | contig 168322 bp, 158 predicted proteins | sample PaiPotPPM11metaG_FD_184107 | JGI IMG/M metagenome (GOLD analysis project Ga0207416, IMG submission 184107) | Iron sulfur acid spring bacterial and archeal communities from Banff, Canada, to study Microbial Dark Matter (Phase II) - Paint Pots PPM... ...
TAGCCCCAAGGGAATTCGAATCCCTGTCTCCGCCTTGAGAGGGCGGCGTCCTAGGCCTCTAGACGATGGGGCCGATGCTCCCGGGCAAGGTCTCGAACCTCGAGTCTCCTGGTTCAGAGCCAGGCGTGTTACCAATTACACCACCCGGGAATAATTCTCGGTCGCTACTGCCGCAGTCGCGGAAAAACCTTCCGCAGCGCCGAAGCGCGCGCTCATGGCAGTCGATTTCGACGTCGACAAGATCTCTGCGACGCTCGCGGCCGCGTATGCGGATCAATCACGCAGGCACACCGAAGAAGTCTGGGATGCGGTCGATCGAGCGATCGCCGGACTCGACAGCGGCGACCTGCGCGTTGCGGAATTCGACGGTTCGACGTGGATCGTCCACGAGTGGCTCAAGCAAGCGATCGTTTTGTATTTCCTGCTGCACGACAGCAAGACGATCGAGGTCGGCCGGTTGGAGTTCTTCGACAAAGTGCCGACCAAAGATTCGTGGGAAGGAACGGGCGTGCGCGTCGTTCCGCCCGGTGTGGCGCGCTACGGCAGTTTCCTCGCGCCTGGCGTCGTCTTGATGCCGGGGTTCGTCAATATCGGTGCGCGCGTCGGCGAAGGCACGATGATCGACACCTGGGCTACCGTCGGGAGCTGCGCGCAGATCGGCGCGCACGTGCATCTTTCGGGCGGCGTCGGCATCGGCGGCGTGCTGGAACCGCCAAGCGCGCGACCTGTCATCGTCGAGGATGGCGCGTTTGTCGGTTCGCGCTGCGTCGTCGTCGAGGGCGTCATCGTCGGACGCGAAGCGGTGCTCGGCGCCGGCGTCATCTTGACCGCGTCGACGCCGGTCATTGACGTCACCGTTTCACCGCCGCGCGTGACCAAGGGCAGCGTGCCGCCGCGCGCGGTCGTCATTCCGGGTACGCAAGCGAAGGAGTTTCCTGGCGGCGTGTTCGGCACGCCCTGCGCGCTCGTGATCGGCGCGCGATCGGAATCGACCGACCGTAAGACGTCGCTCAACGCGGCGCTGCGCGACTTCGACGTCCCCATCTAAGCGATGTCGCCGTTCACCCCGATCATCGCGACGCTGGCATTGGTCGGACTCGGTGCTTCGGCCCGCATGCAGCTCAAGGCCATGGCTGCCAAGCGCGGTATGCTGACGGAGCCCAGCGTGGTGCAGACGCCGCGCGCGCATGTCATCGGCAACACCCCCAACAGCGTCTTCGGCCTCGCCTACTACGCGTTCATGCTGTTGGGGCCGTGGTTCGTGCAGGACCGGATCGTGTGGATCGCCATGCTGTGCGCGGCGTTGCTCGCGGCGGCGATGTCCGCATATCTCGCGTACAGCTTGCTGTTCGTCACCCGCATGTCGTGCGTGATGTGTTGGACAGGTCACGTCGTCAACTGGTTGCTGCTCCCAGTCGTCGCGGTGTCAATGCCGCGCTGATTGGATGAGCGCGCCGCGCGGCGAGAAACCGCCGATCTTGATTTCGAAAGGGCGTTTCGCCCGCCGCAGCTTTGCTTCCGCAGAGTGTGAAGTTCGTCGGCGCGGACGATGGCTACTCGCCTTCGCGCATGAACCCGGAGCACAGAAGATCCATGGCCGCGATCTTCCCGTCTTCGAGGGTGCAAAACGCCCGCTGTTCGACGACAAACCAGTCAGAGTTTTCGCGGACACGCAATCTGTAGGCGACGCTCGATCGGCGTCCCAAATCCTCGACTTCAGAAGTAATAATTTCAATGACGTCGGCGTTCCCGAACCATCGACGGAGATGCGCGACTGCCTCGGCCGGTCCTAATGCTTCTCGCAAACCCGGCGGGATGAGCGCACGGAACCTCGCTTTGTCGTGGAAACAGGTTTCGAGACCGCGAAAGTCGCGGTTGGCCAAAGCGGGAACGAAGCGTTCGAGCATGCTTTGAGTTGATTCATCGACACATAGGTTTCCTCGTCCGGCGGCGCGTCCGGCGGTCTCAAGCCCGCTTTGCTCGGACGTACCGTTCGCGCGACCGGCGCTCGGTCATCGTTAAATTGGTCTTGAACAGCCGGTCGATCAGCGCGAACATGCGCGGATCGCGCAGGAACAGGTCCTGACGCGTCAGCGGCAGCCACGCGCAGCGCGGGTCGTTGATCTCAACGTACGCGCGCACGCTCTCGGCGAAGTATTCATCGAGCCCCGTGGCCGCATATTCGTTGATGTAGCCCGTCGCGGTGGCGAAGTAGTAACGGAGCTCCTCGCTTTCAAACGAGAAATACGATCGCGGCCGCTTGGCGAGCGATGCATCGAGCGCGTGAGCGAATTCGTGCGCGGCGGTCATGCGCAGCGCGCTGGAACGCAACAGCATGCGGCGCTCATCGACGACGAACAGCCCTGACGGCGGTGCCGGCCAGCTGTCGATGTCGGGCACGGCCCGGCCCACCGACGGCGAGACGTCGCAGAAGCGTTTACCGGCAGGGATGATCGCGATGCGCGTGCCGACGGCGGCGACGCGCTCCAGCGCCGCCGATCCAAACCCCGCGAGCACCTGAACGAGCGCGACCGCAGGAGCGCGGCCCAGCATCGACCCCACGAGCGCGCTCGTGCGGTCGTTCGGACCTTTCGAAATCGAACCCGGTATTCCGTTGAACGGTTCTGACAGGAGAACCGTGCCGTGCGGCGCGTGGAAGCCGGATAATTGCGGGTTCTGCAAACGCCGCAGCGCACCGAGGATGCGCGACCGGTGGCCGCCGGCGGCGGGCGATCGCTCCCGGCGACGACGAAGCAGGCGATTTCGAATCGACTCGACGGCCCATGCCGTCAGCGAATCGTCGCACGGCTCCAGGCTGGCGGTGTCGGGAGGCAAGCGCAGATCGGCGAGCATCGCGCGACGGCTGGACATTGCCGCAGTGTGGTGGGATCATGTGACCGCGCCGTCACGAAGATACGACCTTTTCCGTCGTGTAACGATTGGTGTCCCGCCGACGTCCAGTGTATACGATGACAGCCATGCTCATGCAGTTGGAGATGATCCGCCCTCTAGCGGCGGTGGCGAGCTATCGCGACTCTGCTCTGGGCTCGCATCTGATACGCATCGGGTTTTATTGCCGGGCAATAGCCGAAAGGCTGCACCTGCCGGCCGACGTCCAGGAGTTGCTCTTAAAGGCGGCGCCGATGCACGACCTCGGCAAGCTGGCCGTCCCCGATTTCATCCTCTCCAAGCCCGGCCGGCTCGACGACGGCGAATTCGCCATCGTCAAGCGCCATACGGTCATCGGCCACGAACTGCTCAAGGACAGCCGTTCCACCACGCTGCAAACCGCAGCGATGATCGCGCTCACACATCACGAGCGCTACGATGGAACCGGCTACCCGCACGGCCTCAAAGGCAATGATATTCCGTTGCTGGGGCGGATTTGCGCGGTAGGGGACGTCTTCGATGCGCTCATCTCTGAGCGGCCGTACAAGAAGGCGTGGCCCGTCGATCGAGCGGCAGGCGAGATCGCAGTCAATGCGGGAACGCATTTCGATCCTCGGGTCGTCGACGCGTTCTACGGCGCGCTGCCCGACTTGCTGCGCTTTCTCGGGCGTCACTGCGACGAGCGTTACCGCACGGTTTCTGCAGTTTAACATCACCACGCAAAAGTAGGGCGACGGGCCTGAGCGTTCGAACGTCTGTTTGATATGCCCGTGCGACGGCGTGCCAAACGGAGGACACGAAATCGGCGGGGCGGCCGCCGCCTCGCGTTCTTGCTTCTCCTCATCGTGGCTGGCCTCGCCGCTTTTGGCGTTTGGCGTCAACACGCGCTCACGACTTCCGCGAATCGCCACGCAAGTCGCATTGCTCGGGCGCGATCGCCGGCGCCTACGCCGGCGGCTGCCGCGAGCGCGCGAGCGGGAAGTTCACCGTCCCCGCTCCCTTCGGTCTCTCCGTCGCCGGGCGCGGCAAAGCTCGCGATCATCATCGACGATTGCGGCTATAGTTTGCCGCGCGACGAACAGTTTCTCAAACTGCAGATCCCCGTGACGCTGTCGATTCTTCCGATGACCCCGCACGCGCGCGACATCGCTGCCGAGGCGGTGGCAGCCGGCAAGCCGATCATCCTCCATCTCCCGATGGAGCCTGAGGTCGGCGGTCCGCACGCCGATCCGGGTCCGGGCGCCATCACGACCGCGATGAACGACGCCCAAGTGCAAGCCCAAGTCGAAGCCGATCTAGCCGCCGTGCCATCCGTTCCCGGGGCCAACAATCACATGGGCAGCAAGGCGACGAGCGATCCGCGCGTGATGCGCGATGTGCTCGAGGTCTTCAAGCGCGACAATCTTTTCTTCATCGATTCGATGACGAGCCCGAATTCGGTCGGCTTCTCGACCGCTCGCGACCTCGGCGTCCCCACGGCGACTCGCGACGTGTTTCTCGACAACCAAGCAACGCTGCCGTACGTCGAAAATCAATTGAGAAACGCCCAAGCCGTCGCCCTGCGGCAAGGAACGGCGATCGCGATCGGCCATCCGAACGTTGCGACGGCGCAAGCGCTCGACGCGATGATTCCCGAGATGAAGGCGGCCGGCATCACGTTCGTGCCGGCGGCCCAGTTGGTGCGTTAGTCCGACCTTCGGTCGGAAAGCTACGGCGAGCTTCGCTCGCAAGCTGCAAATTGCAAGCTACTAAATTATTAGTGGACGGTCGGGACGGCGGCCGGCAGCGGCAGGCCCTGCAACGCGTGAACCACGATGTTGAGCTTGGTCTGCGTCAGCGTGTTGCCGCTCGGATCCAAGATCTTCACCATGATGTATTTCGTTCCGGACAACGCCACAAGAGCGCCGTTGATGGGAAACGTGTAATCCTTGTCGACGACGAAGCCGATCGGCGACGCGGTGATGCTTTGATCGACTTGCTCCGTCTGGCTCGCCAACATCGTGTCGCTGCCGTTGAAGACGGCGAACTGCACCGCGCTCAGCGGAATTTTCCCGAAGCCGCGCGCGACGACGTGAGCGTGCACGGTCGCCTGTCGGTCGAGCAGTCCGACCACGACCGGATTGGGGGTCAGATCGAGTGAGAGCGAGTGGTCCTGGCATCCGGCGGACGCAAGGATCAAGGCCGCGAGGGCGGCCACGCGTATCTTCATCGTTTTGAAACCTTCCTGTCTAGTACGACCCGCCCGGCATCGTCGGAGCCGGCGCCGGAAGAACCGGTCCTGTTCCAACCTCACCAGGCGCCGGCTCGATGTGCGGCGTGATGGTGATGATCAAGTTGGTGTTCTGACGCGTCTCCGTATAGAAACGAAAGAGGGCGCCCACAAGTGGCAGGTCGCCGAGCAGCGGGATTTTTTGCAGATTGTGGATGTCCCGCTGCTGCATGAGGCCGCCGATCACCAAGGTCTGGCCCTCGACGAGATTGACCCGGGTCTGAGCCTGCCGGGTGGAGATCTGCGGGTCGTTGTTCGCCGTGAAACCCGAAACCGAAGACACTTCCGAGAAGACGTTTGCTTCGACGGTGTGATCGCCCGTGATGCGCGGCAGGATCTGTAGGTTGACGCCGACGTTGATGTACTCGACCTGGCTGGCGATCGTGCCGACGCCGCCCACGCCGACCGGCGTATTGACGCGGATCGGCAGCGAATCGCCGGTCAGGATCGACGCCGTCACGCCATCCTCGGTCAGGATCTTCGGATTGGCGAGGATGTGCGCCCCGCCTTTGCTCACGAGCAGGAACAGGTTGGTCTGAAATTCCAGCGCACCCGGCACGGCGGTCGAAGGCAAGCCGTTGATCGCTTGAGATTGCGAGTTGAAGACTCGGGTGATCGGCGTCGTCGGTGTCTGATTGTAATCGAGACCCAGCGCCTTCGCGCCGTTTTCGGTCACCTCGATGACGGACGTGTCGAGCAGCACGCTGCGCACCGGAACGTCGAGTTGCCGGATAAGCCCCTCCATCTGCGCGATCTGCTGCGGCGAACCTGACAAAACGATCGCGTTCAAACGCCGATCGATGGCGATGTTGTCGTTGACCCGCTGACCCATCGATTGCGCTCCGCTCTCGCCGTACGGAGTCAACTGCAGCGGTTGCGTCGCGGTTGGCAGACCCGACGAACCGTAGCTGCCGAACCCGCCATAATTGATCGGCTGCGTGCCGAGCTGACTCGGCTGCGGATTGAATTCAGCGGATGGCGCGACGTTGCCCGAATTCGAGAGGATGCCGACCACTTCGGAGACGTCGGCGTAGTGCAGCCGTACGATGTGATACATCTGCACGCCGCTGCCGAAGTTCGCTTGCGGCAGCGAGCCGTAGCCGCCGCTTGCACCATAGGCGCCGTTCGGGGAGGACGAAACCGGTCCGGCCCGCATGCCGCCCGGTGCGGGCGGCACGTCGACGACGATCAGGCCGTTGCCGAGCGACTGCACGGCCGGCCGCAACGGCACAACGAGGCTCAAGCTGACGGTGAGCGTCCTGCCGAACTGGCCGACGGTGATCGTCGAAACCGCGCCGAGGTTCACGGGGATCACGTTCGGCACGGTCGCGGACGCTGCAGCGCCGTCGAACTGCACGGCGAACGCCGAGGTCGGTATCGCAGAATTCGGTCGCGGCGTCACCGCGCCGAGAAACTGCATCAGCACGCGGACGTGGCCGTTGGGCAAAAGCTGGGTCTGCATGTTCTGCAGAACCGGGGTCGGCTGCGCCTCGGCCCGCATGGGAACGACGGCCATAGGGGCGACCATCAGTGCCGCGACGAGCGCCGCGAATCCGTAGCGCATAGAGGCACGGTGGTTCGCCGACGGGTCCGGCTCGCCTGCTCTAAACCGGCGCCGCCCGCCTGCTCGTGAAGATCCACAGCATGTTGAGCATTAGAATATTTGCGACCATGCTCGAACCTCCGTATGAGAAGAACGGCAAGGTGATGCCCGTGAGCGGCAGCAGGCCGATCACGCCCCCCACGATGACGACGACTTGGATGCCCAGGGTCGCGGCGAACCCGGTCGCGAGCAGCGCCGTGAATCGATCTTCCGAGCGGAATGCTGCCGCGATGCCGCGCACCACCACGGCGAGATATAAGCCGAGCAACGCGATCGCGCCGAGCAAACCGAATTCTTCCGCCCAGCTTGCGAACACGTAATCCGTCGCAGCATCCGGGATGAATTGCGGATGGCCGAGGTGATAACCGGTGCCGAACAATCCGCCGGCGGCGAGCGAGAAGTATGCTTGTTGCGGCTGATAACCTCGGCCGAGCGGATCGCTCCACGGATCGAGCCACGCCCCGATCCGCGCGTGAACGTACGTGAAGTGTGCCGCGATGAACCAGAGACCGACGACGAACACGATCGCGGCGATCACGACGATGTCGAGCCGGCGAGAAGCCACGTACAGCATGGCGAGGAAAATGCCGAGGAAGAGGCACGCCATGCCGACGTCGTGCTGCAGGGCGAGCGTCAACATGGATACGCCCCAGCCGAGCACCAGCGGACCGAGCAGCTTGAGGTTGGCGCCGATCGCGGACAGCGGCAAAGCGCCGATGGCCTCGCCGTTTTCCGCGAGGTAGGCGGCCATGAAGAAAACCATGAACAGTTTGATGATCTCGACCGGCTGGACGCTGAAGACGCCGATTTTGAACCACAGCCGGGCGCCGTTGACTTCGTGTCCGAAAAACGCGAGCAGGATGAAGATCGCGAGCGATACGATGACCCATGTGTATTTTACGCGCTCGACGCGGCGGAATCGCATGAAGATGCTCTGCCCGAGCGATACGATGGCAAGGCCAACGATCATCCAGATCGTCTGGCGGCTGCCGAGAAACGAGTCGACGCGCGTGACCGCCAGGATGCCGAGCGCGCAGATGCCGGCGACGATCGGCAGCATCGCTTGATCCCTATCCGCTGCGTCCGCCGCCGACGCATACCAAGCGACGAAGCCGAGCGCGGCCACGACCAGAGTCCACCATGGGTACGGGCCGGAGAGCGGCAACAATAGCGCAAGCCCGACGCCGGCACAGACGAGCACGACCAAGATAGGGATCGAAAATCGGATGCGGCGCGTGCTTGGGCGCGGTGTGTCTGCCGATTCTTCGGCAACGGCTGCTTGTGCCGTCACGGCCGGGGTCCCTGATCGTGAGCGACCGTCACGAAGACGAGATGGCTCGAGCCGATACCGATCTGATCGCCGCGGCGCAGCTGGACGCTCTCGCCGCTTTCGATGCGGCGGCCGTTCACGAGCGTGCCGTTGGTCGAATTCAAGTCTTCGACGACCGCGTGGCGACCGTCGAAATGCAGCCGAGCGTGCCACTTGCTGACCGTCGCATCGTTCAACGCAATCGTGCAGTCACGACCTCGGCCGATGAGACAGCCGACGTCGACCTCGAGCGTATCGACGTCCGCGCCGGGCCGGACGACGTCGACCACCAGTTTCGTCGAACGATCGACGTCGGCGGCTCCTTCGACGACCGTTTCAATCCCTCGCAGCGACCACACCTCGAGCGCGATCGCGCCGATGACGACACCGAGCGATTCCCAACGGATCGCGATGACGTCAACCATGCGGACTAACCATGCGCGGGGCTTCGTTCGAGCAACGCGTAGAAGAACCCGTCGTTCCCGGCCACGCCCGGCGTAGTCAGCAGGTACGGCCCGACGTTGGCGGCGTCCGTCGCGGGAGGCACAAGGGTTATGGCTCGCCAGCCGGCGTGCCCTCGCAGAAATTCCTCGATGACGCCTTCGTCCTCCACCGGCGAAGTCGAACACGTCACGTACAACAGCCGGCCGCCGACGCGTATGCGCTCGGCGGCGTGGCGGAGAATCGGCGCTTGAACGCGCGCGAACCGTTCGCAATCGGCCGCATGCTTGCGCCAGCGCGCGTCGGCGCGCCGACCGAGGATGCCGATCCCGGAGCACGGCGCATCGACGATGGCGGCATCCGCTTCCCGCGGCACGCTTTGGGGATACGCGACGCGCGCATCGCACGCGACGGTAACGACAGCGCCGAGACCTGCGCGTTGAAGCGATTCGCGCAGCACGCCAAGTTTTTTCTCGTCGTCGTCAATGGAGATGATGCGGCCGGTGCCGCGCAGCCGCAATGCGATGAGCGCGGTCTTCGTTCCACGCCCCGCACAGACGTCGAGGATCGTTTCGCCGGATTTCGGATCCAAGAGCTCAATTGCGAATTGACTCTCTTCGCTTTGCAGCGCGAGGTCGCCGGCCGCGATGCGCTCGCGCAGCAGGTCCGCAGCCGAGCCGGGGGCTCCCCTTACGACCAGGCATTCCGCGATGCCGTACGCACCCGACGCGATGTCAGCGCCGGCTACTTCGAGCGCAGCCCGCGCTTCGTCGCCGCTCCAGCGTGCGGTGTTGACTCGAATCGCGACTCGTGGCGGCGCGTTCATCCCCTCGGCGATGTCGAGCGCGCGCCGATCGAATCTCGCGATCAAATGCTCGGCGATCCAGTCGGGCAGCGAGGCATAGGTGGCGAGACCGACGACGTCGCCGTCAGCCGGGACGGGAGGACGCCGTGCATCCGCCGCCAGCTTGCGCAGGACGGCGTTCGCGAGCGCGGCGGTGCCGGAATGACCGGTCGAGCGCGCCAACGCGACCGTCTCGTTGACGGCGGCGTGTGCCGGAATCCTGCCCGCATACAGCAGTTGGTAGGCGCCGAGGAGCAGCGTGCAGCGCAACGGCGCATCCAGCGCGTCGAACGGCTTGCGGAGGAAACGCGCGAGCGACCACTCGAGAGCGCGTCGCATCTTCAGCGCCCCGTTGACGAGTTCGGTCGCCAGCGCTCTATCCCGGGCATCGAGGCGAACACCGCGCAGCGCTCGATCGAGCGCCGCCTTTGCATCGCCGCCCGTCAGCAGCGCGCGAAGCGCGACCGAACGGGGGCTATCGGCGGTTGAGGGCACGCACGAAATCGGCGCCGGCCATAGCCGCCTTGCCTTCGGGCACCACGCGCAGCAAGCGAAGCGCGCCTTGCGAGCACGCCATGAGCGGACCCGCATCGTCGGCGGCGATGATCTGACCGGCCGCGGTCCCGGCGTGCTCAGGCGGGGTCGGTTCCGCGCGCGCTGCCAGCACCTTGATCCGCTTGCCCTCGATCTCCAGCCACGCGCCTGGTTTCGGGCTCAGGCTGCGCACGACGTTCGCCAGCCGCACTGCCGGCTCGTCGAACCGCAGCCGCTGGTCCGATTTCGAGATCGGCTTCACGTAGGTCGCCAGGCCGGGATCTTGCGGCACGCGCGGCAGCGTCCCCGACGCTAAACGCGCTGCGGCCTCGATCATGAGCTCCGCTGCGAGGGCGGCAAGCCGGGCGAGCAGCGTTCCGTAGTCGTCATCGGCCCGAATCGGGATCGCGCGCGACAGCGCGACGTCACCCGCGTCCATTTCGGCGGACATCCAAATGACCGAGACGCCGGTTTGATCGCGCCCGTCGCGCAGCGCGGCTTGGATCGGCGCGGCGCCCCGATAGAGCGGCAAGAGGCTCGGATGGGCGTTCAACGCCGTCATGCCCGAGATGTCGAGCAACGAGCGCGGCAGCATCTTCCCGTACGCGACTGCCGCGAGCAGCTGGGGATGTAACCCCTCGGCGAGTGAGACGAACGCGGCGTCGAGCCGCTCCGGCGTGAAGACGTCGAGCCCGAGCGAGCGCGCCGCAACTTTCACGGGCGTCGGGGTCACGACCAGTTTGCGGCCGGCGGGACGATCCGGCCGCGTGTATACCGCGTGGACCTCGTGAGCCTCGCTCAGCGCGCGCAGAGACGGCACCGCGAACTCGGAGCTGCCGAAAAAAATCGCTCTCAACTCGCTCGTCTTTAGAGTTCGCCGCTGGCGGCTTGAGCGACCTCGGCGGCGATGGCGTCGCGAACGTTCGTCGCTTTGTCGGTGATGAGCACGCCGTCCAGGTGATCGACCTCATGCTGGAAGCAACGCGCCAGCAGACCTTCGGCTTCCAGCACGACCTTCTTGCCGTGACGATCCAGACCGCTCACGCGGCAGCGCTGGGCCCGCACGACGTCCCCGACCTTGCCGGGGATCGAAAGACAGCCTTCGACGCCCGTCTCCTCGCCCTCGAAGCCGCTCAACACCGGATTGACCAGCGCGTATGGCCCATTGCCTTCGCCGACGTGCACGACGATGATGCGCTTGCCGATCCCGACCTGCGGAGCAGCGAGTCCGATGCCGGGCGCGCCGTACATCGTTTCGAACATGTCGTCGATCAGCTGCTGGGTCAGCGGCATCTTCAGTTCCAGCGCGCTCACCTTCTTGGCGACCTTGTGGAGGATGGGTTCGGGATCGATGACGATCCGCCGCGCGTACGCCATACGTCGTTACAATATGAACTGCGACAGATCTTGGTTCTTGACGATGTCGGCCAAGCGCTGCTCGACGTACGCTTCATCGACCGTGCTCTTGCCGCCGCGCTCCGGCGCTTCGTACGAAACGCCTTCGAGCACTTTTTCCATCATCGTGTGCAGGCGGCGAGCGCCGATGTTCTCGGTCTGCTCGTTCACCAGCGTGGCGAGTCGAGCGATCGCGTCGATGCCGGAATCGGTGAATTCGAGATCGACGCCGTCGGTGGACAGCAGCTGGCGATACTGCTCGATCAGCGCGTTGCGCGGCTGGGTGAGGATCGTCTTGAAATCTTCCTTCGTCAGGCTGTCGAGCTCGACGCGGATCGGAAATCTGCCTTGCAGTTCGGGGATCAGGTCGCTAGGCTTGCTGACGTGGAACGCGCCCGCCCCGATGAAGAGGACGTGATCGGTCTTGACCGGCCCGTGTTTGGTGATGACGGTGGATCCCTCGACGATCGGCAGGATGTCGCGCTGCACTCCTTCTCTCGAGACGTCTGGACCGCCGCTTGCGTTGCGGCCGCCGCCCGCGATCTTGTCCATCTCATCGATGAAGATGATGCCGTTCTCCTCCGCGAGCAACACCGCATCGCGCTTCAACGACTCGCTGTCCACGAGTTTTTGGGCCTCTTCTTGGGTGAACATGTTCTTGGCCTCGGCGATCGTGACGCGCTTTTTCGTGCGGCGCTTGGGTAAAATCGTGCCGAGCAGATCGCCGACATTCTGACTCATCTCCTCGAACTGCGCGCCGCCGAACGCGCCGACGATCTGCGACGGCTCCTCGACGTCGATCTCGATGAGACGGACATCGTAAAAACCGCTGCGCAACTCTTCTTTCACCTTGTCGCGCAGTTCTTGCATGTCGGCGGGCCGAGCGGGCGTCTGGGTCTGCGTGGCGGCGCCGCCCGTCGAACTTCCTCCGAGCATCGCGGAAAGAGCCGAGTATGCGCTCGAAGCGGCCGGTTCCGGCGCGCGGGTCGCGGGTTCGAGGATGTCCACCAGGCGCTCGAGCGCCAGATCTTCGGCGAGCGACTTGGTGTCTTCCATGCGCGCGGCGCGCACCATTCTGATGGACGCCTCGACCAAATCGCGCACCATCGACTCGACGTCGCGACCGACGTAGCCGACCTCGGTGTACTTCGTCGCCTCTACCTTGATGAACGGCGCGCCCACCAAATTCGAGAGGCGGCGCGCGATCTCGGTCTTGCCGACGCCGGTTGGCCCGATCATGAGAATGTTCTTTGGATAGACTTCTTCGCGCATGTCGCCGACGAGGCGTTCGCGACGGTAGCGATTGCGCAGCGCGATGGCGACCGCTCGCTTTGCGCGGCCCTGGCCGACGATGTAGCGATCCAGTTCGCGGACGATGCTGGTGGGCGTGAGTTCGGCAGGCTTCATCGGATGGACGGATTTCGGAGCGTCTCGCGCACGAACCTGTGGTGACCGCGCACGCGAGTCGATGCTTCTCGGCACACACGGTCAGCATGTCGTGAGACGGTCCGGATCGTCCGACCGCTGACGGGTCCGTTGACTGCGCAAGAATCGCGGCTCGCGGTCGTCACCGCGCAGGTAGGCGCACCGAAACGCTTATCCGGCGGTCGCTTTCCATATCTTTGTCGTCTCGGTCTCGTACGGCCAAACGTGCAGCATCCAGTTGAAGATTAATGGCTTGAACGTTCCGCCCGCGGAGGCGCACGCGCCGGCCGTCGCGATCGTCACCGGCACGCGCGTCCAGCGCTTCAAGCGACGAGCTGGCAGGCGCGGTGTACATCGCGCCGACGAGCTGGTAACCGTTCGGCGTCCGCTCGTACATGAGCGACGTCGGTTTGGTGGGGTCGAATCTGAATTCGGCCAGCACGGCATTCGCCCAGTTGGTGAAATGATAGATCTTCTGCGGAACATGCGGGAGAAACTGGATGTATCCGTCGCGCTGGGCCGCGCGATAGTCGGCATACGTAGCCATCGACGCTCGCAGCATCTGCAAGATCGCATTCCCCGACGAGCAACAATCCGACGATCGCGAGCGGCAGAGCTGCCTTCATGGCATGAGTTTGCCTCCGAAGCGCGCTGCGACTTGTGAAAACCCGATTAGAAGATTTCGCCCGTTTTGCTAAAATGTATCGCCCGGGCTTTGACGTCGCAGGGGTCGAGATTGCTCGACCCTCGCAGGAGGAATTTGTTTGAACGTCGCCGTGCCGAGGGAGACCGTTCCAGGAGAGCAGCGCGTCGCGGTCACGCCGGACGTTGCCGGCCGCCTCGTGAAATCGGGCTGCAGCGTTGTCGTCGAGCGCGGCGCCGGCGAGCGCGCCGGGTTCCTCGACGCAGCATACGAGTCGGCCGGGGCCGCGCTAGCGCCCGACGCGCGCGCGTGCATCGGACAAGCGGACGTCGTGCTGAAAGTGCAGCCGCCGAGCGATGAAGAGATTGCCGGCGTGCCCGCCGGCGCGACCTTGATAGCGTTCCTGCAGCCGCTGACGAATCCGCGTATCGCGCAAGGCCTCGCGCGGCAGCATGTCACCGCGCTGGCGATGGAGCTCATCCCAAGGATTTCGCGTGCGCAGAACATGGATGCGCTTTCGTCGCAGGCCACCGTCGCCGGTTACAAGGCGGTGCTCATCGCCGCGGACTTGTTGCCGAAGTTCTTCCCGATGCTGATGACCGCCGCCGGCACGATTCCGCCTGCCAAGGTGTTCGTGATCGGCGCGGGCGTGGCGGGGCTGCAGGCCATAGCGACGGCGCGAAGGCTCGGCGCCGTCGTCACCGGATTCGACGTTCGGCCGGTCGTCAAAGAGCAAGTCGAAAGTCTGGGCGCGTCGTTCGTCAGCGCCGAGGCGCAGGCGGATGCCGAAGGCGCAGGCGGCTACGCCAAGGAGCTTTCCGAAAAGCAGCAGGAACGCGTACGTCAGGTGATCGCCAAAGCCGTCGCGGAAAGCGACGTGGTCGTTACCACCGCACTCGTGCCGGGCAAACGCGCGCCGCTCTTGGTCACGCATGCCATGGTCGAATCGATGCGGCCGGGATCCGTCATCGTGGATCTCGCCGCCGAAGCCGGCGGCAATTGCGAAGCGACCGCGCCGGGCGACACCGTGACCGAACACAACGTGAAGATCGTCGGGACACTCAATCTGCCGAGCACGATGCCGCTGCACGCCAGCCAGCTGTACGCGAAGAACGTGCATGCGCTCTTCTCCTATCTGTATAAGGGCGGCGCGCTCGACGTCGACCCGAACGACGAGATTGCGCGCGGCGTGTGCCTGACGCGCGGCGGCGAGATCGTGAACGATGCGGTGCGAGCGCTCGTCGCCGCCGGAGGACCTGCATGATCGAACGCGTGATCATCGAGCTCACCATCCTGATGCTGGCGGTGTGGGTCGGCTTCGAAGTTATTTCCAAGGTGCCGTCCATGCTGCATACCCCGCTCATGTCGGCCACCAACGCCGTGCACGGCATCGTCGTGGTGGGCGCGATGCTGGTCGCCGGCTCGCTCATCGGCGGCAGTGCGGGGCATGCGATCGGTCTGGCCGCAATGATCCTAGCCGGCATCAACGTGGTCGGCGGTTTTGCCGTCACCGGCCGCATGCTGGCGATGTTCAAGGCGAAACCGGGACCGCAGAAGTGACGGCGCTGCAGACGACGCTGCAATCGACGCTGTTGCCGGCCGCCTATCTGGTCACCGGCCTGCTCTTCATCATCGGCCTGAAGTTCTTGAGTTCGCCGGCGCGCGCCAAAACCGGCAACCTGCTGGCGGGCATCGGCATGATCATCGCCGTCGTCGCGACCGGTTTCGACACGCACATCTTGGCGTGGAACGACATCATCATCGGCGGCGTCATCGGCGCGGTCATCGGATACGTGTCGGCGCGCATGGTCAAGATGACGGCGATGCCGCAGATGGTGGCGATCTTCAACGGCGCTGGCGGCGGAGCGGCGGCGCTTGTGTCGGCCGGCGAACTGCTGAAGTTGTCGGCCGGCGGCGCTCCGGTTGGGCCGGCTGAGCTGGTCCCGATCGTGCTTAGCGCGATCATCGGTGCGGTGAGCTTCGCGGGCAGCGTCATCGCTTTCTTGAAGCTGCAGGAATGGATGACCGGGCGGCCCGTCACCTATGCCGGCCAGCAGATCGTCAACGTCATCGTTCTCGCTTTGGTGATGGCGGTCGCGGTGTACATCGTGGCGGTGGCTGCGCCTCCATGGAGCCTGATCGCACTGGTTGCGGCCGCCGCCGCGTTGGGCGCACTTGGCGTGCTGCCGATCGGCGGCGCCGACATGCCGGTCGTCATTTCGCTCTTGAACTCGTTCACCGGCATCGCGGTGGCAGTGACCGGTTTCGTGCTCGGCAACAACGTGCTGATCATCAGCGGCACGCTGGTGGGAGCGTCGGGCACCCTGCTCACCATGCTGATGGCGCGAGCCATGAATCGCTCGCTCACCAACGTCTTGTTCGGTGCGTTCGGCAGCGTGAAGACCGCGGGAGCAGGCCGTGCGGCGGCAGTTTCCGGCGGCAACGTCCGCACTGCAACGGTCGAAGATGTCGCCACCCTGCTGGCGTACGGCCGCAGCGTGATCATCGCGCCGGGCTACGGCATGGCGGTTGCGCAGGCACAGCACGCCGTGCGCGAGCTGGCCGCCAACTTGGAAAAACGCGGCGTCGACGTGAAGTTCGCCATCCATCCGGTGGCGGGGCGCATGCCGGGCCACATGAACGTGCTGCTCGCCGAAGCCAACGTCCCGTACTCGCAGCTGCACGAGATGGACGAGATCAACCCGCAGTTCGATAGCTGCGACGTGGCGCTGGTGATCGGCGCGAACGACGTCACCAACCCGGCGGCGCGCAACGTGCCAAACAGCCCGATCTATGGCATGCCGATCCTCGATGTCGACAAAGCCAAGGCGGTGGTCGTGCTCAAGCGCAGCATGAACCCGGGCTTCGCGGGCATCGACAATCCGCTCTACGAAAATCCGAACACGATGATGCTGTTCGGCGACGCGAAGGATTCGGTGCAGAAACTGGCAGCCGCAGTGAACACCGCGTAGCGAATAGGAGACAGCCCGGCGCTTCTTGATCGCAAAACGTCGATGACTGCCCGACAGGCTTCCTTCGCGTGATGCTGACCTGAAACCATGCCACGCAATCGCCGCTGCGCGCGACGGCGGCGATGAGCGGAGCGTGCCTTGGTTGCCAGCGGTTCGAGGCTCAGCTGGGCCGTCGGCATTACGGGCTCTGCATCCAGCTCCGCGAAGTCCATGCCTTACAGTGTCTCGACGCTGATGTCCGAATTCGTGTAGATGCAGATCTTCGCGGCGATCGAGAGCGCCTCGCGAGCGATCTCCTCCGCCGTCATTTTCGAATGCTTGATGAGCGCCTGCGCCGCGGCTTGCGCGTACGGACCGCCGCTGCCGATCGCCGCGACGTTGTCATCCGGCTCGACGACGTCGCCGGTGCCGGAAAGCACGAAGAGATGGTCCGCATCGCCGACGATGAGCAACGCCTCAAGCCGCCGCAGATATCGGTCGGTGCGCCAATCCTTGGCCAGCTCGACCGCCGCGCGCGTGATGTTGCCGTGAAACTCCGAAAGTTTCGACTCGAACTTATCGAGCAGCGTGATGCCGTCAGCCGCAGAACCGGCGAATCCGGCGAGCACCTTGCCGTCTCCGACGCGCCGGACCTTGCGCGCGGTGTGTTTCATCACGACTTTGTCGAGCGTGACCTGGCCGTCGCCAGCGATGGCGAGTTTCCCGTCACGCTTGACGGCGATGATGGTGGTGGAATGCATCACAGGTATCCTGTTGCCGGCGCGACGTTCGGTCGGGCCGGACAGCGAGCTTCGCCCGCGCACTGCACAGCCCTCAGCATCAGCGAGCTTCGCTCGCGCGCTACAAGAAGCTCCGCGGCGAGGGGGTCGATCTCGCGCAGCGCCCGTTCGGCGATCTCCCGCCGGCGCGTCTTTTTGTCACGCGGCGCATGGTCAAGCGGCGCCACGTAAGCGAACGTCACGTTCTGCGGTTGAAAGTCCGCGCTCGTCGTGTCTTGCAAGTACGATAACAGCGCGCCGAGCGCGGTGGTGTTGGGGGGGATGAAAGGCAGCGCGCATGACTGCGCGCTGCTACATTGTCGGTCGTCGATCCGGCGCACCGCGTTGATCGCCGCCACCATCCCCGTCGCGGCGGCTTCCACGTAACCTTCACAGCCGGTCAATTGTCCGGCGAAAAAGACGTTCGGCGCGGCGCGCAGCGACAGATCCGCATTCAGCACGCGCGGCGCATCGACGAACGTATTCCGGTGCATGACCCCAAGCCGAAGCCACTCGGCATTTTGCAAACCAGGCAGCTTTGCAAAGGCGGCCTTTTGGGCGGGCCATGTCAGCCGCGTCTGAAAACCGACCAAATTGTACGCGGTCCCGCCGGCGTTTTCGCGCCGCAGCTGCACGACGGCATAGGGTCGCCGGCCGCTGCGCGGATCGATGAGCCCCACCGGTTTGAGCGGACCGAAGCGCAGCGTATCGACGCCGCGGCGCGCCATCTCTTCTACCGGCAAGCACGCTTCGAAAAACGGCACCCTGCCCGCGGCGGCATCCTGCTCGAAGCCGTGCGGCTCGTGCTTTTCCCCCTCGACGAGGTCGGTGACCAGCCGCTCGTACCGATCGCGATCGAGCGGAATGTTGAGGTAGTCGGCGCCGTCGCCTTTGCCGTAGCGCGACGCCTCGTACGTCTGAGAGCGATCGATCGAATCCGCTGCTACGATCGGCGACGCCGCATCGTAGTAGTGCAGTTGATCGCGCCCGCAGAGCCGCGCGATCTCTTCCGACAGCGCCTCCGATGCAAGCGGGCCGCACGCGACGATGGTGGCGGCGTCGGGATCGACGCGCGTCGCCTCTTCACGCCGCAGCTCGATCAGCGGATGCGATTCGATCCGGTCCGTCACGAGCGCCGAGAAACGGTCGCGGTCCACCGCCAGCGCGCCGCCGGCTGGCACCGCGCAGGCGCGGGCGCACTCGATGATGAGCGACCCGAGCCGGCTCATCTCTTCTTTCAAGAGGCCGACTGCGTTCTCGATCGAAACCGCGCGCAGGCTGTTGGAGCAGACGAGTTCGGCCAGCTGCCCCGTCGCATGTGCCCCCGTCATCCGCGCCGGGCGCATTTCCACGAGCTCGACGTGCGCTCCGAGGCGCGCGGCTTGCCAGGCGGCTTCCGACCCGGCCAAACCACCGCCGATCACGCGCACGGAAGAAGTCACGCCGATTTCTTTTCGACGTCCTGCACTGTTTCGCTGTGCGGCAGCGGAACGACGGTGTGATGCGTCGGGGGACCGGCATCCGCTGATTCTGCCACAAAACCGTGATCGTGATGCGGATCGCGGCTGCAAACCAGACGCTCCTCACCGCGCGTCCGCTTGCGCACCAAAAATGCACCGCATTCCCGGCATGCCGATCCGACCAGCGGCGGATCCCACGCCACGAACGAGCACGAATTCGGATCGTCTTTCTTGTAGTTCTCGCAGCCCCAAAACGTGCGGCCCTTGCGGCTGCGGCGTTCGAGGATCCGGCCGCCGTCCAGCGGGCACGGCACGCCCGAATCCTTGACGATCGGTTTCGCGTTCTTACATTCGGGGTAGCCCGAACACGCGAGAAACTTTCCGTAGCGGCCGTTCTTGACGACCATCGGCCGGCCGCACTTCTCGCAGACTTCGTCCGTCGGCTCTTCCTCGAACTCCACTTTCGGAAAAACCGCCTCCGCGTGTTCGAGATCCTTGTGGAACGGCTTCCAGAACTCGCGCAGCAGCGAAACCCAGTCGTCGTGGGCTTCCTCTACGCGATCCAACTGGCGTTCCATCTCCGAGGTGAAGTTCTCGTCGACGATCTCCGGGAAATATTCGACCAGCAGATCGGTCACGATATAGCCCATCTCGAGCGGAGCAAAGCGGCGGTTCTCGAGCGTCACGTACGTGCGGTGCTGGATGGTGTCGACGATCGTCGCGTAGGTGCTCGGCCGTCCGATGCCCTTCTGCTCGAGTGTCTTGACGAGCGTCGCTTCCGTGTAGCGCGGCGGCGGCTCGGTGAAATGTTGTTTCGGCATGAGCTCGCGCAGGTCCAGCGACTGGCCCTCGTCGAGCGGCGGCAGATGTTTCTTACGCTCGTCTTCCTCGGTAGAATCTTCGTCGGCGCTTTCTTCGTAAAGCGCGGTGTAGCCGGGGAAGAGCATCGTCGTGCCGGTCGCCCGTAGCCCGCAGCCGTCGGCCTCCACCTCGACCGTCGTCCGATTGTACACCGCGGGCGCCATCTGGCTTGCGACGAATCGTTCCCAGATAAGCTTGTAGATCTTGAGCTGCGGCGCGTCCAAGAACCGCCGCAACGACTCTGGCGTGCGGTTGACGTCGGTCGGGCGGATCGCCTCGTGTGCGTCCTGCGCGGATTCGGCCACCTTGAACTGCTTGCCCGAATGGTAATCCTCGCCGAAGCGATTGACGATGTACGCCCGCGCCAGCTCCTGCGCCGCCGGCGAGAGCCGCGTTGAATCGGTCCGCATGTAGGTGATGAGACCGACTGTGCCCTCGGCGCCGACGTCAATTCCTTCGTACAAGCCCTGCGCGATCTGCATGGCCTTGCGCACGCGCATCTTGAGGCGGCGCGACGCCTCTTGCTGAAGCGAGCTGGTGGTGAATGGCGGCTTGGGATTGTCGCGGACTTCGCCTTGTTTGATCGAAGCGATTCGAAACGCCGCGCCGCGCAGCCGCCCGACGAGCGTGTCCGCGGCGGCCTGATCCTTGATGTCGAATTTCGCAAGCGACTTGCCGTTGACCGACACGAGGTCCGCGTCGAATGTGTGCTCGAGGTCGTGATGGCCGTGCGGCCACAGGCGGGCCGATACGCTCCAGTATTCTTCAGGCTTGAACGCGGTGATCTCGCGCTCGCGGTCCACGATGAGCTTGACCGCCACCGACTGCACTCGACCGGCTGACAAGCCCCCGCGCACCTTGCGCCACAGAAGCGGCGAAAGTTTATAACCCACCAGGCGATCGAGGATGCGCCGGGCCTGCTGGGCGTTGACCCGATCGGTGTCGATCGACTTGGGATGCTTGAGCGCCTCTTCGGCGGCCCGCTTGGTGATCTCGTGGAGCTCGATGCGGAGCGGTTTTTCGATCTTCAACAGCTCGGCGAGGTGCCAAGCGATCGCTTCGCCTTCGCGGTCGGGGTCGGGCGCCAGATAGATCTTCGATGCCTTCTTGGCGGCGCTACGCAGCTCTTTGATGACGTCGCCCTTACCTTTAATAGTAAGGTAGGTGGGCTTGAAATTGTCGTCGACATCGACGCCGAGCCGGCTCTTGGGGAGATCGCGGACGTGGCCGACGGAGGCAAGTACCTGCGCGCGATTTCCCAGGAATTTCTTGATCGTGCGCGCCTTCGCAGGCGATTCAACGATGATGAGGGGTCTCGACAATCGATCCTTTCTCGAGCGCCTTGCGGGACGAAGAGCCGGCGCCTCGTAAACGTCCCCTACTATACACTAGGTTGTCAAGAGCTGTCAAAAACGGGACACTCCGATTCGGCGCTCCGTCGTTCCGGTCGATGACGGCGATTCGATCTGGAACGAGACAGCAGGGCGCGAATTTTCGCAGCGACCGTTCAATCGACCGATGGCTGCCGGCGAGATCTACGATGCTGCGGCGGATGGCCTCGCTCGGATATCGGGCTGCTGCCCGCCCAGCTCTTCGACCTTGTGGCACGCCACCCAGTGCCCGCCGTACTTCTTGAATTCGGGAATCTCAATGCGGCACCGCTCGAACGCGATCGGGCAGCGCGTATGGAACCGGCAGCCGCTCGGCGGATTCACCGGCGAGGGGACGTCGCCTTGCAGAATGATGCGTTCGCGTCGCGCCTCGAGCCGCGGATCGGGAATCGGAATCGCCGACAGGAGCGACTGGGTGTATGGATGCAGCGGCCGCGCGTAGATCTCGTCGCGATCGGCCATCTCCATCAATTTGCCGACGTACATGACCGCGACGCGATCCGAGATATGGCGGACCACCGACAAGTCGTGCGCGATGAACAAGTAGGTCAAGCCGAACTGTTCCTGCAGGTCTTGCATCAGGTTCACGACCTGCGCCTGGATCGAGACGTCGAGCGCCGAAACCGGTTCGTCGGCCACGATGAACTTCGGGTTCACGGCGAGAGCGCGCGCCACGCCGATGCGCTGGCGCTGACCGCCCGAGAATTCGTGAGGGTAGCGGTTGGCATGATAGGGAGCGAGGCCGACCGTGCGCAGCAACTCGTGGACGCGCTCGTCGATCTGCTTGCCCCGCGCCAAGCGGTGAATCTGCAGCGGCTCGGCGATGATGTCGCCGACGGTCATGCGCGGGTTTAAGCTCGCATACGGATCCTGGAAGATGATCTGCATTTCACGCCGCGCCTCGCGCAATTCGCGGCGGCGGAACTTCACGACGTCCCGGCCGTCGAAGATGATCTGCCCGCTCGTCGGTTCGAGCAGCCGCAGAATGCAGCGGCCGATGGTCGTCTTTCCCGAACCGGACTCGCCGACGAGTCCAAGCGTTTCACCGCGCTTGATCTCGAACGAGACGCCGTCGACCGCCTTGACGTCGGCGACGTGGCGCGAAAAAACGCCCGCCGTGATCGGAAAATATTTGTAGACCTCGCGCACGTCGACGAGCACATCGTCACCTGAGGCGGCCGCGACGTCGGGCGGATCGGCGGGCGATCGTCCCTCAGCGTCCACCGGCGGCTTCCTTGGCTTGCGCCGCCTGTTCCGTGACCATCGTCGGCCTCAACTGACGGAGGTCGACGGTCTTGTCTTTTTCGTACAGGAAACAGCGAGCGATGTGGCCGTCGCCGAAGTCGATCGTCGGCGGCGGGCTGATCGCGTGATGCGGCTGGGCGTACCTGCAGCGCGGCGCGAACGCGCAGCCCGCGGGAAGCCGGAGCAGGTTCGGCGGCTGGCCCTCGATGGGCACGAGGCGCCGGCGATCCTTTTCGTCGAGCCTCGGCAACGAATCGAGCAGCCCCCAGGTATACGGGTGCTTCGGTTCGCGGAAGATCTGATCGGCCGAGCCGTATTCGACCATGTTGCCGCCGTACATCACGAGAACGTTCTCACATACTTCGGCCACCACCCCGAGGTCGTGGGTGATCATGATGATGGCGGAATTGAGCCGCTTCTGCAGATCGCGCATGAGGTCCAGGATCTGCGCTTGGATGGTGACGTCGAGCGCGGTGGTGGGTTCATCGGCGATCAGCAGCTGCGGGTCGCACGCCAGCGCCATCGCGATCATGACGCGCTGGCGCATGCCGCCGGAGAATTGATGGGGAAAGTTCTTGACGCGCTTGCGCGCTTCGGGGATGCGCACGATTTCAAGCATCTCGACCGCCCGGGCGAAGGCCTCGGAGCGCGATTTGTTCTGATGGAGCCTGATGGCCTCCGCGATCTGTTCGCCGACGGTCAAGACCGGATTGAGGCTCGTCATCGGATCCTGGAAGATCATCGCGATGTCGTTGCCGCGGACGTGCCGCATCTCGCGCTCGCCGACTTTCAGCAGGTCTTTCCCGTTGAACAGGATCTCGCCGCTCGAGATCTTGCCCGGCGGCGATGCGATGAGGCGCATGATCGAGAGCGCAGTCACGCTCTTGCCGGAGCCCGATTCACCGACGATGCCCAGCGTTTCGCCGGGTTCGATCGACAGCGACAAGCCATTGACTGCACGGACGATCCCGTCGTCCGTCTTGAAATCAACGTGGAGATCTTTGACGGCGAGCAGCGGCATGCGCTTATCGATTCCTAACGCGGGCTCAACGCGTGATGACGAAGTACGTAATGGCGAGGATGATGAACGCGATGGCCGCCACCGTCGTCACCCTCGCGAGCTGTTCGTTGAGCCCGAGCCGGCCGCGATATGCGGATTCGGACCGCCCGCCGATCGTTCCCGATAGCCCTTCCGTCTTGGTCGTCTGCACCGACATAAGCGCGATCAGCGCCACGCACGAGATGATGAACAGATACTTGACGGCGTTGAGCACGAACGGATGCTGGTCGCCCCAGCTCAGCGGAGCGAAGAGATTGTTCGGCAGATTCGCGGGAAGGGTGATCGGCTTCGGCGTCGGAATCGCGGCGGGCGCCGCTGTCGGACTCGCGGCCGCCACCAATATCGAAGCAAGACTGGTCATACGACCGACGCTTCGTGCGGGCGCCGGCGAGGCCCTGTCCCAACTGCTTTACACCCGCGGTGCGTCGGGCTTATAATGAGCGCGATGCGCGCCACCCCGCTGCCGAAACCCGACGCCGATCCCGAATCCAAGATCGTCGTTATCCGTCAACATCGCGCAACGATGGAATTCGCGCGCGCCCTATCGACGATTTTCAATCCCTTTCTGAACGCCACGGTGCTGTTCATCATCGTGTCGCACGCTTTTTCGACGACCACGCCGCAATTTTGGCTGCTGTCCGCTTTCGGCGTGGCGTTCTTCTTGGCGGCGCCGCTCATCTTCGTGTTGTACGCGTATTTGACCGGCCGCGTGTCGGATTTCGAGATCACCGATCTTCTCGAGCGCCAGCGGGTGTTTCTGGCGTTCGTGATCATCTACTTCGCCTCGGCGATTGTGCTCACGCTCTATCGAGCTCCGATCCAGCTCATCGCGATCACGTGGGGATACTGGGGCACGACGCTCGCCACGATGCTCATTACCCGTTGGTGGAAGATCAGCACGCACGCGTTCGGGGTCGCCGGCCCGTTCGCGGTGATGTTCTTGCTCTTCAAATGGCAGCCGGCGCCGTACGTCGTGCTCGTTCCGCTCGTCTGCTGGGCGCGCATCTATCTGCGCGCGCACACCGTCGCTCAGGTGGCGGTCGGCGCGGCGCTCGCGGTGCTTTCGCCCATTTTGGTCTTCCGGTTATTTCATCTGCTCTGACGGTTCGGCGGCGGCGTGGCGCGCGGCGACGTGGCGCAGTTCGTCGATCGTGACGCCGCTCAACCGGGCGGCCGCCTCGGCGAAGGCCTGCGCGTCACCGCTGACGCCGACGATCAGCCGGCCGGCCGCGCCGGTGGGCGTGCCGAGCGCTGCGGCCGCTTCGCGTGCGGTGGCGACGGCCGGATCGACGAGGATCACCGTTGGACCCAGCGCTTCTTCAAACCAGTTCCGCACATGCGGGAAATGCGTGCAGCCGAGGATCAGCGCGTCGCAACGCGCCGCGGCGATCGGCCGCGCGACCAGCGCGACCGCGCGGCGAGCGCGCTCCGAATCCCATTCTCCCGCTTCGATGATCGGCACGAGTGCGGGCGCGGGAACGGCGGTCACCGCTGCAGCCGGCCGAGCGCGGAGGATGGAACGCTCGAAGACGCCTGAACCGATCGTCGCGCCCGTCGCCGTCACGCCGATCCGACCGCTCGTCGAAACGGCCGCGGCTTCGCGCGACCCGGGCTCGACGACGCCGATCAACGGCACGGGCAGTTCGGGAGCGCCGAACGCGTCGAATGCGGAGCACGTCGATCCGCAGGCGAGCACAATCGCCGACGGATCATACGCCATTAGGTGAGCGACGTTGCGCCGCCCAATCTCTTCGATTTCGGCGAGCGAACGATCGCCGAGCGGTACGTGCGCGGTGTCGGCGAAATAGTAGACGTCGGCGTCCGGCCTCAGGGCCCGCAGGGCGCTGAGCACGGTCAATCCGCCAAGACCGGAATCCAGCATGGCGATCCGCCCGTGCGAGACCCGGTTCAACCTTGCGGACCTCCGGAATAATCCATGATGCCCTTGACGATGCCGTCGGCGAGCCGGTCGATGAACGACGGCTGCTCGAGCAGCGTCGCATCGTGCGGATTGCTCAAGAAAGCGGCTTCGACGAGCACGGCCGGCATGTTGGTATGCTTGATCACATAGAGATCATCGCGCTGCACGCCGTCGTTCGCGAGGCCGCCGCTCGCCACCGTCGCCGCCTCGACCGCTTGCGCGAACGCTCGGTCGCTGCGGCGCCAGTAGTACGTCGTGGTGCCGGAAAGCGACGGTCGCACCCACGAGTTCATGTGAATGCTCACGAAGAGTCTCGCTCCGGCTGCGTTGGCGACGTCGCAGCGCGCCTGCAGCTCCTGCCGGTCGGCGCCGTTCGGATCGCCGACTTCATTGTCGCCGTCGCGGGTCATCACGACCTGCCAGCCAAGCCGCTCCAAGCGCGTCTTCACGGCGCGCGACAGCCGCAACGTGAGCTGTTTTTCCACCAGCCCGTATCCCGAATTGATCGCCCCCGGATCGTTGCCCCCGTGGCCCGGATCGATGGCGATCAGGTCAGGGTTGGTCGCCGCCGCGCTCGCGCGCGGAGATGGACCTCCGGTGACGGCGATCGAGCCGACGCCGGCGCGCGGAGCGTCGGACGAGGGCGCTGTGTTTTCGATTTCTATGCCCATCTGATCGGGCGACCCTTCGACCTGACCGATCTGCACGTCGATCGGTTGGGTCGGGGCGATCGCGACGCGCACGACAGCTTCGGGAGTGATCTGATGCTGCGTGATCTCGATGTTCGTCACGAACGGCAGTTTCGACGCGAGGGTCTGAGCCGGACCGACGAGCGTCGCGCCATGGATGTCAATCCAGTAGCGGTTATCGGGTTGGTCGAGACGGTGCCACTCGAACGAGACGTTGCCGCTGAGCGTCAGAGTGATACGCGTGCCGGTCGCAAGGTCGTTGACGAGCACGCTCGTGATCTTTGCCGGCTGGCTGAAACCGCCGGTCGCGCTGCTTTGCGACGGTGCCGGCAGCACGGCGGGTGTGATCGGAGACGCCGGCAGCGGTGAGGCTTCGATCGGTTCGGCGGTCGGCTCAGATGAAGGAGCGAGCGTCGCCGGAGACGCAGGCGCGAAGGCGTTTCCGTTAGCGGCGCCCGGCGAGACGACGACGACCGGTTTCGGCGTGGCCCGTTCGTTCAAGCGCAGCGCCCCCTCGCTGCGCGCTAACACCACGTCCACGCCGACGCCGCTGGCCATGCGGTGCGCCGCGAACTTCGTTCCGGCGAATAGATGGATCGCGACCGTCGCGATCGGAAATCCTGGCGGGCCCGACTGGCGTACGATGGCTTGCGCCGCCTCGCGATTGCCCAGCGGGACTTCCTTCGAATCCGCGCTGAAACCCGGGAAGCTCAAACTCAACGTGCGGCTGCGCGCATGAAAGGCGGAGTGCCAAGCGATCGGCACGGCGGCTTGGATCTCAACGATGGTGCGCGCCAGCCCGATCTTCCGATTGACTGAAAGGATTCTCGGCACGAAGACGTAGCCGCCGCGGAACCGGCGCGCTTCCAGGCCGAGCGCTTGCGCCAGCGGCTGCAGCGGAACGAACAGATCGGTGCCGCGGTAGAACGGCGCGAAAGGAAGGCCGGTCGACGTCCCGTCCACGGTCATCGCGTTGCTTCCCACAGTAAACGTCACGATCTCTCCGTCCGCGCGCGTCAGCGCGACGAAGCGCGTTCCTGGTTCCCACGTCATCTTCGCGCCCACCGCAGCGAGCAGGTCGCGCAGTCCGGGATCCGCGACTGCCGCAACCGGTTCTGCGTCCGCGACGCTGAGCCGCTCGAAGCGGATCTGTCGGCCTTCGACATAGACAGGCGCGGCGCTCGGCGTCATCGCGATGCCAAAAGCGCGGACCGGCAGGGGAGCGAGCACAACCGCAGCGGCCAGAAGTGCGCTGGCGATCGCGACGGCGCGTCCGAGCGCGCGGCTCATTGCGCGAAGGTATCCCGCGTCAGCGGTTCGTCGAGAGCGAATTGTCCGCCGGGGAGCGCCGCGACGCTTTGACCTTTCACGAGTACTTTGACGTTCTTCACGTCGGGCAGCCCCGTCAGCGTGTACGTCAGCGACTTGAACATCGCCGTCTCTTCGCTCGTCCCGCCATGGAAGCCATCGGCTACGGATCCGCTGAGATCGACCGTCGCTGTGCCGCCCGACACGCTCACGGTCGCGCGCGTGCCGCCCGGGAAGAGCACGACGTCGTTGCCGAGCGCGCTCGGGCCGGACAGCAGTTGATTGACGGCGAACGCGGCGAGCTGCTGCTCGTTCAGCTTAGAGTCGACGACAAAGCGAAGCGGCACGAGGGCAGCAGTGCCGCCTTTGCAATAATAGACCGTCAGCTGATGCGTTTCGAGGACGTGCGGATGTCGAGCACAACCGCCGAGGAAGAGCGCCCATACCGCTGCGGCGGCGAGCACCGTTCGCACCCAGCTCGATCGTGCTCGGACTACACTCGCCTCCTCGTTACGTTCGTAGGGGTCGAGCTCGCTCGACCTTTGGCCAAAATCTGGTGGAGGCGACCGGAGTTGAACCGGTGTCCGAGAAGACTCCCACGAAGGCATCTACAGGCTTAGCTCGGTTTTGCATCTCGCGGTGGCGTACTCGTCCGAGCTCGATGACCGCCGCCGCCAGCCCCAATTGATTTTCCGCCCGCGTCGGGGTCCCCGCAAACGGTAGCCGTCTTATTTGACATCCGCGGGCCCGTGCCGGCGCCGTTGCCCCGCGAACGTGATCAGCCTAAATTAGGCTGCCAGTGCGTATTCGCTATTCGCGTTTATACGTTTTCCGATCGTTTTAGGAGGGCTCGGAACTCCGCCTGCTTCCTTCGCCTGAGCGCATCCCGTCGAAACCGTGACGCCCCCGCGACCTTCCTTATATTACCCGATAACAGACGTCAAGACAAGAACGAATGTTCGCATGCGGAAGTTCCGGCTTTCACGCGATTGCATCAGTGACGCCGCTTGGCTGATCAGCGTGGCGCTCGAGCGCGCGGCTGGCGGTCGCGCTGCTCGCCGATGAGCAGCGAGAGGATCCACGAGATGACCGACATGACGATCGCGCCCCAAAATGCTGCCCAAAGCCCCGGTACGTGAAATCCGGGTATGTACTTGAGGCCGAAATAGAAGATCAGTCCGTTGATGACGAGCGTGAAGATCCCAAGGCTCAGGATCTCCAGCGGACAACTGATCACGATGAGGATCGGGCGCACGATCGCGTTTGCAAGACCGAGCACGATCGCGCCGATGACGATGGGCTCGATGCCGTCCGTCCGGATGCTCATGAAATGGATCGATGCGATCGCATACAGCGCTATCGCGTTGATGATCAGCCGCGCGATGAATCTCACGCGGGCACGTTCACCTCGAGGACGCAGACGCCCTTCGCCGGCAGCGCAATGCGTTCGTCCGTCAGCGGCGTCTGCGCGATGACGTCGAAAGCGCCGCTTGCCGCTCTGAGGCGTACGACGAGGGCCTCGGATCCGTGATTGACCGCGAGCAGCCTGCGAATGCGCGCATCGGCGTGATGACGCCAGGCGAAGACCTGGACGCACGGCGGGGTCCCGCGGAAATACGAGGCGATGTCTCGCGATTCCGCGATCGCGCGATACAATCGCCACGTGCCGGCGACGGCCGAGTCGCGGCCGTGCAAGGCATAATACTCGAGCGGATACGCGCAAAATATCACGTTCCCGCTGCCGCATTTGCGCTCGAGGATCGCGGGCCGCCCAGCGCCGTCGATCGCGACGACCGCCGCTTGAGTCGGCAAAACCGGAAGACGAGCCCCACGGCGCGCGTCGCCGCGGACTGCGACACGCAGCGATCGCCCGGCTGGAACGTCGCCGAGTGCGACTTTCATCGTCAGCTCGAGCGTCGAGGCGCGTGCGAGTTCGACGACCCCGTACTCGATAAGCGGCCGCGCGCCGATGAGCGACTCGAGGTCGGGGTGCCACGGTTCGCCGCCGTATGAGACATACACCGTGCCGCCGGCCCGCGCGAACGCTTCCAGCTGATCCGCGTCGCGCGTGGTCAATTGCTGCAAGCACGGTACGATGAGCACGTCGCTTTCGACGTTTCGATCGAGGTCGGCGAATCGCGCTTCGAACCCGGCTCGCACGCAGTTCGCATACGCCTGCAGATAAAGATTTCGCAGCTCGGGCTTCGTCCAACCCCAGTCGAACGGGAACGATTCGAGGTAGAACGACGTCCGCGCAATCGCCGCTCGGGGCACCTCCGGAAGCCAGACCGCCGGGTCGTGCTGCTTGACGAACGCCGCGAATCGCGCGAATTCCTCGGCCTGCGGCTTGCGGGAGCCGTCATGCCGGATCATACCGAAGTGCAGCTCGTACGGATGGTGCGAATAGGGCCGCCGCCGCCGCAGCTCGTCGAAATCGTGGGAACACCACGCCAGCGCACCGCAGTTCGCGGCGCCGAACGCCGACCAAAGCGCCGTCCGATAGTAGTCCGCCGCGTTCGGATCGTACGCTTGATCGGACGAGCAGCCGAATTCTTCGAGCAGCACGGGCTTGCCGAACGGCTGCGCCATGCGCATCGAAAACGACGCGACGAGCGACTGGCGCAAAGCGTCCGCGTCCTTCGGATAGAAATGCGGGCCGAAAAAATCGACGACGTCGCGCATCCGCCGCGCCGGCAAGCCCGTCTCTTGGCCCCACACGATGTCCCACGCGCCATCGCCGGTCGAAACTGCGTGCGAAGGATCCGCGGATCGTGCCGCGTCGCACATCCGCTTCGCCCACGCGATGCCGTGCTTTTCGTCCGTCGCTTTGGCGAAGAGCGGCCATTCGTTGCTCAATAGCCACGCGGCGACGCGCGCGTCTTCCACATAACTGCCGCAAACCGCCCGGATGAAGAGCTCCTGCGCCTGAAGCAGCCGCTCGTCCGAATAGTAATCGCAGCCTTGCGCCCATACCGGGTGCCAGTTCTCCCCGGACATGTGCCCGACGAACAGCGTTGGGATCGCCCACATGCCGCTTGCCGCGCACAGCGAGATCATCTCGCGCAACCGCTCGAGCGCGTGCGCGTCGACGGTCCCCTCGGTGGGCATGAACTCGGGCCAGAAGCAAAAGAGCCGTGCGCAGTTGGCGCCCAGGGAGGCGAGCTCGTCGAGATCTTTGCCGACGGAGCCGGGATCCCAGCGCTCGGAATACATGAACGGTCCGGTCTTCGAAGGCCAAAAGTTCGCGCCGACGAGATACACGCATTTGCCGGTCCCAGTCGTGAAATGAACCCGCTCCAGCCGAAGCTTTTCCATGCGCGTCACGTTACGGCGTCTTGCTCAGCGCGTCCACGATGGATCGCGCGAGCGGTTCGCTGATGCCCGGAACGGCGCTGACATCATCCACGCTGGCGCGCCGGAGGGCCGCGACCGAGCCGAACGCCCGGACCAGCGCCGCCTTGCGCGCCGGACCCACGCCGGTCAACGCATCCAGCACCGACGTCACTTGCGTCTTGCCGCGCAATGTCCGGTGATACGTGATCGCGAAACGATGCGCTTCGTCGCGGACGTGCTGCACCAGATGCAGCGCCGGCGAATTGCGCGGCAGGACGATCGTTTCCGGTTCGTCCGGCAGGATGAGCTCCTCGAATTGTTTCGCGAGCGCCGCGACCGGCATCGCGATGAGGTCGAGCTCGCGCAGCACGTCGAGCACGGCGTTCAGCTGACCGCGGCCGCCGTCGATGAGCAGCAGATCGGGCCGCTTCGCGAACTTGCGCTCCTTACCGGCCGTTTGATCGTCGGGCGCCTGCAGATAGCGCAGCCGGCGGCGCAGCATCTGGGCCATATTCGCGAAGTCGTCGTTCACCTCGGCGCCTTGGATCTTGAATCGACGATAATCGCTCTTGCGCGGCCGCGCGCCTTCAAAGACGACCATCGAGCCGACGACGTTGGTCCCCTGCACGTGCGATATGTCGTAACACTCGATGCGCTGCGGCACGACGTTGAGGTTGAGCGCGGCGGCCAGTTCGGTCAGCGCGGCGGTCGCGCGTTCTTCCGCCACCGCCGCCGTGGCGAGATGCTCCGTCAGGTACTGTTCGGCGTTGCGCCGCACCTTGCGGATGTACTCCGCGCGCTGGCCGCGTTCGGGAACCACAGCGCGCACTCGGCTGCCGCGTATCAGCGACAACACCCGCTCGACGTCGCTCGCGCTCGGGATGCGCATCTCGAGAATGATCTCTTTGGGCACGCTGCGCGACTGCGCGTAGTACAGCTTGACGAATTCGGAGAGGATCTCGGCCGGATCGCGATTCTCCGTCCCTTCGACGATGCGATGGTCGTGACCGATCAGCTTGCCGCCGCGCACGAAGAAGACCTCGATGGCCGACACGCCTTGGCCGTGCGCGCCGGCGATGAGGTCCATGTCGACGCGGCTGCGCCATACCACTTCCTGCCGCTCGACGACTTGGCGCAGCTCGGCGATCCCGTTGCGCAGCAATGCGGCGCGTTCGTAGGCGAGATTCTCGGATGCTTCGCGCATCTCGGACGTCAAGCGCTCGATCAACGATTCGTGATGCCCTTCCAAGAACAGCGCCGCGTCCGCGACGATCGCGTCGTACTCGTGTTCGGTTTGCAGAAAGGCGCACGGCGCCATACAGCGTTTGATGTGGTACTGCAGGCAGGGCCGATGGTATTGCTCGCCGATGTCGTCGAGGTTGCAGGTGCGCAGCGGAAAGACGCGCCGGATGACATCGATCGCCTCGCGCAGGCCGCGAGCGTCCGTATATGGCCCGTAGTACCGGCCGCCATCGTCGACGATCTTGCGTGTGAACAGCACGCGCGGAAACGATTCGTTGAGCGTCAATTTGAGGAACGGATACTTCTTGTCGTCCTTGAGCCGGACGTTATACGGCGGCTGGTGCTGCTTGATGAGGTTGGCTTCGAGCAGCAGCGCTTCAGCTTCGTTCTTGACGATGATGGTGCGGACGTCGGCGACCCGTCCGACCATCGCGTCGGTGCGGACGTGATGCGCTCGACCGGGTTGGAAGTACGATCGCACTCGAGAGCGCAAGTCGATCGCCTTGCCCACGTACAACACGGCGCCGCCGGCGTCCATCATTTGATACACGCCGGGTTCCGCGGGCAGGCGGTCGAGCTTCTCGTGCAGCGAGTCGGCGATCATGATCGGTATTTTAGCCGCAAATGCGACGGCCGACCTTGTGAGGGCCGGCCGCAGCGCTGGTTTCATGAATCGCTTAGTGTATGGCCAGACCGTCTGGTGACGTCAATCCAGTGCTGGCGCCGTTGATGTCCTGAGCCGGCGCCAGGTTGCCGGTGGCGCCGGGGCTAAAAACCAGCACAGAGCTATTCCCCTGGTTCGCGACGTAGATAAAGCCCGCGGCGTCTACCGCAAGGCCCCGCGGTGCGCTTAACAGCGTGGTTGCGCCCAGGATCGCACGCGTCGGAGCAACGTTGCCATTACTGCCGGCCGAGAACTCGAGCACGCTGCTGTTGCTGAAATCCGTCACGTAGGTGTTGGCGGCGGCGTCGAGCGCGAGGCCGTATGGATTCGACAAGGTCGTGAGCGCGCCGGAAATCGTCCGGATCGGCGCCACGTTGCCGCTCGCGGTCGGAGCGAACACCAGCACGTCGGCGGCGCCGAAATTCGCGACGTAGATGTTACCGCTACCGTCCACCGCGATGCCGGCTGGCTGGTTCAAGGTCGTGAGCGCGCCGCCGATCGTCGTAGTCGGTGCGACGTTGCCCGTCGAGCCGGCTGCGAAAATCAGCACCGTGGTGTTGTTGCCGTTCGCAACGTAGATCTTCCCGGTGGCGTCGACGAATACGCCGAGCGGACAATTGATCGTCGTGTTCGCCCCAGCGAGGTCGACTGTCGGCGTCGTATTGCCGGTCGAACCAGCCGGATACGCGGTCACGCCTGCGAAGCAGCTGCTGGCCCAGATCGTGCCCGTCTGGTCGACAAATAAGCTAGTCGGTGTGCTCAGGTTGGTATTCGCGCCCATTATATCGGTGCTGGGCGCCACGTTGCCGGTCGCAATCGCCGGGTAGGATGTGACACTGTTGTTGCCGTTGTTGCCGACGAAGATGGCGGCTGGCCGCGGCGTCGGCGTTGCGGGAGAGCTGCCGGGCGGCGGCAGCGTTACCTGCTGACCCGTCGTGCATGCGACGAGCGCGAGCGCAGCCGAGAGGGCGATGAGATGGTAGAACTTCATGTGTCGCTCCGTTTCGGTCACAAAAAATAGAAATGTTGCCGGACGTCCGGCAGCAGCCTCACCGGCAATGCGATTCTCTGCTCGGCGAGTCGCTCCTGGCAGATGTCCGCCTAGACGTCCGAGCCGCTTGGTTGGCCTCGAACCGCCGCCTTGCGTTCGGCTCGAAAATGCATCCATAGCCATCCCGCGATCGCGAGCACCAGGATGACGAGCAGCAAAATCGACACCGGCCGGAGATGTCCGGCGAGCGCGTACCAGTGTTTGCCGAGAACGAAGCCGATGGAAGCGAACAGAGCACACCAGATAGCCGATCCAGCCAGCGTGTACGACACGAATGGGGCGATCGGCATGCGCGTGACGCCGGCGGGGAAGGAAGCGACGGCGCGGATCCCCGGCATGAGCTTGCAAACGAAAACCGCGCGCGCTCCGTACTTGGCGAACCATCCATCCGCGCGCTCCAGCTCGCGGCTGCGGACGAAGAACAGCTTCCCGAAGCGCCGGACGAAAGGTCGGCCGCCGAAGTAGCCGATGCCGTACGCGACGAGCGCTCCGAGCGTATCGCCTGCAGTTCCGGCTGCGATCACGAGCGGCATCCTGAACTTGCCGCTCCAGGCGAGATAGCCGGAAAACGACATCATCACTTCGCTCGGCAGCGGCACCGCGATCGCCTGCCCGAACATGCCAGCCGCCAGTCCGAGATAACCAAGATCCGAGATGAGGTGGATCACCCACATCGTCGCGGCATGGAGGACGTGCATCGTTAGATCGCCGTTCGTTCGGGTTGCGGGCTAAAGCATGCGAGCGCCCGCGCGGCAACTCCGTAACCCTGCGCAAGGATGCCGCGCAGAACGTCGATCGGCTCGACAACCGATGCTCGCGCCCGCGCGGCTTTCGTCGCCGCCGCGAATATCCTCAGGACGCGCGGCGTCAGAATGACGCCTTCCCACGGATGATCCGCGGGCGGCTCCATGAGGGCGCGCAACGCTTTCTTGAGCTGCCAAGGCTCGATGGCCGCCTCTTTGAAATAGGCGGCAACGTCGACCGGCGGGGCGATCGCCATCGCGAGCAGCAGATGTTCCGTGCCCAAGTAATAGTGACTCGCGTTGCGACATTCTTGCTCGGCGAGGTGCACGATAGCTTGCGCCGCGGGACTGAAATGGGCGAACACCGATGCCTTCTACAAACCTCGTGTCGAGTCGGCGGCCGATCATGCGCGCCATGAGAATCGGGGCGACAGGACTTGAACCTGCGAACCTCTCGGTCCCGAACCGAGCGCTCTACCAAGCTGAGCTACGCCCCGAATATCGCGACCGGACCGATTTCGGCGCACCGCAAACCCTTCCTTGCCATCGCGCGCAGGGGATTGCCGCGAATCGCCCCGAACCGGGCAACCGACTAAAGGCGTCGTAAAAAATTCGGAGTTGTTGCCATGAAGTACGTCATCGTCGGTTGCGGACGCGTCGGATCGACGCTCGCCAAACGTCTCGACCGAGCCGGGCATCAAGTGACGGTCATCGACGAGAACCCGGCCGCTTTCAAGCGGCTGGGCAAGAATTTTCCCGGACGGCAAGTGCTCGGAACCGGCATCGACGTCGATGTGCTGGCTCGCGCCGGCGCGCAGAGCGCCGACGGCCTCGCGACCGTCACCGAGGGCGACAACCGCAACATCATGGCGGCGCTGATCGCGCAGGAGCATTTCAAGATCAAACGCGTCGTCGCACGGATCTACGACCCGGAACGTTCGCACATGTACCGCGATTTCGGCGTCGCGACGATCTGCCCCACGACTGTTGGCGCGCGCCTCATGGCGAACGCACTCATCGACGATACGTACCGGCGGTTGCCATTTGAGCGGCCGGATGTGGAAGTCATCGAGGCCGCGGTCAGCGACGCGCTGGCGGGCAAGAAGGTCTCGGATGTCACCATCGCCGGCAAGACCCAGGTCTGCGTGGTCATCCGGCGCGAGGAGAGCATCATCCCGTCGCCCGACACGCAGTTCGAAAAAGGCGATCGAATCGTGGCCGTGGTCCATCCTGAGCACCTCGAGCAGTTCCGCAAGACGGTGGAACTCGAATTGGCGAGGTCGGCGTAGCACATGTTCATCGTCGTCGTCGGCGGCGGAAAGCTGGGCACGTATCTCGCGCGCGCGCTGCTCGAGGAACAACACGAAGTGGTCGTCATCGAGAAGAACGACAAGAAGGCGCAGCGACTCGCTCAGACGCTGGGCCGGGAGATCGCACAGATCGGAGACGGCTGCGATCCGATGGTGCTGGAAGAGGCCGGCGTGAGCCGGGCGGACGTCGTCATCGCGGACACCGGCGACGATGAGGATAATCTCGTCATCTGCTTGGTCACGAAGAAGCGCTTTTCGCGGCCGCGGACCATCGCGCGCGTCAACAATCCGAAGAACAAGCAGATCTTCGAAGAGTTGGGGATCGACTCGGTCGTCAACAGCACGGAAGTCGTCATGAAAATGGTGCAGCAGGAAGTCAACGTTCGCGAGGTCGCCCCACTGATGAGTTTCCGCGGTGGGAATCTCGCACTCGTCAGACTGTCGGTACCGCCGACCTCGCCGGCGAATGCGAAACGGCTGTCTGATATCGCGCTGCCCCGGCACTGCGTCATCGTCGCGCTCGAGCGCGGCGGCGACGTCATCGTGCCCGACGGCGAGACGCTCGTCCAAGCCGGCGATGCAATGTTGATCGTCGCGCAGCCGAGCGCGACGAAGGATCTTCGCACCCAGCTCATCGGCGCGAACTAGCGCCGCTCGTGGCCGACTGCGTCGGATTTGAATTCGACCGAAGTCGCCGCTACGAGCGTCTCGAGCTAACCAAAACCTCGCGTGAAATTGCCCACGCGCACGCCCGGGAACTCGCGTGACAGCCACGTGAGCCAGCGGGCCATCCCAAGCGGCTGCCGCTTCGGCCTGCCGACGGCGGCGAAGTACCGCGCCGGATCGACGTTGAGCGTTCGTGTCTGCACCATGGCGATGGGATAATCGCACAGGAACTCTCGGAACGCCTCGACTTCCTCCGGCACGTCGGTGACGCCCGGATGCGTGAGCAGGTTGAGCGAGATCGCAGCGCCGCGTTCCGCCGCGAGTCGAAGACTCTCGCGCACGTCGGAGAAGTCGTAGCCTTGCGGGCGGTAGTACGCGGCGTACGCTTCGGGCCGGACCGAGTTCAAACTGACGCGGATCGATTGCAGCCCCGCCTGCAGGAGCCTGACGAGCGCTTTCGGCCGGCTTGCGTTCGTGTTGCAATGAAGCGTACCTGCGTTCGTCGATTTGCGGATGGCGCGAATCGCCGCTTCGATGCGGGGTGCTGCGAGCAACGGCTCGCCCTCGCAGCCCTGACCGAATGAGATGATCGCCTTGCGAACCTCGCGCAGGTGTGCGAGCGCGACGGCGACGATCTCTTCGACGGACGGCTGGCGCGTCACGCGCTCTTGCGCCGCCTGGACGCCTTCGTCCGGGATCTGCTTAGAGATGCAGCCGATGCATTGCGCGTTGCAGGCGAGGGAGACGGGTATGGCGGCTTCTCCCTGCCGAAGAAAGACATTTTGTGCGGTGTAGCAGCCGTATTCGTTCGCGCAGACTGCCAACTGCCGGATGAGCGAATTGCCGGCGAACTCACTTGACAGGCGATCGATGCCGGCTCGGACTGCCGAGGATGAATGAGTTTGCGGCGACCAGTCCGGCAGCTCGTCGGTAGCGCGCGCCGCGACCCGCAATCCTCCTTCGTGCCATGCGACGGCCGCATACCCATAGAGCGGCAGCGGACGGCAGCCCGGCCGTTCGGCATAGGCGGGAAGCAGGGTGCGCGTGTAACCCGGAGGCAGGGCGGCCGCGACCGCGTCGATCTGGCTTCCTTCGAGCTCCGAAATTTCTGCACGTCGAGCGTCCGCAAATGCGATCGGCGTTCGCCCGGGCAGAGTCAGCAGCAGTGCATCTCTCGGCAGCGGAATGAAATCGGCCGGCGTTGCAACCCTGATGGCGCCATCATCGACCGCCGCGCGGTAGCGGGGCAAATCGAGAATGGCGCCGTCCGCCCGACCGAAGACAGCGTTCATGTCGGTACGTTTTCGAGCTCGATTTCGGCGCGGAAGGTCTGCGAAGCCGGGCCCGTCAGCGAGGCGCTCGAGCCCTCGCCGCCCCACGAAACTTCAACCGCACCCCCGCGCATCTCGACGCGCACCGGCGTGTCGGCGCGACCCGTCGCGATCGCGCTGACCGCGGCCGCGCACGCGCCGCTCCCGCAAGCCCAGGTTTCGCCGACGCCGCGCTCCCAAACGCGGATCGCCAGATCGTGGCGATCGCGAACGGCCGCGATCTCCACGTTGACGCCCTGCGGGAAGAGCGACCGGTCGTTCAACGCGGCCGCAAGGGCGGCCGGATCTTCTTCTCGCGCGGCGCTCTCGACGAAGACGACGCAATGCGGGTTGCCGATCGAAACGCCGCAAACGTAGACGCGCGAACCCGCGATCTCGACCGGAACGCCGAGCGCGCGAGCGCCCGGCGGACCTGCCATCGGAACGTCACGCCGTTCGAATTTCGGCTCGCCCATGTCGACGCGAACGGCGTTGCCGTCGAGGACCTCTGCGCGTACGATGCCGGTGGTCGTTTCGATTCCGATCGAGCCGCGCGCGCCGTTCGTTCGAGCACGCGCCACGCAGCGCAGGCCGTTGCCGCACGTCTCGGCCTCGCTGCCGTCGGCGTTGAAGATCCGTATCGCCAGATCGCCGCCGCGTCGCGGCGGCAGCATCACGATCAGCCCATCCCCGCCGATCCCGAAGCGCCGATCGCACAGCAGTTTTGCAAGCCGATCGTACGGGGCGTTACCCTGCTGGCCGTCGTCGAGCAGAACGAAATCGTTTCCGGTCCCCTGCCATTTGGAGACGGAAACGCGAGGCATGGCGATCGTTTTCCGATTCTACGGGTGGCGGCTTACGTGCCGGCGGCGGCGCCGTCGGCCGGGGCGTTGCGTTCGTCCGCCGCGCTGCGGGCGGGCGCGAGATCCGCGCTTGAAAATTGCACCGAAGTTTGCGGCGAAACGGTCGAAACGGCGTGCTTGTACACGAGGTGCGGCTTCCCATCGTACTCGAGGATGATCGTGAAGCTGTCGAAACCGCGGACGTGCCCGCGCAGTTGAAACCCATTGCGCAGGTAGATGGTAACCGGCGCGTTCTCGCGCTTGACCGCGAGCAGATATGCGTCTTGCAGGGGCAGAGTGCTTTTCACGTCGCTCCTTCGGAACGCCCTGACTTCACGCCGGGAGCGAGATTTCCCTTGCTTCGCGCGCGATCGCTTCGGCGACGTCGTCCGCCGCGAGCTTCGTCGCGTCGATCAATCGCGCATCGCGCATTCGACGAAACCACATCCGCTGGCGTCTGGCATACCGCTGCGTGCGGCGGACCGCTTCGCGCACCGCCTCGTCGCGCGTCGCAGCGCCGTCGTGGTATGCAAGCGCTTCGGCGTAGCCGAGGCCGCTCAACGCGGGCGCGGCGGCATACCTTTCCCGGATCCGCAACGCCTCGTCGACCAGTCCGCCGTTGAACATCGCTTCGGTTCTGGCGGCGATCCGCGGGTTGAGAGCTGCGCGTTGCACGTCGACGATCACGATGCGCAAGTCGATCGCCGGCCGCAGTGAGTCTGCCGCATTCGTTCCCGCGCGCTGCGAGAGCGCCGCTTCCAAGGCACGCGTCGTCCGGTAGGCATCTCCCGCCGGAAGCCGTGCCGCGGCCTGCGGCGACAAGCTGGCGAGCCAAGCATGCAACGTGCTCTGGTCGTGGAACGCGGTCTCCGAACGAACGCGCTCTTTGATCGCATCGTCGGCGACGGGCCGATCGAGCGGCATCGTGCCGGCAAGCGCTTCGATGTAGAGGCCGGTGCCGCCCACGAGGATCGGCACCCTGTTGCGAGCGATGATCCGCTCGATCATCCGTGCCGCATCACGGACGAACCGGCCGGCGTTGTATCGGTCCCAAAGAGGAACGACGCCGTAACCATGGTGCGGCGCGAGCGCGGTGGTTTCGCGATCCGGCCATCCCGTGCCGACCGACGTGCCTTGGTAGATCTGGCGTGAATCAGCGTTGATGATCTCGCCGCCGACGAGCGCGGCCGCGCGTGCAACTGCCGCGGATTTGCCTGAAGCCGTCGGGCCGCAGACGGCCAGCGCCACGAGCCGCCGCACTCTATTCGTCTACGCCCGGTTGAAGGCTTTTGCGAATGCGCGCGAGTCGAACCGGACCATCGTCGGCCGTCCGTGGGGACACGAATGCGGCTCTCGGCAGCCGAGCAGCCGCCGATACAGCGACAGCTGTTCCGGCGCAGAGAGCGGCTCGTGCGCTCGCACCACGGAGTGGCAAGCGATGGTGGCCAGCACGCGGCGGCGGCGAGCGATGCCCTCGCGCGGCGCGTCGTCGGCCGCGAGGTCTTCCAGTATCCCGACGAGATCGAAACGCCGCCGTTCGTAACCAGCCGGCAGTTCGACGATTCGAAACGCGTCGCCATCGAGCTGCTCGACGATGACGCCCGCGGTGGCGAGCTCGGCTGCGTGTTCGCCGAGCAGCGCCGCTTGGGCCGGCGTCAGCTCCACGATCGTGGGCAGGAGCAGCGCGGCGCCTATTTCATTCGTCGCAGAGCGATCGAGCAGCGCCTCGTATGCGATTCGCTCGTGCGCCGCGTGCTGATCGACGACGATGAGCCCGCAAGCATCGGCGACCACGACGTAGGTGCGATCGACTTGACCGCAGACGCGAACGCTCGATTCTTCGGTCGAAGCGGAAACGAAGGGCGCTTCAAATTTCAGCTGGGCGGGCACCGTCAGTCCATCGGCGCTCGGGATCGCATCGCTCGAGTTCGCTTTCGCGCCGAAAGCGGAGATCACCGGGGACCGGCGCAGCGTTCGGACGATCGCGATCTTGACGGCGTCGAAGGCAGCGGGCGGGCTGGCGAACCGCACTTCGATCTTCGTTGGATGGACGTTTACGTCGACCTCATTCGGCGCAACGTCGATCGCGATCAATCCATACGGATAGCGCCCGGTCATTCCGAACGACGCGTAGCCTGCGAGCCAAGCCGCCGCGAGCGCCGGGCTGCGCACGAGGCGCCGGTTCACGACGAACGTCTGGTGGTTTCTATTCGGCCGGTCGCATCCGGGTCGGTTGATGAATCCGGCCACGTGTATCGCGGAGCCGGCGAAGTCGTCCTCGATCGGCGTCAGCTCGCCGCGCGACGTTTTGCCGAACACCAGCTCGACCCGATCGATGGGATCGCGCACGGCCGGCAGCGACCACACGTCGCGCCCGTCGTGGGTGAGCCGAAACGAGACCTGCGGCCAAGCCAGAGAGACGCGGCTCAAGAAGTCGCTGATTCGTGCGAATTCCGCACGGGCGCTTTTGAGGAATTGACGGCGGACGGGCACGCGCGCGAAAAGGTCCCGAACCGAGACGGTGGTGCCCGGCGGTGCGGCAACGGCACACGCCTCCCCGACCCGAACGCCTTCGGCTTCGATGCACGCGCCGAGGTCCATCTCTTTCGGCCGCGACGTCAGCTCAAGGTGTCCCGCGGCGGCGATGCTCGCGAGACCTTCACCCCTGAAGCCGAGCGTGCGCACCGCGAACAGGTCGCGCGCGGTTGCGAGCTTGCTCGTTGCATGCCGAGTGAGTGCCACGCGCAACTCATCCCTGGCGATTCCCGAACCATCGTCTTGCACGCGGATGAGCGAGCGACCGCCATCGGTGAGTTCGACCGCAACGCTCGCAGCGCCGGCGTCGAGGCTGTTCTCGACGAGCTCCTTCACGACCGAGACTGGCCGATCGATCACTTCGCCGGCCGCGATCTGCGCGATCGTCGCATCGTCGAGAACGCGTATCTTCGAGACGGCCTGGTTGCTCGGCTCGCCGATCGTGCTCATAGCCGCCGATTCTCTGGTTGGTGTGCGCTCCCCGCCCCGCAAACGAGGTTTCCTCCGGCCGCTTGCGCCGTGCGAAGCGCCGCTTCCGCTCGCGCAAACAAGTCGTCCGCGTCGTCGCCGTCATCGGGCATGGCCGTCACGCCCAGCGATGCCGTCACCCGCACGAATGCACGGCCGATCAAGAACTCATCAGACGCGATCGCGCGCTGAAGACCGATGGCTTGCGCGAGCGCTTCCGGTTTCACGGTTCCGAAATACGCCAAGGCGAAGCGGCTCAAACCCAGACGTGTGGCCGCGGCGGCGCGCGGCGCGTGCGATCTGACGACGCTGCCGAGCACGCTGAGCAGCCCTTCGGCGTTCTCGCAGCCGAGTTGCGCGGCGAGCTCCGCGAAACGATCGACTTCCAGGACGGTGAGCGAGAGGTGCGCACGTCCCGGAGTTTCTGAAGTTCCGAACGCGCCCGATAGCCGCTCTCGAAACGCGCGCGCAGACAACAGACCGGTGACCGAATCGCTGGCTTCGAGCTCGTCGATCCGTGCGCGCAGCCTTGCCGAGTCGTCATCCACCCGAGGTGCGCGAATCGCTCGCAGCAGTTTGCGTATCAAACGTCCAGTTCTAACTGTCCTTCGAGCGATCTATGCCGGGCCGGTCGCGGTTGTGGTTGGGGACGGCGCTCGATTTCGGCAGCGATGTCGCCGGCTCGCGCCACCACCTCCTCGGGCAGGCCGGCCATTTTCGCCACCGCGATGCCGTAGGAACGATTGCTTGAGCCGGGCAGCAGCCGGTGCGAGAAAACAGGCCCGGCCTCCTCGTCGGCAACAGCGACGTGAAGGTTTTCCATCATCGGAAAAACCGACGAAAGGCTCACGAGTTCGTGGAAGTGCGTCGCAAAGAGAATCATCGGCATCGCGCTATCAAGTCTCAACAGATATTCACTGATGGCTTGCGCGATGGCAAGGCCGTCGGTCGTGCCCGTGCCGCGCCCGACCTCGTCGATGAGCAACAGGCTCCGCGGCGTGCAACGGCGCAGGATGAGCGCCATTTCGGCCATCTCGACGTAAAACGTCGATCGGCCAGCCGCGATGTCGTCGCCCGCGCCGATCCGCGTGAACAAGCGTTCCACCAGGCCGATCGTCGCGCGCGTCGCCGGCACGAACGAGCCGATCTGAGCGAGAACCGCGAGCAGCGCGGCTTGCCGCAAGAATGTGGACTTGCCCCCCATGTTCGGGCCGGTGATGCACAGAAATCTCCGCTCGGCGTCGATGTGACAATCGTTCGGCACGAAGTCAACGCCGCCGAACGTCTCCAGAATGGGATGGCGGCCGTTCTCCACATGCAGCACGCTTTGCGCAACGACTGTCGGACGCACGTAGCGCCGCTCTCCGGCGACCTGCGCGAGCGAGCAATACACGTCGGTCTGAGCGATCGCGCGTGCGGCGCCCAGGATCGCGTGGCGCACGGCGTCCAGCTTGACGAGCAGCGCTTCGAACAGCACTCGTTCGACTTCGATCTGCCTCGTCCGCGCCGTCAGGATGTCGGATTCGAGCTGTTTGAGATCTCCGTCCGTGAAGCGCTCCGCGTTGACCAAGCTTTGCCTGCGGAGGAAGCTAGCGGGCATCGAAGCCGCTTGCGCTCGCGTCACCTCGTAGTAGTAACCGAACGCCTGCGTATATCGGATCTTCAGCGCTTTGATGCCGGTGCGAGCGCGGGTTTCTTCCTCCAAGCCGAGCAAGCGATCGCGAGCGTGCGCGCGTAATTTCACTAGCTCCCCCAGCTCCGCCGAGTGATCCGGACGGATTGCCCCGCCGTCGGCGAGCAGGGGCGGGGGATCGTCGACGAGCGCCGTTTCGAGGATGCCGGCGAGCCGCTCGAGTACGCCGTCCGCTGCCGTCGCAGCAGCGAGCTGCACGCAAGCTTCGTCACCCGAGCGCTCGAGTTCCGCTCGCAGCCGCGCCGCCGCCTCGAGAGACGCGCGCAAAGCGGCAAGATCGCGCGGTCCGGCACGCCGGGCTGCGACCTTGGAGACGATCCGTTCAACGTCGCCGATCTTCGCCAGGCAGCCCTGCAATGCGAAGCGCAGCGACGGCCGGTCGACGAAGAACGCCACCCTGTCGTGCCGCGCGCGGATAAGCTGCACGTCGAGCGAGGGCGCGCACAGCCACGACGTGAGGAGCCGGCTGCCCATCGGCGACCTCGTCCGCGACAGCACGGCGAGCAGCGAGGCACTGCGGTTCTCGCCGCTGCCCTGGAGCAGATCCAGGTGACGGCGCGTTGCCGGATCGATCGTCATCACGCTGCTCGAGTCGCTCCGAGCGGCGCTCGCCATGATGGCGCGGCCGTCGAGCTTCAGGCGATCCAAGTAACAGGCGAGCAGGCCGAGCGCCGCGCGCGCGGCCGCCTGCTCTTCCCGCGCGAAACCCTCGGGGATTTTGACGGGTTCCCCGACAGCTTCTCCATCCTCCAGCGCGATGCGGCACTGCTCTCCCACCATCGGCCGGATCCGCTCGACGTCTTCTTCGGCCTCAACGATCAATTCGGCCGGCTCGATCCGGTCGAGTTCGCACGCGAGTTCATCGTCGTCGCGAGCGATGCACACCGCAGCCGATGCGGTCGATACGTCGGCCGAGGCGACGGCGGTCATGCCGCCGGCGACCGCCAGCGCGCAGATATAATTGTTGCTTTCGGGCACCAAGAACTGATCTTCCAGAACGGTGCCCGGCGTCAGCACGCGGAGGACTTCGCGCCGCACCAGCCGGTTGGCGGCCGGCGGTTCCATCTGTTCGGCAATCGCGACGACGCGCCGCTGGCGCAAGAGTTTTGCGAGGTAGCGGTCGAGATGGTGATGCGGCACGCCCGCCATCGCCACTCGGCAGCCTTTGCCGCACTCTTTGGAAGTCAGGATGATCTTGACGGCGTCTGCGAGCTCGCTCGCGTCGGCGCCGTACGCTTCGTAGAAATCGCCCACGCGCGACAGCAGCAGCGCTTCCGGATGCTGCGCCTTCAACTCTCCGTACTGTGCGATGAGCGGCGAACCTTGTGCCGCGACATCGAGTGCGACCGTCGCGCTGCCGGCTTCAACCGGCGAAGCGGCTTCTTGTGCGCGGCCGTCGGTTGCGTGACCCTCGTGCGGCGCCGGTCGGCCGCTAGACGTCTTGCGAACGGTTACGCCACCTGGCCAGCCAAGCCCCAATTGAACGCTTGGTCGATGACGACGTCGACGAAGGCGCGATGTTCGGTGTCCTGCGTCCGCGGAAACACCACGGTGACGTTGTGCCCGGTCTTGCCGGCCATTTTGTTCGAGTCCTTTCTCGATGGTCCGGAGACGAGCACGTCCACGGTTTCGCCGATGAAGCGTTCGTGGAAACGCCGCGTGCTCTCGTTCTGGGCGGCGTTGACGAGCTGCAGCCGGCGGCTCTTCTCCACCGGTGGCACTTGCGGCGACATCGTCGCGGCCGGCGTGCCCGCCCGCGGCGAGAATCCGAAGATGAACGCCGATTCGAACGTGCCGCTTCGAACCAGTGCGAGCGTGCGTTCGAAATCTTCTTCGGTTTCGGTGGGATAACCGACGATGAGATCCGTCGTCAGCGCCCAACCCGGCAGCGCCTGCCTGAAGTATGCGATCTTCTCGAGGTACTCTTCAATCGTGTACAGCCTCGCCATCGCTTCCAGCACTCGATTGCTGGCCGACTGCACGGGCAAGTGCAGCCGGGGGCTCGCATTCGGCAACCGCGCGAGCGCGTCGACGACGCGCGGACCGAAATCTTTCGGATGCGACGTCAGAAAGCTGAGCCGCGGCAGGTTTTCGATTTCTCCTATCTGCAAAAGCAAGCCGGCGAAATCAAGCCCCGCCGGCGGCCAGCAGTAGGAGTTGACGTTTTGGCCGAGCAGCGTGATCTCCCGCGCGCCCTTGCTCACCTCGCGCCGGATCTGCGATACGATCTCATCGGGGTCGATGCTCTCGAGCGGGCCGCGGGTGTACGGCACGATGCAATAGGTGCAGAACTTCTCGCAGCCGCGCGTGATGCTCACGAGCGCTCTCAGGTGAGCGTATTCAAGCGCGCCGTCGGTGCGCGGATCATCTTCTGCCGACGGCATCGCGAAATCCGTCTCCGGAGGCGGCGCGTCCGTCGGCACGCCCCAGTCCGCCAGCAGCTGCTTGAATCGATTGTATTCGCGCGGCCCGAGCAGCGCGTCGACGTGCGGCGCCTTGCGCTGCATGATCGCGCGATCTTTCTCCGCCAAACAGCCGGCCACGAGCAGTTTGCGCTCCGGATGCTCCTCCTTCAGCGCTTTCAGCTGGCCGAGCCGCCCGTAGACGCGCAGCTCCGCCTTTTCGCGAATCGCACACGTGTTGATGATGAGGATGTCGGCTTCGTCCGGTTCTTTCGCGAACGTGCAGCCGAGCGACCACGCCTGATGCGCGAGGCTGTTGGAATCGGCGACGTTCATCTGGCAACCGAACGTCTGAAGATAGATCGAAGGCATGCGCGGGTATTCTGTGCGCCCCACCCGCCACCCTCACCGGGGCCGGCTTGCGGTCAGCCGATCATCGACCTTCGGTCGAACCGGCGCATCGTACTTACGGCTTTTGGTTGACGATGCGTTCCAACAGCGAAAGGGGTAGGAAAATGCGACCCTCCACCAGCGCCGGCGCTGTGGATAGCATGCCGGCGCGGCCATCCAACGAATACGCTCTCGATCCGATCGCGCACTGCACCTCGACGCCCCGGTAGTGGATGGCGATCTCGCTGCCCGCGACCGTATAGCTTTGTGCGCTGACGTATTGATCGAGCGGCGCGAGGATGTCGGGCTGCGCGTCCGGCCTTGCCGGATTCGAATCTGCGAACATCGCGACCGTTGTCGTGTCGGGATAGACCGTCACGAGTCTCACGAGTTCAGCGCCGGTTCTCGGTTTGACGGTGACGACGTGCCGGCCCGCCGCGACTTTCTTCGGATGGTCCGCGGCGCCGGCGGCGCGTTGGCCGTCCAGAAAAATCGCCGCGCCGACCGGCGCGCCACGCACCAGCAGATCGCCGCGATCGATGCCAAAAGCGGGCGTCTGCCGACCGGCGCTCCTCGTCAGCACCACGCTGACGGTCGCCATCTGACCCGCGCCGACGTCAAAGGCCGCGAGCTGCGCCTTCCAACCGGCGCGCGAGATCGTAACCGAGTGATGACCGGGCTGCAGCACGTCGACAAAAACGGGCGCGTGACCGACGTATGCGCCGTCGACCCACACCTCGCATCCGGTCGGCAGCGACGACACGTAGACAGAGCCCGTTCCCGCGATCGTCGCCGGCCGCGGCGACGTCGTCGGGGCCGCCGCAATCACAGCGGCGATCATCGCAGCGATCATCTGAAGGCGTTACGCTCACTGGGCGGCGAAATCCGTCATCCCGTGTCAGAATTTCCTGTGGTCGCCATCGTTGGCCGTCCCAACGTCGGCAAATCCGCGCTGTTCAATCGATTGGTCGGCAAGCGGCTCGCGATCGTCGAGCCGACTCCCGGCGCGACGCGCGATCGGCTTTACGCGCCGGTCGAGTGGCAGGGCCGGACGATGACGTTCGTCGACACGGGAGGCATTGAAACCGGCAGGCTTGAGGACGTTCGCGCTCAGACCCGTATGCAGGCGGAGCTTGCGATCCGCGAGGCGGATGTCGTCGTCTTCGTCGTCGATGCGCAGGACGGCCTGATGCCCGGCGATTCTGACGTCGCAGCGATGCTGCGGCCGTCGCGCGAACGCGTCTTGGTGGTGGCCAACAAGGTCGAGTCGCCGAAGACGGCGGCCGTCGTCTACGAGTTCTGCGAACTCGGCTTCGACGTCCCGCTGGCCGTCTCGGCAATCCACGGGTTGCAAAGCGGTGATCTGCTGGACGCCATCCTGGCGAAGCTGCCTGCCTGGACGCCAGCGCCGAAACGCGACGAGAGCGTCATCCATCTCGCAATCGTCGGCCAACCGAACGTCGGGAAGTCCTCGCTTCTCAACGCGCTCGTCGGCGGCGAGCGGGCCGTCGTCTCACCCGAACCCGGCACGACGCGCGACGCCACCGACACGCCCGTCGAACTGGACGGGCGGGCATTCGTCGTCATCGACACCGCCGGCATCCGGCGGCACGCGAATCAGGGACCCGCGCTCGAATACTTCAGCTCGTTGCGTTCGGTGGCGGCGATCGGCCGCTGCGACGTCGCGCTCCTGCTCGTCGACGCCGTCGCCGGCGTGACCGCCCAGGACCGCCGCATCGCGGGCCTGGCGCTGGAAGAGGGCAAGGCGCTCGCGATCATGCTCAACAAGTGGGATCTGGTCGACCCCGGCGCAGTCGATCGCCAAGAGATCGACCGGAGGCTGCGCGCGGAGTTCGCGTTCGCGCCGTACGTGCCGATCCTTTACGGCTCGGCGCTGACGAAAAAGGGGTTGGCGAAGATCTATCGCTCGATCGTGGTGATCTTCGACCAGCGGCGCAAGCGCATCGCGACGGCGCGTTTGAACCAGGTCGTGCGCGACGCGTTTCGCCTGCGGCCGCCGGCGCCGTTTCGGGGCCACGAGCTCAAGTGCCACTACGCGACGCAATCCGGCGTCGCGCCGCCCGAAATCGTTTTTTTTGTGAACGATCCCAGGCTCGTCCATTTCTCGTACGAACGCTACCTGGAAAATGCGCTTCGCGATTCGTTCGGCTTCGAGGGCACGCCGCTTCGTTTGGTCTTTCGGCCGCGCGTGCGCCAAGACGCGAGGCGGTCAAAAGACATCATCGCCGCATCCGTCGCTGAGGATGACTCGTAGATGGCCGGCCTCTATGCCGCGCTGGTGGTCGGCGCATATTTCGTGGGTTCGATTCCGTTCGGCGTCGTCATCGGCCGCGCGGCGTTTGGCGTCGATCCACGCAACGTGGGCAGCGGCAACATCGGTGCCGCGAACAGCCTGCGCGCGCTCGGCAAGACCGGTGCGATCCTCGTGCTGATCGGCGACGTCGTCAAAGGTGTGGTTCCGACCGCGATTGCGCTCTACGCGTTTCGTACGCCGCCGCTCGTTACCGTCGCCGTCGGTCTTGCGACCATCATCGGGCACAACTGGTCGGTCTTCTTGAAGTTTTCCGGCGGAAAAGGCGTGGCGACGGGCTTGGGCGTACTCGTGGTGCTGTCGTGGCAGGCGGCGATCGCGTTCGCAGTCGTTTGGCTCGCCACGATGGGCGCTACCCGCTATGCCAGCTTGAGTTCGATGCTCGCCAACGCAGCGGTCCCGCTCGCTCTAGCCGCCCTGCGTCGGCAGCCGGCATTCGTCGCCTACGGCATCGTCGCGTTCGTCTTGGTGATGTGGCGGCACGAACAGAACATCCGGCGCTTGTTCGCCGGAACCGAGCTGCGCTTGGGCGCCTCGAAGGATGAATCGCGGCCATGATCTCGACCAACGACTTTCGCACGGGCATCACGATCGTCGTCGACGGACAGCTGTGGACCGTAGTGGATTTTCAGCACGTCAAGCCCGGCAAGGGTTCGGCGTTCGTGCGCTCGCGCTTGAAGAACGTGCTGCGCGGCAACACCTTGGAGAAGACGTTTCGAGCCGGCGAAATGCTGCCGCGCGCGATCATCGAGACGCGCGAGATGCAGTTTCTGTATTCGAGCGGCGACGAGTATCATTTCATGGACAAGTCGAACTACGAGCAGATCGTGCTCGGCCATGACTCGCTGGGCGACAGCGTCGACCTGCTCAAAGAGAGCATGACGATCGACGTGAAATTCTACGACGGCCGCGTGATCGGCGCCGAACTGCCGAACCACATCGATCTTCAAGTTACCCAAACCGATCCGGGCTACCGCGGCGACACGGCCACCAACGTGACGAAACCGGCGAAAGTGGAGACCGGGGCCACGATCCAGGTGCCGCTGTTCATCAATCAGGGCGACACGATCCGCATCGACACGCGCGACCGAAAGTACATCTCCCGGGTGTAGCCAGGGCTAACTTCGGACGGACGTCAACGCGGCGACAAACGCGCTGCCATAAAAGACGCGCCGCTACGACTGGTCGAGCAGGCCTTTCAGCACCGCGCCCGCCACGCCGCCGCCGACCGCGGCGCCGGTCGTCGACTCGCGGCCCAAATACCCTGCGATCGCATGCGCGAGATTGGCAAGCGTCATCGACTGCAGCCACACCCGCCCCGGTCCGGTGAGTTTTGCTAAGAACAACCCGTCCGAGCCGAACAGAATGTTCTTGATGCCGCGCAGCATCGTGATCTCGAAGCGCACCTGCTCCTGGAACATCCCAACATGCCCGGGATGCACGAGCAGCTGCTGATTCGGCTGCAAATCGTAGACCACGATCTCGCCGCCGAGTTCCACCCACGCCTTCGCGGTGCCGCCGATCTTCTGAAGGATGAAACCGTTGCCGCCGAAGACGCCGGCGCCCAAAGATTGCTGGAAGCCGATGGTCAGCTCGATGCCCGGCGTCGCGCACACGAAACCATGTTTGTGGCACATATAACCCTGGCCCGGCGCGACGTCGATGTCGAGTATCTGGCCTGGTATCTTCGCCGCGAAGGCGACCATGCCGGAGCCGCCTTGCGCGGTGTACTCCGTCATGAACAGGCTGCCGCCGCCGACCGCGCGCTTGAGCACCCCGAAGACGCCTGACTGCCCGGCCATGGCCGTCGACGTCCGCAAGCCGATGTTGGCCGACATCCAGGATAGTTCGCCCGGCTCCGACACGATGCTCTCGTTCGCCGCGAGCGTCATCTCGAGGACGGGAAGGGTCGTGCCGACGATGCGATGATCCATGATAACTTAATCCTTTCGAGTCTGGCGGCGAAGCCAAGCCGTGCACAGCGAGCGCTTGTACGCGTGCGGCCGCCGCTTCAAAAGAGCTTCAAACCTCAAGGCCTCGTTCTTCGATGAAAAGCGGCGGGCGTACGCCAGCCGCACGGGTCTTTTGCCGCGGAGAATTTTTGAACCTCTGCCGGCGTTGTGAACCCGCACGCGCGCCAGCGCGTTCGCGGCATAGCCGCAATAGTAGTCGCCGCCTTTCGTAAGTGCGAGATAGACGAAGTGGCCGCTAGCGCGCGCGCTGCGCACCCGAGCTCGCCGCAGTGACGATCGTCGAAGTCGAGCGTGCTCGACCTTCGCTCCGCTCGCGCTGGGCTTCCAGCCGCGTTCGTAATTCCACCCACGGCTCGATCGCCTCGAGCATGCAGTCGGCATCGTCGAACGACAGCGCCTGATCTGCATCCGACAGCGCCGCCGACGGGTTCGGATGGACCTCGACCATAATACCCTCGGCGCCGAGCGCAACGCACGCCTGGGCCAGCGGCGTGACGATATCGGTGCGGCCGGTCGAGTGCGACAGATCGACGATGATCGGCAAGTGGCTCAATTCTCTCAACAGCGCGACGCCCGCCAAGTCCAGCATGTTGCGCGTCAAGGGCTCGAACGAGCGAACGCCGCGCTCGCAGAGGATGATGCGGTCGTTTCCCTGCAGTACGTACTCGGCCGCCAGCAAGAATTCTTCGATCGTGGCCGACATGCCGCGTTTGAGCAGTACCGGCTTCGAGACCTGCGACAGTTTTTTCAAGAGAGAATAATTCTGCATGTTGCGCGCCCCGACTTGCAGGATGTCGACGCGCTCGGCGACTGCCGGCAGCGATTCGGCGTCCATCACTTCGGAGATCGAGATCATGCCGTTCGCTCGCGCAGCATCTGACAGAAAGCGCAAGCCGCTTTCCGCGAGTCCCTGAAAGGAATACGGCGACGTGCGAGGCTTGTACGCGCCGCCGCGCAGGATACGAACGCCTTTGCCTGCAAGGTGGGCCGCGACCGCGTTTATCTGCTCGGCCGATTCAACGCTGCAGGGGCCGGCGATCACGTGGAATCCGCGGTTGAGATTGATGCCCCCAACGGTGAGTCCGACGTTGAAACCTTTGCGTGCGTTATACAGGGCCATGCCTGACGATCTTCTCCTCGCCGGCGCGTCAAAACGTAGAGCTGCTTTCGCCTTTGGCCGCGCGCATCATGCCGCGCAGCCGATCGGAATCGCTCGCGCGTGACATGGCTCGAAGGTGCCGGGCTCGTGGGTTTCGGTTTGTTCATCGGAGCGTACGGCACCATGGTCGGCGTCGGAGGCGGTTTCTTTATCGTACCTGCACTGCTCTTCATGCACGTGCCGCCGCGTATGGCCGCGGGTACGTCGCTTGCCGTCGTCTTCGCGAACTCGGCCTCGGGATCGATCTCGTATATCCGCCAGCGCCGGGTTGACTTCCGCACCGGCATCATTTTCACCATTGCGAGCCTGCCAGGAGCGATCTTGGGAGCCTACGTCGACCAGCATCTATCCCACCGCCTCTTCACGCTGCTCTTCGCTACCATGCTCATCGTCGTCAGCGTTCGACTGCTGATCGGACACAAGCCGTCGCCCCAACCCGCCGACCCGAACGTCGGGAGCGCCCAACGTCGAGAGTATAACCTGTGGATGGCGATCGGCATCGCGTTCGTCGTCGGTTTTCTGGGCAGCATGTTCGGCATCGGTGGAGGCGTCGTGCAGGTGCCGGCGATGGTCTACCTCTTCGGCTTTCCCGCGCACGTCGCCACCGCGACCTCGCATTTCACCATCGCGCTGACATCGCTCGTCGGGACCATCTCGCACATCCATTATCACGACGTGCTCGTGCCGCAAGCGATTCTCTTGTCGTGCGGCGCGATCATCGGCGCGCAGTTCGGCGCGGTGTTGAGCCGCCGCATCGAACCCGGACCGCTGTTGCGCTGGTTGTCACCGGCGGTGATTTTCGCCGCGATCTACATGATCGTGGAGCTTCGGTGATGCTGCCGTCCGAATCGGAGCTGCAACTGATCTTCGCACAGCTGAACGTGCTCTATTTTCATTCCGAGCTGCGAGCGCATCGGATCCGGTATAATGCGAGACTGCGGACGGTCGCCGGAAGGATCGTGTACCGCGCGCGCACCATCGAGCTCTCTCCTGAGCTGCACGCCGCGAATCCCAAGGCGCTCGAAGCGACGCTGGCGCACGAGATGATCCACGCATGGCTGCATGCGAGGCGGCTTCCCACGGGCCATGGAACGCATTTCAAGCAGAAGATGCTCGACGTCGGTCTGGCCAGCATCTACCACGACCTGGCCGTCCGCCGGCGGCGCAGCGCGCGGCGTTACGCGCTCGTCTGCCCGCGCTGCGGCCTTCGCCTGTTGCGGCGCCGCAAGCCGGCTTCGCGCGTCTCGTGCGGCCGCTGCTCTCCAAAACGATTCGATCGACGCTTCGAGCTGAGGGTCCGTCTGCTCGACGAGCGGAGGGCACCGCGCTTGTCGTCCGGAACTTGAGGCGCGCCCATGCCGACCTACATCGTCGGGATTACCGGCGCGAGCGGAACGATCTACGGGATCCGTGCACTCGAAGCGCTGCGCGCGGGCAGCGCGATCGTGCACTTAGTCATGACCCAAGCCGCGCGCCGGACCATGGAGCTTGAGACCGACGACCGTTACGAACGGCTGGCCGGGCTGGCGGATTTCGTGCACGACCCGAACGATCTTGCGGCGCCCATCTCGAGCGGATCGTTCAAGACGGACGGCATGATCGCGATTCCTTGCTCGATCAAATCCGCAGCCGCCATCGCCTACTCGCTCAACGACAATCTGCTGGTTCGCGCAGCAGACGTCTGTTTGAAAGAGCGCCGCCGGCTTGTGCTGGTCGTGCGCGAGACGCCGCTGCATCTGGGGCACTTACGGACGCTGACGCAGCTCGCTGAGATCGGCGCGGTGATCGTCCCGCCGATCCCGGGTTTCTATTCTAAACCGCGCAGCGTCGACGACCTCGTCAATCATACGGTCGGCAAGGCGCTGGATGCGCTGGGCGTTCAAAACGAGCTCTTCGAGCGGTGGAAGGGCGCAAAGAAGGCGGAGCCGTGAAGGTCTACATCTCGGCCGACATGGAGGGCGTTGCCGGCATCACCGCCGAGGAACAGACGAACCCCATCGGCCAACCGGAGTACGCTCGCTCCTGCGCACTGATGACCGGCGAAGTTAAGGCCGCTTGCGACGGCGCGCTCGCCGCCGGCGCCGACGAAATCGTGGTCAACGATTCGCACTGGAACATGCGCAACATCGTCCACGACGATCTCCCGCCTTCCGTCAGGCTCATCCGCGGCAGTCTCAAGCCGATGTCCATGGTCGAAGGCCTCGACGCGTCGTTCTCGGCAGCGTTGTTCGTCGGCTACCATGCGGGTGCGGGCCAAAGCGATGCCGTGCTCGACCATACATACTCCGGGGAAACGATCTACGAGGTGCGCGTCAACGGCGAGCGCTGCAGCGAAGCGCGCCTCAACGCCGCTGTGGCCGGGGCGCTCGCGGTACCCGTCGTGTTCGTCTCGGGCGACCAGAGCGCGTGCCGGGACGCGGCCTCGTTTCTGCCCTGGGCGCAGACCGCGGAGGTGAAACGAGCGATCGGCCGCTATGCCGCCGCGTCTTTGTCGCCGCAAGAAGCGCGCGCCACGATAAAAAGCGGCGTCGAGCGGGCGCTTCGTGAAGCCGGATCGCGCGGCGCACGTCCGTTCGCTTTCTCGCCGCCGCTTTGGCTGGAAATCGACTTCACCGCCACTGCCAGGGCAGATGTCGCCGCGCTCCTGCCCGGTGCGCGTCGCGTAACGGGACGCACGGTGAGTTTCGCCCACGATGATTTCCTCACGCTGTTCAGGGCTTTTCGGGCGCTGACGTTGCTGGGCGCCTCGATCTCCTGAAATTGATCCGCGATTGACCCGCCTCACGTGTAACGCCGCGCCGCTATGCCAAGTCAAGTAGGTAAGCCGGGTGAGTGTGCATTGCGGTCCCCCCTTAATAAACACTCATCTGGCCAAAAGAAAAACCGCCTCCCGTCCGGCTCATTTCGGGAAGCGGTTTTTCTTTGTTTTGTGGTGAGAGCGGCGTGCGCCGGTCCCTATAGAGCGGCCGGCGAAGGCTCTGGTTCGGGCTCGACCGCCGCGGTCTCATCTTCCGGCTGCTTCTCGTCCGCAGGCTGGGGATGTTCCGCTGCGGGCGGTTCCCAGTCATAGTCCGCCGGTTTGATGTCGAATTGCGAGAAGGGCGAACCGGTCTTCTGCAGCCAGTCGAGCGCGAGATGGTAGTGCCGCTTCGTCCGGTAGGCGAGCCATCGGCGCCGCAGCGCGTCGTCTTCGTCGACCGCTTCCCGGAAGCGCCGGAAAGCGCCCTTTCCCGAAATCGCGGCGCGCAGCCGGCCGGCCATGTTGATATCCTCGACGGTTGAGATGAAATCGGACATGATGCCGTAGCGCACGTCGGTGGTCACCGGCACGATCTTCGCCAAATCGGGGTTTGCGTCGGCTTCGGCGATCCGGGCATTTTCCTGGTCGCCCAGATTATGCATGAAGTGCTCCACGCTCCCGCTCTTGGCGTTGAAATACGCGACGCTGTCGACGTCGCCGCCGGTGAGGGCGGTCCCGAGCTCGTCCAGCAGGGGGTTTCGTTTGACGGGACCCGGCCGCACCACGCGATGGTGGCGAGCCGAGGCGCGATGCCGGGGCGCCTCGATGCCGAGCGCCTTTCGGATCTCATCCGGATCGACAGCGGGCAAGCCGAGGTGCGAAAGCCGGACGTGGTGGCCAGCCAGTTCGATCAAGAGGTCGTCGAGTTTTCGACGCGCGTTCGGATCGGCGGCTGCATCGGTGGGCGTCATGCCGTCGAGATCGGTCATCGGTCTGCGGATCCACTCCGCTGTGATGTAGCTCGTATTCGGAGCCGTATCGCTCATTTCGAGATCCTTTATCGTCCTGTAGAAGTGGATTTCTCTTATACTCCGGCCGGCTGCTTCTTGCCTATCCCTTCCGCGATCTGGACGACGTCGTCCTCGGTTAGACCCAAGCGATTGATGTTCTCGTAGTATTGCTGCACGATATCCGCCGTGCGGCCGGTGCGGGCGCGCTCTTCACGGACGCGCTTGACTTCCTGGAGCACTTGCCTGCTCAGGCCGTCGTCGAGCCGGACGCCGGTTTGCGCCAAACGAGATGCGTGTTTTCTCAGCGTCGCGTCGATCACCGCGAGACCGCTGTGCTTGCCGAACATGAAGCTCATCTGCGCGCCGACCAGTTCCGCGGGAACCGCTTCATACATGCGGCGGTCGATGAGCATGGCGTGGGTGTGGATGCCGGACTCGTGGGTGAACACGTTCGCGCCGATGATCGGCTCGTGCGCTTGGATCGGATAACCCGACACCGACTCCATGAAGCGCGCCAGCTCGCGCAGTTTCGCGTACTTGAATCCGGGGATAACCACGTCGTAGAGCACGTTGAGCGCCGTGACGACCTGATGCAGCGGCACGTTGCCGGCCCGCTCGCCGTACGTGTTCGCGGTCACCGTGAACGCTTTGAAGCCGCACGCCAGCGAGGTAATGCAGTTGATCGTCGCGAGGCCGTAGTCGTTGTGAAAATGGTTGAGCAGCGTGACGTCCGCCGGCATGGCGGCGACGATCCGCGAGCAATACCAGCGCGTAGCCTCGGGCGTGAGGCAACCGACGGTATCGGGCCACGACGGCCGCGTCGCGCCGGCCTCGAGCCCGGCCTTGAACAATTCGATGAAATACTCGACGTCGCCGCGGCTGCCGTCCTCGCCGCCGAACTCGACGCGCGCGACGCCTTTCGAGCGCGCGTAGCGGATCGCGTCGCACTGCATGCGGACGTTGGCTTCACGGTAGAACGACAGCGGCAGATCGAGCCACTCGGCTTCCGGCTTGCCTTCGCGCGCCAACAGCGCTTTGCCGATCTTGTACTTCATGTGCAGATCGCTGCCGGAGGTGAAGACGAAAAAGGTCACCTGGGCCGGGCTGACGCTGATCTCTTCCAGCGCGCGCAGCGTCGCGTCGATGTCCTTGTTCGTGCTGCGGCACATGACCACAACATCGAGGTCTTCACGGATCTCACCCTTGCGCTTGCCGTGCATGATGAGCTGCAGCGCCGTGCGCTCGTCTTCCGACACCGCCGGGAAGCCGACGTCCATGATGTGCACGCCGATATCGGACAACCGCTTGCAGATCTCGTATTTCGTCTGCGGCGTGTACGCGATGCCTGGCATCTGCTCACCGTCGCGCAAGCTGGTATCGTAGATGCGCAGCTCGGCCGGGTTCGGGAAGGTGACGTCGCGGGTGAATTCGCGTGGGTCGCGGATCAACTGTCCGATCGGCTCTCGAAATTCCATACCCTAGGGTTCGACGATGATCTCCCCGCGCATTCCCGCGCTGTAGTCGTAAAAGCAGCCGAACAGATACGTGCCGGCCCGCGCGGCGGCGATCGGTCGAGAGTGCGCGCCGGGCGCAAGTTCGCCCGTGCTCCATGCGCCGCCGCCGATCGTACCCGTAGCGACGAGCGCCGCGTCAGTGAAGCGTGGGTCGGACGGGAAGCGGCCGACGGTCGCCGTGAGCCCGGTCGCCGTGTGGCGGCTTTCGGGATCCCGATTGACGAACACGACCGAGTCGCCGGCGTGGACGACGACGCGCGCGGGCGAGACTCCCACGACGGCTCCCGCGCCGATCTGCTCCACGGCGGGATAGCGCGTCAATCCCAAATCGACGGTGACGGTGGCCGCGCGCGCAGCGGCCGGAAATGCGGCGAGCGAAGCGGCCGCAGCCGCCAGACCGAGTCGTACGAACAACTTCATGCCATTCACATTTTCCTCTATGTGGAACGAACGCCCCAGGCAATTCGTCGCGCTCGCCTCAGGCGAGCGACTGACACATCGCCGCAGTGGTCGCATCGACGTCGGCGTTTGAGTGAGCGCCGGTCAGGAACATCACTTCCATGGGCGACGGCGGCAGGTGCACGCCGCGATCCAGCATCGCCCGGTAATAGCGCGCGTACGCCGCGACGTCTGCTTGACGCGCCTCGCCGAACGTGCGGTGTGGCGGGCCGTCGCGAAACATGAAATCCACCATCGACGCGATCTGCACGACGGGATATCGCAGGCCGTGCGCCGCCAGCGCAGCCGACGCTCCGGCGGCCAAGCGGCGGGCCAGTCCATCGATGCGCCGGTAGAAATCCGGATCGGACTCGAGCGCGTCGAGCAGCGCGTGCGCCGCCGCGACGCACAGCGGGTTCCCCGAAAACGTGCCGCCTTGAAACACGGCGCCGTCGGGCGCGAGGCGCGCCATGACGTCCGCTCGTCCGCCGTACGCCGCGATCGGCAAGCCTCCGCCCAGCGCTTTTCCGATACACGTCAGGTCGGGGGTTGGCAGGCGCGCAGGCGCGCCTGCCAACCCCCGACGAAGCCCCGTGATCACTTCGTCGAAGACGAGCAGCGCACCGTGCCGATCGCAGAGCGAACGCACCGAGTCCAGGTACCCGGCGTCAGGTATCACGAGTCCCATGTTGCCGCATACCGGCTCGAGGAGCACGGCTGCGGTCGAGTCGCCGCGCGACCGCAACTCTCGCTCGAGCGCATCGGCGTCGCTATACGGCAAAACGCTCACGTTGTCTCGGACCGCTTCGGTCACGCCGCAGTCGAGCGACGCTTGAGAATTGGACGACGCGCCGGCCGAAAAGATCATCTCGTCGGCGTGACCGTGGTAGTTGCCCTCGAAGCGGACCAGGCGCCGCCGGCCGGTGAAGCCGCGCGCCACGCGGATCGCGCTCATGACCGCTTCCGTTCCGGTCGAGACGAAGCGAAGCCGCTGCATGGAGGGGAAGTGCCCGCGGACGCGTTCGGCCAGCCGCACTTCTTCGAGATGCGTCGCGCCGAAAACCGTGCCGCCCATCGCCGCCGCGCACACCGCTTCAACGATCCGTGCGTCGGCATGACCCAGCAGCGTGGCGCCGTACGCGCACACGTAGTCGACGAACTCGCGGCCCTCCGCGTCGGTGACGCGGCTGCCGCGTGCGCTCGCAATGGCCGGCGGTGTCGTCGAGACCGCCCGTCCGGCGCGGACCGGCGAGTCCACGCCCCCCGCCAAAACGCGAGCGGCGCGTTCGAATGCGGATGCAGTGCCGTGCGGCAGGAGGATGGCGCTTTAGCTCGTCGCCGGCTTTCGGTACGCCGGCTTCGGCGAGCGTTGCGCAAGACCGCGAAGGCTTTTCGCGTTCGCCGCGCTGCAGTTGCCGAGCTCCTCGACCATCTCGACGTAGCGCGTGATGTCTTCCCGCCGCACAAGACCGACGTACTCGGCGCCGCCGTCGCCGGCCACCAGGACCGCGCCGGCCGAGGTGAGCGGCAGCACTTCGAGCAGCGCGGGGGCCGGCACGGACGCATCGAGTACCGGCAGATCGGCGATCCGCGTCATCACCGCCGCAACGGTCCGCTCCGCGGCGTCTTCGGCCGGCGCGCGGGCGACCTCGACGTCGGTGACGACGCCCGCCGGCCGGTCGCCGAACAGCACGGCGAGGCTGCGCGATTTGGATCCGATGCCAAAACATCGCGATGCAGCTGCCACGGTGTCCGAGGTCTGCAGCGTCGGCAGATTGGACGCGCAAAGATCGCGCACGGTCAGACCCTCGAGCGCGACGCGGAGAATCGTCGATTTGTAATACTGGGCAGTGAGGCCGAGCAGAAACCAGCCCATGATCGCCGCCCAACCCCCGAAGAACGCCTGTCCGCGGACGACGAGCAGGCAGCCAAAGGCCACGGTGAGGTAGCCGATGACTCGCCCGGCCCACGCCGCGCGCTTCGTGGCGAGGATCACGTTGCCCGTCGCCTTCCAAATAATGCCGCGCAGCACGCGCCCGCCGTCCATCGGAAAGCCCGGCAGCAAGTTAAACAAGGCGAGCGCGGCGTTGGCGATGCCGATGTCGAGCAGCAGCACGCCGGCCTGGACGTGCGAGCTCCATGCGGCGACGCCGGCGCCAAGAAATGCGATCGCCAAAATGGTGCTGACGAGCGGACCCGCGATCGCGATCGCGACTTCGTCTGAGGGCGTCATGCCCTCGCTTTGGATCTGCGCGGCCCCGCCGAATAGATGCAGCGAGATCATAGGAACGCGCTTGCCGCGCCGGCGCGCGACGATCGCATGGCCGAATTCGTGAGCGAGGATGGATGCGCCGAACAGCAGGCTGACGAGCGCCGCGACGGCGATGCGCTCGGGCTCGGACGCCGCCGGGGTGACGAGCGGCAGGTATCCCTCCGCGATGATGGCGACCAGCGCGCCGAAGACGAAAAGGGACGAATAATGCGCCCGTACTTCGATGCCTGCCAGCGACCCAAGCCTCATGCCGCTTGTATTCCAGCCTCAGGCGACCGTGTCCGCCGAGTCTGTCCCAAGCTGTAACAAGCTGTAACAAAACGCGGCCAAGGTCAATCGTAAGGGCAGAGGGAGTCGCTCACCCTTCCTCTGACGGCGGGCCGGCTGCTCTTGCTTCTTGCATCTTCCGGAACGCCGAGGCTCCTCGCCCGAGCCGATAATGGGACCGCCTTTCCCCTCGGAAGGCGGTCCTCATTGTTTTCTGGCGGCTCGCTATTGCATCTCCCACTCCCAGGTGTTGTAGTTGCTCGTGCCGGCCGGCGCGGGTTTGAATCCGGTCAAACCTGTCGACCAGACGTACGCATATCGATTGAAGTACAGCGTGTCCGTGACGGCTTGGGTCGCGATTTCGTCCTGGATCTGCGCGAAGTATTTCTTGCGGACGTTCTGGTCGTAGCTGCTCAACTGGCCGGCTTCAGCACGGTCGATGACCGGATCGCTCCAGAACAGGCTGTTCTGGCCGTTCGGCGGGATCTGTGAGCTCGAGAACAGCGAATTGTCGTCGGGATCGATGCTTTCCACCCACGCGAAAAGAGCGGCATCGTACTTGCCCGATTGCAGGATGCCCCCGCCGCCTTCGGTCGCGAAGAACAGCGACGCCGGATAATTTTTAATGGTCGCGGCGATGCCGACCTTGCGGAACTCCTGTTGAAGGATCGCTTCGGTTTCTTCACCGGTCTTGCCGCCGGTCACCGCGGAAAGGGTGAATTCCAAACGCTGGCCGTTCTTCATCCGAATGCCGTCTGGACCCGGAATCCAACCTGCCTGCGTGAGAAGATCCACGGCTTTGGCCGGATCGTAACGGAACCACGGCGCGTCCTTGTTGTACGCCCAGGAAAACGGCGCCACTTCCGCCTGAGCTGGCACGCCGGTACCGTGCGTGACGTTTTGAATGAGCTCTTGGTCGTTGATGGCGTACTTGATGGCCTGCCGGACGCGCAGATCCTGGAAGAGCGGGTTCTTCATATTGAGATCGAGGTGCGAATAGGCGAACGAAGCCTCCAGCTGCAGATTGTATTGCGACGGCGGCAAGCTCTTAAATTGCGGATAGAGCGCCGAGGGTGCGCGAAACCACGCGTCCGTCTCGTGGGTCTTCAACTGGACGAGAATCGTGTTGTCGTCGGAAACGATTCGGAAGACGATTCGTTTGAGTTTCGGAGGGCCGCGCCAGTAATCCGGATTGGCCTCCAGCTCGATGCGATCGCCGTGGATCCACCGCACGAACGTGAACGGCCCTGTGCCGACGGGATGCGTGTTGAACGGCACGTGGTTGAGATCGCCGCTCTCGTTGTCTTTCTCCAGCAGATGCGCCGGCAGGATCGGAACCAGTCCCCCGAAGGCGAAGAACGTCGCTATGGCGGGGCCGTAGATCTTTTTGAGGTGGACCTTGACTTCGTAATCGCCGACCGGATCGATCGACGTGATCTGGTCGTAACCGTTGCGCGACTCGACGTTGTTCTTCGGGTTCATGATGGCTTTCCAGGTGAAGATGACGTCGCGCGCGGTAAACGGGGCGCCGTCCTGCCATTTGACGCCTTTGCGCAGATGGTAGGTGATGGTGAGGCCGTCTTTGCTGATGCCGCCGTTTCGCTGTGTCGGCACATCCGTCGCGAGCTCTGGGATGACGTGCATGTCGCTGTCATAGTTGTAGAAAAAGCCCATCACGAACATGTCGACGTCCGAACTGACGGCTTCGGCGCGCAGCAGCGGGTTCATGGTGGACGGTTCCTGGATATCGTCGTAGCGCAGCACGCCCGGAACGGTGCCCTGCGCGACACCGTTCGGCGTCGTGCTCGTGCCGATCTTGCTGCAGCCGACGATCGCCAACAGCGCGAAACTCGCCAGGGCCACGGCGGCGGCGCGCTTCATTGTCCCGTCGGGGTGATGGGCTGAATCTCGAGCGTTCCTTGGAAGCTCTGGCCGACCATGTCCTGATACGTCAGCGTCGTTCCCGATGCCGACGCCACCCACGACCATTGACCTCCGTTGGGAGCGATGACGCCCGAATCGAAGGCCCCCGGTGAGGTCGCCGTGTGAGGTTGAGAATCTTGGTTGATCCATGTCACCAGTGTCCCCGCTTGCACGTTTGCGTGTGTCGGGCGATACCCGCCGGACGTGATGTTGATGGTGTAGTTGCCGCTGGCCGGTGGACGCAGCGCGCTGCACGACACCGACGCGGCTGCGAACATCACGAGCCACGCGGCAATAGCCAACCGAATCGCGTCCAAAGACGACCGCATCTGCCGCGCGTTTCTTGCTCATCGCAGGAAGTTCCCGCGAAGGCTTCGCCTTGCTTGCAAGCGCAGCTCGCCGTAGCTCCTCGAGCAAAGCCCGGGGATTTTTCAGAATCACGGGCTGGCGCTTGGCGCGGCGACGATCGACTCCGCGTCGCCATACAGCTTCACACCGCAGCGCCGCGCCTGCGCGAATCGAAAAGCGCGGCTCTTGCTCGGCACCGCAGGATCGGTCCCGACGACGAGCAGCGCGCGAGATTTTCGCGCTTGCGCGCACGCATCGGCTCCGGCGGCGTCGAACACCGCGGTCTCGTGCGTCAGCACGCTGACCGCTCCTGGATGGATGTCGACCGCGACGATCGCCTTCGGACGATGCGACTGCAACCAGCCGTACAGTCCGGTCGGGTGCTCCTGGCCGGCGGCGGCGGCGGCGTAGAATCCGACCGCGCGGGCGGCGGCGACATACCCGAAGATCATCAGCGCCGCGCAAGCAGACACGCCCACCGCAAGACCGATCGCGCGCTTTCGAAACGCGAATGCGCAGCCTGCGATCGCGGCGACCAGCGGCGCCCCGAACCACGTTGCGACGTCGTTGCGATACAGCACAAACCAACTCGCTTCACCCCACAGCGCCGCAACAGCCGCCAAACTTCCGACGGTAATCGGTGTGCGCGCGGCGATGGCGCAGGCGACGAGCGCACCGGCCGCCATCGCGGGAAGCTCGAAGCGCAGTGACGTTCCCGCGGACAACTGCGGCACGCTGCTCGCAAAACCGAACGGCAAGAGGAAGAACGCAACCGTCGCCGCGATGCCCGCTGCGGCATGGGCCCGAACGCCGCGAAACGCCAGTCCGAGGATCGGCAGCACGGCGAACAAGAGCGTTGGAATCCCGGCACTCAGCAGCGCGCGCTCGAGCGTCGCAAAACCTACGATGCCGTGAGCGGCGATCGTCGTTTGCCACAGCGGAAATGCGGTCGATGACGGCGGGATGACCGCGCTGCGCCAAAGTATTGCGTCGCGCGCGATCCAGATGCCGAGCGGCGCGAACCAAACCAGGTCGCGTGCCCGCGCACGCCCCGCGATCGCTGCGATTCCCGCGAACACAAAACCGATGGGTTTGACGATCGACGTGACTGCGAGCGCCGGCCCGATTCGCTCCCTCGCGTGCAGCAGCCAGAGCGCTTCGAGAAAGAAGGCGGCCAGCCACAAATCGTTGCGCAAGTCGCCGGCTTGCGCCGCGGCGAGCGGCGCCGCCACGAACGCCGCGCCGACGCAAGCGGCGGCCCATGCCGGCGCTCCGATCTCGGCCCCCCAGGCCGCGATCCGCGAGCCGACGAGCGCCGCCGCGACGAATCCCGACACGCCGGCCGACCACCATGCGCCGATCGCCAGCAGTCCGGCGGCGAACAGCTCGGATCCGCCCGGATACCACCAGTAGCGCGTCGAGGTCGTCCACACTGATCCCGCGTGCACCCATGCCGCCGCGTTCGGAAGGTGGTAGATGAGCGTGTCGCCCTCGATCGGCGGTTGGAAAAGCGCGGGCGAGGCTGCGAGCGCAGCAGCTACGACCGGCAGCACCAGCCATAGGTTCTGGAATCGAATAGGCTCCGGGGCTCCCGCCTGGCGCGCGCGCGCGCGCATGCGCGCCAAGCACAGGCCGAGCACCGCGGCGAGACAGACCGGGCCGTATAGTAAATGAAGAAAGCCGAGGCCGAATGGAACCGCCACGCCGAGGATGATGGCATCGCGCAGTCGAGCGACCGCATCGCCCGGCGCGCTCCCCAGCGCCGGCGCGGCGGTCCACAGAGCGCCGAGCCAGAGCGCAGCGAGGGCGCCGCTCAACGCGCCGTCGGCGCCCATGAGTTACGTTTTTCCGATCGTGCCTTCGGCGAAGAGCAGATTCTGCTGCGCGATCTTGAACGCATACAACGCCACCGCGTAATCCGTCTCGGCTTTCGTGAGACCGACCTGAGCGTTGAGCAGCAGCGGCAAGGTCGTCACTCCCGCTTTGTATTGCGCATTGGTGACGTCGAGCACGGTGCGAGCCTGGCTGAGCTCGGCCGTCGCCGAAGTCAGTCCAGCTTGCGCGGTGAGCAATCCGAGGTACGCTTGTTCGACGGTCTGCGTGACGCCGAGCTCAGAGGTCCGCTCGTTCGCTTGCGCCGTCGCCTGCTGCGCGCGCGCACCTTCGGTCTGCGCTCGAATTACCCCGCCGTCGAAGATCGGCACCTGCATCGACACCCCGACCGAATAACTGTTGCCGAAGCTCGACGCGCCGGGAACGATGCTTTCGACTCCGTCGCTCGCGTTGGCGCTAATCTGAGGGACGCGCTGCAGCTCCGCGGCGTGGACGCTCTGCATGGTCGATTGCAGCGTCGCGCGAGCCGCCAGCAGGTCCGGCCGGCTGGTTTGGGCGATCGCCAGCACAGCGTCTGCGCCCGGCACGTTGCCGCTGATCGAGGTATCGTCTTTGAGCGTGACCTTGACGTTCGACGGCAAGCCCATGGCGTTCAAGAGGCCCGCGATCTGCTGGCGCTCGCCGTTTTGCGCCTGAGCGACGGCGAGCTGAGCTTGCGCTACGGGAAGCTGTGCGGTGAGGACGTCCGCTCGAGCGGCGGCGCCGGTGCGGTATTGCGCTTCCACCAGTTTCTCTTGCGATTGAGCGAGGCGGAGCGAATCGAGCGCGGCCTGCAGTTGGTGGCGCGCCTGAAGCGCCTGGAAGTAGTCCTGGGCCACGCTGAAGACCACGGTTTGGACCTGGCGTTCGAGCTGCAGTCTTGCCGCATCCGTGGAATAGCGCGCCGCGAGCACCTGCGCCCGAACGTGTCCGCCGTCGAAGACGAGCTGACGAAGGTTGAGCGTCGCAAGATTTTCCGTGAAAATACCGGCCGACGAGCCGGCGCCGCCTGTGCCTCCGGTTCCGCCTGTTCCGCCGGCATTGCGGAACGAGCTTTTCGAATGAGTGCTGGATGCTTGACCGCTCAAGTTCGGCAGCGCCGCGCTCTGCGCGAGATCGGTTTGCGATTGCGCCTGCGCGACCACCGCGCGCGCCAGCGCCAGCAGGGGCGATTGCGCGATGGCGATGTTCTCAGCGTCGCTCAGCGATAGCTGCGTGGGGAGCGCGGTCGGCACTGGAGCGGGGGTTGGGCTATGCTCGGCCGCTGCGATCGCCGGCGCGGCGAACGTGAGCGCGGCGCACATCACGAGAGTTCGAAGCGTCACCTTGCTACTCCTAATGAAGCGTGTGCGTGTTTTTTGCAGTTTACCCGTACGCGTGCGAATTGTTTCGCAGCGGAACGCCGCGAGCCTGTGCCGAATCGGTCGTTATGAATCGCTCGCTGCGCGTCGCGCTCGGCTGGATCGTGGTGATCGCGCTCTTCATCATCGCGTTCTTCATCTTCCGAACGAATCTGCAGCGTTCTGCGGTTCGCAACGCGCCGCTCGGCGCTCGCGCGCAAGACGTTCGCCTCACCGGGCTCGACGCGAAGCCGACCGCGCTGTCGGCGTACCTCGGCCATCCCCTCTGGGTGAATTTTTTCGCGACCTGGTGCGGGCCGTGCAAGGCCGAACTCCCGGAAATCGAGCTGCGCTATGTGAAGTACCGGAGTCGTGGACTGGTCGTGCTCGGAGTGGACGAGCAGGAAGACGTTTCGCTGGTCAAGCCGTTCGTGCGCCGCATGCATGTGTCGTTCCCCGTGACGATCGATGCGAGCGGTGAAGCGACGTTGAAATATCACGTCGCGGCCATTCCGACGTCGGTATTCATCGGCGCCGACGGAAACGTCAAAGCGCTGCACATCGGGGAGATGTCGCCGCAGAACATGGACGAGGATCTGCGAAAGATTCTATAATCGAACGGCGTGATATTCGTCAGGCAACGCCTGTAGGAGCGCGCCCCTATAAATGTGCGCGGACTGCTTATTTCTTGCGGCCGTTTTGCCAGGCTTTCGCTTTCTCGGCCGCGTCCAGCTGCGCGCGCACCACCGTGACGTATCGCGGACAATTCGGCCCATCGGGTTCGTTGCAATAACCGCGCACGCAGGTCGCGCCGGCATCTTTGAAAAGCACCGGATCCTCGCGCTTCAAGATGCGCAGAATTTGAAACGACATCTCGCGGATCTCCCACTGCGCCATGTTGCAGGTCCGCAGCGTGAGGAAATCGTACCAGGCGCGCGCGTTGCCGGAAACCACCAGATTGCTCGCCGCGGCGTTCGGCAGAACAAAGCGCGCGTCTTCGCTCGGGATCCCCGCATCGAGCAGCTCCTTATACACCTCGCTCACGCGTCGCATGAGCTCATCGAAGCGCTCGGAAAGTTGCGGCAAAGACGAGATGCGCTTCGGCTTGACGTACGGAAACTCGCCGTTTTTGAACGCCAGATAGCGCTGGCTCTGCTGATCGAATTGCAGATGCCGATGACGAACCAGCTGGTGACTCGCAGAGCGCGACAAACCAGTGACGCCGAACACATAAATATTGTGCTCGAGCGGCGAGTGATGACCGGCGGCGCGAACGCGCTCGACCGTGCCGATCATGTCTTCCGGCCGCTCGCTGAAGCGCTCCACGATCGCAGCCGGTTCTCTTGCCGAATAGCACGTCCGGGCCGCAGCCGCCGTCATCGCGGTTGGATGCGGCGACTTTTCGAGCAGAACGACCCGCACCGAGGTTTGCGGCGCCGGATTTTGTGGCATAATGATTGTTGCGTTTCGTGCTGCGTCGAGAGCGGTCCGCTCGCTGGCGCATCGCGCACGCAATCTAATCGATGACGAAATCGTTATGTAGGATGTCACTGAGATAGAAGGGTAAGGCAAGCGTCGTCCGAAATGGGACACTACGTCTCATGGTGGTCGTGACCCTATCGCGGGACGCCACTGGGGTCGCGTGCGAATCCTCTGTCAGGCAGTTCAACTACCTCATGAGGGAGGGTAAACCTTGAAGAAACTTGTGGTCGCAGCTCTCGCCGCGATGGCCGGCGCGCTGTTCATCGGCGCACCGAGCTACGCAGCGATGGACTTCGGCAGCCCGCCGTCGGGCCAGATCCCGATTCTTTACAACGATCATCACGTCTATGCGAAGCCCGACGTGCTGAGAAATGCCCGCGTTCTCGCGGCCCTGGTCCGCAACGGGACCATTCTCGTGCCGCTGCGCAGCATGTTCGAGCAGATGGGCGGCACCGTGAGCTACGATGCCGCTACCAAGGGCGTGACCGTGCAAAAAAGCGGCGCCAGCATCCAGTTGACCCTTGGAAAGAATGAGGCCATCATCAATGGTGAGTCTCGTCCGCTGGACCAAGGGCCGATCATGTACCGTGGCGTCATGCTGGTTCCGGTCCGCGTGATTTCTGAAACAATGGGAGCCTACGTCGAGTGGGTGCCGTCGCAGCGCGTCGTCGTCGTCCGCTATCAGCCGGCCACGCCGGTACCGGCGGCTACCCCGACGATCGTCCCGACCACTCCGCCGACTCCGACGCCGCCGCCAGCTCCTCCGAAGACGACCTACAACGCCTTCTTGCAGGGTGGCGTGACGTGGGGCCGCGTCTACAATGAGTTCGCCGACGGCCAGAACGACAAAGTCTTCGGCAGCGGCGGCGGCGGCGGCAGCGGCGGCGGATCGTTCGTCGCAGCAGGCGCGTACCTGTGGAATCCGTTCGCGCTGAAAGTCGACTTCCGTCAGGACCGCTACGACTCGACCGTCAACGGCCAAGTCACCGCGCCGTACACCATCTGCAGCGGCCCCGGCACGGGTTCGCCGGCAACCTTCTTCACAGTCCTGGGCCCGCCGCCTCAGGGTCAGTGCGGCGTCCAACCCTTCACCGCGCAGCAGAGCACGACCGACGCACGGCTGGAGTATAAGGTCGCCGATCCGCACATCTACATCGGTGCCGGCTACCTGTGGGCCAGCAACAACTACGGTTATCCGCAGTTGCGCGGCTTCGGCGGCGGCCTCGAGAAGCTGCCGGACTTCGACATGGTCAGCACGCAGCCGTTGAGCTGGTTTGGGTCGGTGTTCTACTACCCGGATGTTCAGAACACATATCCGGCCACGCAAACGTCGCCGGCCACAAAACTTGAATATCAAGTTTTGAAATACGACGTCGGCGTTTCGTACAACTTCGGCTCGTCGCCGATCTACATCTACGGCGGCTTCAGCGGCGACAAGTACACCGCGAAGTTGAACGTGCCGATCGATCAGACGCACTCCGGTCCATACCTCGGGTTGGGACTTCACTTCTAACCCGCACGACGAATCTGGAAAACAAGCAGGGCGGGCACCTCAAAGTGCCCGTCCTTTTTTCCCTTCCGTTATGCGGGACAGGCGACGAACGTATGGGCCGAATCGTTCAAAGGGAGGGCTTGTTTCCCTTAGAGTGAAATGCGGTACAGACGCGGCCGTGCGCCTGGGGCGCGGTTGGCGGCGGTCTACCAGGATGAGCGTGTGGCTGCCAGGGCCGGGTCGATGGATGCTCATTCGATATGAGAACCCCATTTTATCTAGGAAAGCCCTATGAACAATATCTTGTCTAGGAGGGCAAGCGTTTTGAGAAAAATGTACCTCTCGGCCCTTATCGCGGCGGCCTTCGTCGTGATCGGGATCGTTCCGAGCTATGCAGACGCAAACCAAACGGCAACTTCGGCAACGTTTGGAAGCAGAATCGTAGCGGCGGGTATGATGGACTTCGGAAGTCCGCCGTCCGGCCAGATCCCTATCCTCTACAACGACCACCACGTCTACGCCAAGCCGGACGTGCTTCGCACCTCGCGCGTGCTCGCCGCGCTGGTGAAAAACGGCACGATCCTCGTGCCGCTTCGCAGCATGTTCGAGCAGATGGGCGCGACGGTGAGCTACGATTCCGCCACGAAGGGATTTACGATTCAAAAGAGCGGCGCCAGCATTCAGCTGTCGCTGGGCAAGAACGAGGCGGTCATCAACGGCGAATCTCGTCCTCTTGACCAGGGGCCGATCATGTATCATGGCGTCGCGCTGGTTCCGATCCGCGTGGTCTCGGAAACCATGGGCGCGTATGTCGAGTGGGTTCCGTCTCAGCGTGTCGCCGTCGTCCGGTATCTGCCGGCGACGCCCGCGCCGACGCCCGCGCCGACGCTGCCGCCCACGCCGCCGCCCACGCCGGCTCCGACGCCGAAGCCCGGTTATCTGGCCTTCCTCGAGGGCGGATACACGAGCGGTCGCGCGTACAACGAGTTCGCGAACGATGCCAAAACCGGCGGCGGATCGGGGACCGGCAACAACGGCCTGTTCTCGTTCGTAGCCGCGGCCGCGTACCTCTCCGATCCCTGGGCGTTCAAAGTCAACATGCGGCTCGATCAGTACAACACGACGCAGAACGACTTCGCGTGCTCGTACACGGCGCCGTGTCCGACGCCGACCCCGATCCCGATCTTCTCTTTGGTGACGCGCCAGCCGCTCGGCGCTGTTCGTACCCAGTCGGTCAGCAGCGATCCGTTCGATCCCGGTTGCTTGACGCCGTTCGCGGTGGCGACACCGAATCCGAATGCGGCCGCTGTGACGCCGGTGCCCGTCACCGACTTCACGACGCTCGACGGCGGATCTTGCGCCGTCGCACCGTTCAAGGACTACGCGTACCAACTCGACGGCCGGGTTGAATACAAGGTATTCGATCCGCGCATCTACGTCGGTCTGGGCTACGTCCATACCGCCAACGGCCACGGCTATCCGAACTACAACGGCTGGGGCTTCGGCGTCGAGAAATTGCCGGACTTCAACAGCAGCCCGAGCAACTTCACGTGGCACGGCTCCGCGTTCTACTATCCGGATGCGTACGGCACGTATACGATTCAGGATCCCCTAAGCCCGAACTTCGGCGCCACGTTCCGCCAAGAGTTCGGCATCCTGGTCTACGATGCGGGTGCTGACTTCAATCTGGGTCAATCGCCGTTCTACCTGTACGGCGGATTCAGCGGTGCGTACTATCACGAGGTCAAGAACGCACCGGTCAGTCAGTCGTACTCCGGTCCGTACATCGGCGTCGGCTTCCACATCTAACGGTCGCCGACATCGCAACGACGAGGGCGCCTCGCGCGAGGCGCCCTTTTTATTTATTTCCGAATGCCCGGGTAGATGCCGTCCCAGAACAGATTCACCGGAAAATACGGATCCATCGTGGTGGTGATGTCGTCGTTGGGCGTGGGGGCGAACCCGTTCAGCCGTGAGTCGGCCATCTGCCCGAAATAGTGACCGTGGTAACGCTCCGAAAGATAGTAATAGAGGAAAAGCGAGCTCAAATCGTAGTCGGGCTGCGATCGGGCATGCATCTGATCGGCCAGACCCAGGATCGTCCCCGGCAGCCACGGGTCGAGCGGATACTGATCCATCCATTGCGACAGGGCTTCGAGCGCTTCTTCGATATGGAAGCGCTGCTTCTGGATCGCCAGCGGCGAAACGCCCTCGATCCGCAGGTCGCGAATGGTGTTGCGCACCTCGAGGTTGCTGAATTTGAACCGGCCGAAGTAAACGTCCGCCGGCATCTTGATCGGCGAGAGCGGCGCGGCCACGACCGCGACGCTGGTCCACGTCCCCGAGTCGTACGGGCTGGAGCGGGTCCCCGCCCCGGACAGAGCGGCGTAAGCCGCGTGCGGCGTCAAGACGGCGGCTACGAAAACGATTGCGGTGAGTTTTATCATGCTCGGCTCATTCGAAAATAAAACGCGGCCGGCCTCCAAGCCGTTTCGGAGGCCGGCCGCGTCCCTCGATGGGTTGTTACGACTTGGTTTTTGCGAGTTCCAGATCGTGGTGCGCTTGCTGCGCGAACCACGAGGTCGAAAAATTGTTGAAAAGGATTGCGCGACAGCTCGCGGCGGCGGCGTCGCCGGCCGCGGTGTGCATGTGGTCGAAAAGCCGCGCCATCAGTAGCGCGTTGCGCGGAATCCACGTGTCGTGCGGATATCTGACCGCCCAGTCGGCCAGCGCACGCTGCGTGAGCGACAACGCCCCCCAGTAACGGATCATCTGATGATCGGGGTCGCCCGACGCCCGGATCTGCGTATCCTGAATCGTGTTGCGGATGCCGAGAACGCTCATCTTGGTCGGTCCGAAGTATTCGTCGGCGGGAGCGACGGCCGGCCGAACGACGTTCGCGACGCGCACGGCCGCTGCCGGAGTCGCTTTTTGGATTTTTGCGTTTTGACGTCCGAGCGCGGCGCTCGGAACGGCGCACGCGATGCAAAGCAATGCGATTAGCCACCTAGTCATGGAATTGCCTCTCCTCAAAGGTCGAAAAAGCGGCGAGTGGTGCCGTCTGTCATTTTCTATCGGTCCCGCCGCGAGGTCGAATGAGCCCTTAGGCGAAATCGTGATGCGCGTCCGCGACGCAAAGCGATCGGAGGCGTGTGGGAGAGCGATACTCAAGCAGGGAGGGCGTCGAGCGCGCAGAGCAATCGCGCGAAGCAATTGGTGATTCGCATCACCCGGTGCTGCGCAACGCGCCGCTTATCGCCGCGACGCTCGCGGTCCTCGCGGGCCTGTCAAGTCTGTATTCGAGCCGCCTGGGCGAATCGATGCTGTCGCTGACGAACCCGAGCGCGCGCCGAAAACTGGCCGGCGACGACGCGACGTACCGCACTCGGCAGCAGCCGTTGCGTGCCGCGGCACTCAAAAAAGAGCGGGAACGCGATGCCGATTCCGAGGCGGCCGACAACGTCGAGACCCGCAAAGCGGCGTTCGACGCTGCGGTCGCGCTGTTCGAAATCGCCATCGTCCTAGCATCCGTCGCGGCGATGGTCCGCCGGCCGTGGGTCGCCGTTCTTGCAGCCGTTTTCGGTATCGTCGCACTTGCGGCGGCGGCACGCGGGTTCTTCGCGTGACGCGTCTCGCCAGCGCCTCGCTCGCGCTGGCTGCCGCGATCGCCGGAGCGGCGAACGCAAGCAGCGCTTTTCACCCATCGGCAAGCGTCCCGTCGTTCGCGCCGTTCATCACGATCGAACCGCTCGAACCAAGAGTCTTCGTCGGCGGCCTGACGTATCTTCAGGCTCGTATCGTCGGCCTTTCGAAGGCGCCGACGATACGGTGGACCCTGCACGGGCCCGGTTCGATCGACGCCGACGGCGACACCATCGCCTATGCAGCGCCGCGTTCGCCGGTGACCGCCATCATCGGAGCCGCCGCCGCCACGCTCGGCACGGCGGTCACGGTCCGCAGCGTGCCGCCGCCGCCGTCCCGAACGCCGCTTCTGCTCGTGGCGTGTTACGACCGCGGCGAAGTCGACGTGCGGGCCGGCGATGATGGAGCGCGGATCGGGGAGACGACCGTCGCAGAGCAGGCAGGGAGCGTCGCACTCGAGCCTCAGCGGCGCATCGCGGTCGTGACGGCGCGCGATCGCATCGCGGCGCTTGATCTGACGACGATGCATGCGAAGTTATCTCCGCCGGTGAGCGGCGCGCTCTTCTCCCAAGTAGTCGCACTCGCCGGCGGTTATTTCGCGGTCACTGACGCCAACGCGAACAACGGCCAGGTCGGCATCCGCCTGTACCGCATCGATCGCGCTGGATTCCCAACACCCAGCGGCGGGCTTGTTGCGGGAGAGACACCCGAGGGCATCGTGGCGGAACGCGGCGGCCACGCGTTCGTCGTCTCCAACATCAACGGAAATTCGATCTTGCGGTTCACCTTCGACGGCCGTGGTAGCGCGCGCTTGGCGTCGATGAGAAAGACGGCGGCCAGGCCCTTCGGCATGGCGATCGACGAGCGTCACCGTCTGCTTTTCGTGGCCGACAACGACACGCCCGCGCTGTCCGGCTCCAGCTCTCGACCGGGGCTAGAGACCTTCGCACTGCCCGGCTTGCAGCGGCGGCGGCCGGCCGTCGCGACCGGAACGCCAAACGCGCTCCCCCTGGGGGTGGCCGTGGATGAACCGGACGAACTGCTCTTCGTGACCAACGAAGGCGATGCGACGGTCGCCGTGTATCGTCTGCCTCGCGTGCGAAGGATCGGGACCTTGCGGACCGGATTGACGCCGTGGATGCCGTCAGTCGACGCGTCGCGCCGCCGGTTGTACGTGCCGAGCGCGCGGAGCGACGCCGTGGATGTGTTCGACCTTCGACGACTGAACTCGCCGCCGCGAGTGCTTTCGACGTGCTCGTATCCGACCGGCGTCGCCGTCGATGGTTGATTCGTCTCGCCTTTAGACCAAAGAGGACTTGCAATGCGCGCGCTGTACGCAATGAAGCTCGGCGGTGACTCGCCGCTCGCGAACCTCGAGTTCGGCGAGCGACCCGACCCCGACCCTGGTCCCGGCCAGGTGCGGATCCGCGTCCGCGCGGCGACGCTGAATCACCACGATTATTGGACCCTCAAGGGCATCGTCGGCCATCCGGTAGTGCCGCCGCGCATCTTGGGCTGCGATGCATCCGGCGTGGTGGATTCCTATGGCCCGGATCCGCCGCAAGGTTCGCTTCCGCCGGGCAGCGACGTCGCCGTGTATCCGGTTACATTTTGCGGCTCGTGCGCAGCATGCCGCGGCGGCGACCCGATGCTCTGCCGCACGTTTTACATGTTAAGCGACGGGCCGATCGACGGCTCGTTCGCGGAATTCCTCGTCGCCCCGGCCCAGAACGTCGTGCCGAAACCGCCGTCGCTGTCGCACGAAGAGGCCGCCTGCCTTGGAACCACCTACCTCACCGCGTATCGGATGCTCTTCACCAAGGCGGATGTGAGACCGGGCGCTCGCGTCTTGGTCCAAGGGGCGGGCGGCGGGCTGGCGACGGCCGCCATCGCGCTTGCCGCTGCCGCGGGAGCGACGGTCATCGCATCCTCGAGGTCCGAAGAAAAGCTCGCGCGTTCGCAACGGCTCGGAGCGCACGACGCGGTGTTGGCGGGCCCAGACGCCGCTAGGCAAATCCTCTCGATGACGAACGGCGAAGGAGTTGACGCGGTCATCGAATCAGTCGGGGAGCCGACGTGGGGCACGAGCTTGCGCGCGGTGCGTCCGGGCGGCGCGGTCGTCGTCGCCGGCGCGACGGCCGGTCCGAATCCGCCCGCGGATCTCGCGCGGATATTCTGGCGTCAGCTTCGCATCCTTGGTTCGACCGAGGGGACGCTCGATGAATTCGAGTCGCTGCTCCGGTTCGTCGAGAGCAAAAAGATGAAACCGGCGATCGATACGGTGTATCCGTTCGATCAGGCGATGACGGCGTTCGAGCGACTGGCGTCGGGGGATTTTTTCGGGAAACTCGTCCTCAGATTGTAGCGCTTCCTGCTCGCACCGGGTTCGAGAGCACATATCGAATGAAACCCGACGATCGCTCGATTGCGGCGTGCCGCTGCACCTCAGATATCCCACTCATACGAATTCCAGAAATCGCTTACCGCCGGCGCCGGCCGAAAATCGCGTAGGTCCGAGTTCACCGCGTCGATCGTCGATCGCCAGACGATGGTGTACTCGGGCACCGCGTCATGGATGCGCTGCTGGATCTTCAGGTAGTATCCGCGCCGGACCGATCGATCATAATGCGTTCTTCCGCCGCGCTGCCAAGCGCCGATGGCCGGATCAGCGTAAAACGTGACGTTCTGGCCGACGGGCGGCACTTGGTCCGGCCCGATCGTCTGCGTGTCGTCGGGGTCCGGTACGGTGTATTGCCATCCGAACAGCGCCAGATCGAACTTGCCGTGCTGCAGCACTCCGCCGGTGCCATACGTCGCAAATAGCAGGCTCGACGGATAGTTGCGGATCGACACGCTCATCCCAACGAGATGCAGATCGCGCTGGATCAACACTTCCGCATTTTCGCGCGTCGTCACGCCTGACACGGTCACCATGGTGACCTCGAACCGTTCGCCATTTTTTTGCAGCACGCCGTCCGGGCCGCGCCGCCAACCGGCTGCCGCCAGCAGCGCGTTCGCCCGAGCGACGTCGTGGGGATACGGACGCACGTCGTTGTTGAAAGCCCAAGACAGCGGCGATTCGTCGGCCATCCCCGGCGTGTCGAGCCCGAGGTATACGTCGTCGGCGAGTTTCTTCCAATCGATCGCATACGCCGCCGCCTGCCGGACGCGGACGTCGTCGAACGGCGGGTGACCCGCGTTGAACGTCACATGCTCGAACGTCATGTTCGGCGTGACGGTCACCCGAAAGCCGGCGAGCGCCTTCAGCGTCGCATACTGCACCTCGGGCGCCGAATAGTAGAAATCCAGTTCGTGGCTGCGCAGCGCGGTCAGCAGCGTGTTCTGATTCGGAATGATCCGGTATTCGATGCTGCGCAGCTTCGGCGGCCCGCGCCAGTAGTGCGGATTGGCCGCGAGCTCGAGCAGCGACCCCGGCACCCATTGCTTGACGACGAACGGCCCGCTGCCGATCGGATGCGCGTTGAACGAAACGCGGTTGAGGTCCGGATATCTGTCCAGCAGATGCTTCGGCAGGATGCCGCCGACGTTGCCATCGCGCATGAAGTAGGAGACGAACGGCGCGAACGGCGCTTTGAGATGCACCACGACGGTCCGCGGGCCTGGCGTGTCGATTCGCTGCACCTGATCGTACGGATAGCGATACGGCAGATTGTTCGCCGGATTCATGATCTGCTGCCAGGTGAACTTGACGTCAGCAGACGTCAAAGGGACGCCGTCGGAAAACGCGATGCCCGGACGCAGGTGATAGATGATCGTCTTGCCGTCTTTGCTGATGCCGCCGTTCCTCAGCGTGGGAACCACCAGGGCGGCGTCGGGAATCGGCTCCGCGTGGTCGTCGTAGTCGATGAGCCCCGAGTAGATCATCTGACACACGTCGGATACGAACGCTTCGTTGGAGAGGATCGGATTGAGGCTGTCGAGGTCTTCGTACGAGCCCACCCGCAGCACCCCGTGCACCGTCCAGGGGTTTTCCGTCGCGGCGCCCGTCTGCGACGAGATCTTCGTGCAGCCGCTCATCGCCGCTGCTGCGCTGATCGCGGCGATAGCGCCAGCGACGCACGCCGGCCGCGCGGACAACCGCGCGTTCAAGGCAGCACTTCTTCCGTGGCGGCCTGAACCGGCGAGGCGTATGGAATGCCGTTACGGACCAAGGTCACGCGCGACTGCCGCTCGTCGAGATAGACCGTGAAATAGCGCAGATAATCGTAACCCAATAGGCCGTCCTGATCTTCGCCCTCGTAACTCAAGCTACCGCGCACGACGTAGGCTAAGAAATCTCGGAATTGGGCGCCAGCCGCACCAAAGGATCGCAGCTGCGTCGGTTCCACGCGCATCGTTCCTCCGACGCCGCCCGCGGATTGAAACGGATGATCTCGCGTCAACGCGAAGCCAAGCCCTTCGTCCGCTAGCGCGTCGCGATGTTTGTCGGCGAACGCGGAGAACACCACGGCCGACGTCGCACCGGTGTCGAAAATGAAGTGGTCTGCCGCGACGCCGTCGATCTCCGTGGTCACGTCCGGAACGCCGTCATCGAGCGCTGCTCGCAGGCCGACCGCACCCGGAGGCATCGAAGCGCTCCAGCCGCTCGGATACGCTTCCAAAGTCTCGTGCTCGAAGTCGATGCGGAGCACGAGGCTGTCGATGAAATCGAAGCCGAGCAACCCGACGATCTCCGTGCCCGCGACCGGGTTCGCCTCAAAGGGCAAAACCGAAACCTTCACCGACCGCATCCGCAGGTCCCCGACGCGCAACTCCGGCACGAGCGCGGACGTCTCATCGTACGCGCCGGCGGTTTCGCGCACGCTCTTGCCGAAGGTTTGGAGGCCCAGCGACTTCGCCGCTGCCGCATCGATGACGATGCCGCTCGAGCCTGAGTCGAGCAAGAAGTCGAAACCGCGCCCGCCGATCGTCACGCGCACCACGATTTTTCGGTTGACGAAGCGCGCGGGCAGCCGCGAGGCGGCCGTCCCAGCGGGGAACTCCACCGGCAGCCGGTCGGGCGGCGCCGCGAAATCTGCGGCCGTGGACGGCGCGCCGAGTCGTTCGCTCGTTTCGCGCCAGTCCTCCGTGTTCGCGGGCCTGCCATCGTCGATGCGGTAGTGCCACGGTTCGGTCGCGCCGCCCTCGGTTCGAAAATCGTCGAACGTGGTCACGACGCGACGATCCACGACGATGGCCTCCTTGCGAACGAGCCGTCCGGTCGCGACTTCATAGAAGAGCCATTCGATCCGCCCGCCGGGCGGATCGACTTCGACGACGTACGCATCGACCGGCGACTTGACTTCGCCGAGCAGCCGGACTCCCGCCACCGACGCATTCGAGCGAGCGTCGCGCAGCACTCGCTCGTCGACCGCATCGCGCTGATGAATGCCGGTCTCGCGCACCGTAAGCCCGTTCTCGTTTTGCCACCAGCTCTTTCCGTCCACGACTCCGCGGATTTGCGTGAACGGACCGAGGGTGATGGTATCGCGCAGGTCGTCGCCTCGTACGATTTGGGTCGACCTACCCTCAAGGCCGTATGCCGCGATCGCCCACGTGCGGATCCGCGTCGCCGTCGCGTCCTGAGCAACCCCCGCAGCCCGTTCGCCCGCCGCCAAAACATCTTGCAGACTCAGAGACGTCGGCTGGATGCCAGGTGGCGGCGCGGTGAGCGCGCCGTCGGCGAGCGCGCCGCGACCGAGCAGCGGCGCGCTGCACAAGGTCGCGGCGGCGAGCGCGCATACCCGGCGCAGCGGCGTCATGTTTGCGGGACGAGCCGGACCAGCGCGTAGCCGTGCGCGTCGATCCGCAGCGCCACGTTCGCGAACTCTTCGCCTGGTGCCGTCTCGCCGACCGTCCAGCGGCGCTGCGTGCTGTCGAAGAGATGGGCGGTGTAGTTGCGGCGCTCGTTGCGCAGCCTGCGGACGGTTATCGGAAAGCGAAACGCGACGTCCGACGTGCTGCCCAAACAGATCAACCACTCGTCACCGCGCCGGAACGCAACCGTCTCCACTTCAGGATCGAGCCGTTCGATGTCGTCGCTGACGTCACCGTCGTAGACTTCCAGCGCGCCCTCGACCTTGATCTCGCTGGTCGCGAACACGCGCAGCCCTTCATCGTCGCGCGCGATGAAGTACGAGAGCTTGCCGCCGCGCAGCGGAATCTGCCGAACGGCGAGCCAGCGCCACCCGGACGGCATCAGTGGATCGACGGAGTAGCGGTCCGGGCCTTCGCTCACGTTCAACCCGCACGCCCCCTCGACCGCAGCCCATAGATAACGGGGCGGCTCCCAAGGCGAAAGGCGCATGCCGCGATTCACCAGCGATTCGCCGTCGAACCACTCCGAGAATTGACCCGGCACCGTGTTGTAGATTCGCGGATCGCGCAGATACTGAGCGTAGCCGCATTCGAGGTTATGCGCCATCGCATCCGGATAGATCTTCGAGGCGGCGAAGGCATACCAAAAGGAAAGCCCCGGCCAGACGCCGCCCGACAGCCCGACGTATCCATACGGCGTATAATCCGGTGACAATCGCGAGACCGTACGCAGGCCGGCCTCGGTCTGAAAGTCGGGATTGTTGAGCCGGCTGATGACTCGATAGGCGACCGACGGCGCCGCCACGCCGAACATGACGGGGAAGACCTCGTCGCCGGTGACGTCGGTATGCACGTCGCCATCGACGCCGATGTTCAGGACGTACAGGCCGTTGGAAGGGTTGACGAGATGCCGATTCATCGCATCGCTCAGCTCGTCAGCGCTCCTGCCGTAAAACGCCGCCCGGTCGCGATATCCTCTCGCTCGGTCGCCTTGCGATCCGTCCGCGCGCGCCGTCGCGAGCAACGCCGCGCTGCGCAAAGCGCCGTGGCATTCGGCGTTGATTTCGGTGACGGCGCCGCTAATCGTCAAGTTGGGGATGATATTGCGCCAGCCGGCTATGCCGTGAACGTCTTCGCCCGTGGCGGTGCAGACGACGAGGCCGCGCTCGTCGCGCTGCGAGCAGATGTAATCCGCTGCCTTGTCGACGGCCGGCCAGATCTCGTCCAGAAAACCCGCGTCGCCAGTCACTTGATAGTGGTGGCTGCACGCCGTCACGAACAGCGGCGTATCGTCATTGATGTTGAGTCCGTAATCCTCGATCTCGCCGGTGACCGCATTGAAATACTCGGGGAGTTTGCCGTTCGGGTACTGGGTCTTCGCGAAACGCAGCAGCATCTGTTTCGAGATGTCGGGCGAGAGATAATCGCAGCCCGTCGTGAACCACGCGACGTCCCGGCAGACGACGTTCGACGAGACGCCCGGTTCGTTGGTGAACCCCGCCCCCTGCGGATACATTGCAAGAACTCGCAGCATGTTGGCCTTCGACCACATCGCGCCGTCGTTGATCGTGCGATCCGGCGTCAATACTCGGGACTGCGCGACGAGATCGCTGTAGAACGCTTCGGTGCGGCGTAGCGCGTCGCGGGCGTCGAGCGCCGACCGAAAGATCTTCTTCGCCTCGGCTTCACCCTTTTCCGAGAAGACGTGCACGAGCGCCAATTCGCGCGTCTCGCCGGGGGCGATCACCCGGCGCACCGCCAGCGCGCCCGTGATCGATCCTTTCTCAGACGTCTGATCGGTCAATGCGGCGACGTTGGCCGAATCGTATGCATCTTCGGCGTGATGCATCGTCTGATAGCTGCCCGGACGGCCGGTGCAGCCGAAAACCCGAACCCAATCCGGCTGCGACTCGTTCCACGCGACCAGCGCGCCGAGCGCGGCGTCGTAGGATGCGATGACGTCGGGCGGCGTCGTGCCGCGCAGCATCGCATACGCGTTGAGAACGATATCGCGCGGGAACGTCCCGCCGTTCGCGATTTCGACGAGCATATAGACGATGGCGGGATCCGCGAATCCGGTTCGTGGCGTGAAAAACGTCTCGACGACTCGCAGGTCCCCGGGCAGCTCGAACCGGTGGCGTTGATAAGCGCGGTGGAACTCGAACGTGCCCGGCGACGTCTTCTCGAGCGTGACGTGCCGGCCGGCGATGCCCAGCTGCTCTTCTTTCGCCCGTTCTCCCATCGGCACCGTGACGATGAGCCGATGCTGCGAGCTGCCGTAGGTGAGCGTCGTCGAGCCGAACACTTCGAGCCCGATCGCCAACGAGAACATTTTCTCTATGGCGCCGGTGGCTTTGCCGATCGTCCACGCGCCGCCGTTGCCGTGCGAAGCACCGGCGAGCACTCTCTCGTCCGACACGACGTACGTGGCGTGCGAGCCCCGCACGACGGTCTTGTCTTCTGGTTGCGTCATGTCTTGAGGACCGAGAACAGCGCGTAGCCCGCCAGTCCTGCCGCGACCATGACCACGCCGCACGCGAATGGGATCGGTGCGGGCGCCGAAGACAAGAGGACCACCGGATAGGTCCCCAGGCGGAAATCCAGTCGGACGCCGGCTTCGTCCAGCTGCCGGCCGTCGAGCGCCACGCCCTGATAGAGCTTTCCGCCGTTCTCCTCGTTGATCTGCAGGAGCAAAAACGGCACGTCGATCCCGTGCTCGGGGAGGCCGGCATAATACGCGAGCGTCACATATCGGTGCAGCGCCGGCACGGCGAACAGATCGGTCGGGCGGCCGCCTTCGATCGATGGAAACGTGAGATACGGCGACGCGAAAGCGCTGCCGTTCGGTTGGGTGACGGTCACGCTGCGGCCGTCAGGCTTCTTCGCCGCGACGAATGCGATCGGCCCGCGCAGCGCGCGGAAAACGTACGGACCGCTGCGCCGAACCTCGCCGTCGGCGAGCACCGCGTCCCCGTCGCGCGCGCGGACGAGCACCGAGTCCGGCCAGCGGATCGGGCTGCGATCGGAACCCCCCGCTGCCACCGCGGGAAAGACGACGGCCACGCCGCCGACGCCCGCCGGCGAATACGTTTGGCCCGGCGCCGCGGGCACGCGCTGCGGAGCGCCGACGAGAAACGATGCGTGCACGATCGCGCCGGCGAGCAGCGCGCCGCCGAACGCGCCGAGCGCCGCAAATCGTTCGTGCGCCGACGCCGAACGCATGGTGACGAGCGCGGCATTGAGCAAGAATGCCCCGCCGAGCGCGACCGCGACGACGACGAGCCAGGAGTGGACGGGCGCGGTGAATGGACGCAGTTCCCAGACGGCGCCGATGGCGGCGATTGCGATCGCGACCGCCAGAGCTAGTGCTCCGGCGCGCAGGTTCGTTACCAGTAGCGCTCTTCTTTCCAGGGGTCCGCGTCGTTTGAGTAGCCGCGGACTTCCCAAAAGCCCGGCTCGTCTGAGGAGCGGAGCTCGATGCCGTCGCACCACTTGGTGCTCTTCCAAAAGTACCGCTTGGGGACGAACATGCGGACCGGACCGCCGTGCACCGGTTCGATCGGCTGGCCTTCGAATTTGTACGCGAGCAACACGCCGTCGTCGAGCGCCGTCTCGAGCGGCACGTTCGCAGAGTAGCCGTTGGCGCCGTGGCTGACCACGAACTTGACGCCAGCCGCCGGCTCGACCAACTTGAAAAGTTCGGCGAAAGGAACTCCTTCCCAGTGCGTGTCGAGCTTTGTCCACCGCGTCACGCAGTGGATATCCGCCGTCACGAGTTTGGTCGGGAGCGACGTGAACCGTCGCCAATCCAGCTCGGCGGGATGTCGGACGTCGCCGAAGATCTTCAACCGCCATGTCGTCGGGTCGAACCGGGGAACGCTGCCGACGTGCAGCACGGGGAAGTCGCGCACGAGATATTGACCCGGCGGCAATCTCCCTTCGACGACCGACTCTTTGGTTTGCTTTGCCATCATCGAGCATGGTGATTCCCACGCGCCCCTGCGATTTCCCGCGCCGTTCGTGCACGACCGTCGCCAGGAAACCACGGCGGCGGCGAAAGAAGTCAGGCGTCGCAGCTATGCGACGGTATGATATCAAGGTCGTGAGTCTTCTGATTGCGGGTGCGCTGGCGAACGGGTGCGCTCATCGCGCCGCCGGGCCGCCGAGCGCCGCTGCTTTTTCCATGCCGGTCTCCGCCGCGCCGATCGCACGCGGCGATATCGTTACGTATTTCGACGTGACGGGAACCGTTGCGCCGCTGCAGTCCGCTTCGCTGTCGTCTGTCGCCTCCGGAACCGTGCGCATGGTAAGCGCGCAGATCGGGCAGCACGTGCGAGCCGGCGACTTGCTCGTCCAGATCGACGACAGCACGCTGCGAGCTCAAGCATCGCAGGCGGCCGCGAACCTTGCGGAAGTCAGAGCGAACGGCGCGGGCGGCTCGACGACCGCTCAGGCGAATCTCGCATCGGCGCAAACCGCCTATCAGACGGCCGAAGCGAATCTGCATCGCAACGATGTTTTGTATCGCCAGGGCTACGTCTCCAAGGCCGCTCTGGATCAAGCGACGCAGCAAGCGGCGGCGGCTGAGGCGGCTTATCGCGCGGCCGAGGTCACCGCGCAGAACGCCAGCCTGGGAGCCGGGCAGAACAGCGCGGCGGCGGCGGCGGTGCGCAACGCCGAAGCGGCCGCCCAAACGGTGAACGCGCAAATGGCACAGGCCAGCGTGCGCGCCCCGTTCGACGGCGTCGTCACGGCTCGCAACGTCGACCCGGGATCGCTGGCGTCTCCGGGCAACGTCCTGATGGAGGTCGCGCAGCTCGATCCTGTCTACGTCGACGTCGGCATCTCGGGCACCGATCTCGCCCGCATCCGCGTCGGAACGCCCGCGACGGTTTCCGTGAACGGCGTTGAGGGCCGGACGTGGCATGGCAGAATCGCGTACCTCAACCTGGCTGCCGCACCGGGAACCGCGATCTATCAAGCGCGCATCCGATTAGCGAATCCCGATCTGGCGCTGCGCGGCGGCATGATCGCCGAGGTCATGTTTCAACAAGCGCGCAGAGCGGGCGTCTTGCTCGCGCCGCGCGCCGCGATCTTCCAGACCGACGCCGGCTATGCGATGTTCGTCATCGAGAACGGCAAAGCGAAGTCCATACCCGTTGACGTCGGTTTGGAGAACGACAAGCAGGTTGAAGTTTCCGGCCCCGGTCTGAAGCCCGGCATTCAGGCTATCTTGAATCATTCGGTGGCATTGCAGCCGGGGACGCCGGTTCAAGCCATGCCGAGCCGGCCCGGTTCGCACTACTAAGTGCGTTTTTTCATCTCGCGGCCCATCTTCGCATCCGTATGCGCCGCGCTGATCCTGCTCGTCGGTCTCATCTCGCTTCCGACGCTGCCGGTCTCGCAGTATCCCTCGGTCGCACCGCCGCAGATCACGGTTCAATCTGAATACATCGGCGCGAATGCCGAGGCGGTGGAATCGTCGGTCACTAACCCGCTCGAGCAGCAGATCAACGGCGTCGAGGGCCTGCGTTACATCTCGTCCACGAGCTCGGACGACGGCTCGAGCCAGATCGTCGCCACCTTCGACCTCGGCCGGGATCCGAACTTGGCCGCGCAAGACGTTCAGAACCGCGTCAACGTCGCGCAAGGCGTCCTGCCGGCGCAGGTCAAGCAAACCGGCATCACGGTCAGCAAGAACGCGACGTCGTTCGTCATGGCCTTGGCGCTCGTGTCCGACAACCCGAAATACGACACGCTCTTCTTGAGCAACTACGCGGATCGGTTCATCACGCAGGCGATCAAACGGGTGAAGGGAGTCGGCGACGCCATCATCTTCGGCGAGCGGAAGTACGCCATGCGGCTCTGGCTCGATCCGGCGAAGCTGCAGGCGTTCGGCCTGACGCCAAGCGACGTGGTCGACGCGCTGCAGCAGCAAAACGTCCAGGTGGCGGCCGGGCAGATCGGACAGGAACCGGCGCCGGCTGGCCAGCTGTATCAGTACAACGTGCGCGTGGCCGGGCGATTGACGTCGCCGCACGAGTTCGCCGACATCATCGTGAAATCGGGCCCGAACTATCTGGTCCGCGTCTCGGACGTCGGGCGCGTCGACCTCGGAGCCCAAGACTACTCGAGCGACATCAACTTCAACGGCAAGACGTCCGTGGGCTTGGGCGTTCTGCAGCTGCAAGATGCGAACTCGCTGAGCGTGTCGCAGGGCGTGCGGCAGGCGATGGATCAGCTCGCCCGATCGTTCCCGCCCGGCGTGCATTACACCGTCGCCTTTGATTCGACCGTGTTCGTCAACCAATCGATCAAGGAGCTCTTGAAGACGCTGTCTATCGCGATCGCGCTCGTCGTGCTCGTCATCTTCTTGTTCCTGCAGGACTGGCGGAGCACGCTCATCCCCGCGATCACCATCCCGGTCTCGCTGCTCGGCACGTTTGCGCTGCTCAAAGCGTTCGGTTTCTCCATCAACGTGCTCACGCTGTTCGGCTTGACGTTGGCCACCGCGCTCGTGGTCGACGACGCGATCGTCGTCATCGAGAACATCGTCCGCTATATGAGCGAACACAAGTTGGATTCCAAGACCGCGGCGCCGCTCGCGATGCAGGAGATCGCCAGCGCCGTCGTCGCGACCTCGCTGGTGCTGCTCGCCGTCTTCGTTCCGGTGGCGTTCTTCCCGGGCACGACTGGCGTGCTGTACAAGCAATTCGCCCTGACCATCGCGTCGACGATCTCGATCTCCGCGTTCACAGCGCTGACGCTGACGCCGTCTCTCGCCGCGCTGTTCTTGAAAGGCGAAGCGCCCCGGCACAGACGGCTCATGCAAGTGATCGGACGCGGCATCCAAGCGGTCCGCGACGGTTACCAAGCCGCTTTGCCGGTCGTGTTGCGCCATCGCGCCGTCGTCCTGGCAGGTTTCGTCCTGCTCTTGGGCGGGACCGTCCTGATGCTTCGCGTCGTGCCGGGCGCCTTCGTGCCCGACGAAGATCAGGGTTATTTCATCGTCGTCGCGCAAGCGCCGCCCGGCTCGTCGCTTCAATATACCGAACGGATCATGAACCAAGCGCAGCGCATCGTGCGCACGGAGCCCGACGTCATCGACGTCTTCAGCGTGTCGGGTTTCAGCTTCAGCGGAAGCGGACCGAACAACGGCATCATGTTCTGCCTGTTGAAGCCGTGGGCCCAGCGGCATACGCGCAACGATTCGGCGGGAGCGATCGAAGGGCGGTTGAGCGGCAAGTTCTTCCGCATCACCGGAGCGTCGGTTTTTGCGTTCAATCCGCCTTCGATCCAGGGCGTCGGGAACTTCGGGGGTTTCGACTTCGAAGTCGAAGATCAGGCCAACCTTGGAATTCCAGCGCTCGCCGCGACCGCCGGCGCTATCGAATATCGCGCCAACACGGATCCTTCGCTACGATCGGTGTTCACCACGTTTCGGGCCGACAGCCCGCAGATCCAACTCAACATCGATCGCAACGCGGTCCAGGCATTGCACGTCGATCTGAGCGACGTCTTCGACACGCTGCAGATCATGCTCGGGTCCGACTACGTCAACGATTTCAATTACTTGAACAAATCGTACCGGGTCTACGTGCAGGCCGACGCGCCGTACCGGTCGCGCGTCGAGGATCTCAGCCGCATGTACGTCCGCAACCAAACCGGCGCGATGATCCCGCTGAACGCGTTCATGACGGTCTCCCGCACGCTCGGGCCACCGTCCATCTATCATTATAACCTCTTCCGCTCCATGGAGTTCAATGGGTCGCCGGCGCCGGGGTATTCGTCGGGCCAGGCCATCGCCACGATGCAGACCATCTCCAAGCAGACGCTTCCGCAGGGAATGAGCTATGAGTGGACGGGCATCTCGCTCGACCAGATCGAAGCTGGCGCGGCGACGATCATCATCTTTGGGCTCGCCGTCGTGTTCGTGTTCTTGGTGTTGGCGGCTCAGTTCGAAAGCCTTGTCGATCCGTTGATCATCATCATGGCGGTGCCGTTATCGATCTTGGGAGCGCTCGGCGCGATCTGGCTGCGGGGCCTTCAGAACGACGTCTTCGTGCAAATCGGTCTGGTGATGCTCATCGGTTTGTCGAGCAAGAACGCGATTTTGATCGTCCAGTTCGGCAATCTGCTTCGACGGCAGGGCATGCCCGTCGCCCAAGCAGCGGTTCGGGCGGCGCAGACCCGGCTGCGACCGATCCTCATGACATCGTTCGCCTTCATCTTCGGGCTCACGCCCCTGGTCTTCGCCTCCGGCGCCGGCGAGGCGAGCCGCCATTCGCTGGGAACGGCCGTCGTCGGCGGCATGCTCGTATCCACGCTGCTCAATCTGTTCGTGATTCCGCTGCTGTACATCATCATCGCGGGCGCCGAAGAGCGGTTCCGCCGGTCCCGGGCGACGAGCGAAATGTAGTGGCGCGTGGCTACGTTTCTGATTCGAGCGGCCAACCGCGCGCGCGCCAATCTCCCACCCCGCCTAAGATCGCTTTCGGTTCCATGCCGACGCGCCGGATGATCGTCGCGGCCATGGTGGCGCGCAGTCCGCTCGCGCACATCGTCATCACGGGTCTCCCATCCGGGATGTCACCGAGACGGCGAGGCAACTCGCCGACAGGCACGTGTACCGCGCCCGGAACGTGACCTTGAGCCCATTCGTGGTCTTGACGCACGTCCAGCAAAAGCACGCGCCCGCTTTCCAACAAGTCGCGCGCCTCTTTCAGGTCCACGAGATCGAGCGCTGACTGCGGCAATCCGGCAGCGCGCCACGCATTGAATCCGCCCGCGACGAATCCCGCGCAGCGATCGAAGCCGATCCGGAACAGCTGTATGTGCGCGCGCCGCGCTTCGCGGTCGCTCGGCAAGACCAGTAACAGCTCCGCGTTGAACGGCAGCACCCATCCAACGTAGCTCGCGAACGAGTCGCCGAGCGAAATCGCGGTGGCGCCCCGCGGATAGCCGTCGCCCAATTCCGCGCTCCGGCGGGCATCGACGATCAACGTACCGCGCTCTTGCATTGCAAAAGCGTGGTGGGGATCGACGGGGGTCAGCTCCGGCAGGCGGGCGCCGATCGACGGCGCGCCGCGTCGATTCAGCGGCGCCATGTGCGCGTAGTAGGCGGGGTAAGCCGGCAGCCCGCGCAACTGGTGGCGCACGAATGCGTCTTCATCCTGGTCCAGCGCGACTCTGACAGCCGCATTTTGCGCTCGTTCGCGCCCGATCGTCGTCGTGCGGCCGTCGTCAGATTCTTGTGCAGAACAAAACGAGCCTTGACCGTGGGTGGGATACACGGGAAGGTCTGCCGGCAAGCCGGCCAGCCTGCGGAGCGAGCCGCGCTGCAGCCTGGTGAGCAGTTCGGTCTCTCCGGCGCCGAGCAGATCAGTTCTCCCGGCGGAGCCGACGATCAAGCTGCCGCCCGTGAAAATGCCACGCATGCCGCCGTCGCGCGTCGCCAGCGCATATGACATGTGTTCCGGCGTGTGGCCCGGCGTGTGGAGCGCCGTCAGCGTGATTCCACCCACTTCGATCGATTCGCCATCGCGAACGCTATGAAAGGCGAATGAGAAATTCGCGCCGGCACCGGCAACCACGCGCGTGTCGGCGAATTCCTGCAGCGCGAAACTGCCCGACACGAAATCGTTGTGGACGTGAGTATCGAACGAATGCGTCAGCGCGCAACCGTCGCGCGCCGCTTCATCCAAATATCTCCAGACGTCTCGCTGCGGATCGATCACCGTCGCGACTTTGCGTTCGTCGTCTACGACCAAGTACGACGAGTCGCCAAGCCCGTCTGCCAAATACTGTTTGACCCGAATGGTCATATGAACGTCCCGCCCGAGGTGTGTCTTCCGTCACACGCCCTGCCGGCGTGACACGGATGCCTGCGGATGCATGTCACACCAAGGAGCCGATTGCCACGTCTGAGCGCCACTCTAGAAAACACGTTTCATTGACTCACCATAGCGTCGATGCGGTCGAAAACCTTGCGCGCGCAGCCGCGGACGCCATTGCCGACGGCCTGCTCGTCGTCACGCAACGCAAATCGTCGGCGCTGAGCGATGCGACGATCGAATACTGCAACGCGGCCGTCGAACGGCGCACCGGCTTCGTTCGGTCCGACGTCGTTGGGAAACCTTTGTCGGTGCTGCTGCCCCACGTCTCGTTGCCTGAGCCGCCATCGGAAATAGCTTCAGTCGAGGCGAATCAGTGCGGCGGGAGAACGACGACGCTCGACATCGACGTCCGGCCGCTCGGCGCAGCCTCAGAGCAGCGACGGCGATTCGCGATCACGCTGCGCGACCCGCGCAGCGCCGACGCTCGGTATCGCCCGCTCTTCGAATCCAACCCGATCCCCATGTGGGTCTACGACGTCCGGAATTCCAGCCTCCTCGCGGTGAACGATGCAGCGTTGCGGCGCTACGGCTACAAAGAACTCGAAACTCTTTTGAAGCGTCTCGGCGTGGGAGATCATTCCGCGGAGCGACGCATCGTCGTCAAGCACGTAACGACCGGCGGCTCCGCCGTCGACGTCGAGCTGCAGGCCGAAACGGTCGAGTGGGAAGACCGCTCGGCCTGCCTCATCATCGCGAACGACGTGACGGAACGGTCCCAGCTCCTCGACGCATTGCGGCGCAGCGAAAACGTCCTGGCGAGCGCGCAGCAAACGGCGCAGCTCGGTAGCTGGGACTTCGACTATGCGACGGGTCAGCTGTTCTGTTCCGACGAGCTGTACGAACTCTTCGGCCTCGCGCCGTCGACTGCGTTCACGCGCCTTGACGACCTATATCGCTTGGTGCACCCCGAAGACGTCGAATTCGTCCGCCGGTCGATCCGCGAGGCGGCGAAATCGGGCGCTCGGTACCACATCGATCATCGCATCCTGCGCGCCGACGGCATGGTGCGTTGGGTCAGCCAGCACGGCCAGTGCGCGCTGGACGAAGGCGGCAACGCGCGACGGCTCGTCGGGACCGTCATCGACATCACGGAGCGCAAAGATGCCGAGCAGCGTCTTGCGTTTCTCGCGCACCACGATAGCCTAACCTCGCTGCCGAACCGAACGCTGCTCGTCGACCGCCTCACGCAGGCCGTCACGTTTGCGCGACGCAACAAACGGCTCGCAGCCGTGTTGTTCTTGGACCTCGACAATTTCAAGAACATCAACGATACGCTCGGCCACGTCACGGGCGACAACCTCCTGCGAGCGGTCGGACAGCGGCTCCGGTCGATCGTGCGTGCCGGCGACATCGTCGCGCGGCCGGCCGGCGATGAGTTCATCATCGTGCTCACCGACGTCGCGCGCATCGACGTCGTGGCGAAGCTGACGCAGAAAGTCATCGGAGCGTTCAGCAAACCCTTCGCCGTGGAGGACGGCGAGCTGTTCGTGAACACGAGCATCGGCGTCAGCATCTATCCGTTCGACGGCGAGGACGTCGAGGCGCTGATCCGCAACGCCGATACCGCAATGTACCAAGCTAAAGACCGCGGACGGAACAATTTCCAGCTCTACACGCCGAACATGCACGCCGCCGCGCTGCATCGCCTCGGTTTGGAGAGCGACCTGCGCCGCGCGCTCGCAAAAGGCGAGCTGCTCCTGCACTATCAGCCGATCGTGAACATCGCATCGGGCGCCGTCATCGCGGCCGAAGCGCTGGTTCGCTGGCGGCATCCGACTCGCGGTTTGCTGCAGCCGGCCGACTTCATCGCCGTCGCTGAAGAGACCGGCCTCATCGTGCCGATCGGCGAGTGGGTGCTCCGGACGGCCTGCCGGCAGGCGCAAACTTGGAAGCTGGGAACCGGCGGCCGCATCCGACTGAGCGTGAATCTTTCCGCGCGCCAGTTCGCCCAGCCCAAACTGCTGGGAACGGTCGCGGACGCTCTGCGTGACAGCTTGCTCCAGCCGGCCGATCTCGAACTCGAGCTTGGAGAGGGCGCGATCTCCAAAGATCCGGACAACTCCCAACGGATGATCGGCGGCCTGAAGAATCTCGGCGTGCGCGTTGCGCTCGCCGATTTCGGCTCCGGGCACAATTCGCTCGAACACGTCAAGCAGTATCCGATCGACGCGCTCAAGATCGATCGCGAGTTCGTCCGCGATATCGATTCGAGCCCCCCCGATCAAGCCATCGCGGCGAGCCTCGTGACCTTGGCGCACGGCCTGAAACTGCGGACGACCGCGATCGGGGTCGAGCGTCAGGACCAGCTGGCGTGGCTGAGCCGGCTGCGGTGCGACGAGATGCAGGGCTTCGTGTTCAGCCGGCCGCTGCCGGTCGACGAAATCGCAGCGCTACTCGACGGCAACGAGCGAACCCACGCCAAAGCGAAAGTCTAGCAGCTGCATCGCGCGCGCATGAATGCGCGCCGCTACATCAAGCTGAGGATGGCGCGGGTCGCTTTCGCCGGATCCGAGGAGTTCGCAATCCAGCGAAGCACGGATACGCGCGTCGCGCCGGCGATCAAGATCGGCGGCAGCGTCGTCGGGTCGATTCCGCCGATCGCGAAGAACGGTTGCGCGGCGTGCGCGCCGGCATATCGCACCAGCTCCGTGCCGACCGCCGGCCTGCCCGGTTTCGTCGGCGTTTCGTTGATCGGGCCGACGCCGAGATAGTCGGCAGGGCTGCCGCGAGCCGCCTCGATCTGCTCGGGCGAATGCGTCGAAAGCCCGATGATGAAATCTTTCCCAGCGATTGCGCGAGCCGACTCCACGGGCAGGTCCGCTTGGCCGAGATGCACGCCGTCGGCGCCCGCCACAAGGGCGATGTCCAGTCGATCGTTCAGCACGAACAGCGCGCCGGCCGCCTTGCACGCCGCGGCAAAGCGGCGCGCCCAATGGAGCAGGGCGCGATCGTCCAACCGCTTCTCGCGGAGCTGGACCATGCCGACTCCCGCGCCGATGACGTCGGCGAGAAATCTTTCGAGCGGCTGCACGCGAGGCGTCGTATCCGTGATCAGATAGAGTCGCACCGGCCGGACGTCGCGCAGTTCGGCCGGACGAAGCGCCATCTTTAGCCGCCGCCGACCATCTGCGCGATCTCGATGCGGTCGCCTTCGGACACGACGGTGCGCGCGAACCGCTCACGCTCGAGCGCTCGACCGTTATGCTCGACCACCACCTGCATCGGACGAAGCTCCAGTTCGGCAAGCAGGTCTGCAACCGTCGATCCGCTTGGAACGCTCCTGGGCTTTCCATTGACCGACGCGCTCAGGCCGGGCTGAACGGGCCGCGAACTCACGTCGCCACCGCTGCAGCCATGATTTCCCAGTCTTTGTAGACCGGATCGAAGCCGAGTTCGCGCAGGCGCGCCGCGACTTCGTCGGGAGATCGAGTATCCTCGAGCTCGAATTGCGCGCCCGCCTCGCCGGGGCGCGCGTAACCGCCGGGCTCGGTGCTCGACCCGGCGCTCATGTGCGTGACGCCTAAGCCGACCAGCCGATCTCGCAGCGCCGGCGTTTCCCTCGTCGACAGCACGATGCCCGCCGTCGGCAGCGCCAGCCGCAACGCGCACAGCATTTGAACGAAATCGCGGTCGCTGACGGGATGTTCGGGCGCAAAACCGCCCGCGGCCGCATTGATGCGCGGCAGCGAAACGTTGACCTGCGAGCGCCAGCAGTGGCGCTGCAGCCAGCGCACGTGCTGCGTCAACGCGAGCGCCTCGAACCGCCAGTCGGCAAGCCCGAGCAGCGCCCCAAGGCCGAGATGTTTGATCCCAGCGGACGAAGCGCGCTCCGGCGCGTCGAGACGCCAGCCATACTTCTTCTTCGGACCGCCGAGATGGTGCGCGGCGTAGGATTGCGGATCGTACGTCTCTTGATACAGCACGACGCCGTCGCAACCCGCCTCTGCGTACGCGAGATACTGTTCCTCATCGGCCGCAGCGATCTCGATGCCCGCATACGCCGCATGACGTTTCGTCTCCCGGATGCATTGCGCCACGTATTCGACGCTCACGTGCTTCGGATGCTCGGCCGATACGAGCAGGATGTTCCGGAAACCTCGGCCGGAAAGCAACCGCGCTTCACGTGTGACTTCGTCCAAGCGCAGCGTCCGCCGCTTGACGTCCAGGCCCATCGAGAAGCCGCAATACGTGCACGTGCAGACGCATTCGTTGCTCAGATACAGCGGAGCATACATGCCGATCGCCTTGCCGAACCGCTCGATCGTCACGCGATTCGCGGCCCGCGCGAGCTCTTCGATAGATGCGGATGCGGCCGGCGACAGCAGCGTGGCGGCGTCGGCCAGCGAGCGAACCCCGCCGACGAGGGCATCGTGGACGCGCGTCGACCCGACGTTGCGGCTTCGCTGCAGCGCGTCGACCAGCGGGGCGGGTTCGAACGACTCGGAAAATCGCATGCGGCCGGCTTACTTCGCGTCCAAGAATCCCGTCAGCGGACTTGACGCGCTCGCCATTTTCAGCTCCCGCCCCCGGCCCGCGAGAAACGCGCCGCGGCCAGCCTCCACGCCAAGCTTGAACGCGAGCGCCATCCGCGCAGGGTTCGCGGCCGTGGCGATCGCCGTGTTGACCAGCACCGCATCGGCGCCGAGCTCCATGGCGGCTGCGGCGTGCGAGGGCACGCCGAGTCCCGCATCGATCACGACCGGAACCGTGGCCTGCTCGATGATGATCTCGATCGCAGCCTGCATTTTCAATCCGCGACCGGAGCCGATCGGCGCCGCCAGCGGCATCACCGCCGCCGTGCCGACCTCTTCAAGCCTTTTCGCGAGCACGGGGTCGGCGTGGATGTACGGCAGCACGACGAAGCCGTCGGCGACCAGCGTCTCGCACGCTTTCAGCGTTTCGATCGGATCGGGCATGAGGTAGCTCGGATCGGGGATGACCTCGACTTTGATCCACGCCGGCATCCCTGCCGAGCGGGCTAGCCTGGCCAATCGCACGGCTTCCTCGGCATCGGCAGCGCCGGAGGTGTTGGGGATGATCAAGCATTTCGACTGGTCGAGGAAATCGGTGATCGGGTTTGAGGGCGCATCGAGGTCGACGCGGCGGATGGCGACCGTGACAAGCTCCGTTTCCGCCGCCGCGACAGCGTCAGCCATCACCTCTGGGCTCGAATATTTTCCCGTGCCGATGATGAGGCGTGACCGGAACGTCCGGCCGCCGAGTTCGAGCAGGTCGCTCACCTTAAGCTCTCCACGATAAAGCTTCTGCGCGTTCTTTCCATTCTGTGAGAGCGCACCGAATCCCCGTGCGCATATGCCGCAGGAAAAGGTCCGGTTCGCGAGATACAAGAGAGGAAGCGGCAGTCGATATACCGACCAGCCGAACACTCCCGTTTCTGGAGGTTGCTAGATGATCGGCCGTCAGATCGACGCGATGTCAGAATTGACGAACGCGTTCAAGATCCTCATGAACAACTGGGTTCTGGCCATCCCAACCGCGGTTGCGTCTCTCATCTTCATGCTCATCCTCTTTTTCACGATCTTCGCCGCGATCGGATCGGTCGTAGGCGCGGGCGCGCTGGGAGGGCTGCACCCGGGCGGGGCGATGGCGATGCTCGGCGGCTTCGGGATCTTAGGCACGGTCTTGCTTATCCTTGCGATCCTGATCGCGCTCGTGGCGAACGCCTCGGTGATCGCCGCATCCGAAGGCGTCTGGCAGGGTCGGCCCGCCGACCTCTCCGGCGGGATCAGCCGAGCGATCGGCAAGCTGCCGCACTTGATCGTCGCTGCGATCCTGATCTTCTTGCTCGCGATCATCCCGACGCTGCTCGCGATTTTCGTGATCGGCATCTTCCTGCTCATCGCGCTCGGCTTCTTCATGATGTACGTCTTCCCGTCGATCATGGTTGGCAACGAGGGCGGCGCTTCGTCGCTCGGAGCCTCCTTCAGGCTCGCTAAGGAGAACTTCGGCCCGAGCGCGCTTGCCTTCGTCGGCATCGTGGTCGTGCTCGTCATCGGAAACATCATCAACACGATCTTCTCGCACGTCATCGGCCTGAACTTCATCATCGCCTTTGTCGTGGGCGGCTTGACCTCAGCGTATGCGGCGCTTGTCTCCGTCCGGTTTTACGATCTGCTGCGAGGCTCAGCCGTGCCGGCGGTCGGCACGCCCCCGCCGTTGCCGACGTCGAACCCCTAGAGCATCCCGAACGGAAAGAGCGGGACCGGCTACCGCCGGTCCCGCTAAATTTTCTGTGGTCGCACCGGCGCACCCGTCCGCCGATTATGAATTCGTGAACACGGAATCCGGCACGTCGACGTTGAGATGGTACCCGTCGTAGGTCGAGACCGCGTGCGCTTTGTACGAAGGAAAATTGAAATCCGCGATCTGCTGCTTGGGCAAGACGAATTTGCCGAGCCGTTCGTTCGACTGCTGCATGATGATCGTGGCACCCGACTTATAGAACCACTCTTCCTGGACGACGCCGTAATCGCGCGCATCGACGCTCATCTGAACGTAATCGAGGCTGCCGCCGTTGTTCTTGGGCACGAGCTTGAGTTGATACAGCGGGTGACCGCCGGCGTCCGCAGACGCGCTGGTCAGCGAGATGTCGTAGGTCGCCGGCCAGGTCTCGGGCGTTCCCAACGAACCATAGAAATGCTGGAATTGCTGCGCCGCCGGCGGCAGCGAATCGAAGACGAGTTCGGACTTGTCCGGCCGTTTGAAATAGTAGGTCGCTTTGGGGCTGAAATGCAGGTGCAAGAACGCCCGCAGATCGATCTCGAAGCCGACGCGCACCTTGAACGTGTTCAACGACGCGCGATCGGCGGTCATTCGTGCGAGCACGTCGGATGCCGACGGCGCGGCAGGCGCACCGGAAGGAACCGCGCCTATAAGCGCCAGGGCAGCGGCGATCACGAGTTTGTTCATACGGGATACATAACGAAGTACCGGTTCCCCACGTGACAGACCTGTGCGGAAGATGAACGCCGAGTGAGATAAAGGCCGCAATCCGGGACGGCTGGCCTCAATTCTTCACCCCGAGTCTTTCGGATATCGGCAGGTTCAGGTTGCTCGAATGGACCGGCTGCACTTTTTGCTGCGGATTCATGTACACCATCGCCTGGTTCACCGCGATCGCCGCTTCGGACGTGCCGCACGCGATGAGCTTGAGCTTGGCGGGATGGCTGATGATGTCGCCGGCGGCATAGATGCCTTTCACGCTCGTCTCCATCGTGATCGGATCGACCAGCACGCCGTGGCCTTGAACCTCGATACCCCATGCCTTCAGCTCCGCGAGGTCGGAGACGAAGCCCAGCGCGCACAGCACCGCATCGCACTCGTGGCGGGTTTGTTCTTTCGTCTTCGTGTTGACGATCGTGATGGCCTCGACTCGTCCATCGCCGTGCACGCCCTGGATCTCGAAATCCGGCTGACGGATGGCGACCGGCGCCGCGCGCAGCAGTTCAACCGTGTGAGGGTGGGCGCGGAACTGCGAGCGATGCACGAGCATCACGCCCGCCGCGCGCTCCTTGATGGCCAGCGCGTAGTCCACCGCAGAGTCGCCGCCGCCCACGATGACGACGCGCTTCCCGGCGAAGTCATCGAACGTGCGCGCGTAATACGATAGGCCTTTGCCTTCGAATTGCGCGGCGCTCGACGCGGCGAGCTTGCGCGGCGTCATGGCGCCGATGCCGGTGGCGATCAGAACGGTCTTCGAATAATGCTCGCCCCTCGTTGTCTGAATCTTGAAGTTCCCGTCCGGGAGTTTCTCGACGTGCTTGACGCGCTCGTCCAGGCACACCACATGCGGCCATTGCATTGCCTGCTCGACGCATGCGTTGACGAGCGCCTGACCGAGAATCGCCGGGTAGCCAGGCATATCGTAGATGTACTTCTCCGGGTAGAGCGCATACAGTTGACCGCCGAGTTCCGGCAGCACGTCGATGACTTTCGCTTTGGCGCCGCGCATGCCGGCGTAGAAGAGCGCGAACAGGCCAGTCGGTCCGCCGCCGATCACCGTGAGGTCGAAGATTTCCACGGCATCGTAGATTGGACACGCAGTCGGCGACTCTTCTGTAGCGCGGTCCGGCGGTAAAAGGTCCGGCTGCGGAGCCGCGGAAATCCGTTCTTCGGGAGGACTTTACGTTATGTTGCCACGTTCATCCGAAGCCGGCTGGCTGGGCATCATCCGAATCTATACGGGAGCGTTTTGGCTTATCCACGGCACCGCTAAATTGATGAATCCGCAGTTCGCGGCACCCGGCGGCATGATGTCCGAAATCGTTCGGGACATGGTGCCCGGCTCGAGCCGGGCGTACCATCAGTTTCTCGTCGGCACGGTTTTGCCGAACACACCGCTGTTCGCGCACCTGGTCGCTTGGGGTGAGACGTTGACGGGACTCTCGCTGCTGCTCGGTTTGCTGGCACGCTTCGGCGGCGCGGGCGGGATGTTCTTGAGCCTCAACTATATGCTCGCTCAAGGCGAATTGGGGAAGCTCAATGGTTACGCCGGCCTCGACGCGGCCGCGTTCGCGCTGAGCTTTTTGAGTCTCGTGCTGCCCACCGGCATGCGTTTCGGTCTTGACGGTCTATGGTTCGGCCGCGTCGCGCGGATGTCGGCGAAAGACGCACCCGGCTGGGCACGTTCCTAGGTTCTCGAACTCTGCGCGCAGAACGACGCGGCCCGCTCTTTCGGAGGCATTCCATGCTCACCAAGGTCAAACGTCCGACGCTCGACGATCTCGCGCTTTCCGCGGGCAAGCGGGCCCGGCTTCACCGCCTGCTGTACGAGTACGGTCCGGGCAACGGCACGCTGCTCCTTCTACCGATCGATCAAGGCGTCGAGCATGGTCCGGTCGACTTTTTCGATAACCCGGACAGCGTCGATCCGGATTACGAATACCGCCTGGCGCTGGAAGGCAACTACTCGGGCATCGCCCTGCACTACGGCCTCGCTCAGAAATACTTCTTCAAATACGCCGGCAAAGTTCCGCTCGTCTTAAAGATCAACGGCAAGACGAACATTCCGGGCGACGACGACGCCTTTTCTCCGCTCACGGCGGACGTCGAAGACGCCGTGCGTCTCGGCGCGGACGCCGTGGGCTACACGCTGTACGTCGGATCGCCGCGGCAAGCCGACGACATCGCGCAGCTGGCGCGCGTGCGCGAGCAGTGCGAGCGATTCGGCATGCCGCTCATCGTGTGGGCGTATCCGCGCGGCAAAGCCGTCAAGGAAAAAGGCGGCGTCGACACGCTCTACGCGGTTGATTACGCTTCACGCATGGCTTGCGAGATGGGCGCGGACGTCGTGAAGCTCAACGTGCCGAAGGTCGGCGAAAATCTCGACAAGCAGCCGAAGCCGTACAACACGCTTCAGCTGTCTGAGGAAGAAGCGATCCGCAAGGTCGTCAAATCCGCCGGACGGACGCTCGTGCTGATCTCAGGAGGCAGCAAGATCTCCGACGAAGATCTCGTCCACAAAGCGCGCGTCGCGATGGACGCCGGAGTGACCGGTTTGATCTTCGGACGCAATGTGTGGCAGCGCAAGTACGATGATGCGCTCGCGATCACTTCGCGGATCCACGAGCTGCTAAAGGCCTACTCGGCCTAAGCGGGCGCGCTGGGTTCGCGCCGAACGCAACTCCTGGTCCCGACGCCGCAACCTGGGCGCTTAACGCGTCTACACCTTTATCTGCCTGAGCGCGATCGCTCCGTCTTCGCCGGTCGCCTCGACCGTATCCCCGACGGCGAAGCGCCGGCCGAGCAGCGCTTTTGCCAGGGGCGCGCCGATGCGGCGCTCCAACACGCGGCGCACCAATCGCCCACCCTGCCGCGAATCGTCCGACTCGGCCGCGACGAGGGCTATCGCGCTCGCTCCGATGCGCAGATCGATGCCTTGCTCCCGTGCGGCGGCCACGATCGGGGCAACCCGCAAGGCGACGATCGCTTCGAGCTGAGGTCGAGCAAGGCGCGAGAAGACGACCGCATCGTCGAGCCGGTTGATCAGCTCTCCGGATAACCGATCGCCGAGCTTTGCGAGATCCTGCGTTTCCGGGAGATTGGCGGTCAGGATGACGATCGTGTTGTGGAAATCCACCGGTCTCGACTGCGCGTCGGTGAGCCGGCCGCGATCGAGGATCTGCAGCAGCAAGTCGACCACTTCGCCGTGTGCGCGATCCACGTCGTCGAACAAGATGACCGAGTACGGCCGCCGGCGCACCGCTTCGGTGAGCTCGCCGGCGCGCTCGAAACCAGCGTAGCCAGGCGGAGCGCCGACGAGACGCGACGCCGAGTGCGGTTGCGCGAATTCTGACATATCGAAGCGCAGCAGCGCGTCGTCGCTTCCGAAAAGAGCGGCGGCCGTCGCCTTCGCCAGCTCCGTTTTCCCGACGCCCGACGGCCCGACGAAAAGCAGCCCGGCGAGCGGCCCACGGCGCTCTTTCAATCCGGCTCGCGCCTGACGCACAGCTTCAGCGACGGACCGGATCGCGGCATCCTGCCCTGCCACGCGCGCGCGCAGCAGCGCTTCGAAATCGAGCAGCCGCCGGGCTTCCTCGTCTTCGATCGTCTCAACCGGAACGCCGGTCCAGCCCGAGATCACGCGAGCGACGTCGGCGACTCGGAGCTGATCATCGCCGCGCAGCGCCGCCATCGACGCGGCTTCATCGAGCACATCGAACGCCTTGTCCGGCAGATATCGATCCGCGATGTAGCGCGTGCTGAGATCGACCGACGCACGCAGTACGTCGTCACCGATCCGGACCGAGTGGTGCCGCTCGTATCGGTCGCGGGTGCCGTGCAGCATGGCGAGCGTCGCTTCCCGATTCGGCTCGGTCACGATCACCGGTTGAAACCGGCGTTCGAGCGCCGCGTCGTGCTCGATGTAGCGCCGATATTCGTCGAAGGTCGTCGCACCGATGCACCGGATGTCGCCGCGCGCCAGCGCCGGTTTGAGCATGTTGGAAGCGTCGACGTTCGAACCTTCGGCGCTGCCCGCGCCGACAATGGTGTGCAACTCGTCGATGAACACAATCACGTCTCGGGCGTTGCGAGCAAGCTCATCGAGCACGCGCTGCAGCCGGGCCTCGAATTCCCCTCGATACTTCGTTCCCGCGACGACGCCCGCCAGCGACAGCGCGAGGATCCGCCTGCCGCGCAGCGGCTCGGGCACGCGGCCGGTCACGATGCGGGTGGCCAGCCCCTCAACGATCGCCGTTTTCCCGACTCCCGCCTCGCCGATCAGCACCGGATTGTTCTTCGTGCGGCGCCCGAGGATGCGTACGATTCTCTCGATCTCCGCTTCTCGACCGATGACGGGGTCAAGCGCGTTCTCGAGGGCCAGCTCGGTGAGATCGCGCGACAGTGAATTCAAAAAAGGCGTCCGGTGGCGCGCCGCGAGCGCTGAGGAATCGGCGGCGGGCGTTCGGCGACTCCGCGCGCGCTGGTCGAAAGGCGGGCGAGCGAGCGACGAACGGGTGGCGAAAACGGCGGCACCGATGCCGGCCGCCAGGGCGGCGAACGCCGCCGCGCTTCCCGCCAGCATCCGGTTGCGGGCGATCGCGTCCATGCACTCGCGGCACACCGCAGCCGCCTTGAATCGCCCTTGCTTGAGAATCACGTCTCGACCAGTTGCCGGATTGCGGCCGCAGCGCTCGCAATTCACGATTCCATCCCCTGTGCGGCGACCGCCAGCAGAACGTCGAGCAGATTGCGGATGATCCGCCCGGTGGCGCCCCAAATCCGGCGCCCGCCGAAAGCGTACGAGTAGCGCAGGCGCGTCACACCGCCGCATTCGGAAAATTCGGCGCTTTCGCTGCCCGGATCCATGAGATGGCGCAGCGGCACCACGATCGGCAACTCGACTTCGAGCTGGTCAGGCACGAGGTTCGGCATCGCCCGGATGTAGCCGACGACCGGGGTCACCGAGTACCCGGACACATGCGTCGCGACGTCGTCGAGCAAGCCGAGCACGTCGACATCGCCCGGATCGATGCCGAGTTCTTCGCGAGCCTCGCGCAGCGCCGCGCCGACGGCGCCATCATCGTCTGCTTCGAGCGAACCGCCCGGAAAGCAGATTTCGCTCTTATGCTCGAAAACGTTCGCAGTCCGCAGGAAGCAGAGCAGATCGATGTCGTCGCCGCGCTGGACGAGCGCCACGAGAACCGCGGCCTTTTTGGCCGAGCCGTCCGAGAGTGCGATCCGCTCGCGATCGGCAAGCGCGTGCCGTAGCCGGCGGATCAACGACGCAGGCGGACTCGACGGGCTAATTGATGGAGAACTTGACATCGAACGGCGCCTGCGCATCCGGCCGCGCGGTTGCCTCCGACTCGCCCGCCTTGAGCGAGCGCAGCCTGCGGGTCTCGGCGTCCATGAGCATTATCTCTAGTCGCAACCGCTGCGCGGCGGATTCAGCCTCGAGCAACCGCTGTTTTACCACCGGGGGCACCTGCAGCGTGTCGGCGATCAGATACGAAGTCGCGGTGGCGTCGTCGGGAACCTCAACGTCGTCGAATTCGCCGCCGAGCAGCGCGAGCAGCGCTTGGAGGTAATCGTTGAAGCGCTCGCCAGCCGCGCTCGTGAGCGCCGGCGCTTCGACGCTGGAACCAAGCGGTTCGCGCAAGAACGAGACGCGCGCGGAAAAGAACGGCTGTTTCTGCAGGATCTCTTCGATCCGAAACCGCGCGACGCCGCGCGTGACGATGAACATCCGACCTTCATTGAGCATCGCGACCTCGAGGATGCGCGCCGCCGTCCCGACGCCAACCGGGTCAAGTTCGTCGCCAACTTCTTTGCCGTTGCGGTCCAGCACGACGCCGAAGGCCTCGCGGCGCGAGATGCAGCCGCCGATCAGCTCTTTGTAGCGTTCTTCGAACACGTGAAGCCGCAGCGCCGCGCCCGGGAAGAGCACCGTGCTGAGCGGGAAGAGGCCGAGCGTCCGGATCATCGGAGGCTCATACTTCTGCCGCAGCCGGCGAGTCGCCTGGACTAAAGCGAGTCGTCAGCGCTCCGGCCCGCGAGGGAAATGCTCCGACAGCCGGTCGCCGACGTCAGCGATCCCGTCGACGAGCGCAGCCGTAATGTTCTCGGTGCGCGCTTTTTCGCCGAGTGCAGCGGCCAAGCGCTCCCAGTACTCTTGACCCAAGCGCTCGTGAATGCCGGCGCCGCCGAGCACCGTGAACTGCCGGCGCGATGGAACGACGAAGAAATACACTGCGTTCCGCTCGAGTTCTTGATGCAGGCGATGGCGGCAGAATGCTTCTTCGGCGGCGCGCCGCACGTCGCCCCAAAAATGCGGAGCGATCGACACCAGGATGCGGCCGGTTGACCGGCTCTGGGCTGAGTCGATCGCACGGGAGATCTTGTCCGTGTCGACGAGCTGGCGCAAATGCTTGCGCACCTTCACCAGCCCCCCGATGCGCCGCCGCCGCCGCCCATGCCGCCGCCGCCGCTGAAACCGCCGCCGCCGCCACCGCCGCCCCACGACGAAGCTCCGATCGTGTAGGCAGCCCAACCGGCGTATCTTCTGCTTCGGACGATGACGGCTATGAATGCGATCCAGATGATGATAAAGAGGATGACCGGTAGCAACGCAATCACGCGCGAGCCCTCGACGTAAGGCGCCGGCTCCGCCGGCGGCTTGCCGCCGATCGCCGCCAACATCTGGTCGACGCCGGCCGAAATCGCGCCGTCCGCATCGCCGGCTTTGATGCGCGGCACGATCGTATCGCGGATGATCCGCGACGCGACCACGTCCGGGACTCGTGCTTCGAGCCCGTAGCCTACTTCGATGCGGATCTTATGATCTTTGGCGAACACGAACAGCGCAAGACCGTCGTCCAGGCTCTTCCGGCCGATCCGCCATTTGGAGAACGCCCTGATGGTCCAGTCTTCCAGCGGCACGTCGCCCGTGGAATCTCCGATCCAGACGATCACCTGATGGCCGGTCGAACGTTCGTAGGCTTCCAGCTCCGCGTCAAGGCCGGTGCGCGTCGCCTCTGAGATGAACCCCGTCGTATCGGTCACCCAGCGCGTCGGCGCCGGAGGTATCTCATCGGCACGAGCAGCACACGCGACTGCCAGCAGCGCTGTCACGCAGCACAGCGCGGCGACCCACGCCCGGGTCACGGATTAAAACTGCACCGTCGGCGCGTTTTCGGCGCCCGGCTGGGCCTGGAAGTATGGTTTGAGCGGGAATCGGCCGCCGAAGAGAGAGGCGACGAGATTGGTCGGAAACGTTTGCCGCTTGACGTTGAACGCCCGGGCGCTTTCGTTGTAGCGCCGCCGCTCGACGGCGATGCGATTCTCGGTGCCTTCCAGCTGCGCTTGAAGATCCAAAAAGTTTTGATTCGCTTTGAGATCCGGATAATTCTCGACCACCGCGAGCAGACGGGAAAGCGCAGCAGACAACCCATCTTGCGCGCGCTGGAACTGCGCGAACGCCTGCGGGCTGTTCGGCAGGTTCTGCACTTGAAGCGGAGCGATCTGGCCGACCTTCGATCGAGCTTGCGCCACCGCGATGTAGGTCGATTTTTCGAAACCGGCTACGCCCTTCACGGTCGCCACGAGGTTCGGGATCAGATCCGCGCGACGCTGATAAACCGTCTGCACCTGCGCCCACTGGACTTGAACGGACTGGTCGAGCGCCACCAGGCTGTTGTACGTGCCCGCGATTGACGATCCGATCGCGATGATGACGACGATGAGGATCGCCGGCCATAGCCACCTGTTCGACATGCGGTCTCCCTTGTGCTAAAACGGCCGTCCATAGACGACCGCTTCCTCTGCCTAGCCGCGAATCCGAAAAAAGCCGTCAGGCTCGTTGCGCGAGCTCGTCCTTCCAGGCGCGCGCGATACGCTCGAGCGTTTTTTCGTCGGCCCGCTCGGGATCGTCCTCGAAATCATCGAGGTCGGTGACAAGCCGCAGCAGTTCGGGCATGGCGACGTTGGCCGGATCCTCATCGGGATGCGCCTGCGCCAGCTCGAATGCGATATCTTCGACGTCCTGCCATGTCAGGCTCATGCCCGTGCTCCCCCATCGCGGTGGACCGTGTGGTTTTGCACGCGCTGCCGTGGGACCTTTACCCGATCAGATCCCGACGACATTGAAGCCTGCGTCCACGTAGAGGACGTGTCCGGTGACGGCGCTGCTGAGCTCGCTTGCGAGGAAAACTGCGGCGTTGGCGACGTCTGCGGCGGTTGCGTTGCGCCGCAGCGGCGTGCGCTTCTCGACCTCGCTCAAGATCCCGCTGAAGCCGCTCACCGCGCGCGCCGATGCCGTCTTGATCGGCCCCGCAGATATCGCATTGACGCGCGCGCCGGATTCGCCGAGATCGACCGCCAGATAACGAATCGTAGATTCGAGCGCGGCTTTCGCGACGCCCATGACGTTGTAGTTCTGGACGGCGCGGACCGAGCCCAAGTACGTCATCGCGATCACGGAAGCGGCCTGATTGAAGAGAGGGTGCAGGTGCCGGCACAGCGCCACGAGCGAATACGCGCTGATGTCCAGGGCGAGTTTGAAGCCGTCGCGCGACGTCGCGTAAAACTTGCCCGCCAGCTCTTCTCTGCGCGCGAACGCGATGCTGTGCACGAGCACGTCGAGCTTGACGCCTTTCGATTCGAGCGTTCCTTTCAGCTGCTCGATGCTGGCATCGCTGCCGACGTCGCAACCGGCTATTTCGGCGGACCCGAGTTCGGCGCCGAGTTTCTCCACCTCGTCTTTGACGCGATCGCCTTCGTAGGTGAGGACGAGACGCGCGCCGTGTTCGTGCATCGCCCTCGCGATCGCGGTCGCGATGCTCCAACGGTTCGCGACTCCCATCACGAGGGCGGTCTTGTTCTCGAGCAGCGCCGCCACGCGATCTACCGTCTACCGGCGGTGAAACGCTTGCCGATCTCGTCCCAATTGACGACGTTCCACCATGCGGCGAGGTAATCCGCGCGCCGGTTCTGATACTTGAGGTAGTAGGCGTGTTCCCAAACGTCGTTGCCTACGATCGGGTAGCCGCCTTGCGAGATCGGGTTGTCCTGATTGGGCGTGCTCGAGATCTGCAGCTTGCCGTCTTTCAAGCGCACGAGCCAAACCCAACCGCTGCCGAATTGTTTGGCGCCGGCCTCGTTGAATTGTTTTTTGAACGTTTCAAAATCACCGAACGTCTGCTTGATCGCGTCGGCGATCGCTCCGCTCGGCTCTCCGCCTTTCGCCGGACCCATGACGGTCCAGAACATGGAATGGTTCGCATGGCCGCCGCCGTTGTTGCGGACCGTGGTCCGGATATCTTCGGGCACGGCGTTCAAATCGGCTAGCAGATCTTCGGTGCTTCTGCCTTCGAGCTCGGGGTGCTTTTCAATGGCGGCATTGAGGTTCGCGACGTACGTGGCGTGATGCTTGTCGTGGTGCAGCGTCATCGTCTCTTTGTCGATGAACGGCTCCAGGGCATCGTAACCGTAGGGAAGCTGGGGCAATTGATGCGGCATGATGCGATCCCCTCTGATGCGGCTGCGGATGAAAACGGCCGAACGCTTTGCGCGTCTGCGAGCCTAACTCCTGGCCCAAGGTAGCCAAGCGCTTGGCCGCAGGTCGGCTCGGCGCTAAACCCGTACCCATTACACCTCATCCATGCACGTGACGATCCGATTTTTTGCGTCGCATCGCGAAGCGACGGGCCGTGAGTCGTTCGTCATCGAGCTCGAGGACGGCGCGACTGCCGCGGACGCATTCGCGTGCGCGTGCGCCGAGCATCCGGCGCTGGGCCGCGCCGCGTCTGCCGTCGCGTTTGCCGTCAATCTCGAGCACGTCTCGCCGGAAACCCGCCTGCATGACGGCGACGAAGTTGCGTTCTTGCCCCCGGTGGCCGGGGGATGACGCGGCCGTTCGTCTTGTCGAGCGAGCCGCTCGACGAAGTCGCGGTGAGCCAGGTCGTGGAGCAGCCCGGCTGCGGTGCGATCGTGACTTTCGTGGGCCGGGTGCGCAATGAATCGCGCGGCGACGTCGTCGAACGGCTGGAATACGAAGCATATCCGGAGATGGTCGAGGCAAAGTTCGAAGAGATCGCTCGGGAAACGCGAGAGAAGTTCGCTATTCTGGGAGTCGCGATCCATCACCGCATCGGCATGCTTGAGATCGGCGACGTGAGCGTCGTCATCGCGGTCGCGGCGGCGCACCGCGAACCGGCATTCGACGCGTGCCGCTACGCGATCGACCGCCTGAAGCGCATCGCGCCGATCTGGAAAAAGGAATTCACGCCGGATGGCGCCGTCTGGGTGGAAGATCGCCCGTGACCTCCGCCGACGTCTTGCTCGACGACATCGTCGCGGCTCGCGAACGGATCGCGGGCCGTGTGGCGCGCACGCCGCTGAAACGAAGCCGGACGCTTTCAGATCGGCTCGGCTGTCACGTCTATGTGAAGATGGAGCTGTTTCAGAAGACTGGATCGTTCAAGCCGCGCGGCGCTTTCAACGCGTTGCTGAGCCTCGGCCCGGGCGAGCGCGGCGCCGGCGCGGTGGCCGTCAGCGGCGGCAATCACGGTCAGGCGGTGGCGTACGCGGCTCGCGAGATCGGCCTGCCCTCGGTGGTACTGATGCCCGAATCGACCCCGAAGAATTATGTGGAGGCAGCCGTGGGCTACGGGGCGGACGTGCGGCTTCGCCCCGACATCGCGGCGGCATTCGAGGAAGCGGCTTCGTTGGGACGCCGCAGTCATGCGTTCGTCCATCCGTTTGACGACTCGCATGTCATCGCCGGTCAAGGAACCGTCGGCCTCGAAATATATGAAGATGCTCCGCAGTTGACCGATGTGGTGGTCAGCATCGGCGGCGGCGGTTTCATCAGCGGCGTTTCGACGGCGCTCAAGGCGAAAAACCCGAACATCCGGATTTGGGGCGTTGAGACGGTCGGCGCCGACGCCATGTCGCAGGCGCTGGCGGCCGACCGCGTCGTTCAGTTGCCCGCGATCACCTCGATCGCCAAGACCCTGGGGGCGCCTGCGGTTTCCGAACGGACCCTCGCGATGACAAAACGCTTCGTCGAGAGCGTCATCGTGGTCTCGGACTCCGAGGCCGTTCGCGAACTGCGCTTCTTGCTGGAGCGCTTGAAAATACTGGCGGAACCGGCGGCGTCGTGCACGCTGGCGGCGGCAGAGCGTCTGCGAAAGAATTTCGGCGCCGACAGCCACGTCTGTCTTGTGCTGTGCGGCGGCAACGTCTCCGTCGATGACGTCTGCCGGTTCAGCCGCTCAGGAAGTTGACGCCAAGGGCTTTCGGAATCCAGGTGCCCAGCACGTAGCCCAGCAGCGCTGCGGCTGCGCCGATGGCGAACGTCTCGAATCCCGCGCGCCACACGTTGGTTTCGACGACGTTCGCCTTGATGACGCCGACGCCGAAGAGCGCGAGCACCGCGAGGGCGATCGAGAGGACCAGCGCCGGGATGCCGGCCATGAACACGTACGGCAGAACCGGCAGGACCGCCCCGCACAGGAACGACAGCGCCATGACGCCTGCATTCTTGAACGGGCTGCTCGTGGGATTGACCTCGATGCCGAGCTCCGAGTCCGCCATCACGCGCAGCATCATGCGCGGATTTTTGGCGACCCGCAGGGCGGCGTCACGCGCTTGTTCGGCCGGCATGCCCTGCATGCGATAGATCTCGACGAGTTCGGCGAGCTCTTCTTCCGGATGCTCGCGCATTTCCTTGAGCTCGCGGGAGATCTCCGAGCGCTGAACTTCGATCTCCGCCTTCGATGACAGATAGCTGCCAGCGGTCATCGCGACCATGCCCGCGAATCCCGACGCGAGTCCCGCGAGCAGGATGATCGAATTTTTCTCGGTCGCGCCAAAGACCGACGACACGACGCCGACGGTCGTCAATATGCCGTCCTGCGCCCCGAAAACCAGTTCGCGGATACGCGACCGCGATTCGATCCGCTCGCGTTCTCGCGCGACGTTCGCCGGCACGGCGGCTTTGGCACTCTCTTTTTCGGCCGGAACGGGCATCGCGGCGCCGGCCGCCGGCGTTGGCGCGCCGGCCGGCGGCGCACCGACCTCGCGATCGCTGATCGATCGCAGCGCTTTCTGGAAGAGTTCGGTGTGGTGACGCTCGCGGTCGAGCGCCAGTCTAAACGCGGCTTCGGCGTCGGCCCGGCCGTCCTCGCGCGCTTCCTTTATATAGCGTGGGTAGGTGACTTCGGCCTCGTGCGCCTCTTCGTCGATGACACGCCGCAGATTGTCGATGCTGGATTTGACGGTTCCGAGCGCTTTGAGCGCAGCCAGTGCGTGGACGACTTCGCTCCCCGCGGCTTCCATGAAGGTTTCTGCCACCGCGTGGTTTCCTTCATCCATGGCTTGCGCGGCGTACGCGCTATAGAGGCGATGCGTTTTGGCCTCGTCGCTGAACGCCATCCACAAATTCAAATCGGTCCTCGACGGCTCCATGGCAGGGATGCTTCCATGCCCCACCGTACGGACCATGCCGCAATGCGGAGCGTCGCATCCTCGCTCGCCGTGCGGATTTTTTCCAAAGACGCCCGCTTGCGCCCCCTGTTTCGCGTGCTGCTCTTTTTGGCAGTCGCGTTCGTCGCCGTTTCGGTCGCCGACGACGCCGCAGCAAGTCTTGCCTTCCTCAAGCCCGTTCGCGGAGCGTGGCTGCCGCCGGCGATGGCCTATCCGCTGGTGGAGCGTACGCTCGTCTGCATCGTGCTCGTCGCGCTCGTGATGCTCTTCCGCGCTCGGCTCGATCGGCGATCTGTGGCGTCGCTGGGATTTTCGTTTCGCGCCCCGTGGCTTCGGTTGACGGTCCTCGGCGCTGTGCTGGGCGCGGGTATGCAGGCGCTCATCGTCGCAGCAGACCGCGCCTCGGGCGCCGGACGGCTGCTGGTTTCCGGCAGCCCGTCGTCGATCGCGGAAACGCTCGCCATTTTCGTTCCGCTCTTTTTCGTGTCGGCGATCGCTGAGGAGCTGCCGATTCGCGGCTACGTGCTGCAGAACGCATGGGAAGCGTGGGGCTTCGTTCCGGCTATTACAGCATCCGGAGTGCTGTTCGTGTTGCTGCATCTCGGCAATCCGCATTCGCACGCGCAGCTCGGCTTGACGGTTGCGGGGCTCGCGGGCTATTCGGTGTGGACCGGCTTGAGTTTGTACTGGACCAGATCGCTGTGGGTCGCGTTCGGATCGCACGTCGCGTGGAACGTCTTCGAAGGACCCGTATTCGGCTTTCCGGTGAGCGGCTTCGAATTTCCAGGGAAAACCGTTTTCGCGGCAAACGTCGGCGGGCCGACATGGTTCACCGGCGGCGGATTCGGACCCGAAGCGGGGGTCAGCGGTCTAGCGGCGATGGCGATCGGCCTCGCGCTGCTCTACCTTTGTTTCCGGCTGGGCGCGTTCGCACGTGTGCCGGATGAACGCGAATCGTACGCGAAGGGGCGCACGTGAATGCGCGCCCGCCTGTCGAAGCGCGCATAAGTGCGCGCGCTACATTTGCGCGCCGCTACTATCTCCTAGAACCCTTCGTCAGGGCGCTCCGGGCGGAGCTCTTCCTCTTCCTCCGGGAACTCTTCGAATTCGTCTTCCTCTTCGAATTCGTCCAGCGTGAGCACCTCATCGTTCTCGGGCGCTGATTCCGGCACGACCGCTTCCGGGGCGCGGCGCTCTTCGCGAGCCCGAGCCGGCTTGGCGGATGCGGATGCGGAGATCGAGCGCGCTCTGGCCGGTTTCGATTTTCGGACGGGGCGCTTCGCTGCTTTTTTGGTCCCTTGCTTGGCGCGCGAGGTCTTGCGCGCGCGGCCTTTGGCACGCACGCGGCCGCGGCCGGTCGCCCGTTTGCGAGCCGCCGACGCCCTCGATAAGCGCTTCGTGCGTTTCTTCGGCGCCTTGGCCCGTTTGGCGCGCTTTTTGGCTTTTCGTTTCATCGGAGACCTCCGGTTGTAGGACAAGTTCGGTGTGGCGAGCGCCGGGTTGTCGGGCCGCACACCACTCTCCTGCAAGCGTTTCGCGACCCGTCGAGCACGGCAAACCCTTTTCGCGCCGTGGAATTGGGTGCGGCGGTCTACGGACGGATCGGCCGAACCTCAACGATTTGGTCGCCGACCGCAACGTTTTGCGCTCGCCCGCCGGCCGGCGTCAGTCGCACGGCGAGGACGCATGAGCCAATGTGATCTTCCCGCACGTTCGCTTGACCTTCATAGAGCCTGTCCGTGCTCCGCCGAAACGCCGCGCGCCGAAAGTCATCCGGCGGGTCGCCGTTGCGGCGCACGAGGCCGCCTTCGCACTGGCCGATGAACCGCTCGCGGAAATAGATGGCGATCTCGAGCACGTCGCCCGGGTTGTAGACGTCTTTCTTCGGCGTGCAATCCACGCGCTCGATGTGCATACCGGCCGCGACGTTCGCCCCGGCTGGGATTGGACCTTCGGCTCGGAGAAGCAGCCCGCATGGATGCCGCATTCGTCGAGCGGCTGCGCAAGATCGCCGGCAGGCGCCATGTGCTGTCGGAGGCGGCGGACCTGTACGGCTACGAGTCCGACGCCTCGATCGATCGGTCGTTGCCGGGCGCGGTCGTGTTTCCGGGTTCCGCCGACGAAGTGGCGGCGATCGTCGCTGCGTGCAACGAACGAGGATATCCGTTCGTGGCGCGAGGTGCGGGGACGGGTCTGTCCGGCGGCGCGGTCGCCGAATCGAGCGCGCTGATCATCGCTACCGCGCGCCTGCGCCGCATTCTCGAAATCGATCCCGACAATCGGCTCGCTGTCGTCGAGCCGGGCGTTCCGAACGCGGAGATCGGCGCGGCGGCGCGGGCGTACGGCCTGCAGTACATACCAGATCCATCGAGCATGGCGGTCTGTACGATTGGCGGAAACATCGCGGAAAATTCGGGCGGTCTGCATTGCCTTGCATACGGCGTCACGGCCAACCACGTGTTGGGCGTCGAGGTGGTGACCGCCGATGGAGATACCGTGCGGCTCGGCGGCCGCGTCGCCGATGCGCCCGGTTACGATCTGCTCGGACTGTTTGTCGGATCGGAAGGCACGTTGGGAATCGTCACCAAGGCGGTCGTCAGGCTCACGCCGCTCTTCGAGACGTCGCGCACGATGCTGGCCGTCTACGACTCGATCGAACAAGCGTCGCGTGCCGTTTCCGACATCGTAGCGGCCGGCATCATCCCTGGCGCGCTCGAGATGATGGATCGCCTCACCACGATCGCCGTCGAGGAATCCGTTCACGCGGGTTTCCCAACCGACGCCGCAGCGATCCTGATCATCGAAGTGGACGGGTTGATCGAAGGAGTCGAAGAGACGTCCGCGGCGGTCCGCCGGGCGTGCGAGCGCGGCGGCGCTCGAGAAGTGCGCACGGCGCGGACCGAGGAAGAGCGCGATCGCATTTGGCGCGGCCGCAAAGAAGCGTTCGGCGCGATCGGCAGGCTCAGTCCGGCCTGCTACGTCCAAGACGGGGTCGTACCGCGCACGCGGCTGCCTGAGATGCTCCGCGAGATCGCGGACGTCTCGAATCGCCACGGTCTGCGGATTGCGAACGTCTTTCACGCAGGCGACGGCAACATCCATCCGCTCATTCTGTTCGACTCGAACCAGCCGGCCGAAGTCGAGCGCGCGGTCGTCGCCGGCGACGAGATCCTGGCGGCCTGTGTGCGACGCGGCGGCAGCATTTCCGGAGAACACGGCATCGGCACGGAGAAGCGCGATTGCATGACGCTGCAGTTCGGCCCCGCCGACCTGGCTCTTATGGCGCGCGTCAAAGCGGTATTCAACGGCCGCGATCTCTGCAATCCACTGAAGATGTTCCCCACCTCGCGGCGCTGCGGCGAGGGTGCGCGAAAGCTCGCGAGCGGCAAGCTCTCGCCGGCGATGAGCGCGGCCGTCGGGCCGGCGTTCTGAGCGCGCGTGATCGACGCCACATCGTTCGCGACCAGCCTGCAGCAAGCCGTCGACGGACGCATGCTCGTCCATCCGCGCGCGTGTGAGGCGTATGCGATCGCGGGCTGCACGCCTAAGCTCGTGCTGTCGCCGGCCAGCGTCGAGGAAGCGTCGCGAACCGCCCAGCTCATCGCCGACGAGGGCGAATCGCTCGTGGTGCGCGGCGCGGGCACGAAATCCTGGCGCCCGCCCGTCCCCGAAGCCGTCTTCGCGGTGCTGGACATGACGCGCTGCGAGGGCATCGTGGCGCACGAACCCGGAGACCTCACGGTGACGGTGCGAGCCGGCACGAAGCTCGCGCATCTCCAGTCGGCTTTGAGCCGTCATGGCCAGTTCTTGCCGTGCGACGCGCCTTTCGCTTCGCACGCGACGATCGGCGGAATGTTGGCCGCGGCGACGAGCGGCTCGCTCACCCTTCGGTTCGGCGGCATTCGCGACAACACGCTTGGCATGCGCGTCGCGCTCTCCGACGGTACGGTGGCTTATTCGGGATCAAAAGTCGTCAAGAGCGTTGCGGGTTACGACGCTTACAAGCTTTTTATCGGATCGCTCGGAACGCTGGGCGTCATCGGTGAGGCGACCTTGAAGGTCGCTCCGCTTGCGGCCGAGGACGGACTGCTCGCCGCGCGGTTCCGGTCGCACCGCGACGCCGCGGGAGCGGCAATCGACCTCGCACGTTCGAACCTGTTCGTCTGGAGCGCATCGCTGCACGATGGAGCTTCGACGAAGCGCATCGACGCCATCCCGGCCGTGGCATCGCCGAACGATTGGCTGCTGCTCGTCCGCTGCGGCGGAAGCCCGGCGACCGTTCGAAGGCAGATCGGCGGATCGGCGCGCATTTGCAAAGCGCGCGGCGCGCTCGAGCTGTTCGAAGCGCCCGCACGGGAGGTCGGGAGCATCTGGGCGCAGGTCGCGGAGCTTGCAGGCGGCGCTGCATATCCCGTGCGCGATTTCGTCGTCGCGAAGTTCAGCACGCTGCCGACCGCTTCGGCGGAGCTCATCGATGCGCTGCTGGTCGCGTGGCCGGCGGCGGAGATCGTCGCGCATCCCGCGCTGGGAGTCGCCTTTGCGCACGCGCCCGTCGACCGATCCTCGTTCGATGCCGCGCGCCTGAGCGCGTTGTGGTCAAGCCTGAAACACAGGGAGTTCAATGCGGCGTTTCTTTCGGCGCCACCCGGCATCTCGCGCGGCTTTACGGTCCCTATCACGGCGCCGATCGAGCTGCAGCGCAGACTCAAACACGCGCTCGATCCGCGCGGCACGTTCGATCCGGGGCGAGGCGCTGCCGGCTTGTAACGCGACTTCAAGAATCGCCCTTGCCGAAGTTGGGCGCCGCACTATTGGGGCGTCAGACTGACGTTTTCTGTGACCGTGGCGTCCGCGAGGATCCGAACGGCCGCATCCAGCGGTTGATAGCCCGCCGCCTCGACCTGCACGGACGCCGGTCCCGCCAAGAGAGCCGTCAGCGAATAGTAACCGTGCTCGTCGCTCTGCGCGACGTGATATGAATTGTCGCCCGGCGTGACGGTCACGGTCGCTCCGGCGATCGGCCCGCTTGGACCGGTAACGACCCCCGAAATGCTCCCGCCCGGCAGTTCGTCGGCCGGCTGCGCGCGAATGATCGCGCAACCAGCCGCGGCGGTCGCCATAAACGCGGCGATCGACAGCGCCGCAGCGATCAAGTGGCGCCGGTCCACGCGAGCGAGCTTCGCAGTCGCCACTCCGGCGCCTCCTGGAGATGCATGAGAGCGGACGCAAGTTCTGAAAACACCGGCTCGTCGCCGTACGCCGACGAGCTGCTCCGCTTCGCAGCCGAACGGCCGCACGGCGCCTTCTTCTCCAGCCTCGAGCGAGCGTTTCGGTCCCGCTTCGGAGCGGACGCATTTCGCGTCGCGATCGTCGAGCGGGATACCGGCCGCGAGGTCCGGACCATTTTCCCCGAAGACGAGACCAGCGGAAACGAGCGAGCGCGCATCGATCCGAACGACATCATGGGCGCGATCCGCGGCGACCGATCCGTCGCACCGGACGGTTCGCTCATCGTCGCGGTGATCTCCAGCGATGGCCGGCAGCAAGCATATCTGGCGATCGCGAGATCGCGGCTCGGCTCGTTCGATGAAAGGGCCGCGCCGTACGCCGCTGCTGCCGCGCAGATCGCGGCGTTGGTCCTGGCGGCTTCCGATGCAGCGGATTTGGCGGCGGCGCGCAGCCAAGAAGTGCGCATGCTGCTCGCTACGGCGCGAGCATTGTCTTCGGAACGGGATCTGCAGCGTCTCTTCGCGCGGTTTCACGAGCTGGTCGCGGGGGTCATGAACGCCGAGACGTTTTTCATCGCGCTCGGCTCGCTCGACACCGGACGCCTGGTCTATCCGTACGCCGTCGAGCATCATCATCGGATCGAAATCGCGGAGACGCACATCGACGCCTCGGTCGCGGGTCACGTCTTCAAGAAGGATCAGGCCTTCTTGCTCAACGCGCCCGACGACTGGAATAAGCTCACGATGGGCTACCGCATCACCGGCGACGACGTCACGTCGGCGATCTTCGCTCCGATGCGCATCGGTCGGCGGACGATCGGTGTCATCTCCGTCCAAAGCCGCGACTCGGGCGTCTACTCGGATCGCGATCGCGATCTGCTCGTCGCGATCGCCGAACAGGCCGCCATCGCCGTCGAAAGCTCGCAGCACCTGGCCGAGGCGGAGCGCCGCGCCAAAGAGCTCAATCTGCTCGCGGAGGTCAGCAAAGCGCTTTCTCGCAACTCGAGTTTGAAGGAGCTGTGCAGGACGGTGTGCCGTGAAGTGCGCCAGGTCGTCGACGCGCCGGCGTTCTTCGTCGCACTGCGTTCGGGCGAGCGCGAGCTGCGCGTCGAATATGCGGTCGAGGACGACGTCGAAAAAGACGTCCCCGAATACTCGATGGACCGCACGATCGCGGAGAGCGTCATCACGAACAACCGATCGGTGATTCTACGCACCAAACGCGACTGGGAAACGCAGCCGCACCGCTGGCTGTTCGGGTCGGACGGCGGGATCTTGTCGCTCGTCATGGTGCCGCTGCGGATCGGCGAGCAGTGCGTCGGCGTCATGACGTGTCAGACCCGTCGCGAGAACGCATACGACCAATCCAGCGCCCGGCTCATTGAATCGATCGGCGAGCAGCTAGCGCTTGCGGTCGAGAATTCGCGCCTCTACAACGAAGCGACGAGCCGCGCCGACCGCGATCCACTGACCAACGTCTTCCATCATCGGTTCTTGAAATCGCGGCTGGACGACGAACTCACGGCCTGCCGCATCCATGGCCGGCAGACGTCGGTCATCATGCTCGACGTCGACAACTTCAAGCTCGTCAATGATACATACGGTCACCTGGTCGGGGACGACGCGTTGAAGCTCATCACGTCGGCGCTCGTTCAGCAGTGCCGCCGGCAGGACATCGTCGGCCGGTATGGCGGCGACGAGTTCATGGCCATTTTGCCGGACGCGGACGTTGAGGCCGCCCTTCGCGTTGCAGGTCGCATCGAATCGGAGCTCTCGACCCGTTCCTTGAGCGTGCCTCAGCTGGGCAATATCCCGGTGCGCTGTTCCATCGGCGTTGCCACCTTTCCGATCGATGGCAAGACGTCCGCAGACATCATCGCAAAAGCAGACGCTCGCCTCTATCAGAGCAAACGTCAGGGGCTCCCGGTCGGACGCGAGCAGCGCATCGGCGTCGGCAAACTTCGGCTCACCGGCAACTTCGAGCCGGTCGGGGAGCTGCTGGCCGCCCTTTTGGCGCGCGATCCCGCCACTCGCGAGCACCTCGAGCACGTGAACCGCGTGGCGCTCGATTTCTCCCGACTGCTCCGGCTCAAAGACGACGATACGCAAGCCCTGCTGCTGGCGAGCGTCCTGCACGACGTTGGAAAGATCGCGATTCCGGATGAGACGTTGCGCAAGCCCGGCCCGTTGACGCCGACCGAAGCGGCGCTGGTGGAACGTCATCCGTCGATCGGCGCCATTCTCATCGAATATCTTCCCGGTTTCGCCGCCGCTGCCGAAGCCGTCCGGCATCACCACGAGCGTTTCGACGGCGCCGGTTATCCGAACAGGCTCGCCGGCGTCGGCATACCGAAATTGGCGCGCATCGTCACCATTATCGACGCATTCTCGGCCATGACCGTCGACCGTCCGTACCACAAACGGCGGACGATCGACGAGGCCATCGGCGAACTGCGGCGCGGCGCCGGCTCGCAATTCGATCCGGCGCTTGTGGAGAAGTTCGCCGAGCTGATCCACAACGGGGGCGGCCGCTAGGTCCCTTCGCTCGGGCTCCATAACTGGTCGGCAATGCTCGGCCCGTTCATCGTCACCGCTCTCGCGACGGCCTTCACGATCATCGATCCGATCGGTATGGTCCCGGTCACGCTGGCCGTGACGTCATCGGTCGAACCCGGCGCGCTGCCGCGCACGGTCAACCGGGCGGTGCTGGTGGCGTCAGTCATCATCTTCTTCATGGCGCTCGTCGGGCAGTATCTGCTGTCCTACCTCGGTATCACCTTACCGGCGTTCTCGATCGCAGGCGGGATCTTGCTGCTGCTGATCTCGATCGACATGCTCTTCGCGCGGCCTTCGCGTGCCAAGGAGACGCCTGACGAAGAGATGGAGGCCAAGGAGCACGAGCAACAAGTAGCCGTGTTTCCGCTCGCAATCCCGATGATCGCGGGGCCCGGCACGATCGCGACGGTGCTATTGCTGGAAAGCCTGAGCCGCGGCGATCACGTCAAACTCGCGATCGTCTACGGCGCATTTGCGGTGGCGCTGTTCGTGACGTGGCTGGTGATGCGCTGCGCGCCGCTGGTCATGCGAGTGATGGGCCGGACGGGCGTCTCGGTGGTCACGCGGCTGCTCGGCATCATTTTGTCGGCGCTGGCCGTCCAATTCATCCTGAACGGCGTCGCGCAATGGATGGCGAGACCGAGCGCCTAGCTACCCTGGAATTTCGCCATCCGCTTCTCGACGTATGCGGACAGGCCTTCCTTCGCGTCGCCGCTTTGGAAGAGCAGCTGTTGCAGTTCGCGTTCGATCGCCAGCGCTTCTGAGAACGGCACCTCGCCACCGGATACGACCGCTCGTTTGATGTTGCCGACCGCCTTCGCCGCCTTGTTCGGCGTGCAGAATTGCTTGGCGTAGGTGAAGACGTCTCCCATGAACGCCGCGCCGCCGCCTTCGTAGATGTCCGTCACGACGCCGAGCTCTTGCGCCTCCTCGAACGAAAAAGTCCGGCCCGTCGTCATGAGCTCGATCGCTTTCGCGCGGCCGACGAGCCTCGTCAAGCGCTGCGTGCCGCCGGTACCGGGCAGCACGCCGAGCGCGACTTCCGGCAGGCCGATCTTGCCGGCGTTGCGCCGCGCAAGCCGCATGTCACACGCCATCGCGATCTCCAGGCCGCCGCCGACCGTGTGGCCGTTGAGCGCCGCGATCACGAGCTTGGGGGTCTGCTCCAGGCGCGTGAGCGTTTCGTTGGCGTGCAGGCAGAAATAGTATTTGAACGTCGGATCGACTTTCTGCAGCATGCTGATGTTCGCGCCGGCGCAGAAGAATTTCTCGCCGCCGCCGGTGAGCACGATGACCTGCACCTGTTTGTCCATGCGCGCCTGCAAGATCGCATCGTCCAACTGGCGCATCATCTCGTAAGTATACGTGTTGGCGGGCGGATCGTCCAACGTGACGACCGCGATGTGCTCGCCTTCCTTCGAATAGCGTACGAGCGATTTGCCGTCGGATTCGAGGGGCTTGGATTCGGATTCAACTCTGGTGGCCATCGAGATCTCCCTTACTGATAGGGCCGACCTTCGGTCGGCCGGTCATCGACCTTCGGTCGAACCGCTGCACGGTGTCAGGCGGCTTTTGGCGCGACCCAGTCGTCGCGCTTCAGATATTCCAGCACGAGTTTTTCATCTTCTTCGGTCGGCAGCATCTCGCGCAGATGCTCCTCGTATTGATCTTTGTCGAGGGTGCGACCGTCGACCGAGTAGGGCTTACCCGCGAACTCGCCGATCTTGCGGTTGAAGCGGATGTCGGGCGTGTAAAGCTTCTCTTCGCCTTCCGGGATGAGCGCGTTGGCCTGTTCGACGATTTTCTTGACCTCCTCGTAGTACGCCTGGCGAGCGTGTTCGTTGAGCCGCTCTCGATCCGCATCCGAATCTTCCTTGTCTTCGTTCGGACGCCCCTTGATGCCCCAGATGTACGCCCACGTCGCGCTCGACGAGTGATCCGTGCCGAAGAGGTCGAGCGAGCCGGACAACCACTTATTGTGGTATTTCTGTTGCAGCGCGACGGGGACGACGTTGGCCTTTGCGACCCGGCGCAATCCCGTCACGCCGGTGCCTAGGTGGAACGACTCCTCGCGCAGCATCGGCCCCATGCTGCGGGCCAGCGGCGCGAATCCCGAATGCGACAGCATCTGGAGCTGGAATTTGCCGTCGCGGTCCATGTAGTTCTGATACGCGAACAGATCGAGCCAGTGATGCACGGGCGTATTGAACGCATTGAGCAGGCGCGTGCCCTGATCGGCACGGCGCTGCAGCATCTTCTCAGCTTCGATCCGGCCATCGTTGCCGAAGTGATTGATCAGCAGATGGCACATCTGGTAACCGTGCCGCGTCTCCTCGACAAACACCCGCACGATCGAATACAGATCGTAGTCGGACGGCGCATTGCGCAGCAGGTGGCGCTGCTGTTCGTTGGATGCGAATTCCGTGTCGCCTTGGTAGATGATCATGTTCAAGACGGCGTCGCGCATGCGCTGATCCGGAATCTCCAGCACCTTATCCCATTTGCGCTGGCCGGCGAAATCGCCGAACTCTATCTCGTCGGTGTGGAGATCACCGTATTTGGCTTCGAGGTTATAGCCGCCGAGCACGCGGTCGAAGATCTCCGGATCGACGTCGATCTGCTTCCGCCATTCGAGGAATACGTCGATCCAATCTTCGAAGGTCTTGATGCGCGCCACGGCTTTTCGCCTCCGCTCTTTTGTGCTATAATCAGCACGGTCGTACTAAATTTGCTACACTATTGTATCAGAATGCAGAGCCTCGATGCAACTGGCAAACCGCTGCGCTGAACGATTTCCCGGAACCGCGCCCCTCCGGCCTCGATCCATGCTGTTTACGCTCTACGGCGATTATGCCTATCCGCAGGGCGCCGACTTGTGGCTCGGCAGCCTCGTCGAGCTGGCGAATGCGCTCGGCATCTCCGAAGGTGCAGCGCGATCGGCGGTCGCCCGGCTGGCGCGCGAAGGTTGGATCGGCGCGCGGCGCACGAGCAACCGCTCGTATTACGGCTTGTCCGAGTCCGGCCGTCGTTTGATCGAGGAAGGGACCCGGCGAATATACGTTCGGCGCAGCGCTTGGAACGGACGCTGGTGTTTGCTGACGTATTCGATTCCGGAGAGCAAACGTGCCCATCGCGATCGCATTCGTAAACGATTGGCGTGGCTCGGATTCGGCGCTCTCGGCGGCGGCACGTACGTCAGCCCGCGCGATGTGGCCGATGAGGTGCAGGCGCTGACCGACGAGCATGGCGTCCACGAATTCGCCCACGTGTTTTCCGCCACATTCGTCGGACCCGGCCGCAACGAATCGCTCGCCGCACAATGTTGGGATCTGCCGGCCATCGCAGCCCGCTATGAATCGTTCGTCTCGCACTACGCGCCGCTTTTTCGTCGCGACCGGCGCCGGCACGGCGACGGGTCGCTGCAGGATCTCGACGCGTTCGCGGTGCGCTTCGCGCTGACGCACGATTTCCGGCGCTTCCCGTTTATCGATCCTGACCTGCCGGCTGCACTGCTGCCGAAACATTGGGCGGGCGGGCGCGCTCGCGACCTCTTCGAACGCTACCACGACATGCTCGAGGCCGGCGCGGTGCGCTTCTTCTCTTCGGTCGCCGGCGTCCCATCGAAACCGTCGCATGCGCACGAAGCATAGCGGTCGAGCTTGATCGAGCCGGTTGCATGACCCATGACGTGGTTCGGTTGTACCCGGACGTATGGCGCATCCAATTGCCGCTGCCGTTTCGATTGAAATCGGTCAACCTCTACCTCATCGGCGACGGCGATGACCTCGCGCTGTTCGACGCCGGCATGGACACGGACGCTGCGCGCGACGCGTTCGACGCAGCACTGAAATCGATCGGCGTGCGACTTGAGCGGATCGGCCGGCTGTTCGTGTCCCACGTACACCCCGATCACGTCGGCATGTCGGGCCGGCTCGGCCGCGCCGGCGCTCGAGTTTTTCTGATGCGAGAGGAGGAACCGCGCGTTCGGTTCGTCTGGAGCCGCGAACCTTTGACGAGCTGGAAACGGCGATTCGAAGAGCACGGCATGCCGCTGGCACTCGCCGACGAAGCGGTCGACGCCGTCGAGAGGATCCGGCCGGCGGTTACGATTCCCCAGCGTTTCGAGTACGTCCGCGATGGTGACGTGATCGACGTCGGGCGGCGCCGGCTGCGCGTGAAATGGGCGCCGGGCCACAGCGATTTCTTGTACGTCTTGATCGATGACCGAAATCGCGTCATCTTCGCGAGCGATCAGCTGCTGCCGGGCATCACGCCGAACATCGGCTTGTATCCGGAGTGCCGCGACAACCCGCTGAAAGATTTCCTCTGGTCGCTCGATCAGTTCGAGCGCGAGGTCGGCTACGCGGTCCTCCCCGCCCACGGCGAGCCGTACGATGGACTGGGGCGGCGCATCGCCGAACTGCGCGGACACCATCGGGCGCGGCTCGACGGCGTGCTCGGGCGCGTGCTGGCGGGCGGTGCGGACGGCGCGGCAGCGTACGAGGTCGTGCGTTATTTCTGGCCGGACGGATTGACCCCGCACGAGATCCGGTTCGCCATGGTGGAGATCATCGCGCACTTGGAGTATCTGCGGCTGGACGGTCAAATCACGTTGAGCGCCCGGCCGGGCGAAGCGAGATACAAGGGATGAGGCGGGCGGAACGAGCCGAAGCCATGATCGCCTTCATACGTGCGGATCAAGGCGGGCGAGCGCCGCGGATCCAGTCTTCACGGCGGATGCGCTACAGCAGCGTTTCAAGCAACCTTGGTAGATCGATCCTCAGTTCTTTTTGGGATAATCGTACACGCCGCGGCCGGCCTTTTGACCGAGCCGGCCGGCTTTCACGTACTTCACGAGCAGCGGACAGGGCCGGAACTTCTCGCCGAGCGTCGCGTGCAGGTATTCCAGCACTTTGAGGCGCGTATCGAGCCCCACCAGATCGATCATCTCGAACGGGCCCATCGGATGGTTCAAACCGAGCTTGAGCGCCTTGTCGATGTCGCGCGCCGAGGCCACGCCTTCCATGAGCATGTAAAACGCTTCGTTGCCGATCATCGCATTGATGCGGCTAGTCGCGAAGCCGGGCGCTTCGTTGACGAGTATCGTCTCCTTGCCGGTTCTCGCCGCGACTTCTTGCGCCGCTGCAACCGCCCGATCCGACGTCTCGAGCCCGCGCACGATCTCCACCAGCTTCATGATGTGCGCCGGGTTGAAGTAATGCATGCCGACGACGCGCATCGGATCGTCGACGGCCGCGGCGATCTCGGTGATCGACATCGCCGAGGTGTTCGTCGCGAGCACAGCGTCCGGCGCACACGCTTCGGACAGCTCCCGCATGACGGCATGTTTGAGCGCCATCTCCTCGGGAACGGCCTCGATCGCAAACTCGGCGCCTGCCGCTGCCGACAGCGACTCGGCGCCGGTGATGCGGCCGAGCGCCGCACGCGCTTCATCTGACGTCAGCTTCTTGCGCTCGACGCCCCGCCGCAGGTTTTCTTCGATGCGTTCGATGCCGCGGCGCAACGCGCGCGGCGAGCTGTCGATCAGCGCCACATCGAAGCCGCCCAACGCGAGGCTGTGCGCGATCCCATTGCCCATCGTGCCCGCGCCGACGACCGCGATCCTCAACGGCACGAGCGTCAATGAGTCAGACATCGTGATCCACGTAGTACGTTCCGCGCACCTGCCGGATGATGGCGAGTGCCGTCTTCGCCCCGTCACCCGCCGATATAACGGCTTGGCTTGGCAATCCCGTGATCCGTCCGACGGCGAAGCAGTTCGCCACCCTGGTGCGGCCGTCGGCGTCCACCGACACGAAGCGATTTCCGTGGCCGCCGAGCGGTAGATCGAGCGCTGCCGCGAGGTCGGTTCGCTTATTCGACGCGACGATGAAGTACGTCGACCGGTAGTTTTCGCTCTCGGCCGTGATCTCGAAACCCGACTCGCCGACCCGAATCGAGTCGATGCGCAAAGCGATGACCACCGCTCCGGATCGTTCCGTTTGGCGCTTGCCCAGATCGAGCAACTCGCCGCCGCCGACGCCTTCCGGGAATCCGAGATAGTTGTTGATCCGCGAGACGCGATACAAACTGGATTCGCCGTTGTCGAACAGCGCGACGCTGAGCTTCGCGCGGCCTAAGAAGATTGCAGCCGACAATCCGGCGGCGCCGCCGCCGGCTACGATCACGTCGAACGAGTTCATCGCGTCCCGAGCTTCGCGAGGACGAAGGCCCGACCTTCGGTCGGGAAGCTACGGCGAGCTCCGGGCCGCCCAGCATTGCGCCGTCAAAAGTGTTCGCTCGCCTCGGTCAAGAAGGGACCGACGTTCGTGGGTCCCGCCGAAACGGACACAGTATGAAGATTCCTATCTTTCAAATCGACGCCTTCACCGGCAAGGTCTTCGGAGGCAATCCTGCCGCGGTTTGCCCGCTCGACCACTGGCTCGACGACGGGTTGATGCAAGCGATCGCGGCGGAGAACAACTTGGCCGAGACGGCCTTCGTCGTTCGTTCTAAAGTGGGTTACGATATCCGGTGGTTCACGCCGGCCGTCGAGGTCGATCTCTGCGGCCACGCGACGTTGGCCGCCGCGCACGTCCTCTTCACCGACATCGAGCCGGGCCGTCACGCGGTGACGTTCGCATCGAAGAGCGGCCCGCTGACCGTGACCAAGGACGACGATCTTCTATCTTTGGACTTTCCCGCTCGACCGCCGCAGCCGGTCGCTCAGCCCGAGCTGCACGACGAGTTCGAACGGATCTGCGGCGCCCGGCCGCAAGAGGTCTTGAAAGCTTCGGAGTACCTCGCCGTCTTCGACGACCCGGAGATCGTCCGTTCGCTTGCGCCCGACCTGCTCGGCATCGAGGACGTCGCAAGACGTGGGAACTGTCACGGCGTCATCGTCAGCGCGCGCGATACAGATGCCGATTTCATCTCGAGATTTTTTGCTCCGCTTGCCGGCATTCCGGAAGATCCGGTCACCGGTTCGGCGCATTGCACGCTCGTGCCATACTGGTCGAAAAAATTGGACAAGAAATCACTGCGCGCGCTGCAGGTGTCGCCGCGCGGCGGCGAGCTCTTTTGCGAAGATTGCGACGATCGCGTGCTCATCGCCGGACGGGCGGCACGCTACATGCGCGGTGAGATCGAGCTCCCCTAGCCCCGGGGTGTCGCGCCCTGCCGCCTCCCGTCTTGCCGCAGTGCGCCGCGCCGCGCTGCGCTGGTTCGGCCGTCACCGCCGAGACTTGCCGTGGCGCAAGACCACCGACCCGTACGCGATCTTGGTGTCGGAGGTCATGCTGCAGCAGACGCAAGTGCATCGCGTCATCCCGAAGTATCGTGCGTTCTTGCGGCGCTTCCCCACCGCACGGCGCCTGGCGGTTGCGCGGCTCGGCGACGTCTTGCGCGAGTGGTCGGGGCTTGGTTACAACAGCCGCGCGCGCCGGCTGTGGTTGTGCGCGCAGGCGATTCTCGGTTCGCATGACGGCCGCATGCCGCGCGATGAAGCCGAGCTGGCCGAGCTTCCCGGCGTCGGTCCATACACGGCGGGGGCGGTTGCGAGCATCGCCTTCGGCGTCCGAGCGGCTGCGATCGACACGAACGCGAGACGCGTGCTCTCGCGGGTGATCGGCGGGCGCGATCGGTTGCCGCAGCAGCAGGTGCGCGCAATCGCGGCGCGCGCGCTGCCACGCAAACACGTGGCGCAGTGGAATCAGTCGCTGATGGACATCGGCGCGATCTTCTGCCGCGCCACGCCGCGCTGCGAGGCATGCCCGCTGCGGCTCTCCTGCCGGTTCGCGCGCAATCGGCCAAGCTCGAGCGCTCTTCGCAAGTCGGTCGCCGCGCGACGCGCGAAGTCCATCGCCGGCACGCGCTTCGTCGGCTCGCGGCGTTACTATCGCGGCCGCATCGTTCGGGCGTTGATCGACGAGCCGAACTTGGGATTGCGCGCGCTGGGGCCGAAGGTGAAACGCGAATTTCGGGAAACCGACGTGCTGTGGCTGGTGGAGCTCCTGCGCGGTCTCGCGCGCGACGGCCTCATCGCGTTCGACGAGCGGCGCGGGCGCGCGCGGCTGCCGTAACTGGGGCTGCGCGGCGAGCGGCGATTCTCGAGCGGCTGGCCCGAGCGTACGCGGGCGCCGAGACGGCGCTTCAGTTCAAAAATCATTTTCAGCTGCTCGTCACCGTGATATTGTCCGCGCAATGCACCGATGCCCGAGTGAATCGCGTCACGCCGAGGCTGTTTGCGGATTTTCCGACGCCGCGATCGCTCGCGAGCGCAGAACCGAAAGACCTCGAGCCCTACATCAAGACGTGCGGATTATACCGCTCGAAAGCGAAGAACATCATCAACGCGTGCCGGGCGCTCGTAGAGCGGCACCGCGACCGCGTGCCGGATACGATGGAAGAGCTGCTCGCCTTGCCCGGCGTCGGCCGAAAGACCGCGAACGTCGTGCTGGCGGTCGCATTCGACCGCGACGCCATCGCAGTCGACACCCACGTTTTCCGCGTCGCGAACCGACTCGCTCTCGTCAAAGCGAAGACGCCCGCCGAGACGGAACGGCAGCTCATGCAGGTCGTGCCGCGAGGCAACTGGTCGAAGGCGCACCACTGGCTCATCCATCACGGGCGCGAGATCTGTCACGCGCGCAATCCGGAATGCGCGCGCTGCATGGTCGTCGATTTGTGCCCGAGCGCGGCCAAGTTTCTCCGCGGAGCGCGCCCGCGTGGCGTATGAACGGTCGGCGCAATACTACGATTCGATTTACGCCGCGCTGGGCAAGGACTACGCCGCCGAAGCCGCGGCGATCCGCGGATTCATCGCGCGCCACAAACACAACGGCGGGGTCGCGCTGCTCGACGTCGCCTGCGGAACCGGCGGCCACCTCACCTTCCTGCGTGAATGGTTCGACGCGGAAGGGGTGGATGACAACGCGGCGATGCTCGAAATCGCCGCGCGGCGGCTGCCCGGCACCCCGCTGCACCGCGCCGACATGACCGACTTCCGCCTCCCGCATCGCTTCGACGCGATCACCTGCCTCTTCAGCGCGATCGGACACGCGCAGCCGCTCGACCGGATGCGCGCAGCGATCGCCACGATGGCGCGGCACCTGAATCTCGGCGGCGTGCTGCTGGTCGAGCCGTGGATCACGCCCGACGAGTGGCGCCCCGAGGGCCGCGTCGACGCGGATTTCGTCGACGAGCCAGGGCTCAAAGTCGCCCGCATCAATACCGCCGCTCGCGAGGGCGACGTCTCGATCCTCGACATGCACTACCTCGTCGGAACCCCGCGCGGCATCGAATATTTTTCCGAACGATTCGGACTGGGCTTGTACGCGCACGAACAGTATGCCGCTGCGCTGCGCGACGCCGGCCTCGAGCCGAGCTTCGACCCGCACGGCCTCATCGGCCGCGGCATGCACATCGGAGTTTCGGCACCCTGACGCAGCGGCCGGGCCAACCGCGCACCGTCGCGAGATCCGTCCTCGTCGTCATTCTCGCGGCATGGTCGATCTCGACGATCGTTCCGAGCTTCGCATTGCTCTGGAGACCGATCGGCGTGCTTGGATTCACGACCGACTTCGACGGTCACGTTACGTCGGTCACGCCCGGGTCGCCCGCGGACGTCGTCGGGCTCGCTCCAGGCGATAAGATCAATCCCGTCACGACCGCGTTCCGGTACCGGCGGTACATCGGACAGTACCCGGGCGGCTATTCGTTCGTCGCGGCCGATGCGTTCGTCACGCTGTCGCTGGAGCATCGCGGCACAAAGCGGACGGTCACCATGCTGCCTCAACCGTTCGCCTACCCGCCGCTCGACAAGGCCGTCGTCGCCGTCCGGGGACTGGCCGGACTGATCTTCATCTTGGTGGCCGCCGCGCTGGTGCTGCTCCGGCCGAGCCCGATGACGTGGGGCTTCATGCTCTACGCCGTCGCGGCGAACCCCGGATCGACGGCGCAGTTCTACGCACTGCTGCCGGCGCCGGCGTTCCTCGTCCAGCGCGTTCTCTACAACGTCACGATCGCGGTGGGGTACGTCGGTTTCCTGTGGTTCGCGCTGCGGTTCCCGCGCGATCGTCCTGCCGGCTGGCGGCGAACCGTCGAGCGCTTCATGCCCTACATCGTGACGCTGCTCGTGGCGCGCGCAGCGTATTCGGCGATTGCGGCGCTCGGGTTCGGCGTGACGAGCGAAGCGCTCGCGGTCATCGGCTGGACGATCAGCGCCGTCATGTACTTTGCCGGTCTCGCCGCGTTCGTCTCCACGTATGTCGAATCGGACGGCGAGGTGCGCCAGCGCATCAAGTGGGTCATCTTCGGATTCGCGATCGGTTTTCCGGCGTTCGTGCTCGCGTACGCAATCGGCGGGAGCGAGCTGCTACCGACCAAGCTCTACTGGCTGTACGGCTTGTTGCTCTCGCTCGAAGCCGTCGTGCCGCTGACCGTGGCGTATGCCATCATTCGTCACCGCGTCATCGACGTCGGATTCTTTATCAGCCGTGCGCTGGTGTATGCCATCTTGACGTCCTCGCTGGTCGCGATCTTCGGGTTGATCGACTGGCTGTTAGGGCAAGAACTCGCCGCCGCACGGGTCGCCACCATCGTGTCGATCGCCGCCGCCATCGCGCTTGGCTTCTGGCTGGACGCGCTGCAAAAGCGGATCAACCATGTCGTGGATGCCGTTTTCTTCCGCCGGCGGACGGCGGCGGACCGGCGCATCATGCGCTCCGCCGCGGCGCTGCCGTACGCTCAAGCAGCGGCGACGATCGACGACATGCTCGTCTGCGAACCGCTCGAGGCGTACGAATTGACATCGGCGGCATTGTTCCGAACGTCCGACGCGTCGACGTACGCCCGCGCCTGCGCGCGAGGCTGGCCCAGCGGCGTGGAGAAGGACATCTCCGCCGACGATCCGCTCGTACTGCAGCTGCGCGCTGAAGAGGGGCCGCTTCGCTTGTCGACGATCCGCTGGCCGCAGCGCGGCGCCGCCAGCGGCGACGCTCGACCCGCGATCGCCGTGCCGCTGTTCGTGCGCCGGCGATTGACCGGCTTCGCGCTGTACGGCGCGCACGCCGCCGGCCAGGACCTCGACGCCGACGAAATCCGATCGATCTCTGCGCTCGCCAAGTCCGCCGCGGACTCGTACGAGCACCTCGAATCGGAAAGGCTGCGGAGCGAGAACGCCGCGCTTAAGGAGTCGCTGGCGCTCGGAAAAACGACGGCGTGAACACCGCCTTGAGGACGATATTGCGCAGCGCGAGGCGGCGATCCAGAATGCCCAAACCGTAGCCGATCGCCCGGCTGGCGTAATACGGCGACTCGGACGCGCGCCGCACGATCATGTCGAACAGCCGCGAGCTCTTCGCGCAGTTCTTCAGGATCCGGCCGGCCGAAAGATAGCCGCCCGCGACCGATCGCCACTCCCGTTCGTGAGCGCACAAGGCGCGCTTCGAGGCGTCGCCGCTCGACAGCGCGCGCAGCGCGGCGCGCGCGGCGCTACGGCCGGACACCAGCGCTGTCCAGATGCCCTCGCCGGTCAGCGGATCGACGAGCGACGCGGCATCGCCGGCGAGCATCGCTCCGTCGAAGGCCGTCGGCCGGCGCACGCTGGAGACGTGGAGCGGCCAGCCGATGGCTTTGCCGACCTGCCGCGCCTTTGAGAATCGATCGCGCACGTGAGGCACGGACGTGATGAACTCCTCGAGCATCTCGCGCAGCTTGAGCGGGTGTTTTTTCAACTCTCCGAAATAGATGCCGATGCCGACGTTGGCCGTCCGATCACCGGTGGGGAACACCCACCCGTAGCCGGGCAGCATGCGCCGCGAATAATAGTAGAGTTCCATGTCGTCGCGCAGGCCGTCGACGTCGTCGTAGTAGGCGCGCAGCGCGAAACCTCTGTGCGGCGCCGGATTGTCGCCGAAGCCCAGCGCCTTCGCGACGGCCGAATGCGCGCCGTCAGCTCCGATGACGACCTTGGCGGGGATGCGCGCGACGCCGGCGCCATCCGTCGTCTCGACGCCCGCAACTCGGCCTCGCTCGAACAGCAAACCGGTGACCGCCACACCTTCACGCAGCTTCGCGCCCGCGCGCTGGGCGGCGCGCGCCGCCTGTTCGTCAAGCAGCAGCCGCGGAACGATCCACGACTCGAAGCGTTTGCCCTGCGGGTCTGCCGGCGGATCCGCTTGGAACCAGCCGCCGCCCGGGCCCGCGATGACGCCGCCGTACGTCCTGCGGCCGCGGCCCTCGAACGATTCCCACGTCACGCCCATGTCGTGCAGGATGTCCACCGCATGCGGGGCGACACCGTCGCCGCAGCTCTTATCCCTTGGGAAGCGCGCGCGTTCGATCAGCAACACGTCAGCCCCCGCGCCTGCGAGCGCGTGAGCGGCGCATGCCCCCGCCGGCCCTGCGCCCGCCACCACCACGTCAACCGCCATCGACGATCCTGCGGATCTCGGCGAACGCTGCCTTCACTTCATCGCGCGAGTTGTAGAAGTGCGGCGCAATGCGGATGCCGGCGCGCGGGCGATAGTCGACGATGAATTTGCGCCGGATCAGCTCCGCGCAGGCGGCATCGGCGTTTGGAAAATCGATCGCCACGTGCCCGCCTCGATGGCTCGCATCGGCCGGCGAGTTGAACGCGAGCCCGTTTTCTCGGGCGCACTCCGAAGCGAGCGATGTCAGCTCGACGCTGCGGCGGCGGATGGCGTCGACTCCGATTTGGGCGATGACTTCGAGGCCTTCGAGCGCCGCGTAGTATGCGGCGGGGTTTGGCGTGCCGCCCGCGTACCGCCAGGCGCCGTCAGCGAACTCGAACTCGCGCATGTCGAAATCGAACGGCCGCCGATGCGAGAACCAGCCGACCGCCGCCGGCCGCAGGCGATCGTAGAGTTCCGGCTTGACCCACAAGAACGCCGTTCCCGGACCTCCGCACAGCCACTTCAAGCAGCCGCCGACGCACGCGTCGACGCCCAGCTCGCCGACGTCGACCGGCACGCTGCCGATGGACTGGTAAACGTCGAGGAAAACGTACGCACCGACGGCGTGGGCTTTCTCGACGATCGGCCTGACGTCTTGGATGTAGCTCGATCGGAAGAGAACGTGCGAGATCGGCACCGCGAGGGTTCGTTCGTCAATCGCATCGCAGATCGCTTGGCTGTCCACCGTAATGCCGTCGCGGCTCTGGACCAGTTTCACGCTGGCGCCACGCGCTTCTTGGGCCTTCCAATTGTAATGCACCGTCGGGAATTCCATGTCCGAATAGACGATCGCGTTGCGCCGACCCGAGAAGTCGAGACACGAGATCAAGATCTGCTCGGCGACCGACACGTTTTGCTGCAGGATGACTTCGCCCGGGCGGGCACCGATCAGACCGCCGATCCGATCGGCGGTCCGGCTCGCGAGATCGAGCCAGACGTCCCAGGCGGTCACCCCTCGCGTCGCCCATTCGTCCGCGTATTCTTCGAGCCGGTCGCGCGTGCGGCGCGGCATGGCGCCGAGCGAATTGCTGATGAGGTACGCGCAGGTCGAAAGGATCGGAAACTCGGCTCGCCACGCGAGCTCGAGTTCCGCTTCGATCTTCATGCGGCGGACTTCGAGCCCACCGCGGCGACCGTCCTCCGAGGGCAGGCCCACGCACGCCAAGAACACCGACGCGTCGTGGAAACAAAGGCCCGCGCCGCATCGTTCGCGGCGCTCGTGGCGGACTGGCATCGCAGCGGTGACGAGCCCGAGCTCGATCGCTTGTGCCTTGCGATCGCGCGCGCCTTCGATCCTCAAGTGCGGATCGAGCGCTATCTCAAGACGCTGGACGACATCGCGGCGCGCGCCGCAGCGCGATGTTCGGACCCATCGGAACCGTATGCGCTCGTCGGCGCGCTGCTGCACACGCTGTTCCAGGATCTGTGTTTTCTCGGCAACGACGTCGCCTATTACGATCCGCGCAACAGCCTGCTCTCCGCCGTGCTCGATCGCCGTCTCGGCATTCCCATCACGCTCTCGGTCGTCGCCATGGAAGTCGGCCGGCGGCTCGGGCTCAAGCTCGAGGGCGTCGGCTTGCCCGGCCACTTCCTCGTCCGATTTCCCGATGCATCGAGCCGCTTGTACGTCGACGTCCTCCGCTCAGGCGCGATCATCGACGCCTACGGCTGCGTGGCGCTGATGGATCGGCTGCATCGCGGCCGCCTGACGTGGCGCGAAGAATTTCTCGAGCCCGTTTCGCGTCGCTCGATCGTCAAACGCATTCTGCTGAATCTCAAGAATTCGCTCAGCCAGGCCAAGGACTATGTGGCCGCCCTGGCCGCCATCGACATGCAGCTCGCCGTCGATCCGGACGATCCGACCGAGCTGCGCGATCGCGGCATCATCTACGCGCGATTGCGCCGTTACGATTGCGCGATCGACGACCTCGAGACCTACCTGCGGCGCTCCCCGAACGCAGGGGACGGCGCACACATCCGCAGCACGGTTCAATATCTGCGTCAAGCGCGCGATCTATAGAGGAGCAACATGAACGAATTCCAGCGGCGGCGCGCGGCGTTCGTCGAAAAGATGGGCGATGGCGTCGCGGTTCTGTTCAGCGCGCCGGAACAAACGCGCAGCAACGATGGTGACTATCCATATCGTCAAGACAGCGATTTCTTTTTCCTCACCGGTTTCGACGAGCCGGACTCCGCGCTCGTGCTGGCTCCGAACCATCCCGAGACCAAGAGCATCGCCTTCGCCCGGCCCAGGGATCGCGAACGCGAAGTGTGGGAAGGCGTTCGGCTCGGCGTCGATGCGGCGCCGACCGCGCTGGGCGTCGACGCTGCGTATCCGATCAACGAATTGTGGGATCGGCTGCCGGCTCTTCTCGACACCTCCGACAACCTGTACTCACCCGTCGGGCACGATTTCGAGCGCAACGCTCGGCTGATCAATCTCGTGCGCGCGGTCCGTTCCAAACGCCAGCGTGCCGACCGGCGCGCCCTGAACGTGCTGGATCCGAACGCGATCCTTCACGAGATGCGTGTCATTAAAACGCCGTTCGACGTCGAACGGCTGCGCCGAGCGATCAACGTCTCGGTCGAGGGGCACATCGCCGCCATGAGGCATTCCCGTCCGGGCATGCACGAGTATGAGATCCAGGCGATCGTGGAATACGTGTTCACCAGCCGCGGAGCGCAGTCGGCCGCGTACTCGTCCATCGTCGGCAGCGGCGACAACGCGACCTGCCTTCACTATAGCGCCAACCGGCGCCGCATCGCCGACGGCGACCTGGTCTTGGTGGACGCGGGCGCGGAAGTCGATTACTACGACGGCGACGTCACGCGCACGTGGCCGATCTCCGGGAAATTTTCGGCGCCGCAGCGCGCGCTGTACGACATCGTCTTGCGAGCCAACCAGGCGATCATCTCGATGTGCGCGCCGCGCGTGAAATGGAACTCGGACGTCCACGACGCCACGGTGAAGGTCCTGGTCGACGGCCTGCTCGATCTCGGGCTTCTCAAGGGGTCGGCGCAAGAGAACATCGAGAAAGAGACCTACAAGCAGTTCTACATGCACCGCCAGGGCCATTTCCTCGGCATGGATACGCACGACGTCGGCTACTATCGCAGCAACGGTGAATGGCGCGGTTTGGAACCCGGCATGGTACTCACGGTGGAACCGGGGCTGTACATCGCCGCCGACGCCGACGTCGACGAGCGCTTTCGCGGCATCGGCGTGCGCATCGAAGATGACATTCTCATCACGCCGTCGGGCTGCGAGAATCTATCCGAACATTGTCCGAAGACGATCGCGCAGATCGAGCAGACCATAGCCGAGGGCCGGACTTCGACCGAGCCGCTGTTCGCATGACCGCGGGCGCTCGAGCGCTTCCTCAGCGGCTGCTCGACGACGTCGTCCGCTGGCGGCGCGAGATCCACCGGACTCCGGAGCTCGGCTTCGAGGAGATCCGCACGAGCGCGCTCGTCGAGCGCGAGCTGCGCAGCGCCGGGATCGAGGTGACTCGGGTCGCGAAGACGGGCGTGGTCGGCGTATTGCGCGGCGCGCAGCCGGGCGCGTGCCTCGCGCTGCGCGCCGACATGGACGCGTTGCCGCTGCAGGAACGCAGCGGAGAGCCGTTCTCTTCGGAGGTCGCGAATGCGATGCACGCCTGCGGTCACGACGCGCACACCGCGATGCTGCTCGGTGCCGCGGTTGCGCTCGCAGCACAGCGCGAGGCGCTGGCGGGGACGATCAAATTCTTCTTTCAACCGGCAGAAGAGGGGCCGGGCGGCGCGAAGCCGATGATCGACGCCGGCGTCATGCAATCGCCGAGGGTCGAAGCGGTAATCATGCTGCACGTCTACCCGCTGCTCGAAGCGGGCGCGATCGGCATCCGGGCAGGGGCTGCCTCAGCTTCGTGCGACGATTTCGACGTGACGATCACCGGCCGCGGCGGCCACGGCGCTTCGCCGCACCTGAGCGTCGACACGATCCCGATCGCGGCGGAGATCGTGAACGCGCTGCAGCGCATCTCGAGCCGGGAGATCAGCCCGTTGGATTCCGTCGTCGTGACGGTCGGCACGATTCGCGGCGGTTACCGGCGCAATATCATCGCCGACTCGACGACGCTCGGCGGCACGATCCGCTGTTTGGACGAATCGATTCGCGCAGGCATGCCCGAGCGCGTCGAACGCATCGCCGCGGGCATCTGCGCGGCACACCGCGCGAGCTATGCCATCGAGCTCGAGCGCGGTTATCCGGCGGTGCACAACGATCCACAACTCGTCGAACGCGTCGCGGCCATCGCCGGAACCGTCCCCGAAATCGCAGCGATCGTCGAGCTGCGCGAGCCGTCGATGGGCGCCGAAGATTTCGCGTACTTCGCTCAAGCCGCGCCCGGCTGTCTCATCAGGCTCGGGGTGGGCTTCCCGGGAGAACCCGACCCCCCCAGGCTCCATTCGCCCGAGTTCCGGCTTGATGAAGCGGCGCTTCCGACCGGCGTGGCCCTGCTCCAAGCGCTGGCGCGCTCAATTCCGGAACGCCCCTCCCGGTAACAAAGCACCCACGGCGTAGGTCTTATGGACGTCCCTCGAGCGGACGATATCATTACTGTACGCCATAGGTATGCTTAGGGGGTACCGCACGTGAGCTCCTCACCCGGTTCGCCGATGATGCGGCGAAGTTTCAAGTCACGCGAAGACGACGGCTCCAAATCCGGACGCTCGCTCTTGCTTTGGTCCATCGGCGGCGCGGTCGCCATCGTTTTCATCGCTTTTGTCGTTTTGGCGCAATTTTCGAAGCCGACCAACGAGTCGGCCCCTGCTTGGAAGAACGTCCTCCACACGATCGAGCACCCCGTGCAAGCGGTGCGCGTGGCCAGAGCAAAGATCAAACACGAAGCGGTTCCCACACCGCAAGCCACGCCGACGGCTGCTCCGACCACGGCGCCAACGCCCGCCCCGACAACCGCGCCGGCGACAAGCCGGGCGAAGGCCGAAACCGCGGCGCTCGCCGCGGTGAAGCGCGCGGAAGAGCACAAGGCGCATAAGCTGAAGGTCGCTTTGGCAGGCAATAAGGTGACGGCGGACACAGGCACCGGCGGCGGCGCACCGCCAGGGTTGACGGCGCCGATCGTGCCGATCACGCCCGCTCCAGCCAAAGCGGTAGCGACAACCGCTCCGACCGCAACGCCCGAGCCGGTGCAAGAGACGTTCACGGACGCGCGCCTGATGCGCCAAGGGAACGCGGACTACCCGATGATGGCCAAGGACGAACAGATCCAAGGAACGACGGTCGTCGCGGTCACCGTCGACGCGAGCGGCGCCGTGCAAAGCGCGTCGGTCGCGCAGTCCTCCGGAAACCGACTGCTCGACAGCGCAGCGGTGACGGCGGCCTATCACAGCAAGTTCGCGCCGGCCCTCAAGAACGGCGCGCCGACGACCGCCACCGCGAGGCTCGTCTACAACTTCTCGCTCTGAATGTAGCGGCGCGCGATTATGCGCGCTCGGGTACGCACAAAAAAACGCTGCGCTCGAAAGCGCGGCGTTTTTCTCATGCGCTGTCCGTTATCTACTTCGCCGAACCGGCTGATTCCAGCTTTTTGAGCACTTCGGGATCGGGCGCCCATTTCGCCAAATCGTTGAGCGCCTTAATTGCTTCTTTAGCGTTGCCCGCTTCGACTTCGAGATCCGCCAGCTGCAGGGCGACGCGTTTGGCATCTTCGGGCTGCTTCAATTCCGTGTAACAACGCAGCAGCATGTGCAGCGTCTCGGAGTCGGCGCCGAAGCGCGCCACGCGTTCGAGCGATTGACTCGCACCCGCGTAGTCGCCGGCGTCGTACAGCTCGCGCGCTTTGCGGCGCGCAAAATTCTTGATGCCGCCCGCAGCGCCGCCGGGCTGCGCCGCTCGAGAGTCCGCAGCCGCTGGTTGCGCCGGCTGGGCGCCGGGCACTTGATCAGCCGGCGGAACGGGCGCTTCAGTCGGCCGTGCCGGTGGTCGCGGCGCTTCGGTCGGCTTCCGATCCGCTTCTTCGATGACTTTATCGAGGGTAGGCAAGCTGCTGGAAGTCGGCTGAGGCCGAACCGGAGCGGCGGATTTGACTTCGGCCGCAGCCTGCGCGGCCGCCTGCGTTTGACGCTGCGGCGGCGTGCCGGCGATCGGCTGCGCCGGCGATACGGTCGGGGGCTTCGACGGCTGGACGACCGGAGGTTTCGTCGCCTGGACCGGCGCTGCGGCGGCTGGGCGCTGCGGGGTCTGCTGCGGCTGCGCTGCCGGCTCGGGTTGCGGTTTTGGCGGCGACATCGGTTTCGGCTGCGGCATCTGAGGAGGCTGAACCGGCGTCGCTGCTGCCGGACGTACCGGCGCGGCCGGTTGCGGCGCTACCGTCGGGGGCTTCATCTGGACGGGCGCCGGCGACACGATCGGTTTCGGAGAAGTCGGCGTCGCGATGACCGGCGCTTTCGGTTGCTCAAGCGGCACCTTCGGTTGTTCCACCGGAGCCGGCTTTGCCCCAGCGGCCGGCGGCGGCGCGGCGGCCGAAGTTTTTTCCGCAGGCCTCGCATCCGCGATCGCCGCTGCTTGATCGGGTCGACCGCTCGCGCCGAGCTGGGCGAATTCAGAGGCGACTTGCTTGTGCCACGCGGCCGGCAACGCGTCGTCTTTCTTGGCAAGCATCGCGAGCTGGTTGATGCCGCCCACTTGGCGGCGCAGCGCGTCGGCGGGCCAATCGCGTAGCAGCCTCAAGACGTCGTCGGCGGCGCCAGGCGTCATGCCGAGCCAGCGGATCGCGAGGTGCATCGCTTGCCCGTAATCGCCGGCCTCGGCATGCACTCGCATGCCGCGACGCAGATACTCGATGGCGTGATCGTTGCGGCCCATCTCCGCATATGCTTCGGTGAGCCGCGTCAGGATTTGGCCGTCCTCAGGATTGAGGTGCAGGCAATAGCGATATTCTTCTGACGCGTCGGCGATGTAGCCGGCCGAGTACAGAGCATCCGCATTCGATCGGCGGATCGCCGGCTCGTCAGGAAACTCGAGCGCGATCTCCTGGAGCAGTTCGAGCACGTCTTCGGTCGGCACCGACTGCCGGGAGATCTCGGCGAACTTCAGCGCCGCCTGCGCGCGGGCGGGCCCGAGCGGGTTCTTTTCGACCTTTGCGAACAGCCCTTTCTTGCGCTCTTGCGCGGTGAGCAGCTCGCCGAGAAGATCGACCGCTTCCTCCGCGCGGCGCGCGTCTACGAGAGCCTGTGCCGCCTCGAGATAGTGAGGGACGGCGGCGCGCAACCCGTGCTGCGCGGCCGTGTCTCGAGCGGATTGCCGCTTGTCTTCAGCGCGTCCCACGCGATTTTTCCGTGCTCGCCGAGGTCCCCGCGGCGGTTCCGGACGACTGTTTGGCCTTGATCGCCGCGATCTTCGCCTTTACGTCGCGGAACTTCGGATCGGCTGCGGCGATCTCTTCCAACGACCAAAGCGCGAGTTCGAGCGATTCCGAGTCGCCCGCCGACATCTGCAGGTCGGCGAGGTTGTAGAGCGCTTGGTGGTATTGACCTTCCGGGTTGCCCGGCATCTCGAGCGCTTGCGAGAAGCGCGCGGCAGCCTCATCCGCACGGCCCAACGCCCGCAAGCATTGACCCGCGGCGATCTGCGAGAGCATCGCGAATTCGGATTTCCGATCGACCGAATCGAGCACGATCAGCGCTTCGTCAGGCCGGCCCAGGTCGCGATAGCTGGTGCCCAGCTCGTAACGGCCGTGCTGGTTGTTCTTGTCGACGTCGAGCGCGCTCTCGAACGCCTGAGCCGCAAGGCCCGAGTCTCCGGACGCGCGCAACATGTCGCCGACCGCCAGCAGGAACGCGCCGGGTTGCGGCTGCGTTTTGGCTTGCGCCTTCGCGCTCCGCAGAGCCTCATCGCGCCGGCTGCGCTTGACGAGCGCTTCGACATCGGCAAGCGCTTTGCTCGTCGCGGGGCTGACGGCAGCAGGCTGGGGTGTGGTGGGACCGGCGGACGCCGCTCCTTGGACCGGCTTCGGCCGACCCGCCACAGTTGCACTCTCCGCGCCGCCGTTGCGGGCGAACGTCGCCGAACGGGCTTCCGTCGCGGTGAGATTTTCTTGAATCGACTCGAGTTGACGCTGGCGCTCTTCTCGCAGCTGTTCGGCATGCGCGATCGCCGCATTGGTCTCTGCGCGCTTCTCTTCGATAACTTTCGCCATCTCCGCGACCTGCTTACGCACTTCGTCGGACTGTTGGCGCATCTCTTCGACGTGCTGCAGCGCGGTTTCGACGTCCGCGATCTTCAATGCGACCTGGCTGGCGCTGGCGTTGACTTTGCGCGAGCGGTCGAGCACGCTCGACAACTGCTGGACCGCGAGTTCGGCGGTCTTGCGCGCCTCGCTGACCTCCGACTGCAGCTCGCCCATGGATTGCTCCACGGCGCCCGCATCGGATTTGACCTTCTCGGCGCGCCACTTCGCGCCCGACAGCTCGCCGCGGGCTTTCTCGACGGCATCGCCCACCGCGTTGGATTTCGCCTCGATGTCGCGCAGGCTCTCGTTCAGCGCCGTCAACGACTCCAGACCGGCGCGCGCCCGCTCGAGCTTGGTGACGAGCGTCTTCAACGCGTCGTCTTCTGCCGCTTTCGCCCTGCCGACTTCCTCGAGCTGATTCTGCAGCGACGTCAAGTTGGACTCGGCGGTCTCGCGTTCCGATTGAAGCTGAGCCAGCGCCGCTTGGGCGGACTTGATCTGTTCCTCTATGGCGAGGCGTTTCCGATACGCTTGCGCGACCGCGGTCGTGACCTGCGCGAGTTCGGCGGACGCACGAGATTGCTGTTCCAGCATCGCTACGTCGAGCTCCCCATCGCCCGACATGAAGGATTCGCTATCGTCCTCCGGGGCCGGCATGCGCGGCGCCGGCGGCGCTGCGGCGGCTGGGCGAGCCGCGACGGTCCGCTGCGGAGCTTGAGGCGGCCGGGCGCGCTCGACGGTCGGTTCTGGCGGCGGGGGCGGCGGCGCCGCGGCTGCCGGTTTCGCGGCGGCTTTGGCGGGCGCAGCGCTCGCGCGAGCGCGGCTGCGCGCCTCGCCGAGCTTTTCGACTTCTGCGAACACCTGGCGCGCCTTGGCGTTGTTGGCATCGATGTCGAGCGCCTCGACGGCGCACTCGCGCGCTTCGTCGAAATTGAGCGCTTTGCGCGCGGCTTCGGCGGCCAGCGAATAGTAGTTGGCGGCATCCGACAACATGTGCTTCTGCATGTGCAGGGAGGCGAGATGCTTGTACGCCTGCACGTGCGATTTGTCGCGTTCGGTGATCTTCTTGAACGCGTGAATCGCTTGATCGAACTGGCCGTCGGCCTCGTAGACGGACGCGGCCTCGTACAGCGCGGGTACGTGGGTGAAATTCGATTTGCGAAGCACGTCGGCAAATTTCGACAGCGCATCTTGTTTCTGGCCGTCGGCAACGTCGACGCGGCCGAGTTCGAAGAGGGCGTCGACATTTTTCCCGTCGAGATCGTGCGCGGCGTCAAAGCTCAAGCGAGCGGACTCGGTGTCGCCGCTCTCCAGATACCGGCGACCGGCGGTCAGATACGCCGCAAAGCCTTCAGCGGACGCGCCTCCCTGAACCAGCAGATCGGCTGCTTCGATCAAGAGATCGGGCGGCGAGTCTTCTTTTCCTGAGATCAAACGCGCGGTCGAGAGCGCTGCGGCAGTGTTGCCGGCCTCGAGCTGTTTGCGGGCCTGAGCGATAACCGATGCGGCAGATCCGCCGCCGGCCGCTGGAGTCATGTCAATCGCGCCTTTCCGATCGAAGAATGAGAAGGCTGTCGTCAATTACCGGAGATAATTGAATTTATCGGCCGATTATGCTTGGATGATGAGCGTCACAGTGCCGTGACGGGCGTCCGTTCCAAGGCTTCGAGATATTTCTCGGCGTCCATCGCAGCGCGGCAACCGAGACCCGCGGCGGTGATGGCCTGCCGATAGCGCTTGTCCTGCACGTCGCCGGCGACAAAGACTCCCTCCACGTTGGACCGCGTGCCGTCCTTGGATATTACAAACCCGGCCGAATCGAGCTCCAGCTGTCCCGCAAAAACTGAGGTGTTAGGGTCGTGACCGATCGCCACAAAAACGGCGTCGGCCGTGCGGCGGCTGACGGTGCCGGCCGTCAGATCTTTGAGCTTGACGCCGGTGACCAGCTTGTCGCCCTCGATCTCGGTGATGACCGAATTCCAGACGAACGAAATCTTCGGATGCGTCGTTGCCCGCTGCTGCATAACCTTCGACGCGCGTAGCGAATCGCGCCGGTGCACGATCGTAACCGTCCTGCCAAAGCGGGTGAGGAACACCGCCTCTTCCACCGCGGAATCGCCGCCGCCGACCACGACGATGTTTTTCTCTTTGAAAAATGCGCCGTCGCAGGTGGCGCAGCTCGACACGCCGCGACCTCTCAAGCGCGCCTCGCCGTCGACGCCGAGCCATTTGGCCGACGCGCCGGTCGCGACGACAACTGCTTGTGCCGCAAACTCCTCTTCGTGGACCCAGAGGCGCAGCGGCCGGCTTTTGAAGTCGACCTTCGTGACGTCCTCATCGCGGATCTCGGCGCCGAAGCGGAGCGCCTGCGCTCGGAACTTCTCCATCAGCTCGGGTCCGAGGATGCCTTCGGGAAAACCCGGATAGTTCTCGACTTCGGTCGTCAGCATGAGCTGACCGCCGTACTGTCCTCCGGCGATGACGAGCGGAGCGAGATCGGCGCGCGCCGCGTAAATCGCCGCGGTCAGACCGGCCGGTCCGGAGCCGACGATGATGAGCTTGCGCGCGTGCATGAGCGGAGGTATTCATCGACAGCTATGGGTAGCCTTTTGAGGTGCTGCAGCACTCGACGGACGTCTTCGCGGCTATCGGCGACACGCCGACGATCCGCTTGAACGAGCTCTCCCAAGCGGTCGGCCGATCGATCTTCGGCAAGTGCGAGTTCATGAATCCCAGCGGTTCGGTCAAGGACCGCGCCGCCAAAGCCATCATCGAGGACGCCGTTGCGCGCGGTCGATTGAAACCGGGCGGCACGATCGTCGAAGGCACGGCGGGCAACACCGGCATCGCGCTTTCGATGTTGGGCAACGCGCTCGGCTGCCGCACGGTGATCTTCATCCCCGACGATCAAGCGCACGAGAAGGTCGACATCCTGAGAGCGTATGGCGCCGAGGTGAATGTCGTGCCCAGCGTGGCGTTCGCCGACGAGCGGAATTACTATCATCAAGCGCGCCGGCATGCCGAGGTCGTGCCGGGTGCGATTTGGGCGGATCAATTCAACAACACGGTCAACCGGCGAGCACATTTCGCGACCACTGGGCCCGAGATTTGGGCGGCGCTGGGCGACGAGCTGACCGCCTTCGTGACCTCCGCCGGAACCGGCGGAACGATCGCGGGGGTCGCGGCGGCGCTCAAGGAGCGAAAACCAGGCGTTCGCGTCGTCCTCGCGGACCCGATGGGCTCTTCATTATATAGTCACGTGAAGGAGGGCACGCTCGACTTCGAAGGCGATTCCGTCGCCGAAGGCATCGGCATCAAGCGCATCACGGAGAACTTCAAGCACGCCCCCATCGACGATGCGGTTCGCGTGGACGATCGGACGATGGTCGAGATGGCTCACTATCTCGCCCGCAGCGAAGGGTTGCTGCTTGGCGGCTCGTCGGCGCTGAACGTCAGCGCGGCCGCGCGCGTCGCGCGATCGCTGCCGGCGGGAAGCGCGATCGTCACGATGCTGTGCGACGGCGGCCAGCGCTCCATGTCGCGCCTATATAATGAAGCGTGGCTCGCCGCACATGAGCTCGCGCCGCGCTGTTCCGATTTGTCGTTTTTGTAGCTGTCGGATTCGGCCCGCGATCGCCGGAGGGCGGCCCAGACGCCCCCGCGAACCCCCAGACTTTGTTCCAAATTTCACAAAGTCGGGGGATCGGGTGCCTAGCGAAAACTTCTCTCCTTGGACGAGCATCGCGGTCTATTTCGTCGTGGCGGTGATGGTCGCGTCGCTGATCGCGATCGTGCCGGGCATCTTCACCCGCAAGCGGCCGACGAAAGAGAAGCTCGATCCGTACGAATGCGGCGTCCAGCCGACCTCGCCGATGCTCGGGCGCTTTCCCGTGCGGTTCTATCTCGTGGCGATGCTGTTCGTCATCTTCGACGTCGAGGCGGCGTCTTTCTACCCGTGGGCCGTGCGGCTCAAGGCGCTCGGCTCTTACGGCCTGGTCGAAATGGCGGCATTCATCGTGGTGCTCGGCATCGGCTATGCATATGTGTGGAAGAAAGGCGGATTTTCTTGGAGATAGGTCCGCAGCAACCGTTCCTCACGACCAAACTCGACGAATTCATCGCCTGGGCTCAGAAGTCGGCGATCTGGCCGATGACGATGGGCCTCGCATGCTGCGCCATCGAGATGATGAGCATCGTGTCGCCGCGCTACGACACGTCGCGCTTCGGCGCCGAAGTCTTCCGCTCGTCGCCGCGGCAGGCGGACCTGATGATCATCTCGGGTCGTGTGGCGAACAAGATGATCCCGATCCTCAAGCAGCTCTACGCGCAGATGCCCGACCCGAAATACGTGATCTCGATGGGAGCGTGCGCTTCATCCGGCGGGGTGTTCGACAACTATGCCATCGTGCCGTGCGACCATTTCCTGCCGGTCGACGTCTACGTTCCGGGTTGCCCACCGAGTCCCGACGCCCTGATCTATGCGCTCATGCAGCTGCGCCGGGAGATCGAGGCCGGCGGCAAGTCGAAAGTGCTGGCGCGCAATGCCTGAGATACCGGGCGAAGGGGTCGGGCAAGCTCGTCCCCCTCACTACGAACGTCGCTCGACGGCGGCATTGACCGCGCAGCTCAGATCCGTCGTCGGCGAGCATTTGCTCGATGCTTCGTCGCAATCAGACATGGACGAGGTCGCCTTGCGGCCCGGTGGCCTCATAGCCGCCGCCGCCGCGTTACGCGCCGCGGGCTTCGCGCTTCTGCTCGACATCGGCGTCACCGATCATCACCCGCTCACCCCGCGCTTCGAAGTCTCGTATCATTTCTTGAAGATTGTGGTGGGAGGGTCGAGCAAGCTCGATCCCCACAGTCCGGGTCGCTTCAGGCTTCGAGTCTTTCCCGACGATGCGGATCCGCGGGTGCCGAGCCTCACGGGCGCATGGCCGAACGCCGACTGGGCCGAGCGCGAAGCATACGACATGTTCGGCATTCAATTCGACGGGCACCCCGGGCTTCGCCGCATCTTGATGCCGGACGACTGGAAAGGCTTCCCGCTGCGCAAGGACTATCCGCTGCGCGGCTTCGATCGCCGCTTCGTCCCCGGCGGCCGGCTCGGCGCGGTGCCGCCGTTGAAAGAATCATGAGCGCGCCGACCGGCCTGAAGCCGTTCGAGAACGACCCTGACGTCACGCTGGCGGCGGCGGACGAACGCGACACGCTCATCATCTCGATGGGCCCGCAGCACCCGAGCACTCACGGCGTGCTGCAGGTGATGCTGCGCCTCGACGGCGAGACCGTGCTGACGGCCGAACCCGAGATCGGTTATCTGCACACCGGCATCGAGAAGCAGGCAGAGAATTTGATGTGGCAGCAAGCGGTGACCGTCGTCGACCGCGCCGATTATCTCGCACCGCTGTCCAACAGCTTGTGCTACGTGCTCGCGGCCGAGCGGCTGCTGGGCATCACCGATGAGATTCCGGCGCGCGCCAACGTGCTGCGCGTGATGTTCGCCGAATTGACGCGCATCGCGAGCCATCTCGTCTGGCTCGGCACCCATGCGATGGATCTCGGCGCACAATCGATCTTCATGTACGCTTTCGAGATGCGCGAGCGCATTCTCGACATCATGGAGTTCGTCACCGGAGCGCGCATGCATCAATCCTGGTTCCGCATCGGCGGGCTGGCGATCGACGTACCCGCGGGCTTCCTCGACAAGATCGGTGCGTTCGTCGACGCCTTTCCCGAGCGGCTGCGCGACATGCGCGCCATCCTCGAACAGAACATCATCATCAAAGACCGGCTGATCGGCGTCGGAAAGATGAGCGCCGAGGAGGCGATCGCCTGGGGATTGACCGGACCCTCCCTGCGCGCCTCAGGCGTGAACTACGACGTGCGCAAGGCGTTTCCGTATTCCGGTTACGAGGCATACGAATTCGACGTACCGACGCACTCCGGCGGAGATTGCTACGCCCGTTTCGTCGTGCGCCTCAACGAGATGCACGAAGCGTGGCGCATCGTCAAACAAACGGCTGAGCGATTTCCGGGCGGCCCGGTCGTCATCGACGACCGGAAGATCGTGCCGCCGCCGAAGACCGAGATCCAGCACTCCATGGAAGCGCTGATCCATCATTTCAAGCTTGTGTCGGCCGGCTTCAACGTACCCGAGGGGCACATCTACCAAGCCGTCGAGAGCCCGCGTGGCGAGCTGGGGATGTATGTGACGAGCGCGGGCGGCAACAAGCCGTGGCGCGTGCGATGGCGTCCGGCGTCCTTCTATAACTTGCAGGCGCTCAAACACCTCGCGCCCGGTAATCTCATCGCCGACGTCGTCGCCCTTATCGGCAGCTTGGATCCGGTGTTCGGCGAGGTCGACCGGTGAGGCCGGATCGGGAGCGGCGCGGCCGCGAGCTGGTCGCGAAATACCCGCGCCCGCAATCGGCGCTGATCCCGTTTCTGCAGTATTGCCAGGAGCTCGACGGCTATGTGACCCCGGAGTCGATCGACGAAGCCGCCGAACTCGTCGGCATCACGCCAGCCGAGGTGGAATCGATCGCGTCGTTCTATTCGCTGCTGTTCAAGCATCCCGTCGGCAAGCACGTCGTCCAGGTATGCCGCACGCTGTCGTGCATGCTGCGCGGCTCAGGAGATCTGCAGCGCCACATCAAGCAGCGGCTCGGCATCGGCCATTTGGAGACGACGCCGGACGGGGAGTTCACCTACGAGGAAGTGGAGTGTCTCGCAGCCTGCGACAAGGCGCCGTGCCTGCAGCATAACCTCGCATTCGAATACGATGTCACGCCGCAGAAATTCGACCGCTTGCTGGAGCAGTGGCGTGCGAGCGAACCCGCGGCGGCGTTTCCGGCGGAGTGACGCGGCGTGGATTTTGAACCGATCATCACGAGGGGGATGGGCGAGCTCGACTTGACCGACATCGACGTCTACCGGCGCCAGGGCGGCTTCGAGGCTCTCGAGCGCGCGCTTACCGGCATGACGGCCGAGCAGGTCGTCAACGAGATCAGCGCTTCGAACCTCCGCGGCCGGGGCGGCGCCGGATTTCCCACCGGAAAGAAGTGGAGTTTTCTACCGAAGGACGGCCGCCCAAGATACCTCGTCTGCAACTGCGACGAAGCCGAACCCGGCACGTTCAAGGACCGGATGCTGCTGGACGGCACGCCATTTCAGCTGATCGAGGGCATGGTGCTCTCCGGCTATGCGATCGACGCCGCGAAGATCTTCATTTATATACGCGGCGAATTTCTGGACGGCTCGCGCGTCTTTCGCCGGGCGCTCGATGTGGCGTACGAGCGAGGCTACGTCGGCAAGCGCGTCCTCGGCTCCGGCTATTCGGTCGACATCCTCATCCACCGCGGCTCGGGTGCCTACATCTGCGGCGAGGAGACCGCGATGCTCGAATCCATCGAGGGCAAACGCGGCGAGCCGCGTCTGAAGCCGCCGTTTCCGGCGATTGCGGGCCTATACGGCATGCCCACGGTGGTCAACAACGTCGAAACGCTGTGCTTCGTGCCGCACATCATCAACCGCGGCGCTCGCTGGTTCGCTTCGATCGGACCGGAGAAATCGCCGGGGCCCAAGATCATGTCCGTGAGCGGCCACGTGCAAAAGCCCGGCAACTACGAGGTGCCGCTCGGCATCTCGGCCGGCGAGCTCGTCGAACTCGCCGGCGGCCTCCTCCCAGGCCGGCAGATCAAGGCCATTCAGCCGGGCGGCGGCTCTTCGGCCGCCATCTTCGAGGAAGATCTGGCGACGAGCATCGACTTCGATTCGCTCGCCGCGAAGAAGACGATGCTCGGTTCGGGCGGCTTCGTGGTGATGGACGACACGACGTGCATGGTTGCGGCCGCGTACTCGCTGGTGCGCTTCTTCGAACACGAATCGTGCGGGCAGTGCACCCCGTGCCGCGAGGGCGGTCAGTGGATCGCGCGGATGCTGGGCCGGCTCGAAGCAGGCGAAGGGAGCCAGGCGGACTTGCGCGTGCTCGAGACGATCGGCGCCACGATCACCGGCACGAACCTGTGCCCGCTGGGCGACTCGATCATGCCGTTCTTGGGATCGGTGCTCAATCGTTACCACGGAGAGTTCGAGCGGCACGTCGCTTTGCAGGGCTGTCCGTTTCGCGCAGAGGAGCCGGCGATCGCGTGAACGCAGACGGACGGGTCGTGACGCTGACCATCGACGGACGGCGCGTCGAAGCGCCGGAGGGTTCGCTCGTCGTCGAGGCCGCGAAGCAACTGGACACGCACGTGCCGGTGTATTGCTACCATCCGAAGATGGAGCCGGTCGGGCTGTGCCGCATCTGCCTGGTCGAGATCGAAAAGATGCCCAAGCTGCAGATCGCATGCGCGACGCGCGTGGCGGACGGCATGGTCGTACATACGACGTCGCCGAGAGTCGCCGAGGCCCGCCGCGGCGTATTGGAGTTTCTGCTGCTCAATCATCCGCTCGATTGTCCGATCTGCGACAAGGGCGGCGAATGCGACCTGCAGGATTTCGCGATGTCCTACGGCCCGGGCGCGAGCCGGCTCACCGAGCCGAAGCTCCACAAACCGAAAAGCGTCGATCTGGGACCGACCATCGTGCTGGATGAAGAGCGCTGCATTCTCTGCAGACGCTGCACCCGGTTCGACGGCGAAGTCGCGCGCGAATACAACTTGGTGGTGGTCGAACGGGGTCATCGCTCGCTGATCGCGACCCGCGCCGGCACGGAGTATACGTCGTACTTCTCCGGCAACACGACCGAGATCTGTCCGGTCGGCGCATTGACGAGCAAAGCCTATCGCTTCCGCGCGAGACCGTGGGATCTCGGGCACGCCGATTCCATCTGCACGCAGTGCTCCGTCGGCTGCAACTTTCGCATCGATACGCGTTTCGGCCGAGTCATGCGGACGTTCACGCGCGAAAATACCAGCATCGACGATGGCTGGATCTGCGACCGCGGACGATACACGTTTGAATACCTCTACGAGCCGAGCCGCCTGCGCGCACCGCTCGTCAAAAAAGATGGAGACTTCCGCGAAGTCTCGCCGGACGAGGCGATCGCGCTTGCCGCCGAACGCTTGGCGGCGGCTGCGAAACGCGGCCGCGCCGGGGTGATCGGCGGCGGACGGCTGTCCGACGAAGAGGCGTTCGCACTGCAGGCGTTCGCGCGCAACGTGCTCGACACGAACAACGTCGACTACCGCACGCGCGCTCAGAAATTCGCTTCCCCGGCCGGCGCCGGCGCCCGGATCGCGGACGTCGACGATGCGTCGCTCATCTTGATGTTCGGCGCGGACAGCCCGGAGCAGGCGCCAATTCTCGATCTTCGCATACGGCGCGCGGTGGCTCGCGGCGGGGCGAAGCTGATCCACCTCGGACCGTACCGTCCGGATTTCGCCGTGCCGGTCCGTTTCGTCCGGCACGAGACGACGGACGCCGCCGTCCTGCTGCACCGGCTCGCCGACACGGTCCATCACGGCACTTCCGACGAGCGCGATGTCGACGAGATCGCGCGGGCGCTGACCGAAGCCGAAAAGATCGTCGGCATCCACGACGGCACGGACCCGCTCGCAGCGCAAGAGCTCGAACGATTGATGGAGACGCTGGCGCGATTCGATCATCAGGCGGGCGTGCTGGTGATCGGAGCATTCGGCAATGCGCGCGGTGCCGAAGCCGCGGGCTGCGTGCCGAATCTGCTGCCCGGTTACCGGCCGGCGAGCGGCCGAGAAGGCCTGACGACGCTCGAGATGCTTCGCGCCGCTGCGAACGGCGAGCTCGACGCGCTGTTCGTCGCCGGCGCAAATCCGGCGCTCACTTTTCCCGACGGCGCGCTGGCTCGTGCCGCGCTCGCCAACGTGGGTTTCTTAGTCGTAGCGGATCAGGTGATGACCGAAACCGCATCGCACGCGGACGTCGTATTCGCGGCAGCTTCATTCGCCGAAAAACGCGGTCACGTGACCAACCTCGAAGGACGCCGCCAAAAATTCGCTCAGGCGATCGAGGCGCCGCCTCGCGTGCTCAGCGACGCCCAAATCATCTCAAGCATCTCCGCCGCCATGGGCGCCGGCGATGCCGTCTCAGACGATCCGGAGATCTTGTTCGCCGCGCTTCAGGCGGCGGAGAAGAGCTCCGGCGCCCACTCGGGCGCGGGCTTGGCGCGACCCAAAATCGACCAAACGCCGTCGACGAGCGGACCCGGCGCCGGCGACGACGGCTTCACGGTCATTCCCATTCCCAAACTGTACGCCGGCGGCGGCGCGGCGGCGAACGACCCCGGGCTCGCTCCGATGCGGCCCGCTCCTTTGGCGATCGTGCATCCGGATGACGCCGCGCGTTTGGAGATCGCAACCGGCGACCGCATATCCCTCACCGGGGCAGGCGGCTCGATAGAGGTCGCAGCGCGCGTCAGCGCTCAAGCGCCGGGCGGCGCGGTGCTGGTCGTCGCCGACCTGCCCGAAGCTCCGGTCAACCGCCTGACGGACGGTTCGGGCTACGGCAAAGCCACCGTTGAAAAAATTGTAGGGGTCGACCTCGGTCGATCCTCCGCCGGCGGGGCCGAGCAAGCTCGACCGCTACAAGGGACGTCGTGAACCCCACGCTGCTGTGGACGATCGTCGTCGCGATCAAGGCGGGCGTGCTCATCTTCATCGTCGTCACCGCGTTCGCATATCTGATGCTGTTCGAGCGCAAGCTGCTCGCATGGTTCCAAATGCGCGTCGGACCGATCTGGTGCGGTCCGTGGGGTCTCATGCAGCCCGCGGCCGATGCGGTCAAGCTCGTCCTGAAAGAAGATCTCACGCCCGCCGGAGCGGACAAATTCATCTACAAGATCGCGCCGGCACTCGCCGTGCTGACCGCCGTCATGGCGTACGCCGTCATCCCGTTCGGCACGCTGCCGGACGGCCGGCCGATCTCCATCGCCGATCCCAACGTCGGCATCTTGTTCCTGCTGGCGATGGCCTCGATCGGCGTGTACGGCGTCGCGCTGGGCGGTTGGGCGTCACAATCGAAATGGCCGCTGCTCGGCGCCATCCGATCGACGGCGCAGATGATCTCGTACGAGCTCGCGATGGGATTGGCGGTTGTCAGCGTGCTGCTGCTGGCGGGCACGACGAAACTGTCGGGCATTGTGTCCGCGCAATCGCAGCACCACTTCTGGTTCGTCATTCCGGAATTCGTCGCGTTCGTGATCTACGGCATCACCGCGACGGCCGAGACGAATCGGGCGCCGTTCGATCTTCCGGAAGCCGAAACCGAATTGGTCGCCGGGTTCCACACCGAGTACTCGAGCCTGCGCTTCGGCACGTTCTTCGTCGCCGAGTACGTGAACATGATCACGGTCGCGGCGATTGCGACGGTGCTTTTCCTCGGCGGCGGCGACGGTCCGTTTCTCCGCGCGATCCCCTGGCTTTCGGTCCTTTGGTTCCTGACAAAAGTCGCCTTCTTCTTGTTCTTGCTGATCTGGCTGCGCGCGACGCTGCCGCGGCTGCGCTACGACCGGCTCATGGCGTTCGGTTGGAAAGTGCTCTTGCCGGTCGCCGTCGTGAACCTGCTCGCCACTGCGGCATACGTGGCGCTCGCGCGGTGAAGAGGAAGCCAGCGTGTTGAAATCCGTTTGGGCGATCGTCGTCGGCATGCTGACCACGCTGAAGTATCTGTTCAAGCGCAAGTCGACGATCGACTATCCGAACCAACCGTATCCGCACGCCGAGCGGTTCCGCGGCGTGCACGAGCTGCGCAAGTACGACGACGGGATGGAGCGCTGCATCGGCTGCGAGCTCTGCGCCGTCGCGTGCCCGGCGAACTGCATCACGGTGATCGGAGCGGAAAACGATCCGGCGCAGCCGGTGTCGCCGGGCGAGCGCTACGGCTACCGATACGAGATCGACATGCTGCGCTGCATCTTCTGCGGGTTCTGCGAAGAGGCTTGTCCGACCGATGCGATCGTGCTGACGCCGCGCTTCGACATCGCCGACTATACGCGCGATCGGCTTGTCTTCGGAAAAGACAAGCTGCTGGTCAAAGACCAATTCACGCAGCACCTTTCGAACACCGAGTCGTCTACCGAAACGGAGCCGGGGAGGGTCGAGCAAGTTCGACCCGCACCGGGCACGCGATGATCGTCCTTTTTTGGATCTGCGCGTTCGTGCTGCTTATAACCGGCTTGGCGGTCATCGCCAGCCGGCAGCCGGTCCACTCGGTGGTCAGCCTGATCGTGAACTTCTCGGCGCTCGCGGTGCTGTTCCTCACGCTGTCCGCGGAGTTCTTGGCGATGATGCAGATCATCATCTACGCAGGCGCGATCCTAGTGCTGTTCTTGTTCGTGATCGCGCTGCTGACCATCGGCAATCAGCCGGTCGAGACCGGGCGCGGAAAGCTCGCATTTCAGGCGGTTCCCGCCGTGGCAGCCGGCGCGGTCGCGCTCGGCACCATCTGGTACGGCGTTCGGGTCGCATGGTCGTCGGGAGCGCAACGGATCTCCCCGGATTTCGGCTCGGTCTCGCTGTTCGGCAGCGCGCTTTTGACGACGCACGTCTTCGCGTTTGAGGTCACCGCTTTCGTGTTGCTCGTGGCGATCGTCGGCGTGGTGCTGATGGCCGCGCGCAAAGAGGTGCGCTTCTAAGATGCCGCACGTACCGCTGGCCGGCTACCTCGCGCTGGCGAGCGCCCTCTTCGTCATCGGCGCGATCGGCTTTCTGGTCCGCCGCAACCCGCTCACCATGCTCATGTCGATCGAGCTCATGTGGAACGCCGGCAACTTGGCGTTCGCCGCATTCGCGCGCAGCTTCGAGGACATGTCCGGACAGATCTTCGTATTCATCGTCATCACGGTGGCCGCCGCGGAAGCGGCGATCGCGCTCGCGATCGTCGTCATGGTGTTCCGGCATCGCGCCGACGTCGACGTGGACGAGATATCGATCATGAGGGGCTGATGGGGCACCACATCGTGCCGCCGATCCCCCTCATCCTCTTCTTCCCGCTGATCGGCGCGGTGACGATCGCGCTGTTCGGCCCGTTTGTGGACCGGCGGGCGTCCGCATTCGTCGGCACGGCGTCGGTTTTCTTGTCGTTCGTCATCACCGTCTGGCTCGCGATCGTCGTCTGGCAGCTGCCGATCGATCAGCAAGCGGCGTTCGCGCACAGCCGTTTCCTGGGATACTGGGTGGACATCCCGCCGTACCTCGTCATCTCGTTCCGCCTGCTGGTGGATCCGCTGTCGATCGTCTGGATGCTGGTGGTGACCGGCGTCGGATTCTTGATCCATCTGTATTCCGTCGGCTACATGGCCCCGGACAAGAACTACCGCACCTTTTTCGCCTATATGAATCTGTTCGTGGTGGCGATGCTCTTGCTGGTGATGGCGGACAATTTCTTGTGGCTGCTCGTCGGCTGGGCCGGCGTCGGCCTCGCGTCGTATCTTTTGATCGGCTTTTATTACGACCGCCGCACGGCGGTTTTGGCCGCGCGTAAGGCGTTGATCATGAACGTCATCGGCGACGTCGGCATCTTGATTGCGATCTTCCTCATGTATGCCCACTTCGGCAGCGTCGCATATCAGACCGTGTTCGCGTCGCTTGGGCGCGTGCCGGCCGGCTCGCTCGACTGGATCGGCGTCTGGCTGTTCGTCGGCGCCGTCGCGAAATCGGCCCAGCTGCCGCTGCAGACCTGGCTGCCCGACGCCATGGAAGGCCCGACTCCGGTCAGCGCGCTCATCCACGCGGCGACCATGGTCACCGCCGGCGTCTACTTGGTCGCGCGCGCGCATCCGATCTACGATCGCGCACCGGTCGCGGCCGAGATCGTCGCGGTCGTCGGCGGGCTCACGGCGCTGTTCGCCGCGACGATCGGCACCGTGCAGTACGACATCAAACGCGTGCTGGCGTACTCGACGATGAGCCAGATCGGCTACATGATGCTGGCGGTCGGGATCGGCGCGTATGCCGCCGGCGCGTTTCATTTCGTCACGCATGCGTTTTTCAAGGCGCTGCTGTTCATGGCAGCGGGCATCGTCATCCACAACTTGTCGGGCGAACAAGACATCCGCAAGATGGGCGGCCTCGCGAAGCGCATGCCGTTCGCCTACTGGACGTTTCTTGCCGGCACGCTGGCGATCGCCGGCATTTTCCCGTTCGCGGGTTTCTTCTCGAAGGACGCGATCCTGGACCAAGCGCTGCAGCTTCACCATCCGTGGCTGCAAGCGGCGGGGACGATCGCCGCCTTCCTCACCGCGTTTTATATGTTCCGGCTGCTGTATCTCACGTTTTTCACCGGCTCGTATCGCGGCGACCACGAGCCGCACCACGATTCGTCCTGGACGATGACATGGCCGGTCGCGATCCTCGCGGTGCTTGCATTGATCGGCGGCTGGCTCGTCTTGCCGGGTCGCGATCTGATGTCCTCGGCGCTCGCAGCGAGCTTCGTCGACGCGCGCTTCGGTCAGTTCCTCGGCGAATTCAACTGGCCGCTGTCGATCAGCACGCTGCTGCTCGCCATCGCGGGCATCGTGCTCGCCTACGCGCTCTATCAAGTCCCGTCCGGCGCACGCGACTGGCTGCGCACGCGATTCTCCCCCGTCCGGGATCTGCTGATGAACGCCTATTACTTCGACGTCATCTACCACTACGCGTTCGAAGCGCCGACGTACGCGCTGGCGGATTTCTTCTCGCGGTATTTCGAGGGAGAGGTCGTGGGCGGCATACCGCGCGCGTTCGCGGGGCTTGCAACGTGGTTCGCCGGCGTTTCCGGCGGCTGGGAGGCCGGCTACCTGCGCCGCTACGGTCTATCGATCGTCGTCGGGGTCGCCCTCGTGCTCGTCCTCTACCTCTTCCTCACGCATGCGCCCGCGACTTTAGGGAGGCCGTGAGATGCTGATCGAGGCGGTCATCTTCTTGCCGCTCGCCGCGGCCGTGCTGCTGCTCGCGATCCCGAAGGCCGCCGCCGCGGCGCTCAAAGGCGTAGCGCTCGTCGCGACGCTCGCGACGTTCGGACTGAGCTTGAGCTTCGTCGGCGGCGCCGCCGCCGGCGTTTCGGACGTCCATCCTTGGATCGGCGGTGCCGTCACGGCGCTGTACCACGTCCGCATCGATGCCTGGAGCGTGTTCTTCGTCCTGCTGACCACGTTCGTCAGCGTGCCCGCCGTATGGGCGGCGTTTTCGTACGGTGATGGCGCCCGGCTGCGCGGCTACCTCATCCTGCTGCTCGCGTTCGAGTGGACGCTGCTCGGCCTGTTCACGGCCGGCGACCTGCTGCTCTTCTACGTCTACTGGGATCTCATGCTCGTGCCGGTCTTCTTGCTGTTGGCCGGCTATGCCGATACGCCGCAAGCGCGGCGCGCGGCGTGGGGTTACCTGCTGTACAACGGCGCCGGCGGGCTCATCTTGCTGTTGGGCGTCGTCGGCGTCGTCGTCGGGTCGCACACCTTCGAAGTGCTCGGGCACTCGTACGCGGTCTCGATCGTGGCCGAGCGCTGGCTGTTCGTCGCATTCGCGCTCGCCTTTCTGATCAAAACGCCGGTCTTCCCATTCCACGCGTGGATGCCGGCGACGTACACCTATGCGCCGCCGCCGGTCGTCGCGATGGTTTCCGCCATCCAGAGCAAGGCCGGCCTGTACGGCTTGATCGTGTTCGCTTTGCCGCTCTTCCCGCACGCCGCGGCGTGGGCCGCACCGACGCTGCTCGCGCTGGCGGTGATCAGCATCATCTACGGCGCGCTGACGGCGCTGGGGCAGAGCGACGCAAAAACGCTCGTCGCATTCTCGTCGCTCTCGCACCTCGGCCTCGTCATCTTGGCGCTCTTCTCGTTCGCGAAGATCGCCGTGCCGGCGAGCGTCGTCATGATCGTCGGCCATGGGGTCATCGTGGCCGCATTGTTCCTGCTGCTGGGGTTCGTCGAAGAGCGGACCGGCACGCGCGAGCTGGCGGCGTTCGGCGGGCTCGCGGCGGTCGCGCCGCGCCTCGCGGCGTTCATGCTGATCGCGGCGATGGCAGCGCTCGGCCTGCCGGGACTCGCCAGTTTTTCCGGCGAGTTCCTCATCTTCATCGGGGCTTGGCAGACGCAGCCCGTCTACACCGCCATCGCGCTCATCGCGGTCGTGCTGGCGAGCATCTATATGTTGAAGCTGTTCCAGGGCGTCATGCACGGTGCGCTGCGCGAGCCGCGCCCGTCGAAAGACGACCGCCTCATCGAACTGAAACCGAGAGAACTCGCGCTCGTCGCGCCGCTCGTCGCAGCGATGTTTTTCATCGGCCTGTGGCCCGCATGGATCAACGTGCGATCGCCCGCATCGACGCCCGCCGCCGCCGCGCAGCGTGTCGAGGGACGGCCATGATCGCGCTGCCGAGCGTGAACTGGGCCGTCGTCGCTCCGCCCGTCGTTCTCGGAGCGGCAGGCCTGCTCGTCATGCTGGTGGATCTCGTGAGCCGGCGCGCGCTGCGGGGCTGGCTCTACCTCATCGGCATCGCGGGTTGCTTCGCATCGTTCGCAACGATGCTGCGCATCGCGGGCGTTTCGCAGACGACGCTTTCCGGGGCGTTCGCCACCGACAGATTTTCGTGGATGTTCGACGCGCTGCTGATCTTCACGCTGGCAGTTTCGCTGGCTCTGTCGGCGCTCAAGAAAGCTGAAGACGGCGGCAGCCCCGCGTCATACGCCGCGCTGCTCGTGTTCTGCACCGTCGGCGGCATGGTCATGGCCGGAGCGACCAATCTGATCGGGATCTTCTTAGGTATCGAACAGCTGTCGCTCGCGCTCTACGTCCTCGCCGGCACCGGCTACCCGCGGGAATCTTCGAAGGAGGCCGCGCTGAAGTACGTCCTGCTCGGCTCGCTGGCCAGCGGATTTCTCATCTACGGCTCGGCGCTTTTGTATGGCGCGACCGGCAGCATCAGTCTAGCGGACATGGGCGCGGCCGCGGCGTCACCCTCGCCGCTGTTCGTGACCGGCCTCGCGCTCTTCTTCGTCGGCATCGCATTCAAGCTCGCACTGTCGCCCTTCCACATCTGGACGCCCGACGTGTACGAGGGCTCGCCGATCGCGATCACCGCGTATATGGCGGTGGCGGTCAAAGCGGCTACCTTCGCCGTGCTCGCGCGCTTCGTCTATACGGTGTTCGCACACGATTCGATCGCGCTCGTGCCGTTGTGGGCCATCGCCATCCTGTCGATGGTGGTCGGCAACGTCGGCGCGATGCGCCAGCGGAATCTCAAACGGCTGCTCGCGTATTCCAGCATCGCGCAGTCCGGCTACATCGTTGTGGCGCTGGCCGGGGTCTCGACCGGCGGGCTGTCGACGATGATCTTCTACGTCGCCGCCTATGCGTTCATGAATCTCGGCGCGTTCGCGCTGATCGCGCTCGTGGGCGACGGCGACGAGGCGTATGCCGATCTCGGCGCGTATCGTGGGCTCTTTTTCCGCCGGCCGTGGGTCGCGGCGCTCTTGGCACTCTTCTTCATGTCGCTCGCCGGCATCCCCATCACCGCTGGATTCATGGGAAAGCTCTATCTGATCTTCACCGGCCTGCGAGCCGGGCCGTGGGGCATCGCCATGGCTGCTGCGCTCATCGCGGGCACGCTGGTGTCGTTCTACGTCTATTTCAAAGTGATCTGGGAGATGCTCGTGCGCGAAGAGCCTGAAGCGGTCGGAGCGACTGGCAATCACTGGATTCCATGGATCGCGGCCGTCGCCGGAGCGGCGGGTACGCTGTTTCTCGGCATTGCGCCGTACGCGTTCTACGCGCTTTTGGCTTACTTGTGACCTGCGTCCGCTGCTAAACCGCCGCAAAGGCATGTTGTCCCGGCCATAGCTCCCGCGAGCTGGGTATTTTTCGTAATATCCGGCACTCTGGGAAGTCATATGCAATGATGACGGGCGCCCCCCAGCCGCGCGACGTTGCGCATTTCGACCGTTCGACGATCGATCGTTCGCTGTTGAAACTCGCCGTCGACAGCGCATTCGACGTGATCCTGATCATGGACGCGCTGTCGCTGGACGATCGCGGCATGCCGCGCATCGTGTTCGCCGGCGCAGCCGTCGAGCGCCAAACGGGCTACGCGCCGGACGAGCTGATCGGCAAATCGACGGCGATCTTTTTCGGTCCGCGCACCAGCGCGGAGGCAATCGCTACGCTGGTGCGCGTCACGAAGACGCTGGAACCGGCCAACGTCGAGATGGTCAACTACCGCAAGGACGGTTCCGAATTTTGGGTGGAGATCAACTCGCGCCCGGTGCTCGACGAACGCGGCGCCATCACGAACTGGATCACGATCCGGCGCGACGTGACCAGCCGCAAAGTCGTCGAAGATGCGCTGCGCGGTTCCGAGGAGCGTTACCGCCTGCTGTTCGACAGCAATCCGAACCCGATGTGGGTGTACGACCACAAGACGCTTCGCTTTCTCGCCGTCAACGACGCCGCGATCCGCGCATATGGATATTCACGCGAAGCATTCTTGCGCATGTCCGCGGCCGACATCCATCCGCCCGAAGAACGCGAACGTGTCAAGGCTGAGGCGAATCGCCTGGGTTTCGATACGTATCAAGAGCTGTGGCGCCATCGCCGGCGCGACGGCCAGATCATCGACGTCGAGATCAGCGGAAAGAGCGTGCTCTGGCTGGGCCAGCCGGCGCGTTTGGTGCTCGCCAGCGACGTGACCGAACGCAAGCGCGCCGAAGACTCGTTGCGCGATACCGCCAACCAGCTCGAATTGTTCGTCACGCAAATGCCCACGCTGCTCTTCACCACCGACGACAGGCTGAAGGTCACCTCGCATCAAGGCGCCGCGCTGCGGAAGTTCGGCATCGCGCGCAACCAGCTGGTGGGCAAGCACCTGCTGGACGTCATGCGCTCGCTCGATCCCGACGAACGAGCCGTGCCGCCCGAGCTCGAGCTCGCGGTCGCGGGACACGCAAGCGCGTTCGAACGACGCTTCGCCGGCCGGATCTTCCAGACGCACGTCGAACCGCTGCGCAGTCCGTCCGGCGCGGTCGTCGGCACGATCGGGTTGTCCCTCGACATCACCGAACAGCGCGATGCCGAGCAGCGCCTTTCGCGCGCGGCCAACTACGACCCGGCGACGGATCTGCCGAACCGGCAGCTGGCCGAGGATCGCGTGGCGCAAGCCTGCGCGCACGCCCGGCGCGCCGGACGCCACTCGGCAGTGTTGAGCCTCGACATCAATCGGTTCAAACGTTTGATCGAGACGCTCGGGCACGCGGCGGCCGACGATTTGCTCGTCGCGGTGGCGAAGCGTTTGTCGAATTGCGTCCGGTCGGCGGACACGCTCGCGAGAGTCGGCGCCGATGAATTCGTCGTCGCGCTCGCGGACATGGCCCGGCCGGAAGACGCGGCGACCGCGGCACAGAAGTATCTCGACGCGCTGGCGGCGCCTTTCTGGATCAAAGGTCAAGAAGTGTACGTCGCGGCGTCGATCGGCATCAGCCTGTTCCCGCTGGACGGCGAGCGCCCCGAAGAGCTCCTCCAAAACGCTGAAAGCGCGATGGTGGAGGCGAAAAAACGCGGTGACAATATCTTCCAGCTCTTCACGCCGTCGATGCAGGCGAGCGCCCTCGCGCGACTCGAGCTCGAGAGCTCGTTGCGGCGCGCGCTCGAGCGCGACGAATTCGTGGTGCATTATCAGCCGATCCTGAGCTTGCGGTCGGGAGCGATCGTCGCGGTCGAAGCGCTCGTCCGGTGGCAGCATCCGGTGCGCGGGCTCGTGCCGCCGCTCGAGTTTATCCCGCTCGCCGAAGAGACCGGGCTCATCAAGGCGCTCGGCGAACGGGTGCTTTGGACCGCCTGCCATCAATTCATGTCGTGGCAGGACGCGGCGGACGGCTTGCGGCTCGCCGTCAACGTTTCTCCGCGCCGCTTCGCGCAAGAAGGTTTCACGGAATCCGTCGAGGCGGCGCTCGCCGCCTCGCGGCTGCCTCCCGACCGGCTCGAGCTCGAGGTGACGGAAAGCATCGTCGTTCAAGACGTCGGCGCCGCTATCAAGGTCTTCGCGGATCTGAAGAAGCTCGGCGTCAGACTGTCGCTCGACGACTTCGGCACCGGCTACAGCGCGCTCGGCTATCTGAAGCGATTTCCGTTCGACACGATCAAGATCGACCGGACCTTCGTGCGCGACATCGCGGAAGATGCGTTCGATGAGGCGATCGCCGCATCGATCGTCGCGCTCGGGCGCAGTCTCAATCTCAATGTGACTGCCGAGGGAGTGGAGACCCAGTCCCAACTCGGCATCGTCAAACGGCTCGCCTGCGACGAGGCGCAAGGATTTCTTTTCAGCCGGCCGCTCCCGGCCGCCGACCTCGAGCGGTTACTGCATGGCGGACATGCCGCTAGCGGTACGGGCCGAGCGCAGACGAACAGAGAGCGGCGAACGCCGACAGACCTGCACTGATGGCAATGGCTCTGGAACTCATCGGCGTGAGCTTTTCGTTACGAGAGCGAGCGCACCCACGCGGGCCAGCCGTCATTCGAGAGGCGCAGCGACGGGCCCAAAGAGACGCGCTAAATAAGGTGTGATCATGCGAACGGCATTCCGTTACGCGCTTCCGCTGCTTTACATGGCAGCTGCCTTGACCGTATCGGCAACGGCCCCGTCGTCGCGTTCGAAGCCTGCTGTTGTGGCGATCACTTCTCCATTCTCGACCGCGACGGCGACGCCGTTGTCAAGCCACTCGCCCTCGTCCACGCCGACGCCGACTCCAACGCCGAGCGCGACGCCAACGCCTAGTGCGACGCCAAGTGCAACCCCGACGCCAACCGGGACGCCCACCCCGACTTCGACCCCAAGTTCGACCCCGACTTCGACCCCGACGCCTGCACTGACGCCGGTTCCGACTCCCAGGCCGATGTCGTCCGCTATGCTGGAATCCACCCGCCGCCGACCGACGCCGACGCCGACACCCGTGCCGATTCCGAACGTGCTGGGCGTCTCAATCTCGTGGCCGGACGGCACGTATTCGATCGGCTTGGATGCAGGCGACCGGATCCCGCACCCGGTGGCGCTGGTGCATGTCGACGGGCCGGGCCGCATCATCGTGCAGTGGCAGCTCGACGGAAATGCGTTCCATACCGAATCCGGGCGCGCCAAGAAAGCCGGGGACATTCGCTTCGACCTCGACGCGCCGCTGCCGCGCCGCGGCTCGCACTCAATCTCGTTCGTCATCATCTCCCCGCCGCTGCCGCCGCTCGCTTCGCCGACGCCGGCCCCGGCGATCCGCTACAGCGCCCCGTAGGCTGGAGCGCGCATGAATGCGCGCCGCTACATTGCGGGCTGCGCGACGGGGACTCGCGCGGACCACCGTGGAACGAGCCGCGTTGTGTCGCATATGCATGGACGGGCTTTCCTTATTCTCGCCGCATCGATTGCGGCGATACTCGTCTTTTCTCCCAATCGGGCCGTCGCCCAGCCGACCCCCGACTTCTTGACGGCGACGCCGCGCACGGTAGTCGTCGGACAACCGGTCGCATTTGAAGCAATGGGCGCCGTGCCGCCGGTCATGACCGGAACGATGGTGTTGCGCTTCGGCGACGGCGCCGAGCAAACTGTTCCCGCGCTGCCGCAAACGATCGCCCATCGATACACGGCCCCCGGACTAAAAACCGCGACGCTCCTTTTCGTCACGGTGGGCGGCCTCACGACACTGCTTGCCGAGACGACCGTGAACGTGCTGGCGAATCAGGTCCGCGTGCCGGTCGGGCAGATCGTCGACACGGTTGCGATAGGCTCGCCCGCTCTCGCGGGCGGCGATATCAACCTGATCCTCCACTACCACGTCACGGCGCCGTTGGCCGTCACCGCCGCAGGACAGACGGCCCTGCAGGTCGTGGCCGACCTGATCGGCAGTGACGGCCATCTCGTGCGGCGCAGCGATCCTTTCGCGCTGTTCGTCTCGCCGTTCGATCAGACGTCGATCCAAACGGCGGTGATCCCATATACGGTGCCGGTCGACGCCGGCGGCGTTTATCAGCTCGTCCTCTATATCCGAAGCGCGCAGGGCGGCACGGTCGCCGTCGGCCGGCCGGTACCGCTGCTGGTCGTCGGCGGCGCGGACCCCGCGCCGGTGATCAAGAACGTCGTCCATGCGTCGGGTGCGATCGTCGTCGGACCGCCGCTCGCGGGCGGAACCGGCAACGGCAACCTGAATTTCGGCATGACGACGGCGCTCGAATGGCCGACGTACGCGCTCACCATCAGCGGCCTGTACGATCCGATCTCGCACAAATCCGATCCGATCTTTGCGCTCGCGTCGTCGTCACCCGGTCCGGTATCGGCACCGGATGCGACCGCACCGGTGAACCCGAACGCAAGCCGGCCGGCCTCGACCGCAACCGCTCTGCCGGGCCGCTTGAAGTTCAGCGACGTCGTCGGCCGCGCGCAATCCGCGCTGCCGCAATTCCTCGGAGGCGGCGAAACGCTGCACGGCATCGATGCGACCTACGATTACACGAACTTCATTTATCATGCGGCGTACGGCTTCACGCAGCTTGCTACCGCGACGACCGGAGAGCGGCGCGGCGGCCTTATCGATTTGACTCGCGCATTTTCGAGCAGCGACACGCTGCGCTTCTCGCTGACCGACAACCGCGACGACCCGGCCAGTTTCATTGCAACCGGGCTGTCGACTCCGCTTGACGGCCGCACCGGATATCTGGAGTGGAGCGATGCATTTTCGGCGCATCTCAAGGGAGTGTTCAGCGCCGGCCGCTCGTCGACGCAGGACCTCGTCACCGGCAACGGTCTTAACGACGCGGCGGATAAAGTCGATCTGCTCTACAGCCTCGGCGCTGACAACTACGAGTTCGAATACCACAACGCGGGCGCCGTCTTCGCGACGGGCGGCGGATTAGGAGCTCAGGCCGATCGGGTCGGCGGATCGCTCAACTTGGGTTTCGGCCTGTCGCCGATCAGCCAGCTCGGGCTGCTTTTCAAGCGCGACGACCAGCGCTCGATTTTCGCGCGCGACGCTTCTTTCGTCGGGACGTGGACCGTGGCCCCGCCGAGCGGCGCGAGTCTGACCATGACGCTCTCGAAGGACCGGCAGTTGACGGTAAACTCCGATTCGAATACCGATGGCGTCACATGGGCGTTGCAACGCGCGTATCCTACGGCGAACTGGAACGTATCGGGGGCGATCTCGACGCTGCGCGACGCGCTGCAATCGAACTCTGACTCCACCACGCGCACCGCCGCCGCCGCGTATCAATTCAGATTCGGTCCACACACGCTCGGCTTCGGCGCCGCGGGGTCCGACGTCAGCAGCGGCACTCCGACGACCATGTTCAACGAGTCGGTCAACTATGGTTTCAGCTTCGGAGGCGTCGCGCCGAGCCTGGGCAATCAGGCGGCGGGCGGCGGATCCCAGCCCGGCACGGCCGGCACGCGGAGATTCGAACTGACGTCGCAATTCTCGAATACGGTCACGAGACAGCCGGCGAGCGGCGGGCGCGACGTCATCTGGAACGCGCTCTTGTCATATCACGTCTCCCCGCAGCTCGCTCCAGGGATCACGTTCGCGTCGCTGCGCCATGTGGACGACAACCCGGCGTTGGATACCCAGCAGTCCGCGTTTCGTCTCCGGCTCGATTTGAACATCTGACAAACCGCCGGCCGCTGACGTGCACGTGAAGTCTCGCGCCCTCGCTGCGGCCGCGATCGCGCTCGCATCAGCCGGCGGCGCAGCGCTGTGCGGCTGCTCGCACCGCTCCGGCGCGGCGATCGGCCCATCGCCGACGCCCGCGCCGATTACCACGGGAGACTTCCCCGCGTACGGCCACGCGCCCGACTACACCTGGATCGCGGGCAAGTTCGAGCCCAGTCTCACCGGCGGCGCCTGCAGCTACGTCATCTTCTCGGCGATGGCGCACGCGCCGTGGGGCGGCCGCATCGCGATTGAAGCCCATGAAGGGATGTTGTCTGGCATCGCCGGCGGTGAGATGGTCGTCGTGCACGGCGACTTCGATCGCGCTTTGCATGCGCGATGCGGCGCCGTCGCATACGCGGCGCGCCGCATCGAAGCGCACTAAGGCGAGGCCGTCGGATACGCCATCATCGCGCGGGCATGAGCATGCGCGTGCGTGCGCGCCGCCCCCGCGACGTGATATCCTTTCGCGGCCGCGTCGTCGAGACACACGTACTGGCCATGTTTCGTGCGGCCGTAGTATGGATCGCCCGGCTCATGATAATTGCGCTTCGCGACGTTGACCCACACGATCTCATCGCTGCATTTCAAATCTTTCGGGATCGCGGCGGCGACCTGCGACGGCAGCGCGTTTTGTTCGGCTTGGATCTCGGTCGTGGCGGTCGCCATCGGCGCGCTCGAACTCTGCGCGACGGTCGAGGATTTTCCGCAGGCCGTCACAAGCGCTGTGACGACGATAACACCGACGAGCGCGAGCGTCCGAGCTTTGCGTGCTGACTTCATGGGTGACTCTCCCTTCATGCATGACTCTCTTGTGAAAAGGCGTGCGGGCGAGAGGTCCTGCTCGCCATTTGCGCCAACTTGTCGCGCGGCGCCGTTTCGAAGCGCCGCATCCGCTGATCTGCTTTACTGGAGTCTCGAATGAGGCGTTTGGGCATCATTGTCGTCTCGGTCGTCGCGGGCCTCGCGGCAGCAGCGAGCGCGGACCCGTTGACGCCGCCGGCCACGGCGACAAGCCACAAAGTCGGACAGACGTTCGCGTACGTCCTGCAAGGGCGAATGTCACAATCGATCGAGGGACGGGATCCCTTCGGACACAGGATCCACCAAGCGGGAATTCCCACGTCTATCAACGGGCACGAGAGCATCGCGATCGCCCGCATCGCGCCGGGATCGGGCTACATCACGCTGCGCCGATCGGGAAGCGTCTATGCGACGGTGTCGGGTCACAAGAAGGGCGTGGCGCGCACGGCATGGACAATCGTCAGCAGCCGCGGGGCGATCGTGCGCGACAACAACAAACTCGGCGGAATCTTTTTACTGCCGCTGCCGTTTCTCGGCAGTGCGTCCGTGAAATCGGGCGCAGCCTTGAGCGTCGGCGATGCATGGGGTGGTTCGCTGCCCATTAAACTTTTCGGCATGATCTCGCCCCCGAACATGCGCTATCGCGTGCTCAGTGCGCGATCGCTGCTCGGCTTCGACGTCTACACGATTTCGGCGACGGGCAGCGCGCCGATGAAAGAGCCGGTCGTGGCGAACTCCGGCTACTCCATGGGCTTCGCATCCGGCACCTCGTGGCTGGCGGTGCGCGCCGACTACGACTTCACGAACCGGCGCGTGATCTCGATGACCATCGACGTGCGCGACACGCTGCAGCTGTTCGGTTCGCATGACAAAGTGGCAGGCACGGTGCGCGACCACCAGCGCTACGAGGTCGGACTCGACGCGGACTCGCTGATGGCCGGATGGCGTCACGCGCCGTCGACCGATCCCGGCGCCGACGGATCGAGCGGCACGGAACAGCGCTAGCTTCCGACGCCCGGTTGCGCCGCGGCGAGCGCTTTGCGCGCCTCGCTATGGCGGTAACTGTAGCCGAAATAGATCACGAGCCCGATGATGAGCCAGACGGCGAAGCGCACCCACACGAGCCACCCCGAACCGTAGAAGATCAAGAACAGCGACAGCAGCACGCCGAGCACGGGCACCAGCGGCACGAGCGGCGCCCGAAAGCGCCGTTCGCGCTGCGGCTGCGTGCGGCGCAGCACGATCACGCCGACGCACACCAGCATGAAAGCACCGAACGTTCCGATGTTGACGAGCGACAGCAGCGTGTCGAGCGGCACGAAGCCCGCGAGCAGCGCGACGAAGAAGCCGGTTATCATCGTCATGCGCGCTGGGGTGCGGAATCGCGGATGGATTTTCGAAACGCCTTTCGGCAGCATCCCGTCGCGCGCCATGACGTAGAAGATCCGGCTTTGCCCGAACAGACTCGTGAGGATGACGGAGATGGTCGCGAAGATCGCGCCGACGTTCATCACGTAGGCCCAGCCCGGGAGATGCACGGCGATGAGCGCTGTCGAGAGCGGGGTGCCGACGCTGATGTCTTTCGTCGGCTGCATGCCCGTGAGCACGAGCGCGATGGCGACGTAGAAGATCGCGCCGAGCCCGAGCGCTCCCAACACGCCCCATGGCACGTCGCGCTGCGGGTTTTTCGCTTCTTCGGCCGCGGTCGTCACGGCGTCGAAGCCGATAAACGCGAAGAACACGGTGAACGCGCCTTGGATGATGCCGTGAAATCCGAACGGCGAGAACGGCTGCCAGTTCGCGGGATGGATGAAGTGTATTCCGATGATGACGAACGCGGAAAGGATCACCATCTTCGCGATGACCAGGCCAGAGTTCGTGGCCGCCGATTCTCGGACCCCGATGGCGAGGAGACCGGAAAACGCCAGCACCGCGAGGAACGCCAACAGGTCGAAGGCGCCGTGCGGCGTGTCCGAGGTGCGCGCCGTCGCGAGCCACAGCGGCAGGTGGATGTTCCCGGCGGAAAACGCCGACTGGATGTTCTGCGACAACGTGCTCGCCACCGGCGCGGCGGAGATGCCGTATTCGAGGATGAGATCCCAGCCGATGATCCATGCGATCAATTCGCCGAGCGTCGCGTAGGTATACGTGTACGCGCTGCCCGCCAGCGGCACCATCGAAGATATTTCGGCATAGCAGAGCGCGGCGAACGCGCACGCGATGCCGGCGAGCAGGAACGATACGATGACCGCCGGTCCGGCCTTGTCGTGCACGCCGTCCCCGATGGTGGCGAAAATGCCGGCGCCGATCATATTGCCGAGCCCGATCGCGATGAGCGCCCACGGTCCGAGCGCGCGTCGCAATCGCGGACCGGCGGCTTCGCGAGTCTCCGCGGCCAGCGCGTCGATGGACCGAGTGATGAAAAGGCCCGGCCTTTTCGCGGTGGCTAGCGCCATTCATCGCTCCTTTTGAATGTCAGCGCAAGCGTCGCCGCCACAAAAGCGACAACGCCATCAAAGCTTTCGCAACGTTGCGAAGCTCGCTCGCGGCGATCCGCTTGGGCGGTTTCTTCTTCTGCTCCAAAGACGACACGCGCCGCTCTAAGTCGACGACGTGTTCGCCTAAAGCCGCCGTGAGGTCGGCAAGCCGCGACAGATCGCCGCGGTCGTCGTTTGCGTTGGGCACCTCGCCGCCCGATTGGACTCGGGGCCGCGGGCGGCCTGCCAGCGAAAATCGGCGCTCTAGGGATTGGGGGGATCACGTTCTAACGTCTGCGGCATGCGCGCCGCAGCGGTGATCTTGTCGTGCCTGGCTTTCGCGGCGTGCTCCTCTCGCAGTGAGTTCGCGTATAGCGGAACCATCCAAGCCGAGTCGGCAGCGGTCGGCAGCACGATCGGCGGCCGCGTGACCGCCGTCCGGGTCGCCTCCGGCCAACGCGTGCGCGCGGGCCAAACACTGGTCACACTCGACGGCGACGCCCAGCTCGCGTCGCTGGCGCAAGCACGCGCGCAACTCGGCCAGGCGACGGCGGGGCTCGCGAGCCTCACCGGCGGCTCGGCCCACGCACAACGACAACAAGCCGCAGCGCAGACGCGGCAGGCGGCGGCCGGCTATCGGAAGACCCGGGCACTCAGCGGAAACCAGGTCGTGGCCGCGCGGCAAGGCGTGCGCCAAGCGCAAGACGACGTGTGGAAAGCGCAGGCGGCCGCCACGCAAGCGGCGACCGATGCCGCGCGCGTCGAGATGCTTTTCTCTCAAGGAGCGGTCGCGGCGCAGCAGCGCGACGCCGCGGTATCGACTGCGAAGCAGGCTGCGGCGGTGCTTGCCGCGGCGAACACGCAGCTCGCCACGGCTCGATCGAATCTGGACGCCACGCTGCACGGAGCCGCTCCGGCGGACATCGCGGCGGCCGGCAGCGCGTACCAGGCAGCCGCAGCGAACCAGCGTTCCGTCGACGTCAATAGCGTGTCCCAGATCAAAGCAGCGCGTTCGAACGTGGACGCTGCGCGCGCTGACGTATCGGCTGCCCTGGCGCGGCTCGCCGAGATGACGATTCGGGCGCCTGCAGATGGAATCGTCGAGGATGTCGACCTGCATGTCGGCGACCTCGTAGCGCCCAACGCGCCGATCGCCACCGTCGACGAGTTTCGCGACCCATACCTCCGCATCTATGTCGCGCAGGCAGATCTATCACGCATCAAGATCGGCGACGCCGTGAGCGTTCGATCCGATGCGGTGGCCGGCCGCACTTTTCGTGGCCTCGTCGAGCAGATCGACGCTGCCGCGCAATTCACGCCTCAGAACGTGCAGACCCCGGAAGACCGCGCGGCGCTGAATTTCGGCGTGAAGATCCGCATCCACGATCCCAACCGCCTGCTGCTTGCGGGCACCAGCGCCGAAGTCGCACTACCGTGAGCGACGACGTCATCGTCGCGGATCATCTCGTCAAGCGATTCGGTTCGGTCCGCGCGGTCAACGATCTGAGCTTTCGGATCGCGCGCGGATCGATCTTCGGCTTTCTGGGTCCCAACGGCAGCGGGAAGTCCACCACGATCAAAATGCTTTGCGGTCTTGCGCGGCCGACGTCGGGGCGAGCGAGCATCGAAGGATTCGATGTCGAGCGCCAGGGCGACGCGGTCCGCAGCGCGATCGGGTATATGTCGCAATCGTTTTCACTGTATGGGGATCTGACGGTCGACCAGAATTTGGAGTTCTACGGGCGGGCGTACCGGCTCGATCCACGGCGGCGCCCGCGCCGCAAACGCGATGTGATCGAACTGACGGGACTCCAGCCGTTCGCCGATCGTCAAGCCCAGGTGTTGTCCGGCGGCTGGAAGCAGCGCCTCGCGCTCGCCTGCGCGCTCATCCACGAGCCGCGCGTCCTTTTCTTGGACGAGCCCACGGCAGGCATCGATCCTGTCGCCCGCCGCGACCTGTGGGATCTGCTGTTCAAGCTCGCCGGGGAGGGCGTCACGTTATTCGTCACCACGCACTACATGGACGAAGCCGAGCGCTGCACGCGAGTCGGCTACATCTTCGAAGGCGATCTCATCGCGCTCGGCTCGCTCGAAGAACTGCGCAGGCTGCCCGGCGTGACGCCGCCGGGAACGGTGCGCTACGCCATCGGCACCGAAGACGTCATGCCCGCATTCGCCGCAGCGCGGCGGCTTCCGTACGTCGGGGAAGCGACGATCTTCGGGCGGCAGCTTCATCTCGTGGTAGATGCCGACGTCTCGGCCGAGCGATTGCGCGGCGACCTCGCCGCATCGTGCCAGGGGATCGGCGCCGCCGAGCGCATCGATCCATCGCTTGAAGACATTTTCGTCGCCTTGACGCGGGAGCGTCAAGCGGCGTGAGGCGTTCGTGGGACCTTCGCGGCTTCGCCGCCGTGCTCTACAAAGAGATCATCCACGTCACGCACGATCGCACGACGCTGATCCTGGCGCTCGTGTTGCCGACGGTCCAACTGCTCATCTTCGGATGGGCGATTAACATGAAAGTCGAGCACGTCTCGACCGCCTTCTACGACGAGGACCGCGGCCCGATGGCGATCCGCGTGCTCGACGCCCTGCGCGCCTCCGAGCAGTTCGATCTCGTGTACCGCGCTTCGTCGCGCGACGACCTGCGGCGGCAGATCGTCGGCGGCCGGGTTCGCGTCGCGGTCGACATCCCGCCGAATTTCAGCGCAGACGTGCGGCGCTTGAGGCCCGCTCAGATCCAAGTCCTCATCGACGGCTCGGATTCCACCATCGCACAGCAAGCGTATGCCGCGTCGGTCGCCATCGGACAAGAGCTGTCGCGCCGGCTCGATCCGAACTTGGCGGCGGCGCCGAATCTCATCGACGTCCGCCCGCAGATGCTGTTCAATCCGAGCTTGCGCAGCGCGAATTTTCTCGTGCCGGGCCTGATCGGCGTCATCTTGCAGCTGATCACCGTTTTCCTGACGTCCCTGTCGATCGTCGGCGAACGGGAGCGCGGCACGCTCGATCAAATCCTTGTCACGCCGATCGGGCCGGCCGGACTCATGCTGGGGAAGATCGTCCCCTACGCGGCGATCGCCGGCATCGACTTCCTGGCCGTGCTGGCGGCCATGCGATTCATCTTCAACGTGCCGATCGCGGGGGATATCTGGCTGCTGTTCGTTCTGGCGCTGGGATTTTTGCTGTGCGCGCTGGCGCTCGGCTTGCTCGTGTCGAGCATCGCGCAAACGCAGCTGCAAGCGATGCTGATGACGTTTGCGATCACGCTGCCGTCGATCCTGCTGTCCGGCTTCTTCTTCGAGCGCGACGCTATGCCGCTCGTGATGCAGTGGATCGGTTACGCGATACCGCTGACGTATTTCTTGGAGATCTTGCGGGGCATCGTGCTGCGCGGCGCGGGCATGGATACGCTATGGCCGGCGACCGCGGCGATGATGGCTCTCATGATCGTACTCGTGACGCTGGCTGCGCTGAGGTTCGCCCGAACGAGCTCGTGATCGCGATGCCGATGCCGACGTCGCTCTTCGGAACTGCCGAAATGTCCTCGTCCTGCAAATGCGCTTTGAGATAATCGTTCGCGGTTCACCGTCTACTTCAATAGATCGACCTCGGTTCAAGCCCCGCACCGATACAGCTCCGGCGGTTGAAGCTCCCTAACGCCTGGGTGAGGCGCGCGGTCAGGGGCGACGCTTGAAGTGCAGAGTTCCCTAGAAGAGTCTTGGCGCGCCGGCTTGCGGCGCCGGCACCGGTTCCCCAAGTCGGGTGAGCAAATCGAAGACAGTCGCGGGAGCGTGGCCGGCATAATCATCGCTCACGTAGCCATAGATGTCGCTGACCTTGGTGCGCAGCTCGCGCATGGTGCCCGTCCAGAAGTTCAGCGATTCGCTCTTGTCGACCTGAACGCGATCGTAACGCTCCAGCTCGACCTTGCCCATCCAACGCAGATAAGCGAAGTCGAGCGCATCACCCTGTGCTTCGAGGATACGACTTGCGAGCTCGAGCGAGGCGTGCTCGCTCTCAGACGCGACCAGCGCGAACTTCTCTTCGCGCGCGATCGCGAACAGCGCATCGTCGTACCAGTTCTCATCGCGAAGCTCGAGCGCCACGTTGACGTCCGCCGGCAGTTGCGATCCCAAGAACGCAAAGAGGCGCTCGCGGTTGGCTTGCGTCGCATCGAAGTCGGCTGGACACTGGATGAGGATCGCGCCGGCTTTGGGGCCAAGCCCGCGTACTCGCTCGATGAAATACGCGAACACTTGATCCGCGTCGCGAAAGCGCTTGAAGTGGGAGACCATCCGCGGCACCTTGAGCGCGAATTGGAAACCATCGGGAACGGCATCGCGCCAGCCATCTACCGTCGATTGTCGCGGCCGACCATAGAACGTCGAATCCACTTCGACGGTTGGAAGAATGCGAGCGTAGGTCGCGAGCATGTCTGCGGTCTTCGCGTCGTCCGGGTAAAAGACGCCACGCCAATCCTTTTCTTGCCAACCCATGCAGCCGAGGTGGAGGCGAGCCGTCATACGAGCCGCCTTCGCTGAAGGTCTGTGACTGAACTTCCGCCTAATCACTCTATGGGCGGTGGAGTCCGCCGGGCTGACCAAGCTGAACTGCCACTTTGTGGCCGATGACTCCTGAGTTCGCAACTATTGTGCGATCAGGAGGCATCGGCATGTACGCATTTTTCATTCTGGCGCACCTCGACAACGTCTGGCTCATTGCCGCGATTTGGATGGGCCTTGCCTTTCTCGGCGCTCTGATCTCAATCCGTTTTAAGATTTCCGCCGCGCTCGTCGAAATAATTCTCGGCGTCGCTGCCGGTAATCTCATAGCGCTGCGCACCAACACCTGGATCGACTTTGTCGCCGGTTTCGGCAGCATCATGCTGACGTATCTCGCGGGCGCAGAGATAAACCCGGATGTGTTGCGCCGGCAGTGGCGTCCGGCGGTATTGATCGGCTTGCTGTCGTTCGGGTTGCCGCTGCTCAGCGCGATGACGTTCGCATTTTTTGTCGGCCACTGGTCGGCGGCTGCTTCCAAGGTCGCGGGCGTAGCCATGTCGACGACCTCGGTTGCCGTCGTGTATGCGGTGATGCTCGAATCCGGGCTCGCGGGCAAGGAATTCGGGCAGCTCATTCTCGCCGCGTGCTTCATAACTGATCTCGGCACGGTCGTCGCCCTAGGGCTGCTCTTCGCGAGCTATAATGCGTGGCTCGCAGTGTTCCTCGCCGCATCCGCGGTCTCGGTCCTCTTGGTGCCGAGATACCTACCCTACGCCTTCATGAAAATGGGCGATCGCGTGAGCGAGCCCGGGGCGCGATTGCTGTTCGCGATCATCTTCGCCTTGGCAGGTTTGGCGACGCTCGCGAAGAGTGAAGGCGTGTTGGCGGCCTATATCTTGGGCTTCGCGTCTGCCGGATTCTTACTATCGCACATCGAGTTCGCGCGTCGGTTGCGAGCGACCACGATGAGCATCTTAACGCCTTTTTACTTCATCAAGGCGGGTGCGTATGTTTCCGTCATTCAAGTGATCGCGGGTCTCAAGGTCATCATCGCTCTTTTCTCCGTGAAGGTGATCGCAAAGATCGTCGGCATCTGGCCGGCCGCGCGCGGATTTCGGTACTCGGCTGTCGATGCGACGTATCTGACGCTGATGATGGCTACCGGTCTCACGTTTGGCACGATATCGAGTCTCTACGGCCTTGCGCACCATTACATCAATCAGCTGCAGTATAGTGAGCTGGTCACCGTCGTCATCGCGACGGCGGTCATCCCGACGCTCATCGCCCAGATCCACTTCCCGCCCACGCAAGAGGTGCTGGAAGCGGAATCGGGCGGTCTCGAAGAGATCGAGGTCGCTTATGGTCATACGCGGCGATGAGCGACTCCCCGGATGTTCTTCGGAAAGAACGGGGTGCGTTGCGCAGAGCTAGCGCATCGCAAACGGCGCGGGTTTTCGCTAGGCTGTCATCCCAGGTTCCCACAAATTCCCGCCATCTGAGACGACCAGCCATCGCCAGCAAGAAGCTGGCGCCGACAAATTCTGCGACCATGCGGCGCGCTAGGGTGGCTTTCACCGGTCACCGCATCCTCAAGCCGCACAACAGCCTGAATCAGCGTCAGCCGAACAACACGTCACCTCGGGGTTGCTGCGATTTTCGGTATCCTCGTGGACGTAGTAGACTTCCCAGCGCCGGCCATCAGGGTCCGAGGCCCATACTTTTGTTTGCTTCGCATAGCAGCATGTCGCCTGGCGTTCGACATCAATCGGGAAGCCGGCATTTCG